>Ga0081538_10001032_pt1 | contig 29698 bp, 33 predicted proteins | sample TabmetS5T2R1_FD_71022 | JGI IMG/M metagenome (GOLD analysis project Ga0081538, IMG submission 71022) | Tabebuia heterophylla rhizosphere microbial communities from the University of Puerto Rico - S5T2R1 | ecosystem: Host-associated > Plants > Roots > Rhizosphere ...
GTGGAGAGGGGTATGTGCCCTTCGCTGGACAGAGTGTCGGACTGATCCGTGACATCCGGTCAGCTGGCGACATCGTCAGGCAGACGATGGAGGAAGCCGAGCAGGTCCTTCACAGCCTCACGTCAGAGTCAGCCCTGCAGACCTGACGCTGCTGCTGCTCCGCCATCCCAGACGACCTGTCCAGCGCGCAACAGCCGTGCACCGACTGCCACCTCGTGCGGATCACGGCGGCCGGATGGCAGCAAGTGATCAACAGGGATGTCATGAACGAGGATTGCTACGTCGGCGATTAGTCGGCGGTGACAACGCCACCACAGCGTCTCGCTGCACATGATTGCTACCTGCTGCGTACGAGCGGCGCCAAGCAGCTCAGCCATTGCTGCGGCGAACTCGTCGCTGCGGGTGTGCGCCGCGTACGCCTGGAACGCGGCTTCCGTCCACCAGGTGTCGATCACTGCAACAGCCGACGGGAGATGTCGCCGACCCCCAAGTCGCTCGTCCCATCGGTATTCGATCCCGGCGGCAGGCAGCCACTCTTCTAACGCCTGGCGGCGTACGTCAGGGTTGCGGCGACTGCCCGGGTAGCGGCGTACGTCGACAACCATCTCTACAGCGGCGTCCTGCAACAGCCGCTGCAACGCGGCCCGGTCCAAAGCTCCGTGGCCTACGGTCAGCAAGCCCGACACTTATTGATCATGCCCGCATTACTGCGGGTCGGCTCTGCTGAGCTCGGCAGTTCCGTAATTCGCTCCGCTCCGAGCCTCATCACGGACTGCGTAACACTTGACAGTATACTGTCGATATGACATGATGTTGTCTATGAGTACACCTACTGCACACCTTGCCATCTACAACGCCCTTGCCGATTGGGAGGTTGGTTATCTCTTAGTCGAGTTACGAACCGGCCGCTTCACCGGCAGTCCCTGGAACATCGTGACTGTTGCCGAATCGCGCGAACCCATCACAACCATGGGCGGCGTACGCATCCTGCCGGACATGCTGCTCGACGAACTCAACCCAGCAGCGAGCAACCTGCTCATACTGCCTGGCGGGGAAATGTGGGACGCCGGCGGCGGGCAGCCATTCACCGCGGCCGCCGCCCGCTTCCTCGAGGCCGGAGTCCCAGTGGCAGCGATCTGCGGCGCGACAGCCGGGCTCGCCCGAGCCGGCCTGCTCGATAACCGCCGCCACACCAGCGCGGCAGCTGGCTATCTGGAGGCAACCGGGTACGCCGGCAGCGATCACTACATCGAGGAGCGCGCTGTTGTGGACGGCGACCTTATTACCGCCGGCCCCCAGTCGCCCGTGCAATTTGCGCGTGCCGTACTCGGGCGGCTTGGTCTGGCATCGGAGGAGACACTCGAGGCGTACGAGACCGTCTTCCATCGCGGAGATCCGGCCGGCTACCCGGTGCTGATGCAGGCTCAACCGGCCGCATGAACACTGCGCTTGACAGCCGGGATGCCGCGATTCCGGCGCGTGCAGACTGGCCGGAGCCGGTTCCCAACACGGAGGCCGGGGCGTTGCTGACCGAGGTCATCCTGACCACGTTTCGCCTCAACGCACGCCTTATGGACGCGGCTCAAGAGCTCGGCGCCAGCGGCGGGCTAACCGCCGCCTGGTGGCAAGTGCTCGGCGGCGTGCTGGATCAGCCTCGCAGTGTGGCTGGGATAGCACGCCGTATGGGCATGACCCGACAGGGAGTTCAGCGGGTTGCCGATCTGCTCGTGCAACGCGGACTCGCAGAGTATCGACCCAATCCCGACCATCGGCGCGCGAAGTTGCTGGCCTGCACCGAGGCCGGGTATTGGGCGATCCGCAGAATCGCCCTCGTAGCTCATCCGTGGGGGAACCGCATTGGAGCTGAAGTCGGTGTCGAGCGATTGCGAAATACCCTCGTCACCATGCGCCAGCTCGTTGGGATCCTGGAAGCTGATCAAGCTACGGGCGACGAGTAACGAACACGCGCTGCGGCACGTCGTACACCCGCGGGGTGCGGCTCACATCCAGGCTCATGCTGAGGGCGTCCTCTGCGAGCATGGGTGAATGAGTGACGCCTCTCAGCCACGCACGCCCACCCTTCGTCAGGTCGTACTGGATTGTGAAGACGCCCGCGCGCTGGCCGAGTTCTATCGACAACTGCTCGGGTTTCACTACCGTCCAGGCGATGAACCTCCCCAGGCAGGGACGCCCGACACTAACGGCCAGGAGTGGCTCGTGCTGTGTGACGCCAATGGCATACCGCGGCTTGCGTTCCAGCAGGTGCCGCATCTGCCCGAGCCAACCTGGCCAGAGGGCCCGCGGCCGCAGATGCTGCACCTGGACACCACGGTGCCCAGCCTCAGCGAGTTGTACCTCCAGCACCAACGAGCGCTCGACTTGGGAGCCCGCCTGCTCCTTGATCGGTCCGAGGATCAAGATGAGCCACTATTCGTCTACGCCGACCCGGCAGGACATCCGTTCTGCATCTTCGTTGCTGAAGATTGATCTTGCGGACGACAGTCGCACGGCGTGTGTTCTGGATAGCCCGCACAGCGCTGCGTAGCTTGGATGCAGTCCATTGGTAGGAGAAGCAAATGGCTAGCTTTCTGAGCTTTCTGCAGAGCTTTGGCCTCCTTATAGCACGGCTCGGACTAGGCGGGATCCTGTTGCTTCACGGTTGGATCCGCTGGAACGCCGGCGTCCAAAGTCAGATTGATTACCTGACGCAGTTCCGGACTCCGTACGCGGAAGTCGTTGCCTGGGGCGCCATCATCTTCGAGCTGGCCGGCGGTGTACTGCTGATCGCCGGTGCACTCACTCGGCTGGTCGGTCTAGGCGTGCTCATCGAGCAGATCTTGATCATCTGCTACACCAACTGGTACAAGTGGCCGCCGACCTTGCTGAACCCGGATGGCACGTATAAGGGCGGTTACGAGTACAACGTGGCTCTCGGCGTGCTGGGTTTGCTGTTGTTTGTGATGGGCGCTGGCGCCGTTTCCATTGACCGCTTGTTCCGGCGTAAGAAGCCAGCTGAGGTGGAAGACGATGAGTTCGCCCCGCGCTACACCGCCCGCGCCGCCACCTGATCGACATTCACAGGGAAGCCACAGCTAGCACACAGGGCTGGCCCGAGATCGGGTGTCACGCTTATCACATGACTCGCACCGATGTAACCACAGCACCCCTGACTCGACCCGACGGCTCACCTATCCGCGTCCTGGCCGTAGACGACGAGTCGAGCTTGACCGAACTGCTCTCCATGGCCATGCGCTACGAGGGCTGGCAGGTCGCCACTGCAGCTTCCGGGGGGCAGGCCGTCAAGGTGGCTCGTGAGACGAGGCCGGATGCCATCGTGCTGGACATGATGCTGCCGGACTTTGACGGACTCGAGGTGATGCGCCGGATCCGAGCCGACGATCCTGACGTGCCGGTGATCTTCCTCACCGCCAAGGACTCCGTCGAAGATCGTATCGGCGGGCTCACCGCTGGCGGCGACGACTATGTCACCAAACCGTTCAGTTTGGAGGAAGTGATCGCCCGGTTACGCGCGCTGCTCCGCCGCAGTGGCGCCGCCCTTGCCAGGAGCGACTCGACCCTGGTAGTTGGCGATCTCACACTTGATGAGGACAGCCATGAAGTGCACCGCGGTGGGGCGGAGATCCAGCTCACTGCTACCGAGTTCGAGCTGCTCCGCTACCTGATGCGCAATCCGAAGCGAGTGCTTAGCAAGGCCCAGATCCTAGACCGGGTCTGGAACTACGACTTCGGTGGCCAGGCCAACGTCGTCGAGCTGTACATCTCTTATCTCCGTAAGAAAATCGACGCCAACCGCCCGCCGATGATTCATACGCTGCGCGGCGCGGGGTATGTCTTGCGCCCAGCAGCCACATGAGCCCGCCGGCAGGCCTTCTGCCTGCTGCCTCAACCCCTGGCGTGCCACGTACGCCGAACGGTTCCCCGCGGCCGGATCCGTTCGGTCGCGGCACCCTCGGGCGTCAGCTCGTAGTCAGGGTCACGGCGCTGGTCGCGGTGACCGCCCTGCTGATCACCACAGCCACAGCGTTGGCGGTCCAGCAACTCTTGATGTCTCAGCTGGACCGCCAACTCGATGCGGTTACCGCCCGGGTACGCGATCCGGGAACTAACAGCTGGCGCGGCGGCTTACTTCGGCCTGGTCAGCCGATCGGCACCTTGGCGGTGATCTATGACGCTAATGGCACTCCAGAATCACACGGCCAGCTCACCGAGCGCGGCGCCGCTGGACAGCAAGGCGCTGCAGTTACGGCGCTTCCTGAGGCGGCTCTTGCCCAGCTCGCTGGTGTGTCGACCGGCGGCACGAAGAGCTCAATCGTCCTTTTTGGATTAGGCCATCACCGCGTAGTCGGCTACCGGCTCATGGCCGGTGGAGTAGATGTCGGCACATTAGTCGTCGGCGTACCGCTGCATGAGGTCGACCAAACGATCATCAAGCTTGTGGGGGTAGCGGCGCTGCTGTCTCTGCTTGCCATCGTTGGGACCATTTTCGCGTCCCGCTCCCTGGTCATCCGCAGTCTTCGTCCGCTGAATCGGGTGGCGGCGACAGCGCAGCAGGTCTCCCAGCTGAGGCTGGATCGCGGCGAGGTCGCACTTGCGGTGCGGGTGCCGCCCGCGGATGCCAACCCTGCCTCCGAGGTCGGCCGGGTCGGACAGGCCATCAATCACATGCTCAACAACGTTGAGGAGGCGCTGGCCGCACGGCAGGCATCGGAGACCAAGGTGCGCCAGTTCGTGGCTGATGCGTCGCACGAGCTGCGCAATCCGCTGGCAGCCATTCGGGGCTACGCGGAGCTGACAAGGCGGGATCGCGAGCAGCTTCCGACCGAGGCTGCGTACGCGATGTCGCGTGTGGAGTCAGAGGCTGAGCGCATGTCCCATCTCGTGGAGGACATGCTGCTGCTGGCGCGGCTGGACTCCGGACCCGACCTTGATCTGCAGCCGTGTGACCTGAGCGAGATTGTGATCAACGCTGTCAGTGATGCCCGGGCGGCCGGTCCTGATCATGCATGGCTGCTGACACTGCCGGAGTATCCGGTGATCGCCTATGGCGACCATCACCGGCTGCAGCAGGTGATCGCCAACTTGCTGGCTAACGCGCGTACCCACACTCCACCCGGCACCCAGGTGCGCACCGGAGTCTCGGTCAGCGGCGGTGAAGCAGTTCTTACGGTGAGCGACAATGGACCAGGCATTCCTCCGGTGATCGCCCCTCGGGTCTTCGAACGGTTCGCGCGTGGAGACGCCAGCCGAATGCGTACGCCGGATGCGGGAACAACTGGCAGCACCGGGCTCGGGCTGGCCATCGTTGCCGCCGTTGTCGATGCTCATCATGGCAGCGTTGCGGTGAGCAGCCGGCCCGGTTATACCGAGTTCACGGTCCGGTTGCCGCTCGCTCGGCTCATGCCAGCGCCACACGCTGGGCCCGGACCGGACATGCGCACCTGGTGGTCCGCGTCGTGACTCGCCCTTAGCGGCGCTTCTTTCGCGGATTCGACGGCAGCGTGTCGTTGCCAGGAGTCCAATTGAGGATGCTGGACCGCTCGAGGAACTCATCAGAGGTCATGTCGCCGCGGGCGAAGCGTTCCGCGAGAATGCGCTTGGCTTCATCTTCCGGTGATCGAGATCTGCCCGGCAGCGGAAGCTTGCCTTGGCGCCACAGGTACCACCCGGCGAGCGCCAGGAGCAAGATCAGGAGTAGCAGGAAACTGCCGACAACCGGGAACATGGAAAGCGAGCTCTCCTCCAGTCCATCGGGGAAGCGGCCGCCTCGACCATAGGGTCCTGGGTGCATGAGTCATCCTTTCAAATCCAGTGATTTCTCTCTGCTCGGCGATGCCTGATGCTCAACAATCAGGCTGAGCCTGGGCCGTGATGACCCTGTGCAATTGCTGTGAACCGTGGTTAGCACCAATCCATTGCACATTGCACGGCTCACTCCTCTGTCTTGTCTGCCTCGCCGGCCAAGATCAAATAAAGCGACCGACGGGCTTCCGCCAGCACGCGCTCGGCAGCTTCCAGCTGCTTGATGTCGCCACCGACCTCAATCTGCCGTACCGCCGCATGCACTTGGTGCAGCGGATCCCTCAAGTCCGGACGATTCGGCGCGTCGGCGAAGTCGGCAAAGGGATCGCCCAGTCGCGCACTGCGTTCCTCCAGGTGTGCGCGGCCCTCGACGGTAAGGGTCACCAACCGACGGCCACCCTCCTCCTTGGTGGTAACCAGTCCCTCGTCCTCAAGTTGCGCGATCGTTGGGTAGATCGCGCCTGGGCTTGGGTGCCATGCACCGCCAGTCCGATCACTCATTGCCTGCATGATCTGGTATCCGTGCATTGGCTGGTCTGCTAGCAAAAGCAAGACTGCGGTACGAACATCTCCGCGTTGCGCTCGGCCACGCCTACGGCGACCCGGCCCGCCGCGACGACCGCGGCCTTCCCGTTGACCGCGGCCCTCTCGTTGACCGTGTGAACGGTGCTGCTCTGTCCTAGGGCCGTCCCTGCGGCCGGGTTCGCCATTCCAGCCCCGTCCCCGGCGGTGATGGGCTTCGCCTATCGGACCTCGAACTCTGTCACGCATACATGTCTCCTTTCGTAGATAAAGACACTATCAAGATATATCGTGATACTGTCAATTGCAAGCCTCGATGGAAGCTTAGGCTGCGGGCAGCTGAGGCGCCCAGGCGCAATCAGGTAGGGATAACCCCATCTGGAACTGGCCCGATAGCCTGATGGTGGCTGCGCTGCCGATCAAGGAACGTAGACGGCATGAGTGATTCTTATATCCGCGGTAAGCATGCCGACGAAGTCCTTGATCTTTATGACGTACTGCCCGAGCGCGCCGACTCAGCCAGGGTGGCGCGTCCCACAGAGGATGATCCCGTGACCTCCATGATCAAAAACACCGGCCGCAACCTAGCGGCGATCATCGGGATGTTCGCGGTATCTCTCATAGCATTCGTCGTCTGCACCACGCTTTTCAGCCTGGGACTTGGCCTGCTCGTGTTCTTTGTTGGCCTGTTTGTCCTCGTCGCTTGTCTGGTTGTCGCAGGCTGGTCGTCGCGGATGACCATGGCCCTGCTCGACTACGCCGGGATAGCGCTCCCGCGTACTCGATATCCAGCGCTGGGATCTGGCTTGCGGGGAAAGCTGCGGCGACTGGCGCACCCGCAATCTTGGCGGGATCTGCTGCACGTCCTGGTCAACTTCATTCTCAGCGTGATCAGCTTTTCGCTGGCGTTGACCTGGGTCGTTGGCGGGCTGGGCGGTGTCACGTATTGGTTCTGGAGTCAGTGGCTGCCAGAGCCGTCCGAGCAGGACGGCCTCGCCGCCCTACTCGGCTACCCCAGCCGCTTCGCCGACATCACGCTCAATACGGTGCTCGGCTCACTGTTGTTGATCACCGCGCCCTTCGTGCTGCGAGGGCTCGTTCGGCTGCATGGTGCGGTGGCGTACGCGCTGCTGGTCGACGAGACGCCAGTGCTGCGCCAGCAAGTAAGCGAGCTGACTCAAAGCCGCACCGCGGCCGGTGAGGCCGAGGTGCACACGCTGCGCCGGCTCGAGCGAGATCTGCATGACGGTCCGCAGCAACGGCTGGTCAGGCTGGGGATGGATTTGTCTGCGGTACAACGTCGCCTTGACGACGACCCGGTACAGGCCCGTGCCCTGCTCGACGAGGCGATGAAGCAATCGCAGGACGCACTCGCCGAGATCCGCACGCTGTCTCGCGGCATCGCGCCACCGATTTTGGCCGAAGAGGGCCTTGAAGCCGCGATTACCGCTCTGGCTGCTCGTTGCACCGTCCCCACCTCAGTTGAGGTGGAGCAGGTCCAGCTGTCCGACGCGGCCCAGAATGCGGCCTACTTCGTTGTCGCCGAAGCCCTTGCCAACATGGAAAAGCACAGTCAAGCTCAGTCCGCGTCGGTCGAGGTGCGCCGCGTCGGTGCTCTTGCGGTGATCAACATCACCGATGACGGGGTCGGCGGCGCCTCCTTCGCTAAAGGCCACGGCCTAGCAGGTCTGGTGGATCGGCTCGCTGGCGTCGACGGCACTTTGACGGTTTCCTCACCACAGGGTGGTCCAACGCAGCTAACCGCCACCATTCCGCTGCATCCCTAACACCGACTTGTCAGCGTCGGTGGTTGCTATAGCGACCACCGACGCTGACAAGTCGGTAGTGGGGGCCGCCACCTGGTGTGGCAACGTAATCGCCGTGCGTGTGGTGGTGGCCGATGACTCCGTGCTGCTCCGTGAGGGTCTGGTCCGGTTGCTGACCGAGGTCGACTGTGAAGTGGTCGCTTCGGTCGAGGACGCGCCCGGCTTCTTACAAGCCGTGGCGCAGCATCGACCAGATGTTGCGATCGTGGACGTACGGATGCCACCCGGTATGACCGATGACGGGCTGCGGGCGGCTGTGGAGGCCCGCGAGTCTCAGCCGGACTTGGGGATCTTGATGCTGTCGGCGTACGTGGAGCTGTCCTACGCCGATGTACTGCTCTCCGACGGCCGCGGGCGGGTGGGATACCTGCTCAAGGACCGAGTCACCTCCCTCGACACTCTGGTTGAGGCGCTGCGAACGATTTCCGGGGGCGGCACGGTTCTCGACCCCGAGGTTGTGGCACAGCTCCTGGTGGCGCGGCGCAGAACCGATCCACTGAGTGCACTTAGCACCCGGGAGCGGGAGGTATTGGCCCTGATGGCAGAGGGCCGCAGCAATGCCGCCATCGCTGAACGCTTGGTGGTAACCGGAGGTGCTGTGGAGAAACATATCTCCAACATCTTTGCCAAGATCAATTTGCCCGATGTCGGCTCCGACAACCGCCGAGTCCTGGCGGTACTCGCCTGGCTCCGCGCCCGCTAATGTGGCGGGCATGGCCACGGAGCGCATCGAGCTAGAGGTCGAAGACCGGGTTGTCAAGATCAGCAATCCAGACCGGGTCTACTTCTCCGCGCGCGGCGAGACCAAACTTGATCTTGCTCGGTACTACCTCTCGGTCTCCGATGGCATCGTCAATGCGCTTTATCACAGGCCGTGCATGCTGCACCGCTTTCCCGATGGCGTCGACGGCGAGAAAGTTCATCAAAAGCGGTTGCCTCATGGCGCGCCGCCGTGGATCGAGACCGTACGCGTGCACTTCCCGCGCTTCAATCGAGACGCCGACGAGCTTTGTGTCAATCACATAGCAGATGTGATCTGGGCGGTGCAGATGTCGACAGTGGAGTTCCATCCCTGGAACTCGCGTCGCGATGACGTCGAATCCCCTGACGAGTGGCGAATCGATCTTGATCCGATGCCCGTCGCCACCTACGACGACGTCAAACAGATCTCAGTGATCGTGCACGAGGTGCTTGATGAGCTTGGCGCGGTTGGATATCCGAAGACCTCCGGTGGCAAGGGCCTGCACATTTACGTGCGGATCTTTCCTGATCACGGGCATCCAGACGTGCGCCGCGCCGCCTGGGCCTTTGCCCGCGAAGTCGAGCGGCGAGCCGATGGACTGGTTGACCTGACTTGGTGGCGAAAAGATCGTGATCCGGGCTCGGTGTTCGTGGACTACAACCAGAACGCCCGAGACCACACGATTCGCAGTGCCTACTCGGTACGCGGCACGCCGGATGGCGTGGTCTCCGCACCCCTGCGCTGGGATGAGATCGCTGAGGCTAATCCCAAGGACTTCACTATCGCCACTATGCCGGCCCGATACGCCGAAGTCGGTGATCTTCATGCCGATATCGACGATCACCCCTATCGGCTCGATGAGCTACTGGAGTGGGCAGATCGGGACGAGCGCGACAACAAGGCCGCGCCACCAGAGACTGAATGATCTTGGTCGAACTTCGTCCAACACACCGAATCCCGCTATGCGAGTCCCTTGCTCTTCAACCACTCACCGGCGACCTGCGCAGGATCCTGGCGCTCGCTATCCACTTTCCTGTTGAGCTGTAACAGATCCTCAGTAGTCAGCGCAGACTGAACGGCATCTAAAGCCGCGACAGCTGTTGTGTTTTCAGCAACATCCGAACGCACCAGGGGTATGACGTTCTGCGGCAGAATCATTGACTGCGGATCCTCCAACTGAACGTAGTTCTTCTCCGCGAGCACGGCGTCAGTGGTGAAGAAGGTTGCCACCTGGATCTTGTTGTTGTCGAGGTCACTGATCTTCGGCGGGTACTTGGCGTACGGACGGAACTCTTTGAACTTGGCGCCATAGATCTTCTCCAAGCCCGGCGGTCCATATGCGCGCCTCTCGAGCTCTGGCGGCCCGCCCAGGATCGAGGTGCTTGCGATCTTCTTCAGGTCCTCAAGCGAGGTAATTCCCTGCTGCGTCGAGAACTCCTGGGTCACAACGTAGACGTCCTGGTCAACCGCAGGAGAGCTCTTCAGAACCTGAAGCCCTGGCGGCAGCACGGCTGGCAACGATTTCTCAACCTCTTCGGCAGTGGTCGCCGTGGCATTGGCGTCAAAGTTGAGCAGCAGGTTGCCGGTGTATTCCGGGACCGCCGTTATCGAGCCATCCTGCAATGCCTTGATGTAGATCTCACGGGATCCAATTCCGAGCTTGGTCGATGATTCGACACCCTTTGCCTTCAGCGCTTGGGAATAGATCTCAGCCAGGATCTTTGATTCGGTGAAGTCAGCCGATCCGACCACAACGGGGGCAGCCTGGGGACTGGCACTTGCCGGATCCGACTGCGCAGGTTGCGGCGAGGTCGCCTCACCGAGCGGATTATTGTTAGCGCCGCATGCGGTGAGAAACAGTGCGGCGATGCCAAGGCCAACACCGATAATTGATTTTTTGATCTTCATTCCTGAACTCTCCGTATCGCTCTCGGAGTCGACTATCCGACAAGGTCAAGTTGCGCAGACGTTGGTTGACCGGTGGTGTCGCGTGCCGGGCCAGTACCACGGCTTGAGCGTCGCCCTGGACTGGCATGGCGGCTAGCCAGCCAGCCGAGCCCACCGAGCAAAATATCTAGAACGATTGCCAGCACGGCAACCATGAAGGCACCCGCGAACATCTCGGGATAGTTACGGGTTGCGTTGCCAGTGATCAGTAGCCGGCCTAAGCCTTCACCGGAGCTGTAAGCAGCAACCGTAGCCGTGGCAACCACTTGCAGGGTCGCGCTTCGCAGCCCGGAGATCACCAGGGGCAGGGCGAGTGGCCACTCGACTTTGGCCACAACTTGTCCGGGCGACATGCCGAGGGCACGGGCAGCGTGCACTGCTTCATGATCAGCACCACGAACACCAGCTGCCGTAGCAGTCAGGATCGGTGGCAGGGCCAGTACCGCCAAGACGCCGATAATCGGTCCTACTCCAGTGCCCAGAAGCAGCACCACAAGGACCAGCAGACCAAGCGTTGGAATGGCTCGCGCGGCGTTGCTCAAGCCGATCACGAGGAATGAACCCCGACCCGTATGGCCAATGAAAATGCCGAGTGGTATGGCAATAGCCGCGGCAATGCCCACCGCCGCGACGGTATAGCCGAGATGCTGAAGCAGCAGGGCCCAGATCCCGTCCGCGCCCTGCCAGTTGGCGGGATCGGAAAGATAGCTGAAAAGGTTCATGCCGGCCGCTTTCTCAACCATGGCAGCGTGCCACGCTGGATGAGCAAGATTAGGGCATCAAAGATCAGCGCCAAGCTCAACATCAAGATCAACGCGATGATGATCGGTGTGTAGAAGTAGCTAGCGAAGCCGAGGTCGAAGAGCTTGCCTAACGCTCCGCTTCCCACCAGAACCGCAACGCTAACTAGGGCGATGTTGGAGACCGTAACGACGCGTAGGCCGGCGAAGATCACCGGCATGGCCAGCGGCAGATCAACGCCGAACAGCCGTCGGGGCCAGCCGTAGCCGACAGCGGCGGCTGACTGCATCACCGATGGCGATACCGAACGTAGACCGTCAACGACGCTCCGGACTAGCAGCGCCGTCGAATAGATGGCCAGTGCGACGACGATATTGATCGGATTGAGGATCTTGGTGCCCAAGATCAACGGCATCATCACGAAGAGAGCCAGGGATGGAATCGAGTAGATGACGCCCAAGAAAGCGAGGATGGGATTCGCTGCCCGCTTGCTCTTGTAAACCAAAAAGCCGAGCGGCAATGAGATCACAAACGCAATCAGAACTGGTAGCACGGCAAGAATGACATGCTCCACCAGCAACCTGCCGATCATCGGCAGGTTGCGTTCGACCCAGGCCCAGTCGAGGTTCACTGCAATACGTCCGAGCCACGGCGATACAAGGCCTTGCCCATGGCCTCCCAGTCCTCCCGGTGTTCATCTGACCGACGGTGATCTTCGACGGGAGCAGACTGCCCTGGTGCTTGCTCCATGATCGACTCTGAACGCTGGAGATCGACGGTGCCATCGCCGTTCTCGTGAGCCTCAAGTTCGGGTGAGCTGCGAGCATCGAGTTCGGGTGAGCTGCGAGCATCGGTAATTGCGTGCCCACCGTCCTGAGGCGGAGGGAGTGGAGGGGCGTTTTCGTCTGTGAGCGACGACGAAGTAGGCGGATCCATGCGCGCGATGTGCGAGCGGCTCTCAGAAGTCAGGGCCGCAGCCTGGGATTGATCGGCTTCCTCATCATCTGCGCCGGCATCCCTGGTTCCGTCGGGACGCTGACTCGTGGGCTCGGGCTGGTCTGGAGGGTATTCGTCGGGCTGCGCCGGCTCGTTCTCCAGCTCCTGGGCCTGCGTCACATCGAGCTGGGGCTCATCGAATTGGGGCTCATCGACCTGAGGTTGATCGACCTGGGGCTCCGGCGCCTGGGCGACTTCGTCTTTCCGATTGTCCGCCTCGCCCGATTCCTCCTGCCAGTTGTACACCGACTCGACATACTCCGTGGTCGAGTTATCAATGCCGTCCGCTGGCTCCTGACCCTTTGCCGGATCATCGTCCCGATTACCGTCGGTCACGGAGGAATGTGCTGGCTCACCCACCGGCTCGTTGCCTGCCTCCGATTTGTCGAGGGTTAGGTCTTCGAGGGTGGCTTCGACGTCGCGAATAGAGATTGACTCGGCGATCGAGACCCGTACGTCCCTGACCTTGTCGAGGATCGTGTCTGCGCTGACCACACCGGCATAGCGGGTGGTGTCAGCCGTAACAGCAACCGCCAGCCCATGTGGGGAGGTAAGTGCGGAATCAAGCGCGACTCGGAGCGAGTCCGTCTCGGGGCTGAATGTTGAGCCGAGCGGGAACACTCGGCCGGGGCGTTCAGGATCTGCCCAGCCGACCGGTCGAGCGTCGCCGTCGACCACCAAAATCGGTCCTGGGCCGGTCGCCGCTTCCACATCCCGGACCACCTTGATTCTCTCCAGGCGTAGCTCGCTTGCAGGCTGGAAGGACAAAGAGCGGAAACCTCGGTCTCGCCCAACGAAGCCCTCCACGAACGCGTCGACGGGCTCATCAAGCAGCTGCGGCGGCGTGCCGACCTGCGCAAGATGCCCGCCGATCCGCATGATCGCGACCTGATCACCCAGCTTGATGGCCTCCTCGATGTCATGGGTGATCAAGATGATCGTCTTGCTCAGCTCACGTTGCAGCCCGAGAAAGAACTCCTGAAGCTCACTGCGAACGACTGGATCAACCGCTGAGAACGGCTCATCCATGAGCAGCACCAAGGGATCTGCCGCTAGCGCCCGGGCCACACCTACCCGCTGCTGCTGCCCGCCGGACAGTTGGGCGGGATAGCGGTGGGCGAGCTTGCGTTCCAAACCAACGCTGTCCAGGAGTTCCAGTGCTCGTTTCTCGATCTTCTTCTTCGGCCAGTGAAGGAGCGCGGGGACAGTACCGATGTTGTCCAGCACGGTGCGGTGCGGGAACAGCCCACCGCTCTGAATGACATAACCCATTTGACGGCGCAGCGTGGTCTTGCGCTTGGAGCGAAGCGGCACCCCGTCCCAGGTGATCCGGCCAGTTGTGGGCTCCAGCATCCGGTTGACCATGCGGAGGGTCGTGGTCTTGCCACAACCGGATGGGCCCACGATCACGGTGATCTTGCCGGAGGGCACTATGAGATTGAGGTCAACGACCGCCACCGTGCCATCCCGGAATGTCTTGCCGACTGACTCGAACTCAATCACGCCAAAACTCCACAGGTCTCGTCCAACAGCATCCGATAGGTGGCCTTGATAGGTACCTTTGACCGCTTATCGGTGACCGCCGCGTACGGAGGACAAAGAAGACCCTAGTCGCCGCCACTGACAATTCGGGTACGCGGCGCGGCGTGCCCCGGTTACGCACCGCGAACTCCAGGCCTGGATTGGCCTGTGAAGCGGGTCCTCGAGCGAGCTCGGTCATCACCGCGCTTCATGGGCGCACCCTTAGACAAGCTAAGGCCACATGAGTCAGCCGCACTAGGCTGAGGGTCGCCCCGATCAGCAAGCCGAGCAGCCTCGAGGAGGAGTCGCACGTGAGAGTCGCCGCGATAGTCGTGGCGTTAGCCGTCTCGATTGTCGGCGTGGTGCTCTTCGTTCGCGCCATCGCAGCAATCGTCAGGGTCATCAAACTCGGCAAGCCTGCTCCCGGGAGAGGTGATCACCCTGGACAGCGCTGGCGGCACATGCTCGCCGAAACCCTCGGCCATACCCGGATGCTGCAATGGACCAAAGTCGGCGCCGCGCACTGGTTCGTCTTCATCGCTTTCGGTGCGTTGATCTTCACACTGATCACCGCGTACGGGCAGCTCTTCGATCCACGGTTCGCAATACCGATCATCGGGGACTGGCCGCCGTATGAGTGGGCCAGCGAAATCATCGCCTGGGCCGCACTGATCTCGATCAGTTTCCTGATCTTGGTTCGGCTGCTGCTCCGAGGCCGGGGTCGAGCCTCCCGATTCTTTGGGTCACGATCTTGGCAGGGCTACTACGTCGAGCTCACTGTGCTCGGAATCGTTGTCTGCGTTCTGATGCTGCGCGCCATGGAGTATCAGCTGCTGGGCCCGGAAACTTCGCGGCAGCATTTCCCGCTGAGCTGGTTCCTGCTCCCGGCCGGGATCTCCGCCGCAACGCTCGGAACCGGAATCGTGATCCTCTCCGCAATCAAGATCATCATCTCGATGGCGTGGTTTATCACGATTGGGCTCAACATCACGATGGGCGTTGCCTGGCATCGCTTCACAGTCTGGCCCAACATTTGGTTCAAGCGAGAATCGTCGGGGCGGCCAGCACTCGGTCCGTTGCAACCGATCATGATCGACGGCAAGCCGCTCGACTTTGCCGAAATCGAGGAACTCGATGAGGATGCCTCGCTGGGCATCGGAAAGGTGGAGGACTTTACCTGGAAGGGATTGCTGGACTTCACCACGTGCACCGAATGCGGTCGCTGCCAATCTCAGTGCCCGGCCTGGCACACTGGCAAGCCGCTCTCGCCCAAGTTGGTGATCATGGATCTGCGCGAGCACGGGTACGCCAAAGCACCCTATCTGCAGGCCGCCGAGTCGGCTCGTGCGAAGCTGCCTGAGCAGACCATGATCGAAGCAAACCGACCGCTGGTTGGCCCGATCGAAGTCACTAATGGCGTGCCCGGGGTCATCGACCCTGACGTGCTCTGGTCGTGTACCACATGCGGCGCCTGCGTCCAGCAATGTCCGGTGGATATCGAGCATGTTGATCACATTCTCGACATGCGTCGCTTCGAGGTCATGATGTCCGCGGAGTTCCCGACCGAGCTCAACGGGCTCTTCAAGGGCCTAGAGGGCAAGGGGAATCCGTGGAACATGAGCCCGCGGGGCCGCATGGACTGGGCCAAGGACCTGCCCTTCCCGGTACCAGTGGTCGGTGAAGATATCGAGGATCTCAGCGAGGTGGAGTATCTCTTCTGGGTCGGCTGCGCCGGGGCGTACGAGGATCGGGCCAAGAAGACCACACGCGCGGTCGCGGAATTGCTGCACATTGCTGGCGTCGGCTACGCGGTGCTGGGCAACGGTGAGACCTGCACCGGCGATCCAGCCCGCCGGGCCGGCAACGAATTCGTCTATCAACAGCTGGCCATGGAGAACGTCGAGACGTTGCAGGAAGTTCAAGCGACCAAGATCGTCGTCACTTGCGCCCACTGCCTCAATGCCTTGAAGAACGAGTACCCGCAACTTGGCATCAACTGCGAGGTGGTGCATCACACCCAGCTGCTCAACCGGCTGGTACGCGACGGGCGGCTGACGCCGGTGGCGCCGCCCGACGGCTCGGTTGCCGGACGGACGATCACCTATCACGATGCGTGTTATCTAGGACGGCACAACGAGATCTACGATCCGCCACGCGACTTGCTCGGCTCGCTGCCGGGTGCCACTGTCGCCGAGATGCCTCGGACCCGCGAACGCTCCTTTTGCTGCGGCGCCGGTGGTGCGCGGATGTGGATGGAAGAGAAAATCGGTACCCGTATCAACGAGAACCGTACGGACGAGGCGCTGCATACCCTCGCCACATCAGGAACCAATGGTCACGATGCGATAGCGACCGGATGTCCCTTCTGCCGGATCATGCTGACCGACGGGCTCACCGCGAAGCAGGCGGATGGATCTGCGCCGGAAACCACCGAGGTGCTCGACGTCGCGCAGTTGCTTTTGGAGGCAGTTAAGCGCGGCGCGTGACGGGAAATTCGGAAAGTGACGTCTGCCTGCACTTGATCTGACGTCAGTCTGACGTCATAGTGGTGTCATGGATCTTTCCCCATATATCGAGTCGGTCCGAACAGGCGTCACAAGCGCGTCTTCGCTGGCTGACGAGCAAACCCAGCAAGTGGCCGAGCGCCTTGGCACTGCGATCGAGTCTTCAACCCGACTGGCACTCATCCAGGCGCTGTCCGATGCCGCCGGCACCATCAGCGCCGAGCTGGCACCGTCGTCTGTTGAGTTGCGGATGGTCGGCACGGACCCCGAATTCGTCGTCACTGTCCAGACCGGCGAAGCCGAACCGACATTGCTGATGCCCGAACCCGAAGTAACGAGCGCCGAAGCCGGCGAGCCCTCGACCACGGAGGCGGAGGAAGAGCCGGTAGCCCGCATCACCCTGCGGCTTCCCCAATCGGTCAAGTCGAAGGTCGATGAGATGGCTTCTTCCGAAGGAATCTCCACAAATGCCTGGCTGATCCGCGCTGTCATGGATGCCCTGTCAGAACGCAGCAGTACACGAGCAGAGTGGCCGCAGCCCCCACGTCCACCCATGCCACCCTCGCCCGATGCGATCTTCGGGCCTAGCGGGCCGTTCGGGCAACACGGCGTCTTTGGGCCGGGAGGTCCGTTCGGGGCTGGTGGCCTCTTCGGTGACCGGCCGAAGCGGCCAGGGCGCGAAGAGCGACGTTCCCGCGGGAACGTTCAGGGGTGGGTGCGATGAGCCTCACCAGCTCCCATGAGGGCGTACGGCACATAGTCATCGACAACTTCGGCGGCGGATGGATCACCATCGAGGGGGACTCTCGACAAGATCTTGTTGATGCCTCGATTGATGCACCGGACGATCAATTCCTTGAACAGGTACAGATCCACAGTGATCATGACTGGCTGCGGATCAGCTTTCCCTCACAGTTCTTGCGTTACACCAAGGCTCACTTGTGTCTGAGCGTGCCAACCGGGCTGACATATGTCATCAAGACCGGATCGGCGAACATCTCGATCGGTGCCGACATCGGTCGCTCCAAGATCATTAGCGGTTCTGGTGACATCACTATTGGCAACGCTGTCGATCTTGATTGCAGCACTGGCTCGGGCAACATTTCGGTTGCTCGGGTGGACGGTAGTGGCGCCAGGCTAGGTTCGGGCTCTGGGGTCGTGTCAGTCGGTGAAGTCAATTGCCCCATTACGGCAAAGTCCGGGTCGGGCGACATCATGGTGAAGTCGGCAAGGGGTGGCAGTCTCCAGGCCAATTCAGGATCGGGTGACATCGCTATTTCCGCGACGACCGGCTCGGTCGATCTGCGTGCAGCGTCCGGCTCATTGACAGTCGGTATCGCCGACAACCTGCCCGCCTGGCTGGAGCTCAACTCGGTGAGCGGCAACGTCCGGATCGGCCTGGAGTCGACCACTCAGCCGGAGCCCGGCGAGCCGTACATCACGGTGCGGGCGCGTACCGCCTCTGGCGATATCTCCATTCACCGCGCCTAGTCCGCACCCTGGGTGAAACCCCGTCGCTAAATTCGGGTGCGATGGAAGTTCAGGTGCGAGCGGCTCGGTGTCGGACCGCGCTGCCCCTGATAGTGGGAGCCGTACTGGGCTGATCCGTACGGGTGCTCGGCCGCGGTAGTCAGTCGGAAGAAGCACAACTGGCCGATCTTCATCCCGGGCCACAGCTTGATTGGCAGCGTCGCGACGTTGGACAGCTCGAGTGTGACGTGACCGGAAAAGCCAGGATCGATGAAGCCAGCGGTGGCGTGGGTCAGCAGCCCCAGCCTGCCGAGTGACGACTTGCCCTCGACGCGTGCCGCAATGTCGTCTGGAAGCGTCACCACCTCATAGATCGACCCCAGGGCAAACTCACCTGGATGCAGAATGAACGGCTCGTCGCCCACCGGCTCGACGGCCCGTGTTAGCTCCGACTGATCTGCCGAGGGATCGATATGCGGATACCGATGATTCTCAAAGACCCGGAAGTATCGGTCGAGACGGACATCGATGCTCGAGGGCTGCACCATGTCGGCGGAGTACGGTTCCAGCCCGATGCGGCCGGCATCGACCTCGGCTTTGATGTCGCGGTCCGAGAGCAACATGGCGCGACCCTACCGCGGCAGGCAGCGCTCAGCTGCCGCGCGTGATCTCCAGCCAGTGATCACCAATCGAAACGATGGCACCTTCGCCGACCCGGACCATCTCGCCTGCCTTGCAACGCGTCGACAGCCCGTTCGTCGTGGACACTGTCGAGCCGTTGGTTGATCCGCGGTCGATGACGTACACACCACCTGCGTCCACTCCCACCGCCAGATGCGATTTGGAGACGGTACGCGTCTCGTCGGCGATCTTGATCAACTGCGCGTCTTCCTCGCCCGCCTTCGGCTGCGGGTTGCGACCCAGCAGTACCAGTCCGTCCAGCGCGATCCGTCTGCCGTCGTCTAACAGGATCGACCACTCCTGGACATAGGGAGAACGCGGTGCGACCGCTGTCTGATCTTCGAACTGACTGGTTGAGGCATGTTGCGCCTCCTCGTGCTCCGCGCCCGACTGAGGACCACTGGGCGTCTCTGACACCGGAGCACCCGACTGGCTGGCCGCGTAGCTCTCGCCGCCTGATCCCTGCTGCGGCTGTGGTGCGTACGACGTGCCCGGATAGGGGGTGGCATATGCGTTGCCTCCGTACGGCGCTCCGGGTGGGCCCTGCGGTGCTCCGGCTGGCGCGTACGGGGACGGACCGGCCGGGTAACCGGGCGGTGGAGTTAATTGGCTAGGCGGGACCGGACTGCTCGGGGAGCCGTAGGACTGCCCCGGTCCATATCCTGGCGACATCGGCGCGCGGAGCCCATTCGGCTGCGACTGCAGAGACCCATTGCTGACCTGAGCCGGTGAACCCTGCTGCGCGGGTACGGCCGCTCGGGTGGACTGCACCGGCGGCGCCAGGGTCCGTTCCTTGATCATCACCGCGGTAGCAGCGAGATCGTGCCAACCCTGCTTACGCGGGTGTCTTAGCTCCATGATCAACATGATGAGCAGGCCGATGCCGGTGATGTACAAGGCCCAGAAGACCAACGCCCGCACCAAGACCCGACTCCAGCCGATTGGCCGGCCGTCGAGGAAGCCGACCAGCTGCAGCTTCATGACCCGCAAACCAGGACTCGCCGCACGCACGGCGAGCATTTGACACACCAAAACCGCCCAGCCTGCAACGACAGCTAGGCCAAGCACCACCAAGGTGGTCTGAAGCCCACCGCTTGTTCCGGGGAGCAACAACACCAGGGCGATACTCACTACGACCGGAACCGACATATTAATCAGGTACGCCACGAAGCGCTTGCCGAGCGGGCCCACCCCCACACCAGGTGGCAAGCCTGTCTCGCGATTAGGACGACCCGGCACGGGCGATTCCATGTACAGCTCCTCGTCGTTGGTGACTTAAGACGCAGCACCAGACGCTACTGCGGAAAGTCGATCAATACAGAAACTCCGTCACCGAGCTCCATAACGCTGCCTACTGGTACGGGAACCGGCTCGCCTGGTGCGAGCTGCTGAGGATCCCCGCCTCCAGGCCGTACCAAGATCGTTCCGTTCGTCGAGTTCAGATCGGTGACCACAATCTGCCAGTCATCTGGAGCCACCTCGAGATGTGTCCGGCTGATGTCGTGATTCGCACTGGGAACGGTCATCAGCCGGGGCGCCCGGCTGTTCGACCGATCTGCAGAAGGTGCCCGGCCGATGAGGACGGGGCGGTCGAGTTCAGCGCTAGTCCCATCGGAGGCGCGCAGCACAGCAAGGATGGGGTACGCGACAAATTGCGGTCCCTGGGTAGCGACGGGCCCGCCGCAAATCCGACAGCTGGTCGCACTTGGTGGGCTTGCGTGCCCGTTCGGACAGAGCACGGCCAAGATCGCCGAGTCCTGAATATCGGCCTCAGCCGGTGAATCTTCCTCGCTCAGCGCCGCGGCCTGGGCTAATAGGTCGGCAGGATCCTCCGCAAGCTGAGGGCTGACTGCCGCCTCGAGTTGTTGGGACCCACCAGCCCCGGACTCGGCCTGCGACTCTGAATCTGCGAACGGCGACGGCATGAGCTCGGTTTCGGCACTCGCTATGGCGGCAATCTCTGCTGCGGACAGCTCAGCGGTTTGCTCAACCAGCTTTTCGGCCTCGGCTCTTTCACCAGGTGGCTCACTCATTGGCTCGGTAGATGGTGCCGCAACCGAGGGTGAGGGGTCGGTCGTTGATTCAAGCCGTTCACTCGGTACCACTTCATCAGGCGCGGCTTGCGGGGAGCTGACCTGGGCAGGCTCGGACGCATCGAGGACTATCGACGAGGCGCGTACGGCGCCCACGACGAGCGGCAACTCGAGCAGGGTGGCGTCTCCCTGATGTGGCACGTCAACCCGAATGTGGTTTACCCCGCCGAGCCCGACCTCGCTCCATGTCTGGATGCCATGGCCGTCCGCCACCACGTTCCCGGTAGCAAGATCGATAACCGAGATCTCCCCCCGAATCAGCGACCGCATGCCGTCTTCGGTCCAGAAAAAGGCGGCAAAGCTGGGCAGTTCGTCGATCTTGAAATGTGCCAGCCGTGCGGCCAGATCGACGATGGAGTGGGAAGCGACGACCTCTTCCCACAGCGTGTTGATCAAAGACGCCCACTCGTGCGTCGGCGGTTCGAGCAGTACCAAGGAGGTCGGCCCGGACAGCACCACCCACTCCCCTGGCGTGTAGGTGGCGCGCCAGCGTCCCAGCGCCGCAGTCATCAGTCCTCCCCCAGGCCTTGCTCCAGGCTCCCGCGACATTCTCTCTTGACCACGCGATTCTGTGAAAGTCAGGGCCCGAACTCGCTGTGACGAGCAGGCCGCTTCGCCGATCGCAGAAGCTCGCGGCGTAACGATTCCCCTGGTCAGAGGCAGGAGAAGGGGCTGCCTGAAGCGCTGCCCCGCCGTATAGTTTGTCTCGTGCTCGCCGAAACCCGCGCTTGGGTTATTGCGACCAAGCCGCAAGCCACCGCTCGTCGCACCACGATTGCTGATGTTGCGAGGGAAGCAGGTGTCAACAAAGGGACGGTCTCCCGCGCATTGCGCGGCATCCCGGGCGTTGGCGCATCCACCAGAGAACGCATTATCGAAACCGCCGACCGGCTCGATTTCTCGGCATCCCACCTCGCGACCGCACTCGCAAGCGGGCAGTCAAGGACGGTCGGCATCGTTCTCCCGACGCTGCGCTCGTGGTATTTCAGTGAGTTCGCGTCCGGGGCCAGCGAGATCCTCAGTCCCGCCGGCTTTCGGGTAGAGCTCATCAATCTGGATGTCGACTCCGACTATTCGGATGTCGATTCTCCGCAGTTCCGCAAGCTGTTCCGGGAGCTCGGCGCCGGCCGAGGCCGTGACGCGCTCCTCTTCGCCGGCACCATCTCTGTCGAGCGGGACGAGGAGACCACGGAATCTGGGCGGGTACCCGTCGGTCCCCAATGGGTCAGCGCGCCGGGCTCGCCGCTCACCAGCGTGCCGGGAATCTCCGTCGATAATCGAGGTGGCGGGCGAATGATCGCGGAGCACTTGTTGTCGCTGGGTCATCGCGATATCGGGATCTTCGACGGACGAACGCCAGGCAAGCACGACGATCACGTCTGGGATCAGCGGAGCGATGGGCTGCGCGACACGATACGAGAGGCTGGGTTCGACATCGACAGCCGCAATGTCGTGCGGCCAGGCGACTGCCACGCCGATGACGGTGCGCGTGCCATGAAGGAGCTTCTCGCAAACGGCCGGAAGCTTCCTACAGCGATCTTCTGCCACACAGACGAGATGGCTTTCGGGGCTAGTGCGGTACTCCGCTCCGCCGGGCTGCGCTGCCCCAATGATCTCTCCCTGGCGGGCTTCGATGATCATCCGATGTCTCGCTGGTGGGGCTTGACCACTGTCAGTCAGCACGCCCATCAACAGGGCGTACGTGCCGCCTATGCGATGATCAGCGCGCTCGGAGGAGACGGGCACGATGGGGAGGGTTCAGACCGGCAGCCGGAGCTGCGGATCGAGCTGGTTGTGCGTAGTACCACCGGCCCAGTGCCTGAATCCACCTAGCGGGGATCCTGGGTCGGCCGGAACTCAGACCACGGCGGCGCGTACGGACAGCACGTCCGGCAGATGAGCCGCGATTTCACCCGGGCTCCGCTTGCTGCCAAAGGCAACACGGCACCGCGGGCTGGCGTCAGGTTTTCCACTGGCACGTATCTGGACGTCTTGAGGAACTACTTGCCGGTCCAGAGCCCGGGTGCCGGGTGTAACCCCGCACCCCGTGTGTGGGTTGATGCAGCGGGCCGCACTGGTCAGCTGCTGCTCCGAGACCAGAGGTGCTTGGTCGCCAACGCTGTACCCTCCGCCAAGGCTTGGAGCTTGGCCCACATAATGGAGGAATGGACGCGCGGGGTGAAGGCACCCTGGGAAAATCCGCAGTCGGTGCCCGCCATCACGTTCTCCTTCCCGACCAGGCGGGCGTAGGTCATGAGGCGCCAGGCGATCAGTTCCGGGTGCTCGACGATGTTCGTCGTATGGGCGACCACCCCTGGGATGAGGATCTTGCCGTCAGGGAGCTTCACCTCTTGCCAGACCTGCCATTCGTGCTCGTGGCGCGGATTGGCGGCTTCCACACAGTACGCGCCAGCGCGCACTCGCAGCACGATGTCCACAATGTCCTTCAGCGGCACATCGGTGACATGAGGTCCATGCCAGCTCCCCCAACACAGATGGTATCGCACTCGGTCCGCCGGGATGCCCGACAGCGCGTGGTTGAGGGCCTCAACCCGCAGCTCGGCGAACCGACGGTATTCCGCAATACTGGGGGCAGGGTCGGGCATCCCATACTGGGTGACCACCCGGGGATCGTCGATCTGGAGCAGGAACCCGGCGTCCACGATGGCCCGATATTCCTCCCGCATGGCGTCGGCGATGGCGAAGAGGTAGGCCTCGTCCGTCGGGTAGTATTCGTTCCGGCGCTGCAGCTCGATCGTGCCAGGCGCCACCGCCGGGATGAACGCCTCCTGGATGTTCACCCCCGCCAGCGCCGCCCGGAAGGTGTCGATGTCGCTCTGGACCGCTGTCTGCCCCTGATAGGTGATCGGGCCGGTGCACACAACCGGATACCCGGAGGCACTCCCGGTGGCGCGATCGTACGCTTCATAAAATTCCCGGAATAACTGGCGATCGCGCCCCCAATTCAGTAATGGGCTCTCGTTGGGGTCGCGCGGTCTTCGTTCGAACCCGGTGAGACGTTCGTTCACATAGCCGGAGAAACTGGGCTTCCCGTACTCGCCGTCGCTGGGGATGTCAATGCCAGCCTCAACCTGCTTCTGCACCACGTCTCTCACGGCGCTCCGTACGCGCGCAGCAAGCTCCTCTGGCTGATAGCCCTGGCTGCTTTCTTTCGCCCGCATGATCTCCACGAGTCCAGGCGGACGTACCAAGCTGCCCACATGGGTGGTAAGAATCCGGTCCGTGCTCCGCATCATGGTCTCCCTCCCGGTCGTATAGTAGATAAGGGCTACGGGCCGAATGCCCGCCGCTCCCGTCACAGGGATGCGCTGATGCACAAGCGGCTATCCACGCTGGGCACGGATGGCGACGTCGAGCGTGTATTCGAGATAGGACGCCGCTTCGCTCAGGCTGAACTCCTCCTTCTCGAAGGTCAAGTGCGGCTTGCCCTGGTCGTCGAAGCTGATGCCAACGCCCAGCCTCACCGGCCAAGGTTGCAACGCATTCCGCCGCACCTCCCGGACCGACCTGGCCGGTGGCAGGGGCATGAGCGGGTTTGGCGGCCGCAGGATCAGATCGGGACGCTGTTCGGCGATACGGCTGTAGACCTCAACGCACCTGCGAACGGTCCCCAGGTAGTCCCCTTTGTCCAGGGCCTGTTCGGCCTCGACTAGCATGGTCTGGAAGAACGGATCTGTGAGGTCGGTCGGTTTGGGCATCTTGTGCTCCCCCGTTGCAGACGAACCTTAGATCGAGCTGTTGATGGGGAACTTCACCCCGTCCAGCTGCTCCTCCCGCCACTTCTGCTGCAAATGGTGGCGATCCTTAAATTCGGGCATGACCTCTGTCGCGAACAGTTCCAGCGACTCCATGATGTCTTCGTGTTTGCGGTCGCCGCATTGACAGAAGAGGTTCAAGATGTCCAGGTGGGCCGCTTCGTACTGGCGGATATTGTCGCGGATGAATTTGGGCGAGCCCATGAACATGCCGCGCCTGCCCATACGGTACAGCACGCGCGCGCTCTCGTCCTCTGGCTCCAGTTCCGTAGCCGCCTCACGTGCCTGCGCTGAGTCCTCCGCGTCGGCGCGTTTTCTGAACTCCCGGTAGACGTTGTCCCGGCCGTAGGTGGTATGGCCGTGCATCCACCCGAACACGAAGCCAAAGAACTGGGCGCCGGAGAGGCCCTTCTTGACGGCTTCCTCATCGGTCTTGGCGCAGAACATGTTACCCCCGGCGATGAGCCCCGGGTTGATCGCGGCGCCGATCGGGTGCCGGCAGGCGCGCATGAGCTCCCAATAGCGGGTCACACGCTCCTCGGTGTCCTCTGGCGTTTCGAAACCGACACCCATGGCCCCGATGCCGAGACGTGCGGCGAGCATGACTGTTTCCGAACGGGAAGAGGCCACCCACACCGGCGGGTGTGGCTTCTGCAAGGGCTTCGGAATGACGTTCCGCTCGGGCATGCTGAAGTATTTCCCCTCATAACCGGGGTAGGGGACCATGGTCATCATCCGCAGGCATTCGCGGGTGGCCTCTTCCCACGCCTGCTTCTTCTCCTGGTGGGAGGTCAGGAAGCCGCCGATCTCGGTGGTCGTGGCGCCCTCGCCCGTCCCGAACTCGACGCGGCCGCGCGACACGAGATCGAGGGCGGCGATGCGCTCCGCCACACGTGCCGGATGGTTCTGCTTCGGCGGCATCTGGACGATGCCATGCCCCAGCCTGATGTTCTTGGTCCGGGCGGCCGCGGCCGCCAGGAACACTTCGGGGGCGGAAGAATGGCAGTATTCTTCGAGGAAGTGATGCTCAGTGATGAAGACGTAGTCGTAGCCGAGCTTATCAGCGAGCTCGATCTGCTCCAGCGCCTCGTGGTAGATGTTGAGCTCGTCATGCTCGTGCCACTGGTCTGCATCGATCGGTCTGGGCGTCTGCAGTTGGAACATAATGCCGAATTTCATGGCCCAATCTCCTTCCTTCCCCTTCCTACGGAGCCTGTCCAGCGCCCCCAACAGCCGCGAAAAGTGCGTTTGAAATGACTATGCCCCCGTGTATCACTTCACAGGCTTTCTACTGTAAGGCGTATACGATGCCGTCCATCGCCGCCACATACACTCGCCCGTCACTGACTGCGGGGGTGGCATGGATTGGACCGCCCGCCGTAAACTGCCAGCGGAGCGTCCCCTGGCGTGCATCCAGCGCCGTCAGCGTCTGATCGTACGAGGCCACATAAAGAACTTCACCGGCTACCACCGGTGAGGCAGAGATGGCCTTGCGCGCCGCAAAGGACCAGCGCGGCGTCCCAGTGCGTATGTCAAGCGCTGTGAGCGTCCCGCGCTCCGAGGCCACGTAGACGAGGTCGTGTGACACAGCCGCCGAGGCCACAATGGGGGCATTGGCACGGTACTGCCACCGGAAGCCCGGGAGAGGCGCTGGCGGACCGGTAATGCCCCAGACGAAGAGCGTGGTCTGCCCCCAGCGCCAGGCGTACGTCCAGCGCCAGCCCAGCGTGCGTGCATCGATAGCCCGGAACCAGCGATCCTCGCCGCCAAAGAAAATCAGGCCCTCAGCGACGGCCGGGGTGGCGCGGATCGCCCGAGGTGTGCGGAAGCTCCAGCGGTGCACCCCAGTGCGGCGATCGATGAAGTGCAGGGCACCATCGTTCGAACCCACATAGACGAGATCATCCAGCAGCACTGGCGAGGAATGAATCCAGCCCTCCGTACGGGCGCGCCACCGTTCCATGCCACTGATGGCGTCGAGGGCATACAAGAAGCCGTCCCCGGAGCCGATATACAGGACGCCATGGTGCACCAGCGGCGAAGCATAGATAGGATTTCCCGTCTCAACGCTCCAACGTATGGCCCCATCGGCAGCCTGAATGGCCAGCAAGCGGCCATCACGCAGGCCGATGTAGAGCAGGTCTCCGGCCAGGGCGGGTGACGAGTCGAGCGGCCCAAGCTCCTGCACTTGCCAGATAACACTGCCAGTGCTGCGGTGCAGACGGTACAGCCGTCCCTTCGTATCCCCAGCATACAGGCTATCGCCGGCGGCAATGGGCGAGGAGATGAAGCCGGCTCCACTGACAAACTGCCACTGTACCTGCCCGGTAGGCAATGGGCCAGGCTGGGATTGCACCCCAGTACGCTGAGTATTGCCCCGCCACATGCTCCAGTCACCATTGCGCGCTTCCGATGACAGCGATGGTTGCAGCGGGAGCGGACGCCAGCGCCCACGCCACAGGGTCGCATAGTCCCGGAAACTCCAGGCGGTGAGCAGCAAGAGCACGCCAAGACCGACAAGACACCAGATGGTTCGGGTCATGGATGACGGGTTTCTCCTTCCCATGCGAGCCGGCTATGGAACGAGACCCATCGTGATCCCTCCCTCCGCGCCTCCCCCATCCATCCCTTCCCAGCGAGAGGGGAGGGGGTGACCTACCGATCCAGCCACAGCGCGGCGACACGACTGCCGTAGTCGAAGGTCTGGTTGGGGGCATAGTTCTTCACATACGGCTGCCAGGTACTGGTAATCGTGTTGGAGTTCGCGTACACATAGTACTGCTGCTCTGCCACATACCGCTGAACCTCAACGATGATTTTCCTCCGGGCTTCCAGGTCCTTGGTCCGCCGCTGTTCCTTGAGCATGGCCGTCAGCTTGGGGTCGTTGACATGGCCCCGGTTTTGCGGATGGTCTGGGGTGAACCTCCCGTACAACGGGCCATCTGGGTCCAAGGCGAGACTGATGGGACCGTACACCATGCCCTCGTAGAGGTGTGCATAGTGAGGCTGACGGCTACACCGGCCTCAGCCTTCGAGCTGTCGCAGGTAGCGCCGAAACTGGTCTATGGCCTGCTGTTCTGACCGCCCGATGTAGTACCGATAGCCCTGAATGTACGCGGCGATATCGCGCGGGAGCATGACCAGGTCTTCGCGCGGCTGCGCGAGTTGGCACAGGGTGTCGACCCCTTCTTCCAACCCGACGTACAGCGCCTCTTCGAGTAGCGCCCGGTCTTTGGGACCAACCTCCTTCCGCGCCATCCAGCGCGAGAAGACAAATGGCAGCCCGGTCCAGGCGTGCCATTCCGCTCCCAGATCATAGACATGGGGAAAGCCTGGCGCCCCCATGCGCTGGCGTAGACCTTGATTGCCGATGAGGAGAAACGCATCGTACGATGCCTGGAGCGACCCATAGGCCGCCGGCTGCACCCGGTATTTCAGGTGCAGCAGGACCTCCAAGAGCCGCAGCGTCGTTGCGTCCTCATCGGTGACGCCGATGTGCGACCCGGCGAGCGCGTCGATGGGCTTGGAAGAGAACAAGAGGCTACTGCCAGCGTGCTGGACGCTGGCGATGCAAAAGCCCCCTATCGGTTGAAGGCGGTCTTCCAGGCGAAAACAATCCACCAGCGGGACAGGCCCGGCGTCGATCTCGCCGTTCGCCGCCGCGACGGCCATGGATTGAGGCACAAGCTCGATTAACGCCAGGCCACGCCGTGCCATATCAAAGTAGAAAGGCTCGGCATGGAGATAAGGGAGACGTCCTATTCGCAGCGCCATACATGTCCACCATCTCTAGCCATATAATGCCCACACATCCTGACCTCCCAGGCGCAATTTTTTTGCTTCACTTTGTTGACGCGTTAGTCTACACTGCACCAACTACAGGTGTAAAGTCCTCTCACAGGAGGCCGTATGACGTGCTCTCGCCGTAAGCTTCTGTCGCGTTCCCAGCGCCAAGCCACGATTCTCCAGGGCGCGGCAACCGCTTTTGCCACAAAAGGCTTTGCCGGCACCGGGATGGAGGAGGTGGCAGCGGCCTCCGGGATCACGAAGGAAATCGTCTACCGGCACTTCGCATCCAAGGAAGAGCTCTACCGCGCTGTGCTCGATGCCGCCGCGCAGAGTCTGCGAGCTGAATTCGCCCGGGCGAGTCAGAGGTATCAGTCTGGCCCGGGCATCCACGCCTTGCTTGCCGTCGGTCGGGCGCACCCAGATGCGCTCCGTCTTCTCCTGGTGCATGCCGCCCGCGAGCCCGAGTTCGCGGACTATGCGCACGACGTTCGCGCCCGCATCATCAACTGGGTGTTGCAGCGTCGAGGGCATGCCGATCCCGTCTTCCGCCGCTGGGCGGTTGAGGTGGCGGTGTCGCACACTTGGAATGCGGTGCTCACCTGGCTGGACCTCGGCGACCCAGACCGCGATGAGGAGTTTGCACGGCGCTGTATCGCCGGTGTCAACGCCTTGTGGGCGGCCTGGAATGCGCCTGTTGAGTCGGCCTCAGATGGGACTTGTGAGGGCACCTGTTAATGGTTGGGTGTTGGGGGGATTGGAACCGTCATCTCAGAGAGGGGAGGCAAGGATTGGCTGATTGTGTCGTGTGAAGACAGATCTGAGATATTGCTGGAAACGATCGCTCAAGGGAGGAATCAAGCATGGCAGATCACGATATCGCTCTCATGGCCCACCTGATGCGCCGCGCCGGTTTCGGAGCGCCGTACCAAGAGCTGGAGGCACGGGCTGCCAAGGGATATGAGGCAACGGTAGAGGAGCTGTTGCATCCCGAAGCGCAGCCTGATGGCATCGACATGGACGTGTTGGAGCGTTACTTCATGGAGTGGCGGGAGATGTTGGCCGGTGGCCCCGTCTATTGGGCATGGCGCATGATCAACTCCAAGCGCCCCCTGGAAGAGAAGATCGCCCTCTTCTGGCACGGCGTGTTATGCACCGGCTCCTCCAAAGTCCAGCACGCCAAAAACCAGCTCATCGAGTTCGATATGTTCCGCCGCTGTGGCCTCGGCAGCTTCCGGGACATATTGTTGGAGATCTCCCGCGACCCCTCGAT
>Ga0081538_10001033_pt1 | contig 29696 bp, 33 predicted proteins | sample TabmetS5T2R1_FD_71022 | JGI IMG/M metagenome (GOLD analysis project Ga0081538, IMG submission 71022) | Tabebuia heterophylla rhizosphere microbial communities from the University of Puerto Rico - S5T2R1 | ecosystem: Host-associated > Plants > Roots > Rhizosphere ...
GCCGCCGCGCAGGCACGGCGGGGCGGCCCTGCACACGGGCATCGACCTCATCCGGCCCGAGATATCCGGCCTCGACGAGCTGGCTCTCGAAGCCCGCGAGCCAGCGCCGGTAGTAGCTCGACAGGTACAGCTCGCGGGGCAGCCGCTCCATGGCGAAACGTGCGGCGTCGGTGTTCCCGCCGAGCAGCCTGTGCACGAACGCCGCCATGCCGAAGACGCGACCCTCCCAGCGCTCGTGGAAGACGGGCTCGTTCGACTCGCGCACAACCGGGCCGTAGTGCTCCGTTCGGCCGCCCATGTCGCTCAAGGCCGGCACGTCGCCGAACATAACACCGCTCAGCCGGTTCGCGCGCCGAGCGGGGCACGCCGTACCGCGAAGCCGAAGGCGAGGCCCAGCGATGCCCAGAGGACCACCTGCACCCCGAGCGAGGTCAGGCGGAAATCCCACAGCAGATCCGAGGGGAACGACTCCGGAGCTTCGTCGATGGTAGGCAGGACGAAGGCGACCATCGCCGCCGTCGCTGCAAACACCGCGAGACCCGCGAGCGGCCGCAGCCACCACGCCGCGCGCTGGGGAACGCTGCGCGCGGCCCGCCAGGCGGCGAGCAGCGCCAGCAGCGAGGTGGCGACGACCGTCCCGTAGAGCAGGGTGCGCTCCGTGATCGTGGCCGGATCGCCGACGCCCGGAGGCGCCGCCGGGTAGTTCACGAACGGCACGAGCACGACGGCGGCGAAGAGCGCGCCCGCGAGGCCGACGGACAGCCACAGATCGCTGCGCGCCCTGACCCGACCGCGCGCGAATGCGAACACGAGCCCGAACAGGCCACCGAGGGCGAGACCGTAGATTCCGGTGGCGAGGAACAGCCCGACCCTCTGCCCATCGCGACTGACGAGCGCGTCCTCGGCGTGCGCGGCCGGCTCCCTCGCTGCCTCCACGGCGATCGCGCGATCGATAAGCGGCTCGCCGAACACGAAGGCGAAAGCCCCGGCCGCGAGGCCCGCGATCAGCCCGGCTACGAGGCCCCGCCAGAAGAGCGTGCGGATCATCCGCGCCGACCCCCTAGTGGCACGGCAGGGCGAGCACGTGTCGCCCGTCGTGCATCAGCTCGTGGAGAAACAGGCCGGCGCGCGAAACCGCGCCTTGGTCCAGCGTGACCAGGTAGAGCACGACGATGAGGAAGGCCGCCACCAACGCCCACGGCCACAGATCATGCAGCGGGATCGGATCGATCGTCGTCGACTGGTCCATCCGGGTCTCCTTTCGGGATCGGCCGGATGCTCTCACGGACCGGCGCTGTACGGTGGCGCCGGTGACCGGCAGCAGGAACCAGGTCGAGGTCGACGGACTCCGCATCGCCTACGAGCGGGCCGGCGAGGGACCAGCGCTCATCCTCTTACACGGATACCTCGGCGACAGCCGGGGCACGTGGGGCCCCCAGCTCGACGAGCTGTCGGACGAGTTCACGGTCGTGGCCTGGGACGCGCCCGGCGTGGGTCGCTCCACCGATCCACCTCCGGAGTTCAGGCTGCCGGACTACGCGGATTGCCTCGCCGCATTCGTGTACGCGCTCGGGTTGCAACGGCCGCACGTCGCCGGCCTGTCGTTCGGCGGAGGGCTCGCGCTGGAGCTTTATCGCCGGCACCGATCGCTCCCGAGGACGTTGGTCCTAGCTTCGGCGTACGCGGGGTGGGCCGGCTCCCTTCCGCGCGAGGAGGTCGACCGGCGCTTGCAGCAGGTCCTGGAGCTGGCCGACCTGCCGCCTGATCGATTCGTGGGCGAGGTGATGCCGACGCTCTTCTCGGAATCGACACCGGCCGAGACGGTCGCTGAGTTCGCGCTCAACGCGTCGGGGTTCCATCCGGCGGGACTCAGAGCGATGACGCATTCAATCGCCGAAGCAGATCTGCGAGATGTCCTCCCGGAGATCGGTGTGCCCACGCTGCTGCTCTACGGCGAGAACGATGTGCGGGCCCCGCGGCGCGTGGCCGACGACATCCACGCCGCGATCCCCTCGTCGAAGCTCGTGGTCCTGCCCGGCACCGGCCACCTGGTCAACATCGAGGCGCGGGAGCGATTCAACGCCGAGCTTCGCGCCTTCCTCCGTCTCAGGCCAGGCGAACCGGCAGCGTCTTCAGCTGGCTGATGAAGGGCGACTCGGCGTACTCGGGCCTGCCCGCGAGCTCCATCGCGGGGTAGCGGGCGAGCGTCTCCTCGAACAGCACGCGCAGCTCGAGCCGCGCGAGCGCTGCCCCAAGACAGAAGTGGCGGCCGCCGGCGCCAAACGCCTGGTGCTCGGCGTTGCGGGTGATGTCGAACCGCTCGGGGTCCTCGAAACGCTCCTCGTCGCGGTTCGACGAGACGTACCACATCACAACCTTCTCGCCCTCCCGGATCGTCTGCCCGGCGAGCTCGGTATCGCGGGTGGCGGTGCGGCGGAAGTGTGCGAAGGCGGGGAACATCCGCAGGGATTCCTCCACTGCGCCGGGAATCAGCGCTGGGTCGTCCACGAGCATCCGGCGCTGCTCGGGGTTCTCGATCAGCGCCCTCATGCCACTGCAATAGGTGGCCTTCGTGCTGTCGTTGCCGGCCGCGACGAGTAGGAAGAAGCCCATCACGATCTCGTGCTCCTCGAGCCGCTGGCCGTCCACCTCGGCGTGGACGAGCACACTGGTCAGGTCGTCGGTGGGCCGTTCGCGGCGCTCGGCGATCAGCCGGCCGCAGCGCTCGAAGATCTCCGGTACGTCGCGCTGCATGACGACCTCGACCCCTTCGGGGTTGAGGTCGGGATCGCCGGCGCCGAGGGTCGTGTTCATGAGCCGGGCCCAGATCTCGTCGTCCTCGGGAGGAATGCCCATGAAGCTGCCGATCACGCGCGAGACGACGGGCTGGGCCACGTCGGTGACCAGGTTGCACGTGTCCCTGCCCTCGAGCCGGTCGAGGACTCCGGTCGTGATGTCGCGGATGGCGGGCTCGTGCTCGGCGATGCGCTTGGGCGTGAAACCGCGCTGAAACAGGGCCTTGATGCGGTCGTGCTTGGGCGGGTCCATGCCGATGAACATGGCCCGGATTAGCTCCAGCGGCATGATCGCGTTGGTCAGGGCGGTTACGCCGCCCCGCTCGGATGAGTAGGTCGCCCAGTCGCGGCTCACCGCGTGGATGTCGTCCGCCTTTGTCACCGACCAGAAGCCCGCCTCCTCCGGGTACTCGGTGATGCGGGGGGTCCAGTGGATCGGGCAGCGCGAGCGCATCTCCTTGAACAGCTCGTGCGGCGGACCGTCCTGCCAGAGCTCCCGCTCGGTGACCAGCACTTCCTCGAGGGACTTCTCGGCGAAGGACATGGCGCGACCCTACCCCAGGCTTCAGGCTGCCGTCCGGGCGGGCGCCACGGGCCAGCCGAGACCTGCGGCGGCGGCGCGGATGGCCGCGAGGAGTGCCTGGACCGAGGGCCGCTTGGCGTCGGCAGCGCGCGTAGCAGCGAAGATGGTCCGGTAGACGGAACCGCCGCCGATCGCTCTCACCGCTATGCCCGGGTGGACCGCGGGGTCGAGGCCCACCAAGGCGGGAAGAAGGGTCACGGCCTGCCCGCCCGCGACGAGCGCCAGGCTGGTGACGCTGTCGTTCGTCCGATGGCGGATGTCGGGGTCAAATCCTCCGAGCTCGCGGCAGGTCCGCTCGGTCATCTCCTGCCATGCGGTCCCGCGATGGCCGGTCGTCCATGCATCGCCGGCGAGCTCGGCGAGCGGCAGCGCGTCGCGATGGCGACTCGCGGCCGGGTGTCCCTCCGGCAGCACGACAGAAACCGGGTCGCGCCACAGGTCCTCGCGGGCGATACCGGCAGGGCGCGCGAGCGGCTGATGCTGCCACTCGTCGGCCAGGACGAGATCCACGTCCCCGAGCGCGAGTGCGGGCAGCGATTCCTCGGGCTCGGCCTCGATCAGCTCGCAGCGCAGGTCGGGGGCCTCCCGCGCGAGTGCCTGCAGCGCGGGCACGGCGACGTGGAAGGCCACCGATTGGAAGGAGGCGATTCGTCCCGTGCCGGCCACCCGACCCGCGGCCGCGGCGAGCTCGGCCTCCGCGAGCTCGGCCCGCTCGAGCAGCACGTCGGCGTGGCGGACCAGAACGATCGCGGCGTCGGTCAGCCGGACGCCCCGGCCGGCACGCTCCAGCAACGGCAGCCCCGCCTCGCGTTCGAGCACGGCCAGCTGCTGGGAGACGGCCGAGGGCGTGAACTGCAGGGCGTCGGCCACGGCCGCGATCGTGCCGCGCGCGTGGAGCTCGTGCAGGAGGCGGAGACGGTGCAGGTCGAGCATTGATAAGAAAGCCTACTGAATTGTCGTTATGAATCTGAGTCGATACTTAGCAATGCTCACGCCAGGATTCGCCCCGTGTCTCCGACCGGCACCCTCTACTGCCTCGCCTCCGCCGCCGCCTTCGGCGCGATGGGGGTCTTCGGGAAGCTCGCCTACGACGAGGGCGCGAGCGTGGGAACGCTGCTGGCCACGCGGTTCGTCCTCGCCGCCGCGCTCTTCTGGCTGCTCATGATCTGCGCGGGCGGTGCTCGCGACCTGATGACGATCTCGCGCCGCGACGTCGGCATCGCCCTCGCGCTCGGCGCCGTCGGGTACGGCGCCCAGGCCGGTGGCTACTTCGCCGCGCTCGAGCGCCTCGACGCGTCGCTGCTCTCGCTGCTCGTCTACACCTTTCCCGTGATCGTCACCGTCACCGCCATCGCCATCGGGCGTGAGCGGGCGAGCCGGCGCACCGCGATGGCCCTGGCACTCGCCTCGACCGGCCTAGTGCTGGTCCTGGCTGGCGCCGCGGGGGCGCTCGACCCCGTCGGGACCTTGCTCGGGCTGGGGGCGGCGGTCGTCTACAGCGTCTACATCCTGAGCTCGGAGGGCGTGGCGGCGCGGCTTGGGCCGCGGACGCTGAGCACGCTCGTATGCACCGGGGCGGCGATGACCCTGACCACCGCGGGCTTCGCCGGCGGCGACCTGGACCCGGGAAGCGTGAGCGCCGCCGGCCTCGTCTGGCTGAGCGGCCTGGCGATCGTGTCGACGGTCGGGGCAATCGCCCTGTTCTTCGCGGGGCTGCGGCGCGTCGGCCCGACCGCCACATCGATTCTGTCGACGCTCGAGCCGGTGGTGACGGTCGGGCTTGCGTTCGTCGTGTTCGGCGAATCGCTCGGTCCGGCGCAGCTCGCCGGTGGAGCGCTGGTCCTATTGGCGGTGCTCGCCGTGCGGGCACCTCTACCTCGATTCCATAAGGAGGCAACGTGAACAGTTCGGCGGACATGGTGGGATCGCTCGAGGGCAAGGTCGCGTTGGTCGCGGGCGCCACACGCGGCGCCGGGCGCGGCATCGCGGAGGCGCTCGGGGAGGCCGGGGCGACCGTGTACTGCACCGGCCGAAGCACCCGTGAGCGGCGCTCGGAATACGACCGGCCGGAGACGATCGAGGAGACGGCCGAGCTCGTGACCGCCGCCGGTGGCACGGGGATCGCCGTCGCGGTCGACCATCTCGAGCCGGGCGAGGTCGAGGCGCTCGTCACGCGCATCGACGCCGAGAGCGGGCGACTCGACGTGCTCGTCAACGACATCTGGGGCGGCGAGCGGCTCTTCGAGTGGGACAAGCCGGTGTGGGAGCACGACCTCGAGAATGGGCTGCGGATCCTGCGGCTGGCGATCGACACGCACCTGATCACTAGCCACTTCGCGCTGCCGCTCTTGATCCGCGAGCCCGGCGGGCTGGTCGTCGAGATGACCGACGGCACGCGCGAGTACAACGAGCGGAACTATCGGATCAACGCGTTCTACGACCTCGCCAAGACGGGGACAATCCGGCTCGCCTTCGCCCAGAGCAACGAACTCGCCCCGCACGGATGCACCGCCGTGGCGCTGACACCGGGCTGGCTGCGCTCGGAGATGATGCTCGAGAACTTCAAGGTGACCGAGGCGAACTGGCGCGACGCGGGAGCCTTCCAGCCGCACTTCGCCGCGATCTCCGAGAGCCCGCGGTTCGTGGGCCGCGCGGTGGCCGCGCTTGCAGCCGACCCGGATCTCCAGCGCCGCAACGGCGGCTCGTTCTCCTCCGGCGGGCTGGCGCGCGAGTACGGCTTCACCGACCTCGACGGCTCCCGACCGGACTGCTGGCGCTACATGGTCGAGGTCCAGGATCCGGGCCGGCCGGCGGACCCGACCGGATACCGCTAGTCGAGCCCGGCATCGAGGGCTTTCAGTACCAGAGCGTGGTGGCCGGCCCCACCACCTACCGGCCGGGCGTGGCCGGCAGCGGACCGCCCGTGCTGCTCCTGCACGGCTTCCCGCAGACGCACTACTGCTGGTATCGGGTGGTCCCCCCGCTCACCGGACGGCACACGGTCGTGGTCTGTGACCTGAAGGGCTACGGCGAGAGCCGGTCCGCGCCGGGCGGGCCCCTGGGCGAGGGCTACAGCAAGCGCGAGATGGCCGCGGAGCTGGTCGAGCTGATGGCGCGGCTCGAATTCGGGCGCTTCTCGGTCGTCGGGCACGACCGTGGCGCGCGCGTGGCCTACCGACTCGCGCTCGATCATCCCGAGAACGTCGAGCGACTCTGCGTCCTCAACGTCGTGCCGACCGTGGATCAGTTCGAGCGCATGGCGGCCGAGGCCGCGCTCGAGTACTACCCGTGGTTCTTCCTCGCGCAGCCGCCACCGTTCGCGGAGCGCCTCGTCGCCGCCAGCGCGGAGTACTTCCTCCGCCACACGCTGGATTCCTGGAGCGGGACGGCCGGCGCCATCACGCCGGAGGCCACCGAGCGCTACCTGCGCGCCTTCACGCCCGAGTCCATCTCGCGCATATGTGCCGACTATCGGGCCGCGTTCCACATCGACAGGCCCATGGACGCCGACGATCGCCGGCGCGGACGAAAGATCCGCTGTCCTGTGCTGGTGCACTGGGGAGCCGAGGAGGGCAGTCTGTCCGACGGGCCGCTGCACGTCTGGCGGCAGTGGGCCGCTGCCGTCCAGGGAGGGCCGCTGGCGTCCGGGCACTTCATTCCGGAGGAGGCGCCGGAAGAGCTCGCGGCATCGCTGCAGAGCTTCTTGGGGCCGGCTACTTCGGCGGCAGAGTCTTGACGAACTTGACGCTGCGCTTGACCCACGAGGCGAGCTCGCGCTTCGTCTTCAAGCCCTCGGGCGCGACGGTGAGCCAGCCGTCCATCTTGCGCCCGCCCATCTCCATCAACGCCACGTGCGGACGCGCGAGGCACGCCTCGGTGTCGGCGGGGTCGACGCGGGCGAGCAGCCCGCCGTTTCGCGAGGCCGCCACAGACATGTGGCCTTGCAGGAGAAACGCGAGGCCGCCGAACATCTTCTTCTCCGTGACCGCGGCCTCGTCGGCGAGCAGCTCACGGAGGCGGTTTGCGAGATCCTCGTCGTAGGCCATCTGCGCCGACGAGCGTACCCGCACCAGGGAGAGGAACGCACCTGACGATGAACGAGAGGCCGATCAACTCAGACGCCGCGACGATCTGCACGCAGGCGTTCGGGAGGCCGGGCGATCCCGCGGTGCTCCTGATCATGGGCCTGATGGCGTCGATGCTGTGGTGGCCCGAGGCTTTCTGTGAGCGGCTCGCGCGGGCCGGGCGCTTCGTCATCCGCTACGACAACCGCGACACGGGGAGGTCGACGAGCTACGACCCGGGCCACCCGCGGTACAGCGTCGACGACATGGCGCGCGACGCGATCGCCGTGCTCGACGGCAACGGCATCGAGCGCGCGCACGTCGTCGGCATGTCGCTCGGCGGCATCATCGCGCAACTGGTCGCGCTCGATTACCCCGAGCGCGTGGCCAGCCTCACCGCGATCAGCACCACGCCGATAGGGGACGTGGGCCGCGAGCTCCCCGGCTCGGATCCGGCCTACCTCGAACACTCCGCGCGGTTCGAGGACCTCGACTGGTCGGACGGTCAGGCGCTCGAGGAGTTCATCGTCCGCGACGCAGAGGCGCTCTCGGGCTCGCGACACCCGTTCGACGAGGCGGCGACGCGCACGTTCGTCGAGAACGATCTCGCGCGCACCGCAAACCCGCAGAGCCTCGTGAACCACACGCTGGCCGGCGGCGGCGCCGAGCCGGAACGCACCGCACGCGACATTGCCGCCCCGCTGCTCGTCGTCCACGGAAGCGCCGACCCGCTCTTCCCCCTCCCCCACGGCACCGCGCTCGCCGAGGCCGTACCGGGGGCGACGCTCGTCACGGTCGAGGGCGGTGGGCACGAGTTGCACGAGGGCGACTGGGACCAGATCCTCGGCGCCATCGTGTCGCATACCGACGGCTCGCCGAGCTGACCGGCCGCGCGGCCGGCTTCATGGCCAGGCATGATGCCTCGGCTCATCCCGACGACGAAAGTGATGGCTGAGACATGGGGCAGACCGAGGAGTTGTCGGTGTGCATCGCCGGAGCCACCGGCTGGACCGGACGGGCGCTTACGCGCGGTGTGCTGGACGCGCCCGATCTCGCGCTTCGGTCAGCGGTCAGCCGATCGGCGGCCGGGCGGGATCTCGGCGAGGCGATCGGCGGCGACCGGCTGGGTGTCCCGGTGCACTCGAACGTCCGGGACGCGCTCGATGGCATCGACGTCCTCATCGACTACACCTCGGCGACGGCGGTCAAGGCAAACGCGCTGACCGCGATCGACGCCGGCGTGGCGGTGGTGATCGGCACGTCGGGGTTGACGGCTGCGGACTTCGGCGAGATCGACGCGGCTGCTCGGGAGCGTTCGGTCGGGGTCGTGGCGTCGGGGAACTTCTCCCTGACCGCCGCGATGTGCCAGGCCGCGGCGCTCCTCGCGGCACGCCACCTGCCGCAGTGGGAGGTGATCGATTACGCGAGCGCAGCCAAGCCCGACGTACCGTCGGGCACCGCCCGCGAGCTCGCCGAGCGCCTCGGCGAGGTCCGCCGTCCGGAGCTCGGCTACCCGATCGAGGACCTGCACGGTCCCCAGGAGGCACGCGGTGCCGGCGTCGGCGGCGCCCAGGTCCACTCCGTGCGCCTACCGAGCTTCGTCGTGTCGACCGAGGTGGTCTTCGGCCTGCCCGACGAGCGCCTGACGATCCGTCACGACGCGGGCGGAACCCCCGAGCCCTACGTCGAGGGCACCCTGATTGCCGCGCGCAAGGCGCCCGGGCTGGTCGGTCTCACGCGTGGACTGGACACCCTGCTCCTGGCCGGGTAGTCAGGCCGGATATTCCCATTCTGAGAACCCCGTTGACCCGTGCAGGGCGGAAGCGGTACGGTCGGAGTACCCCAGTCCCTATAGCCGGGTAGGTGCTTCATCTGCGAGCGCGCGCAGCATTGTGGAGGGCGAAAGTTGCACCTCGCGACGGTGCTGGCCGCGGCGATGCTGCTGGTAGGCCCAGCGAGCGCCGAGGCCGTCCCGAGCGTGGATTACACGTGCACGCCGGCGCCAGCGGATTGCTCGGGCTGGTTCCGGTCGAACGTCACGATCCAATGGACGGTGCTCCCGTCGAGCGCCACAAGGACCGGCTGCCAAACCCGGACCTATAGCAGCGACACCAAGGGGACGAACGAGTTCTGCAGGGCGACCGACGGCACCGCCACGGTCACGGTGGAGACCAGCATCAAGTTGGACAAGACCGCCCCGGTCATCACAGGCGGCCAGCCATCTCGCGGCGCCGACGTGAACGGCTGGTACAACCGGGCCGTCGGGATCACGTTCAGCGGCAGCGATCAGACCTCCGGGATCGATTTCTGCACCTCGACCACCTATGGCGGCCCGGACAGCGCGTCGGCCTCGGTCACCGGCAGGTGCTACGACAAAGCCGGCAACCCGAGCGGCGCGCTCGGATACGGGCTCAAGTACGACCAGACCGCTCCGGTCCTGACCGGGGCTACCCCGGAGCGACCGCCCGACGCCGGCGGCTGGTTCAACCATCCGGTCCGCTTCGACATCCAGGCCGGCGACGCCACCTCCGGCATCGCGGACTGCCCGTCGGTCACCTACGGGGGCCCGGACTCCGCGGCCGCCTCGTTCACCGGCAGCTGCCGGGACCAAGCAGGTAACCCGGCCAGCCGCATCTTCTCGCTCAAGTACGACTCCATCCCGCCGGTGCTGAGCGAGCTCAAGGCCACCGGCGGGAATCGAAGCGTCACGCTCAGCTGGCGAGCGAGCCCGGACACCGAGTCGCTGGAGGTGATGCGCACTCCCGGTGTCGGCACCGACGCGCCCACCTCCGTCTTTCGCGGGCTTGCCGGAGGCTTCATGGACGCACGCGTAGAAAACGGTGTCCGCTACTCGTACGAGGTGCGGGCCTACGACGCGGCGGGCAACCGTGCCACACAGACCGCGGTCGGGGTCCCCGTGGCGACGGGTTCGGACGCCGCCCCGCCCGGCCCTACCGCAGGCGCGCCTCAGCGAGGCGCCGTCCGACCCGGCCGGGCAAGACTGCTGAGCCCGCGCCCCGGCGCTCTCGTGCGCCCCGGACACCCCCCGCGGCTCGAGTGGACGCCCGTGCGCGGCGCGCGCTACTACAACCTGCAACTCTGGCGGAACGGCCGCAAGGTCCTGAGCACCTGGCCCGCGCGGGCGCACTATCAGCTGAAGCGGAAGTGGAGATTCGGCGGGCGCGTTTGGCGATTCGAACGGGGCCGCTACCGCTGGCTTGTCTGGCCCGGCTACGGCCCGCGCTCCAAGGGGGACTACGGCCGGCGAATCGGCCCGAGCACGTTCAGGGTCGGGCAGCCGCGATCCGGTTGAGCCAGGCGGGGGAAACCCGGCCGTAGCCGACCTTTCACCGCGCTGAAAGCGGTCTGTTTCCGGCTTGCAAGGGACCTGCAAGCGGGTGGGTGCAAGGTGGGCGCCATGAGAAGCGAGGCTTCAGACCGGCCAATCGGACTGCTTGACTGCGCCGACGCCGTCCCGACGCTTCCGGGCGCCTTCGCCGAGCTGGCAGAGCTCGAGCACCGCCTTGGCGACTGGCCGGCCGCCCACGCCTCCGCTCTCGAGTCGCTCCGTGCCGCCCAATCGGCCGGCCTCGGCGTCGAGGTCATGACGAGCCTCGCGCGGCTGGCCGCCATCGAAGCCGGCCTGGGTCGATCGAGCGACTGTCGCCGCCATGCCGCAGAGGCGATCGAGCTGAGCAGACATCACGACTGCAAGGCGGTCGAGGCGCTGGCGGGCGAGGCGCTTGGCCTCCTCGAGCTGGGGCTCGGCCGAATCGACGCCGCGATCGAGCGCCTCGAGCAGGTCGCCCGAATTTGCGCCGAGCATCCGGACGCGCGGGCAGCGGCGACGAGTTGGACACACGATCTCGCTGAGGCCTACGTGAGACGTGGCGATGAAGCTTGTGCGCGTCGTTCGGTGGCCAGGATCAGGGAGCTTGCAGGCCGGTCGAGGAGCTGCGCCCTCGCAGCGGCCCTGGAGCGCTCTCAAGCGATGCTGGCCACCGACGACGCGTTCGAGGAGCTCTTCCAGCGCGCCCTGGCCTGGAACGCTCGCACGCAGCAGCCGTTCGAACAGGCACGCACACAGCTCTGCTTCGGCGAGCGGCTCCGGCGCGCCGGCCGCCCGTGCGAGGCACGCGCACAGCTCAGCGCCGCCCTCGACACGTTTCGGGCGCTCGGCGCCCGCACCTGGGCCGACCGGGCGTGCAGCGAGCTGGCCGCGGCGGACCACAACGCCGGCAAAGACTCCGAGATCGAGCCGTCCGAGGACGGCTCGTCTCGGTTGAGGCGCCGCAAGCGCCGGCGCTTCAGCGCCGCCGCGGTCGCCCTCACGGCCTTCGCCGGCCAAGCACGCTGAAGCCTCGACGCGCCCGGCGCCGTGGCGCTCGAGGCCGTAGTGTGCCGGAGCGTTCCGGTCACACGTGGAAGGAGCAACGTTGCGAGAGCGAGACGGATATCCGGCCGGCGTGCCTTGTTGGCTCGACACCGCACAGCCCGACCCGGAGGCCGCGGTCAGCTTCTACTCGGGCCTCTTCGGGTGGGAGTTCGAGGACCGCATGCCCGCCGACTCGCCCGGGCGCTACTTCGTGGCCCAGCTGCAAGGCCGCGATGTCGCCGCCGTCGGGTCCCAGCCCGAGGGGCTCCCGCCGACGCCGGTGTGGAACACGTATGTGTGGGTCGACAGCGCCGACGCGGCCGCCGCGAAGGCGAAGGACGCGGGCGGGCGGGTGCTGGTCGAGCCCTTCGACATTCTCGACGCCGGCCGCATGGCCATGCTCGCCGATCCCGAGGGAGCCGCCTTCTGCGTGTGGCAGGCGAAGGAGCACAAGGGCGCCCAACTCGTCAACGAGCCGGGCACGTGGAACTTCAGCGAGCTCAACACCCGCGACCCGGATGGCGCCCAGAGCTTCTATCGAGCCTTGTTCGGCTGGGAGCTTCAGAGCTTCGATCTCGGTGCAGGCGAGTTCAACTTTTGGCGCCTCTCCGGCTATGGTGACCACCTCGCGGAGCGCGACCCCGACCTGCGCGACCGTTTGGAGGCGGACAGCGCGCCCGGGGGCTTCGAGGACGCCGTCGCCGCGCTCGTGCACATCGCCGGCGACAGTTCCCCGGAGGACATCCCCGCTCACTGGAGCATCACTTTCGCGGTCGATGACGCCGACGCCGTCGCCGACACCGCCGCGAAGCTGGGTGGCACGGTGCTCGCGCCACCGTTCGATGCGCCGTACGTGAGGATGACGGTGGTTAGCGATCCACAGGGAGCGGTGTTCGCGGCATCCAAGTACATGCCGCCCACCTAGCCGGCGGGCGCTAGGGTCGCTACGTGCCCGACCTGCAGGACGCGTCCCCCGAGACGATCACGATCGTCCTCGCCGACGACCACCCGATCGTGCGCAGCGGGTTGCGCATGCTGCTCGAGGCCGAGGACGACTTCGAGGTCATCGCCGAAAGCGGCGATACGGACTCCGCCCGGCGCAGCGTGCTCGGCCACAAGCCGTCCGTGATCGTGCTCGACCTGAACATGCCCGGGGGCTCGAGCCTCGACGCGATCCCGGCGATGCTCGAATCGTCGCCGGGCACCGCTGTGGTGGTGCTCACGATGCAGGAAGACCCGGCCTTTGCGCGCGAGGCGCTCCAGGCGGGCGCGCGCGGCTACGTCCTCAAGCAGGCGGCCGGCGCGGAGCTCGTGCAGGCGATCCGCGCGGCCGCCGGCGGCGGCACCTGGCTGAACCCGGAGCTCGGCGCGCGCATGGCCGCCGCGCCCGCCGTACCTGCCGGCCCGCCAGGAGACCTCACCGAGCGCGAGCTCGACGTGCTGCGCCTGATAGCGCTGGGCCACACGAACACGGAGATAGCCGAGCAGCTCTACCTGAGCGTGCGCACGATCGAGACGCACCGATCCCACATCCAGCAGAAGCTCGGACTCTCGAAGCGGGCCGAGCTCGTGCGCTACGCCCTCGACAACGATCTGATCGAGCGTTGAGACTCGGGCAACCGTCCCGTATTCGCTAGACGCCCAGTAGCACCGCGAGGGCCAGCATCACGAGGCCGCCCGCCGCGGTGCCGCCGATCGAGAGCCGGAGTGTCCCACGACGGTAGGTCTCGGGGGCGAGCTCGACCGCCACCAGGCCAGCATCGCGCCGGCGGCGAAGGCGAACGAGAAGGTCAGGAGCGCCTCTATCTGCTGGACGAGCAGGAACGCGATGATCGCGCCGAGCGGTTGCGGGGCGCTCGTGAGGACCGCCGCCCAGAACTGCTGACGGCCGTCCAAGCCCGCCGCCCGCATGTGAATCGCGACGCTCGTCCCCTCGGGGATGTTCTGGAGGGCTACGGTGCCCTCGTCGAGGGCGGGCAGGAGCAGCCCCACGATCGACGCCACGGTCATCAGCCCGACCGTGAGGCCCCAGAGACCGGGACGCCAGGCCGCGGCATGCTCGCCGAGGCGCGAAACCGGCAGCGCGCCCACGCCCGTGGCCAGCGCGGTCCCACTTCCGGCGATCGCGAGTGCCGCAAGCTCCATAGCTGCGACGCTAGGACCGAAGCGAGGCCCCAACATCGGGGTGCCGCACCGTCGGCCCCGCGGCAAACTACGTAGCACGACGGGCCCCTTCTCCCGATGCCGGGGGCGCCCGCGCCCCCGATCCTCTCGGGGATGAAGGAGGACGCGATGAGGGTCACGATCGTTGGCGGCGGAGTTGCCGCCCTGGAAGCGATGATCGCTCTACGGCGACTCGCCGAGGAGCGAGTGGATATCGAGCTGGTCACGCCTACGGCCGAGTTCGCCTACCGGCCGCTCGCCGTCGCGGAGCCGTTCGGGCTCGGAAAGGTGCGCGAGTTCGACATCGTGCGGATCGCGCAGATGCACGGGGCGCGCATGCACCTGGCTGGAGTGGGCGCCGTGAGGCCGGAGGAGCATCAGATCGAGACCTGGGACGGGCGCAGGCTCGAGTACGAGGTCCTCCTGCTGGCGATCGGCGCATCCCAGGTCCCAGCCGTCCCCGGCGCGGTGACGATGCAGGGCCCGGGTTACACCGAGCGCTTCCGGACGGTTCTGCGCGAGCTCGAGACGCGCGACGTCACGCGGGTCGCGTTTGCCGTGCCGGCCGGGACGTCGTGGGCGCTCCCGCTGTACGAGCTCGCCCTGATGACCGCTAAGCGCGTTGGAGATCTCGGGCTTCCCGGAGTCGAGTTGTCGCTGGTGACCCCCGAAGCTCAACCGCTCGAGCTGTTCGGGCAGCGCGGCTCGGCCGCCGTGCGCGAGCTGCTCGAGAAGCGTGGCGTGAGCCTCCACACCGGTCAGACACCCAGCGAGCTCAGCGGCGGCGAGCTCAGGTTCGTTCCCGGCGGCACGATCCCAGCGGAGCGAGTGGTGAGCCTCCCCCGAGTTCGCGGCCCCTTCCTTGCCGGGCTCCCGCACGACGGGGACGGGTTCATCCCGGTCGACTCGCACCAGTACGTTGCCCGCCAGCTCGACGTCTACGCCGCGGGCGACGCCACCACGTGCGCGATCAAGCAGGGAGGAGTGGCCGCGCAGCAGGCCGATGCCGCGGCGGAGTCGATCGCCGCTCGCGCGGGCGCGCCGATCGACCCGCGACCGTTTCGTCCGGTCGTGCGCGGACTGCTGCTGACCGGTGCGGAGCCGCGCTTCATGCGCTCCGACGTGACGGCGACCGACCAGATCAGCGATGTCTCCGAGCACAGCCTCTGGTGGCCCCCGGGGAAGATCGCCGGCCGCTACCTGGCGCCGACGCTCGCGCTCGACGAGCTCGAGCGTCCGCCTGGGGGCCTCGACGTGCACGTGGAGCTCGGCTCAGACCCCACTCCCCCGGGAGGCGGGGGGCGGCTCCACGTGGCGGGCCGGTAGCTCCCCGCGCACCCTTGTGCCGCTCCCCGGCTTCGAGTCGACTACGAGCGTGCCGCCCACGAGGGCAACCCGTTCCTCCATCCCCACGAGGCCGAAGCCGCGACTCACGTCCGCTCGCTCGAAGCCTCTCCCGTCGTCGCTGATCGCGACGGTGACGGTGGGCCCCTCCTCGACGATCTCAACCGTCACCCGCTCGGCGCCCGCATGCTTGGTCGCGTTGGTGAGGGCCTCCTGGACGAGGCGGTAGATCGTGGTGGTGACCTCGGGCTCGAGGCGCGTGGAGCATCGGCCGCTTTGGTGGGCGAGGTCGATGCGGGCGTCCACCTCTAGGCCCGAGGTCGCCGCCGTGCGCTTGAGGAGAGCGCGTACCGCCGGCTCGACCCCGAGCTCGTCGAGCGCCGCGGGACGCAGCTCTGTGATGAGACTCTGCAGCCCCTGGATCGTGAGGTCGAGCTGCTCGACCCCACGCCCCGCAGCGGCGGTCAGCGCCTGCTGCGAGTCGGTGATCTGAGCGGTCTCCAGCAGCAGCTTGACGGCGCCGAGCTCCTGGAGTGTCTCGTCGTGCAGCTCGCGCGCCCAGCGCTTTCGCTCCTGCTCAGCCGCCCTGAGGGACGAACGCCGGCGATCTGCCTCGACGCTCTGCGCCGTGGCAATGGCGATGGCTGCGCTGGCTGCGAACGAGGTGAGCAGGTGTTCGTCGTCCGGATCGAACGCCACGTATCCGCCGACCCGGTCGAGCGCGATAAGAACGCCGCGCGCCCTGCCGCGAAACCCGAGCGGCACCACCACTGCCGAGGTCGCACGGCCCGCAACGTCGTCGAGCCCGTGCCCAGGGCGAGCGCCGAGGTCGGCCACCCGTTCCGGTGCGCCCGTCTCGAGGACTGTGCCGGCCAGCGCGCCGCTCCCCGGAAGCTCGGTGCCGATGAGCTCGTCGCCGATCTCGCCGGCCGCGGCCGTCACACGCAGGCGCCCGGTGCCCTCGTCCAGCAGCACGATCAGTGAGCGTGCATCGAGCATCGCGCGCCCGCGCTTGACGATCAGCTCGAGCACGCGTGCGAGCTCGGTCTCGAGCCCAACCGCACGGGCCACCGCCGCCGTGGCCTCGAGGCCGCGGACGGCGCGCTCGAGCTCGCCCCGGCGGGCCTCGACGCTCTCGTAGAGACGTGCGTTGTCGATGGCGATCGCGGCCCACTCGGCGAGCACGAGCACCAGCTCCTCGTCGGTCTCCGAGAACTCGGCCTCGTCGTCCTTCTCGGTCAGGTAGAGGTTGCCGAACGCCTCGCCGCGAATGGCGATCGGCACGCCCAGGAAGCTTCGCATCGGCGGATGGCCCGCGGGGAACCCGTACGAGCGCGGGTGCGCGGTCACGTCCGCGAGCCGCAACGGCGCCGGATTCCGGATCAGCTCCCCGAGTACACCGCGTCCGCGCGGCAGCGGTCCGATCCGCTGTCGGGCGGCCTCGTCGAGCCCGACGAACAGAAAGCGCTCGAGCTCCTCGCCGGAAGGATCGATGATCCCGAGTGCGGCGTACTGCGCCCGGGTGAGCTCGCGCGCGGTGTCGAGCACCTGCCGCAGCACGACCTCGACGTCGAGCTCGGAAACAAGCGCGCGCCCCACCTCGAGGAGGCTGCGGAGCTCGCGCTCGGAGAGGCGCTGCGCGCCCAGCGCGGGCGCTGACTTCTCATCCCCCATACGCGAGTGCCCTCATACGCGACTGGAGCGTAACCAGCTAGCCGCCGTCCTCCACGGGCGTCTGGCCTCCTCCCGCCGCCAGGAAGTTCGCAAGCTCCGGCGGGTCGTAGTCGCCCGCCTGGTCGCGCCGCCGGATCGCGCTCGAGGCGACCGATGCTCCATCGCCGGCGAGCGCCCGCCGCTGCCGTCGGAACAGGCGGTAGAGACCCTTGAGGGAGTCGTGCATCGGCCCCAGCGCGTCCGGCGCGACCTGGATGCCCAGGTGCCTGAGCCTCTCGTCGAGATCGCCGTCGGGCTGTACGAGGCGGTCCGGTACGAACACAAGACCGGCGGCCCGCGCGCGTCCAACCATCCAAAGCAGCGGAACCTCCGCCAGCGCCGGCTCGCTGTAGCCGCCGCCCACGTCGGAGTGGACGCCGGCGAACCACACCTGCTCGAGGGTCTGCTCCTGCGCCTGCTCGTGCTGCTCCCAGAGGGTCGGCTCGAACGGTCCGCGTTGATCATCGATCGCAAGCGCGTGGTAGGCGAAGCGGACGTAACGGCTCAGCCGGGTGTCGTGAAAGCTCCAGAGCTTCACCAGCGGAACGAAGGGGCCCTCGACCGGGATCCCGAGCGCTCCGACGGTGTCCCAGACGCCGACGAAGTGGATGCGCGTCTCCGGATGGGCGTACATCCGGCGGAATAGCTGGGACTCCATGCCGTCCGGCTTGGTGGGCTCGTCGCGTCCGCGGTAGAGGCGGTAAGCGTCGGTAATGCGATCGCCGTGCTCGCGGCGCAGGATGCCGCAGTTGCGGACCATTCCCACGGTGCTGCGCGCGGTGAAGGCGCCACGGCTGAAGCCGAAGAAATACAGCTCGTCGCCCGGCTCGTAGCACTCGACGAGGAAGCGATAGCACTCGCGAACGTTGCGAGAGAGACCGAGCCCGAACGCGCCGCCCCGCAGCCGCTCCCAGCGACGTGTGCCCACGCCCGGTTGGTAATGCACACGCTGGGGAGTGCCCCCGCCGTCCTCGCGGGCGACGGCCAGGGCGAGCTTGGCCACGTTGGTCGGCGCGGGCACTCCGTTGTGCAGCTGATCGGGCCGGTTCCAGGTCCCGTCACAACAGACGACCAAGCGCTTGCCCATGTGCCTTTCCGCTTCCGCCGGGTCCCGTGCCGGCAGCCTAATCGGCACCGCGGGCGCGAATCGTGACCAGTTTCACACCGGCCGGCCCTCGCAGCTGTCGGCCAGCGCGCCGATCGCCCGCCCCAGCTCGCCGTGCGCCGCGCGTCCACCGAGGGCAAGCTGGGCGCCAATGCGGGACTCGGGCAGCGGGAGCGGAGCCTGGCCGCTCGCACCAGCCGTCGCACCGCTGGCAAAGGCGCTCCCCTCGCCAGCCCGGTTCACGACGAGAATCGGCTCGGGGCCCACCCGTGACACGCATTCCGCCGCAACGCGCGCGAGGGCGGGCTCCATCGCGGGCGTGGTGACCAGCACGGTGCGGTCCGCCACGCAGGCCGGGACGCCGCCGAGCAGCGTTGCGCCTGCGTCGATCACGAGCGGCGACAGCCCGCGCACGGCCTCGGCGAGCGCCGCCGGCTCCGCTCCCGCGACAAGGCAGAGCCGGCCGACCGCCCTCGCGCGATCGGAAATCTCATCCAGCGACCGCGCCAAACGTGAGGCCTCGTGGGTGGCCAGCGGGATCGCCGAGGCCCTCGTCTCGCACGTAACCGCCGACGCGCCGCCCGCGTCACGCGCCGCCAGCTCGGCCGCGAGCGCACGGGCCACCATCGTCGATCCGCATCCGCGTGCGAGCCCGAACACGGTGACGACCGGCCGCCGTCCGGGAGCAGCCGTGTGCCTCGCGTCGGCCGGCTCGACCGGGTCGAGCAGGAAGTCCCGCGCCGCGGTGAGCGCCGCACTCAGAACCCCGTTGTGCGGCCCGGCCCGGGCTGTGCGCGGCCAGTAGTCGTTCACGGCGCCTCCACGGCTGCCTCCCCGGTCACGGTGAGCCGTTCGCCCAACGCACGCAGGACCGCGGGTGGCCGCAGCCGGACAGCGACCTCGCCACCTGAGACATGTATCTCCGCCCGCGCGCGGGACCAGCCGGGCAGGGCCTCGCGGACTCCCGCGCGCGGGTCGCCGCCCACGGCCAGCGCGAGCGCTCCCGCCTCCGCGGCACTCCCCGCGAGCACGCTCGCGTACCCCACCGCAAGCAGCTGGAACACCGCGAGAGCGAGCGCGATGAGCAGCGGCAGGACTCCGAGCAGCTCGCCGCGGGCCTGCCCCGCCTCAGCGGCTCGCGTGGGCGAACCCCGAGCGGCGACGCGGCTCACCTCTCCCTCGCGAGTGACGAGGCGACTCACCTCTCCCTCCCTAGTGACGAAGCCGCGGACAGGTACACCGGCGAGCGCCAGCGTCGCGAGAGCAGCGGCAGTTTCACCCTCACGCGAATGCCGCCCTCCCTCCGGCGCTCGACGGAAAGCCCCCGCTCCATCGAGTCTGGGAGCGCGCTTCGGGCCGCTCGCTCCGGATTCGCGCCGACCGTCTCGGCACGCGCCGCGGTTCGGGCCGCGCCCGCCGTCAGCCAGAGCGCGTGGCCGGCGAGGGCGATCTGCCAGGCCGCCAGGGCCGCCAGGATCAGGAACGGGATGACGGCCACCGTCTCGACGGAGGCCTGGCCGCTCTGGGAGCGCGAGTGAGTCATGGACGACACGGTGCCGCGAAACCCGTGACGCGACAACGCGTGCGGGTTACAAGAGGGTCACGCGCGTGTGAAAAGACCGGCACCGGCTACCGTGGCGGCGGCGCCGGCTACTCGTAGCGGCGATACCGCGTCCAGACCCAGTACAGGCCGTAGGAGGCAAGCGCCAGCAGCGCGAACCACACCAGCACGCCTGCGCCGCCCACGTCGAACAGGCGGTCGGTCGCCGTGAAGGTGAGGACCGCGAGCCCGAGGGATCCGTACAGGCCGAGTCGCAGCGAGGAATCGAGCGAGTCGAGCTCGAAGCCGTACTGGCGGTAGAGCCGGTACACGAGAAAGGCGATCGCGGCGAAGAACGCGATCGTGAGCAGCGTGAGGACCACGTCGAGCGCGTTACCGCCGCCGGGCAGCACCTCGAGGCCGAGCGCGACCAGCATGATGACGCCGAACTTCCAGGCGAACTGCACGCCCGGAAGGCTATAGAGCGGATGGGTTGCCAGGATCAGCGCGTGGACATGATCGACGCAGAGGAACGCCGCGCCCGGCTGGCCCGTCGCCACCGTCTCGCACCCGGAGACCGCGCGGACGACGTCGTGGACGCGACGAGAAGCATCGTCTGCCTGCACGCCACCGACCCGGCGACCGTGTACCTGTCGGCGTGGGCGCGCGTCGACGGCATGACGGTCGCCGACCTCGACAAGGCTCTGTATACGGAGCGGTCGCTCGTGAAGCACCTGGCGATGCGCCGCACCCTGTTCGTCTTCCCGCGCGAGATCCTGCCGCTCGCCCAGGCGGGCGCCAGCGATCGCGTGGCGGATACCGAGCGCCGCAGACTCATACGTCACGTCGAGGGGGCAGGCGTATATCCCCAGGGGGAGCGCTGGCTGACCGAGGCCTGCGAGCAGGTGCTGGCGGCGCTGTCCGGCGGAAGGGAGGCCACGTCGTCCGAGCTGCGCAACGAGATCTCCCTGCTCGAGGGCTCGATGACCTACGGGGAAGGGAAGTCGTGGGGCGGGACGCTCCCGTTCGGCCCCCGGGTGTTGACCACGCTGTCCGCGGCCGGGAAGGTCGTGCGAGCCTCGAACGACGGCGGGTGGACCATCTCGCGGCCGCGCTGGACATCGATGGCGGCGTGGCTGGGTCACGAGCTGGCGCGCCCGGAGGCAGCCGAGGGAGTGGCGGGGCTCGTCGAGCACTGGCTGCGGGCGTTCGGTCCCGGAACGGCGGCGGACATCAAGTGGTGGCTCGGGTCGACCGTCGCCGCCGTGCGGCGGGCGCTGGCCGATCTCGACGCGGTCGAAGTCGATCTCGATGGGCAGACGGGCTACCTGCTGCCCGATGATCTGGAGCCGACCGAACCGCCCGAGCCCTGGCCCGCCCTCCTGCCCCCGCTGGATCCCACGACGATGGGCTGGTTTGAACGTGACTGGTACCTCGGGCCGTACAAGGCCCAGCTGTTCGACGCGAGCGGCAACGCCGGGCCCACCGCATGGTGGAACGGCCGGATCGTAGGCGGCTGGACGCAGGACAACGGCGGCGAGGTTGTCCTGCAGATGCTCGAGGACGTCGGCTCCGACGGACTGAATGCACTCGAGCACGAGGCCGCGCGACTCAGCGAGTGGTTCGACGGCACCCGAGCCCTCCCCAGGTTCCCCTCGCCGCTGTCGAGGGAGCTCGCGCGGCGGAGCCGTTAAGGCTCCAGCCCGGGGCCGGTGATGCGCCGCGCGCCGTCGCGGTCCCTCACGAACACCTGCCAGGCGTAGTAGGCGAAGTATGAGCGCGTGTCGCGGCGGATGCGATTCGTGAAGGCGAGCACGGCGTCGACGTACAGGGACGAGGGGTTGTACGCGTAGAGCGCGCCACGCAGGTCGCCCGGCGCCCCCGAGGCGCGCAGGTAGTTGGCCGCGCCCATGATCGCGTCGCCCGGATCGTGCACGTCGCCGCCCATTCCGTAGGCGGCCCAGGTTGACGGGATGAACTGCATCGGCCCCTGCGCGCCGGCGGTGCTGTCACTGCGCATGCGGCCGAACGCCGACTCCACGAAGTTGACCGAGGCCAGCACGGGCCAGGGAACGCCGAAGCGGCGCTGCGCACGGCGGTAATGGCGCAACAGCACGCCGGCCGGCTCGGCGGGACCGGTTCGCAGCCGCCCCCGCCGCGGCGGCCCGGCGAGCGGCGCGAGCTTGCGGCGGGCGCGGATGGTGGCACGCGCGTGCGCGGCGACGGCGCCGGGCGCTTCACCCAGCACAGCTTGTGCCAGCCCCGCTCGCCGCGACAGCAGCAGGTGGATGCGCTGCTGGTCGAGCGCGTACAGCGTGACCTCCTCGGGCGGCGCGCCCACCGCCGTGTCGCCCTCCGTGCGCCAGCGGTCGATCGCGGCGTCGAGCGCCCGCTGCGTCGCGGAAAGGCGCTCCGCGAGCGCGCCGGGCCGCCGCGGGATCACGGCGTCGGGCGCCGGCGGGGCCGGCTGCGCCGGTTCGCCGACCTCAGCTTCGGGCGCCGCGGCGCCTCGATCGGCGCCCTCGCCGTCGCAGCCGACGAGCGCGAGCACGATGCAAAGGACGGCGGGCAGACGCATCGCCTCCACGATAGGAGCCGAGCTCACTCGATCGTCCCGGCGCTCACGAGCACCAGCACCAGCGTCCCCAGCACCACGCGGTAGACGACGAAGATGTCCATCGAGTGGCTCGTGAGCCAGCGCAGCAGGAAGGCGATCGACAGGTAGCCGGTAGCGAACGCCAGCAGGGTGGCGACCACGAGCTCAGGCGCGCCGGTGTGCTGTCCCTCCTCCCCGCTCACGATCGACCCCAGCTCGAGCAGGCCGCTCAGCACCACAGCCGGAATCGACAGCAGGAACGAGAAACGGGCGGCCGCGGTCCTGTCGAGTCCCAGGAATAGGCCCGCCGTGATGGTGGAGCCCGAGCGAGACACGCCCGGAACGAGCGCGAGCGCCTGCGCCATCCCCATCCAGAAGCCGTCGCGCGTGCGAATCTGCTCGATCGAGCGTTCGCGCTTTCCGGTCCTGTCGGCCACGAGGAGCACGAGGCCCAGCACTATCAGCGTCACGCCGATCAGGTAGAGGTCGCGTGCACCGGTCTCGATCTGGTCCTTGAACAGGACGCCGAAGATGCCGATCGGGATCGTGCCGAGCAGGATGTACCAGCCCAGGCGGGCGTCGAGCTCGCGGCGCGCCTCGCGGTTCGGCACCGAGCGCAGCCAGGCCCGCGCGATCCGCACCAGGTCGTGGCGGAAGTAGAGCAGCACCGCGGCCATCGTCCCCAGCTGCGTGACGGCGGTGAACGCCGCCCCGGGATCCTCCCATCCGGCGAAGGCGGGAATGATGCGCAGGTGAGCGGTGCTCGAGATCGGCAGGAACTCGGTGAGCCCCTGTGCGATCCCGAGGACAATGGCCTCCAGGAGCGACACGGCCGGGGAAGGCTAGTAGCCCGGCTCAGCGCCCGGCGCTCGTCCATGCGGAAGGGCGCGACCGGGTATCGTTGGCGGCCCATGCGGCTCCTGGCGCCGATAATCGTGCTCGCTGCGTCGCTGGCGCTCGCGGCACCGGCCTTCGCAGGTGACAACGGCGAGGGTCTCGTCGGCGAGACCGACGACCGCATCGTCACCTTCTTCTCGCTCGGCGTGGTGGTCTTCTTCATCCTCTTCGTGATCGTCGCCTCGGCGATCCAGGGCCGGCTCGAGAAGCGCAAGGAAGAGCGCAAGGCGGTTGAGCTGCGCAAGCGCGTCGGCTGGTAGCGGCCCCGAAAAGCCGTGACCCCGGGGGTCTCCCGGGGCCACGAGCGAGGAGGGATCTGCACTGGTCATGCTCGCGGCCATGGCCGTACCCGATGTGAAGAGGTTGAGAAGTGAGAGGGTTTCGGCCATGGAAGCCGTGACCTACGAGCGCCGTGGCGCAGCCGCGATCGTCACGATCGACCGCCAGGAGCGGCGCAACGCCATCGACGGGCCGACGGCCGACCTGCTCGCCGAGGCCTACGACCGTTTCGAGGCCGACCACGAGGCACGCGTGCTCGTGTTGACCGGCGCCGGCGACGTCTCCTTCTGCGCCGGCGCCGACCTCAAGGCGATCGAGAGCTTCGCGGCACGAATGGATGACCCACGCGGCCCGCTCGGGATCACCCGGGTGGTCGCCTCCAAGCCGACGATCGCCGCGATCTCCGGCTGGTGTCTCGCCGGCGGCCTGGAGTTGGCTCTCTGGTGCGACCTTCGGATCGCCACCGGAGAGTCTCGGCTCGGCTTCCCTGAGAGGCGCTGGGGCGTGCCGCTGCTCGACGGCGGGACCCAGCGGATGCCGCGGATCATCGGGCTCGGCCGCGCGCTCGACCTGATCCTGACCGGCCGCATCATCGACGCCGAGGAAGCGCACGCGATCGGGCTGCTCACCGAGATCGTGCCCAGCGGGCGCCACCTCGAGCGCGCGCTCGAGATCGCCGAGGCGCTGGCGCGCTTCCCGCAGGACACGATGCTGGCCGACCGGCTCGCCGCTCTCGAGGGAATCGGCCTCAGCTTCGAGGAAGGACTACTGCGCGAGGCGCGCAACGGCCTTCCCACCCAGGACACCGCCTGGCGAGGCGCAGCCCGCTTCGCCGCGGGCGAGGGCCGGGGTGGCGCCGGGGCCGGCGTTTAGTGCTGTCCGCCTCAACTACCGTCGCGCTCGGACGGCCAGGAACGCGCCTGACGGCACCCGCGATGCACGTCGATGCTCTGGCATCGACTGCGCTCCCGGGCTTGTCAGCCACGTTCCTGGCTCGTCCGATCATCGACGGTACTTTCGGCTGACAGCACTAGTCTGAGCCGTCGTGTCCCCCGCGATCGAGGTCTCCGACCTGCGCAAGTCGTACGGCACCGTGGAGGCGGTGCGCGGGCTCTCATTCACCGTCGAGCGCGGCGAGGTCTTCGGGTTGCTCGGTCCCAACGGCGCCGGGAAGACGACAACGGTCGAGATCCTCGAGGGCTACCGCGAGCGCTCGGGCGGCGAGGTGCGCGTGCTCGGGCACGACCCGCAGACGCGCGACGCCAATCTCCAGCAGCGGGTGGGAATCGTGCTGCAGAGCTGCGGCTTCTACCCGCGCGTGACGGTCCGCGAGGCCGTCGTCCACTTCGCCAAGGCGTACGAGCGCCCCCGCGATCCGTCCGAGACGATCTCGCTGGTGGGGCTCGAGCAGAAGGCCGACGCGCGCACGAAGGACCTCTCGGGCGGCCAGCGGAGGCGCCTCGATCTGGCGCTCGCCCTGGTAGGCGATCCGGAGCTCGTCTTTCTCGACGAGCCGACCACCGGCTTCGATCCGGCCGCGCGGCGCACCGCGTGGGGCGTCGTGCGGACGCTGAAGGAGCTCGGCAAGACCGTCCTCCTGACTACGCACTACCTGGAGGAGGCACAGGCGCTCTCCGACCGCGTGGCGATCGTCAAGGACGGCCGCTTCGTCGCCGAGGGCCCACCCGACCGGCTCAGCCCAACCAGTGCCGGCTACCGAGTCTCGTACTTGTCCGAGGGCCGGCGCGTGGAACTTCAGACCGCTGATCCGACGGAGCTCCTCCACCGGCTGACGCGCGACGCCCTGGCGCGCGGCGAGCGCCTCGAAGGGCTCGAGGTCACCCGCCCCACGCTCGAGGACGTCTACCTCGAGCTCACCGAGCATGAGGACGGCCGGTGAGCACGCTCGCCCTCGCATGGGAGCAGTTCCGCTTCGAGCGCAAGCTCTTCTGGCGCAATCCCAGTGCCGCGTTCTTCAACTTCCTGCTGCCGCTGCTGCTGCTGGTGCTGATCGCCAGCGCCTTCGGTGGCGACGAGGAGGAGCTCGACATCCTCGTCCCGGGCGTGGCGGGGATGGGCGTGCTCGCCACCACCTTCACGGCGCTCGCGTTCAACCTCACGCTGCTGCGTGACGACGGCGTCCTCAAGCGCATTCGCGGCACTCCGATGCCGGCCGGCGCCTATCTCGCGGGGCTGCTCGGTTCGGCCTCCCTGAACGCCTTCCTGCAGGTCGCCCTCGTGGTGGCGATAGGCAACCTCGTCTATGGAGTGGATTGGCCTCAGGACCCGCTGCTGCTCGTGGCGTTCACGGCGCTCGGCGTCATCTGCTTCGCCGCGCTCGGGATCGCGTTCTCGCATGTGATCCCGAATGAGGACGCGGCCCCGGCGTACACGAACGCCGTCTTCCTGCCGCTGATCTTCATCTCCGGGGTGTTCTACTCGAGCGACGATCTGCCGCCGGTCCTTCTCGGCATCGCGGAAGCCCTGCCGCTAAAGCACCTGATCGACGGACTCTCGCACGCGATGGTGGGGGGTGGCGGCGACGTCGGGACCGCCGCGGCGGTGGTGGGCGGCTGGGCACTGGCCGGGATCTTCCTGGCAGTGCGCTACTTCCGCTGGGAATAGCCCCGTCGCCTAAAGCCTGAGCGCGTGGCCGTGGCGGCGCAGCCAGCGCTCGTGCTCGCGCCAGCCGGGACTGCGCGCGGCGAGCAGGCTCCAGAAGCGGCGCGAGTGGTCGTGCACCTCGAGATGGACGACCTCGTGCTCGACCACGTAGTCGAGGATCTCAGGCGGAGCGAGCAGCAGCCGCCAGTTGAAGCTCATGGCGCCGCTCGAGGAGCAGCTCGCCCAGCGCGTGCGCTGGCCCCGGATCTGGAGGCTGGTGTAGCTCGTGCCGGCCCTGGCGACCGCCTCGTCAAGCCGCGCGCCGACCTCCTCGCGCGCGCGACGCCGGTACCAGGCCTCGACGGCGGCGACAAGCGAGCCGGCGGGCGCCAGCGCCACGCACAGCTCGCCGCCGCGGCGGGCCACGTGGGCGCGCGCGCGGCTCGCTTCCTCGCGCACCCGCAGTGCCAGCCGCTCGCCGAGGTACGGCAGCTCTCCCCCATCCTCGAGCCGGGCGGGCGGGAATTCAGACTCCGACTCGCGCATCCTCCGCAGCGTGCGCTCGATCCAGGGCGTCTTCTCCTCGACGAACGGCTCGATCTCGCGCAGCGGGAAGCGCCGCGGCACCACCACCTCCACGCCCTCGCCGTCCACGAGTATGCGTGCGTGGCGGGCGCGGTCCGAGCGCCGGATCGTGTAGGGGATTGCGGCCACGCGGCGAGGATACGGACCGCCCCGGCGGTGTTTTAGAAAATCCCGGGCGTCGAGCCGCCGTCCACCGACCAAGCGGCGCCCACGACGTTCGACGCCTGCTCGGAGCACAGGAAGACCACGGCCGCGGCGATCTCCTCCTCGCGCCCCATGCGGCCGATCAGCGACTTCGCGTGAGTCGAGGCCAGCACCTCCTCGCGCGACTTGCCCGTTCGCGAGGCCACCTGGTCGGCAAGTCCGCCCTCGGCCGTCCAGAGCGGCGTTTCCGCCGGGCCCGGAACGACTGCGTTGACCAGCACCCCCTCGGAGGCCCAGCGCTCCGCGAACACCCGCGAGAGCGAGAGCTGAGCCGCTTTCGTGACCGAGTAGGCGGCATCGAGCGTCTGCGATGGGCGCCGGCCGGACGACGAGGTCACGTTCACGATCCGCCCTCCGCCCTCCGCGGCCATGGCGGGCGCGATGACGCTCATCACGCGCATCGGGGCCATCACGTGCAGCTCCCACTGCTCGTTCCAGTCGGCGTCGGTCAGCTCCTCGAGCGTGCGCGCGCGGCTCGTGCCCGCGTTGTTGACGAGCGCCCAAGGCGGCGCCGGACAGGCGGCGAGCAGCCGGTCGCCGGCGTCGGCGGCGGTCACGTCCAGCTGGATGTCGGCGTCGCCGCGGGCGACCGTGAGCGCGCGCGCCCCCTCGGCGGCGAGCAGGCGGGCCGCCGCCGCCCCGATCCCGCGTGTGCCTCCGGTAACAAGGCAGACCCTGCCTTCGAGACCGAGCTCCATCAACCGGGCATGATGGCCGAATGAAGTCGAACACCGTCTACAAGACGTTCAACACCGAGGGCCGGCGCGAGCTGATCCGGATCACCGAGGAGGTGCAGGCGGCGGTCGACGAGGCCGGCATCGCCGAGGGTCTCGCGCTCGTGGGAGCCATGCACATCACGGCCGCGGTCTGGATCAACGACGACGAGCCCGGGCTGCACGAGGACACGCTCGAATGGCTCGACAAGGTCGCACCGCCGAGCTGGAAGGAGCCCGCCAACGACGTGGCGCGCGAGCTGCTCCCCGACCCCGGCGACTACCGCCACCACCGCGGCGGCGAGGACAACGGCGACGCCCACCTCAAGAACCTGCTGGTCCACCACCAGGTGATCGTGCCAATCACGGACGGGCGGCTCGATCTGGGTCCGTGGCAGCAGGTGTTCTACTGCGAGTTCGACGGCCGGCGGCCGAAGCGGATGATCATCAAGGTGCTGGGGGAGTAGCGGCGCGCCCCCCGCGTCGCTTTCCCTCGGTTCTGGTCTCCGCCGGCCGAGCTAGTGCTGGGGAAGGGTGTGTGGACAGCGGCCGGTGTGACTTTCCTGGCGAACGAACTTCGGCTGCTGGCAAACGCATTGCCGAATCTTCATCGGCGCCGGGAGAGCTCCAGCTCGGGATCCGGCGCCACCATCCTGGATTGACCTCACTATTTGAGGTCAATCCAGCAAAGCTCGAGTGGTCCCGAACGCAGGGGCCGAACGATCTTCGATCAAGTCCGGACCCAACCGCGGCCGACGAGCAACGCCCCCTTCACCAGCCCATACGCGAGACCGACCCGGCGCCACCACCATCCGAGAGGATCGCCCCTAGGCGCCCGCTTCCCCATACACCTCCGGATTCGCGCAATTCGGCATCCGCTCACCTGCCAGCGCGGCGAGCAGGTTGTCCACCGCCATGTCCGCCATCCGCTCCCGGGTGGCGTGGGTGGCGGAGCCGAGGTGGGGGATGACGAGGAGGTTTGGCGCCTCGAGCAGCGGATGGTCGCCGGGGAGCGGCTCCGGGTCGGTCACGTCGAGCGCCGCGCCGGCGATCTCCCCTGCATGGAGGCCGGCCGCGAGCGCGTCCGTGTCGACGATCGGGCCGCGTGCTGTGTTCACGAGGTAGGCCGTGGGCTTCATCCGGCGCAGTGCGTCCGGGCCGATCAGCCCGCGCGTCTCGGGCGTGAGCGGGCAGTGGAGGGTCACGAAGTCCGAGCGCTCTAGCAGCTCCTCGAGCGCCACGCCGCCGCTGCGCCTTGCCGCGAGTACCTCGCACCCGAAGCCGCCGAGCCTGCTCGCCACGGCCCGGCCGATACGCCCGAGGCCGACGATGCCGACCGTCGAATCGTGCAGGTCGCGGCCGAGCAGCAGGTCCGGCTCCCAGGTGACCCACTTGCCGGCACGCACGAACGCCTCGCCCTCCACGAGCAGGCGCGCGATCCCGAGGATCAGCGCAAGCGCCAGGTCGGCGGTCGACTCTGTCAGCACGCCCGGCGTGTTGCCCACCGGGATCTGGCGCCCTGTTGCCGCCTCGAGGTCGACGTTGTCGACACCCACCGCGTAGTTCGAGATCGCGCGCAGCTCGGGGCAGGCCGCGATCAGCTCCGCGTCGATGGGATCGGTGAGAAGCGACAGCATGCCCTCAGCACGTCCGGCGCCGGCGAGGAGCTCGTCGCGCGGAGGCGGTAGCCGGTCTGGCCACACTTCGGTGTCATGCGCCGCCGACAGGCGCCCAAGCGCGCCGCCGGGCAGCGAGCGGGTCACGAACACGCGCGCCATCGGGCGGCGTAGCATCGCACGGCGGCCGGTACTCTCGGAAGCATGGCCAGGGACACGGGCCTTCCGAGCGCCGACGCGCAATTCGACTTCAACCGCGCACGCCGCCGGCGGGCGCTGACGCGGCTGTCGACCCGGCTCCGTGGCGAGCCCGGCGACGTCAACCACATCCTCCCGTTCGACGAGGTCGTGCAGGCCCTCGGCCGGCGCGGCGAGCGCAGGCTCGGGCTGCAGCTGATTCCGCTCGACTCGATCGTCGGCACGGTCGACCGCGGGCGCGAGTTCGACCGACGTTTCAATCCCACCTCCCAGCGGGTGCGCCCGCGCCGGGAGCGCATCCCCGCCGCCCCGCGCCCCCGCC
>Ga0081538_10001034_pt1 | contig 29682 bp, 27 predicted proteins | sample TabmetS5T2R1_FD_71022 | JGI IMG/M metagenome (GOLD analysis project Ga0081538, IMG submission 71022) | Tabebuia heterophylla rhizosphere microbial communities from the University of Puerto Rico - S5T2R1 | ecosystem: Host-associated > Plants > Roots > Rhizosphere ...
GGCGGCCCACGAACTCCGAGAGCTCGCCGGCACGCGCGAAGCCGCCGCGCAGCATCACCCAGAGGAAGGCGATAGGCAGCACCACGACGACCGCGATCGCGACGGCATCGAGTGCATTAACGGCAGCGCCTCCGGCGTCGGTGAAGCCGGTGCCGTGCAGTACGGCCACGAGCACGACGAAGGTGAGCGCCGCAAGTCCGGACAGATAGAGGGGAGCGGTGACCCTGCGCCAGCCGGGATCCTCGGTGCGCAGGCGGCGAATGACGAGCACAGCCGTCGCGAGGAGCAGGACACCCTGGGCCGCGACCTGGACGGTTCGTGCCAGATCGGCGACCGCGGCGTCGTCGACCACGTCCAGCAAGGTGATGCCATCCTCGCGCGAGGCCCCGAGCAGCTCCGTGGGCAGCTGCACCAAGGGGATCAGCAGGTAACCGAGAAGGACGAGCGTCCGCTCGCTCCTCCGCTCGAGCCTGCCCGACGGGAACGCGAGCAGCAGATGCACCATGACCACGATCGGCAACACCCCGCACAGCAGGCCGAGCGCGGTCAGGACCGGAATATCCGCGGCCCACAGACCCCATCCGAGCCATGCCAGCCCGACCGCAGTGAGAAGGGCCCCGATTCGGTTGTGGGGCCGGCGCGCCCAGGCGATCAGCCCGGCAGCGGCGTAGACGACGGCCACGACCGTCGGCAGCGCTACGGTCGCGGTGGGTACGCCAGGCGGATCGCCCGCGATGGCGACCGCGAGCTGAACGGTGGCCAACGCTGCCACGCACAGCCCAATCGTTGTCAGGGCGGGTGCGATGGGAAGGGCACAATACCCCCGCTAACGGCGATCTGATCTGATCATGAGCATCACAGGCAGGCATCCCCTGATCACGTTCGGCGGCGCCATCGTCGCGGCTCTCTGGCTTTTGATGGCCTCGCCGGCGCTTGCCCAGCTGAGCTTCAGCTCGAGTGTCTTCCCGGGCGGGGACACACCGATCGGGGTAACGATCAGCGACTTCAACGACGACCGGCACCTAGACCTGGCCGTCGCCAACAACGGTTACCCATTCTTCAACTCCGGCGGGGTGGTGGTGCTACTGGGCGGCGGCAACGGCAGCTTCAGGCTGGTGAAGCAATTCGACGCCCATACGCGTCCGAGCGCGCTCGTCTCTGCGGACTTCGACGCCGACACACACCCCGACCTCGCGGTGGCGAACCAGGGCTCGGACGACGTCTCGCTGCTGCGCGGCGTCGGCGACGGGACCTTCGGCGCCCCGAACAACATCGGAGTCGGCGGCGGTCCCGCAGGGATCGTGGCGGCCTTCCTCAACTCCGATAGGCACCCGGACCTCGCCGTGGCGAACTCGGGGGCCGCCTCCAACAGCGTGTCCATCCTGCTGGGCACGGGAAACGGCAGCTTCAGCCCCGCGACGAACATCCCGGTCGGCACGACCCCGGACGCGCTGGCAGCCGGGGACTTCAACGACGACACGAACCTGGACCTCGTGGTCGCGAACGCCCTCGGGGGCGGCAGTGGCTCGGTGCTCCTGGGAAGAGGCGACGGCAGCTTCCGCGACGCGATGACCTTCCCGACCGGCCGCGGCCCCGAGTCCGTCGCGGTCGGCGACTTCGACGGCGACACGATCCCTGATCTGGCCTTCGCGATCTCCGACCCCGGGCTCGGCGGCACCCTCGCCGTGCTGCTCGGAGCGGGCGACGGCAGCTTCGGCAAGCCAACGAAGTTCCAGGTCGGCTCCAGCGCCGCCACGGGGGTGGCCGCCGCGGACTTCAACGCCGACTCGGTAACCGATCTGGTGACCACCGTCCCGACCCTCACGGGTCAGGAGGTCAATGTGCTCCTCGGTGTGGGCAACGGCACCTTCGGGAGCCCGCTCCGCTTCGCTGCCAACGGCTCGGACTCGGTTTCGGTCGGGAACTTCGACGCAAATCCGCGCCCCGACCTGGTCACAACTGAGATCGGAGCCGGCTTGGTCGCCGTGCTCCTCAGCAATCCGCCGGCGCCAAGCCCCGCGCCGACGCTCAGCGTTGCCCCCGGCGGCTCCTGCCAACCCGGTAAGCGGCAAGCCACGCTCGGGCTACGAGTCGCCGACGCAGGTGCGTCCGCCGGCCGGCTCGCCCTGAGCGTCGCCTCGTCGAATCACGCTCTCGTCCCCACTCGCAAGATCACGGTCGCCGGGCGCGGCGCCCGCCGCACGCTCACGGCGAAGGCGCTCTCCGGGCGTCGCGGCCTGGCGCGCGTGAGGATCAGGGTCAGCGACGCCCGGTCCACCCGCTCGCTGGCGGTCAGGGTGCATGTGGGCGGCAGGCGAGCCGACCGTTTCTCGGGCGGGCCGGGGACGGACGTCATGCTCGCGCAGGCGGGCGCGGACATGCTCGCCGGCCGGGGCGGCAACGACCTGCTCTGCGGCGGCAAGGGCGCCGACCGCATCAGCGGTGGCGCCGGCGCCGACCTGGTCTGCCCCGGCCGGGGCGCCGACCTGGCAGCCGGAGGGCGCGGCAGGGACCGCGGCTGCCGGTAGCCGGCGCCGGCCGCCTACCCGCACCCAGGCGCGTTGTAGTCGTTGGAGGGGCCGCCCACGTGCGTCGCGTCGACCGTGATGTTCGGGACGAAGACGTGGAAGTCGTTCTGGCAGAGCAGGTTGAGCTGGCCGCCGACATTCCCGTTCGCGTCCACCCGGTAGTCGGTCTCGACCGACTGCCCGGTGTTCCCACCGGACAGGGGTCCGCTGACGGACAGGCAGCAAGCCCCCGGCTGCAGGCCGGACGCCGAGATGGTGCCCCAACAGGTGCCATCCGCGCCGTTGGTGCAGTTGTAGACGTTCAGGTCGACGTTTACCGAAGGCGTCGGAGCGCCCTGGATCGTCAGCGAGGCGGCCCCGAACCGGCGGGCGATACCGGCCGCTCGGGCGGCGCGCCTCGGTAGGCGGCCCTTGCCCACGCGCTGGACCCTGTAGCTGACCATGCGCCGCGCCGCGCTGTAGCGCGGCCGGGTCAGCCTGAAGCTCAGCTCGTCGCCTCCGTGGTGGCCCGCCACGTGCAGCGTGCCGGTCGCCGCGGGGATCCTTGGCGCGAAGAGCATCCGGTGCATCCGCTTGACCGCCATCACTCCGAAGCGCCCGCTGTTGTGTGCCCAGCTCACTCGGCGGTTCACGCCGTGCAGTGTCAACCTGCCGCCGCCGAGCTCGCCGCCGGTCGCGGAATGTACGAACGCCGCCTCGCGCGGCGGCGCCTGTGCGCCGGCCGGCGCCGCCGCGAGCAGCCCGGCGGCTGAAATCAAGGCCAGGCCTGCCACCGCTACACGTCGGCCGCGTCGCGCCGTGTCGCTCACCATCCCTGACTCTCCCCTCGTCGCTCGTTTGCCTCGGTAGCCAAGCACAGCACGGCCGCCCACCTCATCCGAGCCGGTAGAGCGCCAGCGCGTTCTCCCGCAGCACCCGCCGGCCGGCCGCCTCGGCCGCGCCGGCCGGGAGCGCCTCGCCCAGCACCCGTGCGAGACCCTCCCGCCACCACAGCGCGGCGAGCGGGTACAGCTCAGGCGCTCGTGAGGCATCAGACGCGTAGAGCAGCTTCGACGTCGGCGCCAGCTCGAGTGCCTCCCGAACCATCTCGGCCGGTCGTGATACGTGCGGGATCGTGAGCGAGACGTCAAAGAAGACGTTCGCGTAGACATGCGCGAGCCAGCCCGCCTCGCGTACGTACGGATAGTTGTGCAGCAGGACGAAAGGCGTGGTGGCGAAGCGCTCGATGAGCGGCTTCAGGTGGCTCGGGTCCGCACGCGGGAGCATGAGGTCGGAGTCGCCGAAGCCGCAGTGGACCTGGACGGGGAGCGGGTCCGTCGCGTTCGCCTCGAAGGCGTCGTGCAGGAGCAGGTCGACGAGCGGCTTGTCCGCCAGCCGCGGCGCACCGGCTGCGAGGGCCTCCGCGGCCCGCGCGGCGTCGGGCGGGCCGACGTCGAGCCCGGAGCGGTATGCCGCGACCGTCTTCAGGGCGACGTGGCCACCCTCCCGCGCCGACCCCACCTCGGTCCGCACGAACTCGCGCAGCGCGTCGAAGTCGAGGCCGCGCGCGATGCCCTCCTCGGCCAGCGCTTCGATCCTCAGCACGGGGGCGGCGTGGCATTCGGCCAGCCGGCCCATCTGCTCCCAGCCGAGGCCCTCGCCGGGTGTCGGGAAGCCCGTGTCGATGAGCAGCCAGTCGGTGCCGGTGGCGCACAGCAGGGTGGCCGCGTACTCGTTCGGATCGGCGCTCCGGCGGCGCTCGAAGACGGCCTCCTCGGTCGCCTCGCAGCCGAGCAGCTCGGCGAGCTCGGGAATCGCCCGCATGTAGGTGACGCCGGTCGCGACATGCGGCCACTGGCGCGGATCGGGGCTCTCCGAGAAGAGGCCCCGGAACGCGTCGAGCGTCGCAGGCGTCTCGACGATCCCGTGCGCGTGATGGTCGACGAGTGCGACCTCGTTCAGTACTTCGAGAAGTGGCCCTGCTGCTCGAATTTGTCGTCTCCCGCGCTGTAGGCATCCCACTCAGAGCGCCGCACCGTCAGGTAGCTCCCGGCGAGAACCGGGCCGAGCGCAGCCATGAGGACGGCATCGGCCTCGAGCGCGTCGAGCGCCTCGCGCTGGCTGGCCGGCAGCCGGCGGATGCCGCGCGCCTCGCGCTCCGCTTCAGGAATCGTTGCCGGGTCGACCTCGATCGGCCCGGGCGGCTCGAGGCCTCGCTCGAGCCCGTCGAGACCCGCCGCGATCAGCCCTCCGAGCGCCAGGTACGGGTTGCAGCTCGCGTCGCCCGCCTTGAGCTCGACGTTCGCGGTCGCCTCCTCCATGCCCCAGAAGAGCGAGGGGAGTCGCAGCGGCGCCTCGCGGTTGTCGTGCCCCCAGCACGTGAACGCGCCGGCCCAGTACTGCGGGACGATGCGGTGATACGAGTTGAAGCTCGGCGCGGTGAGTCCGCACAGGCCCGGGAGGTGCTCGAGTACACCCGCCAGGAAGGCGCGCCCTTCGACCGAGAAGTGATCAGCGACCGACGGGTCGTGAAAGCGGTTCCGCCCGCTCTCGGCATCCCAGAGCGAGAAGTGCATGTGCATGCCGTTGCCGGCGACCTCGGGCCACGGCTTCGGGGCGAGCGAGGCGACGAGCCCGCGACCGGCGGCGACCGCGCGAATCGTCTCGCGCACCCAGAGCTGCTCATCGGCCGCCTCGAGTGCCGGCCGGTGAGCGGTGGAGATCTCCTGCTGTCCGTGTCCCAGCTCCGCGTAGTACTGCTCGAGTGGGATCTTTTGGGCGTCGAGTGCCTGGACGAGCTCGTCCACGTAATCCTGGGACGCAGTCATCCCGATCGTCGAGAAGCAGAGACTCGAATCGACCGGCACGTAGGCGCCGTCGACCTCGGCCGCGAGCGAGAACTCGTTCTCGAACCCAACCTCGAGCCAGGCTCCACGTTCCGCGAGCCGGGCCTCCATTCGCTTCAGGAACGCGCGCTGGTCGACCGGCGCCGGCTCGCCACCGAGCGTCAGCTGGTCGACGAGCATTGCGCCCGTCGCGGGCGCATACGGGAGGATCCGGAACGTCTCCGGATCCGGGACGAGCCGGATCTCTCCCACCGGTCCCATCCCCTCGACCGGCTGCAGCTGGTCGAGCGCGTTCATCGCCTGCATCGCCACCGTCAAGCCGATCCCGCTCCGGATCCGCCCCTCGAGCCCTTGCAGGGCGGAGGCCTTCGCCCGCACCGTGCCGTCGTTCCCGCACCAGAGGAAGCGCACGAGCCGCAGCCTCGCCTCGCTCGCCTGGTGAAGAACCCCGGCCGCGTCCACGACGCGGAAGTGTGCCCGAACCGACCGGCCACGTGGCGGCGCGGGGCGCGATACTGGGTGGGCGATGTCAGAGGAGAGCGTCGCGCTCGCGCGAAAGGCGGTCGCCGCGTTCAATCGTCGGGACGTGCCCGCGCTGGCCGAGATGATCACGGACGAGTTCGAGTGGGTCACCTGGACGAGCACCGTGGAGCACACCGCCTACCACGGGGCCGACGGCCTGGCGAGCTACTTCCGCGACGCAGATGTCTGGGAGGTCCTCAACCTGGACGTGCAGGAATACCGGGACCTCGGCGACGAGGTGCTCGTGGCCGGTGTCTTCCATCTCCGTGGCGGTGGCAGCGGCGTCGAGGTCGACGACCCGTACTACTCGGCCTTCTTCATCAGGGGCGACAAGCTGGCGCGCGTTCTGAGCTTCCGCACCGAGGCGGGCGCGCTCGCCGCTCTTGCCCGGCCGGGCTAGTCGCCGTACGGGATCAGGTTGCTGTTGTCGAGTCGCCACCGTCCGCCGACCATGACCAGGGTCAGGTAGCCGCTGCCGTCAAACGGACCGGAGCCCTCGGCAACGCGCACTCGTGCACGCGCTGCGCCCGCGCGCAGGACCTCGACATCGAGGTTCCGCCGGAGCTTCCGGACAGTCTCGGGGTAGTTCTCGACCTCATCGGCGATGATCGTCGGACAGTCGGGATAGTCCGGGCCCGAGGAGGAGTTGAACCCCTCGAGCAGGCGCTGTCGGCCGCGCGGGGTCGCGTAGCGACAGGCGCGCCGATAGTTGTGATGTCTGACCGCCGCGTACACCGCGGCTCTCACTGTGCGCTCGACCGCGACCCGGCGATCGTCCTGCGCCGAGCGGCTGGATTCGGTGGCGACCGCGACACTCGCCGCCGCGACCCCGGTGAGAGCGAGAAGCGCCAGTTGGCGGCCGCCGAGCACGCTTAGCACCCAACCTCGGCCGCGAACAGCGCGTAGACGGCGGCGCAGCGGCGCATCGCGGCTTCCTCGATGTACTCGTTGGGGCCATGAGCAACCTCGAGCCGCCCGCCTCCGTATCCGAAGGCTGGGATGCCGCGCCGGGCGTACCAGCGCGTGTCGAGCACCCCGGGGCACAGCTGGAACTCCGCGGCGCCCTCGACGGCCTCGACGCAGCGGGCGAGCGCCTGCGCCGCCGGGTGCTGCTCATCCGTGCTGCCGGAGGGCTGCTCCTGCAGCACCTCGAGGTCGACCTCGGCGCGGGCTGCCGCGGCCTCCTCGGTGATCATGCTCGTGAGCCGCCCGAGCTCTTCGTCGAGGTCCTCCTCGGGGTTGAAGCGGCGATCGACGGAGAACCAGGCTGAGCCCGGCACCACGTTGAAGCCGGCGCCGGCGCCGGCCTGCCCGCCGACGACCAGCATCGAGCGCCGGTCGAGCAACTCGTGAGAGAGCCTCGTCAACGGCTCGGCGATGCGGATCATGTGCTCGAACGCGTTGACGCCGTCGTGGACGTAGCCAACGTGCGCCTCGCGGCCGGCGACCTGCACGCGCAGGGTGATCGCGCCGCGCCAGGCGTGCCAGATCGCGCCGCCCGTGGGCTCCGCCGTGAGCATCGCGGCGGCGCCCGGATCGATCAGACCCGCCTCGCTCAGGTGGCCGGAGCCGGCGGTGCTGCCCGTCTCCTCGTCGCACACGAGGTGAAGGACGATCCTGCGGTCGTCGAGCAAGCCGAGCTCGCGGGCGGCGGCCGCGCCGTACAACATCGAAACGAGGCCGCCCTTCATGTCCGCGCTGCCCCGGCCGACGATCTTGCCGTCGCGGCGCTCGGGCTCGAACTGAGACCGGTGCTGAGCCGGGACGACGTCGAAGTGGCCGTGGTAGTAGACGAGCTCCGACCCCTCCCCGACCGTCCCACGCACGATCGCCGGCGCCTCGAGGCTCCCCGTCGGCCGCAGCTCGATCAGCTCAGGCGCGAAGCCGAGCCGGTCCAGCTCGTCGCGCAGCAAGCCTGCGCAGCGGCCGAGCGCGCGCCCTGGAGGGTTCTCCGTGGGCACCCGTAGGAGCGCATCGAGCAGCACGGCCATCTCCTCCGCGCGGTCATCGAGCCACGCCCGTACGTCAGCGCGCACGCGTTGCATCGAGCTGTGCCTCGATCTCCGCGGACAGGGAGGTGTGCACCACGTGCCCGGGCTGATGCAGGTGCGGCAGCACGTTCTCGAGAGCCGGCTCACGGATGAGCACGATCAACGCCGCGGTACCGGGCGCCAGACTGTCCCACAGCTCGAATACGAACTTCTCGGGGATGCCGGTATCGGAGAACTTGCCCTTCCACCCGCCGCCGCCCGCGACGGCGCCGCCGACGGCCAGACCAAGCAGCGGCCCCAGGAGGATCAGCCCGATGAGACCGCCCGCCACGGCACCTCCGGCAGCGGCGTGGTCCCCCTCCCAACCGTCGAGTACCGGGGCGATCGGGCCGTCCTCCTCGTAGGTGATGACGACCATGTCCTCGACCTCGATCAGCCCCTTGTCGACGTCGGCGGCGAGATTGGTGCGGGCGCGCCGCGCGGTCGCCTCGTCGGGGTAGGCGATCGAGATCAGATCGCTCATGTCGGGATCATGACTCGTTCATGACCGGGGCGGCGAGCCGTCACACCGCTATGACGATCTTGCCCCGTGCGTGGCCCTGCTCGAGGTAGCGGATCGCCTCCGGGACCGCGGCAAGCCCGTGGTAGGTCCTGTCGATCACCGGCTTCACGTCTTCGGCTTCGATGCGGTCCTTCAGGAAGCGCAGGTCGTCGCCGTCGGGCTTCATCGTGAAGGTGATCAGCGTCTGGCTCACGAGCGGTGCCAGCGCGGCGGTCTTGAACATGCGGCCGAGCGGCCCGATCCAGTGCCCCTCGGACTCGCCACTGCTCCCGACGAGCGTCCCCTTCTGGGTCAGGACGCGCCGGAGCTCCGACGGCGAGCTCGTGCCCGCCAACTGGAAGATGACGTCGTAGCGCTGACGTCCATTGACGAAGCTCTCGCGCGTGTAGTCGACGACATGGTCGGCGCCGAGCGACTCGACCAGCTCGACCTTCGTGGCACTGCACACGCCGGTCACCTCGGCGCCGAGGAACTTCGCGAGCTGGACCGCGAACGTGCCGACGCCTCCCGATGCGCCCACGATCACGACTCGCTGTCCCCGCTCGACCTTGCCGTGATCGCGCAGGCCCTGCACGGCCGTCATCCCGGCCAGCGGCACGGCGGCCGCCTGCTCGAAGGAGAGGTTGCTCGGCTTGGAGGCCAGCAGTTCCTCGGGCACGGCCACGCGTTCCGCGAAGGCACCGAACCCGCGCCCGAACGAGTTCCCGAAGACCTGGTCGCCCGGCTTGAACCCGGCCACGCTCCGGCCGACCGCCTCGACCGTCCCGGCAACGTCCGTCCCCATGACGCTGGCCTTCGGCTTGCCGAGGCCCATCTGGAGGCGCGCGATTCGCGGATCGCCTCGCAGCATGTGCCAGTCGGCGGGGTTGACGGATGTCGCGTGCACGCGAACCAACACTCCGTCGTCCGCGAGCACGGGCTCGCCGACCTCGCGCAGCTCGAGCAGCTCGTGTGGTGCGCCGTATCTCTCCTGAACCAGCGCCTTCATTCGTCGCGCAGTATTCCTGATCGGTCCCGGCGCTCGGCCAAGCATCAGACGCTGTTGAGCGAGGCGCCCCCAGGACCCCAACCGCGAATCGCTGACTCGTCGCCGTTCTCAGGTCGCCCGCCGGCTCCGGGCACCCTCGCCGGGCATGAGACCGAGCTGGCTCAGCATGCCGAGGTCGTCGCGGCTTCCCCAGTGGTCGGCGATCTTGCCGTCGGTGAGCCGCCATATATAGACATGCCTGACGGCGAACGGCCGGCCGGTCGGGGCACGTCCCATGAGCGGACCCGTGTGCCGGCCGCTCATAGTCACGAGCTGGACCACCCTGTCGCCCTCGGCGATCTCATCCTCGATGTCGAAGCGGAGCTCGCCAAACATGCCGTGGAGGTGACGAACGGTCTGCTTGACGCTCTCGGGACCCGTCGCCTGGTCGCCGTGCCCCGGCTCGTGGTCGACGAAATTGGGATGCACGAGCTCGTCGGCGAGGTCGAGGTCACCCTGGGCGTAGACGCCCTCGAGCATGCGCCGAAGCAAACGCTTGTTGGCCTCCGACACGGTCCCAAATCATCGCGTACGTCAGGCGCTCAGCTGTGCGCGCGCGTACGTTGGCCGCCGTAGCCCGAATAGTCGTACCGCGGCAGACGGCAAGACCGACTGGCGGCGGAAGATCCTGCCCTTGCGAGACACGACGCCCGCCCTCCGCGCCGTCCTCGGCTGGGCGCGACGCCGGGGAACGATCATTCTCCTCCCGTCGCCGTTGCCATCAATCCGGCAACGTGCGGGGTAGCCGGGGCCGATCGAGCACCCACACCCTTTACTGCCTAGCTCCGCGCGAGCCCGGCGCCACCTCCACAGCCTCGATCGACGCGCCGGAATCACCATCACGGTGGCCACTTGATGTCGCCAGACGACACCCAAGTCGCCACAGTGGCGCCAACGTTCTCCTAGTGGAGCACGTGGACGGCCAGGAACATCCGCCTGTGCTCGAGCTGGCGCCTGTCCGCGCTTGCGAGCCTTGCGCTTGCGGATAGCCTCGTCGCGATGCTGAGAGGGGTCCTCGTGATCCGCGTGTTGCCGGTGGTGCTGGCGATGGCGGCGGTGGTAGCCGTGCTCAGCGCAGTCGACTGGAGCGACGCGTCCGCCGCCGGCCCGGGAAGCCTCCCGGACCTCGATCAGGAGATCCCGAGCGGACTCACGATCACGCGCACGGCGTCCGTGTACGTGCTCGGCTTCGACTCGGCCGTGCGCAACGTCGGCGAGGGGCCGCTGGTCATCGACGCGCAGCGCCCGGCCCCCGGGGCGAGCACGATGACCGCCGACCAGTTGATCGACCGCGACGGCGCTCCGCACGTGGTCGTCGAGGGCGTAGGGCAGCTCCGCTACGTGGTGTCGCCCGATCACCGCCACTGGCACCTGCTCGGCTTCGACCGCTATCAGCTCCGCCGACCCGGTGCTCGCAACGCGGCGGTCCGTGACCGCAAGTCCGGCTTCTGCCTCGGCGACCGCTACCGGGTCACGGATCGAGCCCTACGGGCCGCGCCCGCGGAGCCGCGCTACACGAGCCGCTGCGGGCTCGCGGCGCCGGGATTGCTTGGAATCCAGGAAGGAATCTCCGTCGGATACGGCGACGACTACCGGGCCAACCTCGAGGGCCAGTACCTGCTCCTCAGCGGCCTGCCCACCGGCCGCTACGTGCTCGTGCACCGGGTCAACGGCGCCCGGCGGCTGCGCGAGCTCGATTACCGCAACAACGCGGCGTCCCTGCTCCTGCAGCTGCGCTGGCAAAGGGGCGCCCCGATCGTGCGAATCCTCAGGCGCTGCCCGGACAGCGGGCGTTGTGATCGGCTGACAGGCGGCACCGATTGAACACGCGCCTCAGTGGGCGCCGGCCGCGCCGCTAGGCGGCCGGGCGGATGTTCTGGTTCAGGCGGAAGACGTTGTCCGGGTCGTACTCGGCCTTGATCCGCGCCAACCGGGCGTGTCCGTCTCCGTAGCTCGAACGCACGGCAGCGTCTCCCTCCTCGAGCAGCCCGGGGAAGTTGAAGTACGTCTTTCCGTCCGAGTAGGGCAGCGAGGCGTCGTAGAACTCCCGGGTGTAGGCGACGTTGGCCGCGTCGTCCGCCGCGTCCTGCCAGGTCGAGTCGATGCTCAGCATCCATTCCGAGCTGCGGTCGCCGAAGGCCGTCTCCTCCGCTGCCACCCGCGCGATCGCGCCGCCGCAGTGACGGACGATCACAAGCGTCTCCGGCGACGGGCGCCGCAGGGAGCGGTCGACCGTCAGGTCGATCGCGTCGTCGGAGAAGCCGTCGAGGTAGAGCGCCTTCCAATAGCGACGTACGCCGTTCGGGAAGTACGGGTCGAGCGACTGCTGAAAGTCGAGGTAGTCGACACGGCCGCTCATGTCCAGGAGCGGGGTCGCCAACTCGCGCAGGATCTGGGTCACGCGCTCGCCCTCGTTCGGGTCGCCCGCCCACATGCCGGCGACGCCCACGTACGGTGCGCCGCGCAGCTCCTGGGGCAGCTCGTCAGCCACCGGCAGCGACCAGATCAGCCCGGCGGTCGACAGCTCGTCGGGCGCGTCGGCCACGGCGTCGCGCCAGCCCGCGAGCACGCTCGACGCTTCCTCGATCGGATAGGCGACGTTCAGCGCGAATACCTCCGGGCCGAGCTCGTGCAGGCGCAGCTCGAAGGAGGTCACAACGCCGAAGTTGCCGCCGCCGCCGCGCAACGCCCAGTACAGGTCGGCGTGCTCGTCGGCACTCGCGCGGACGCGCCGGCCGTCGGCGAGCACGACCTCCGCCGAGACGAGGTTGTCGACTGTCATGCCATCGCGGCGGCGCTGGTGGGAGACGCCCCCGCTCAGCGCTAGGCCGGCGACGCCCGTCTCCGACACCACTCCGCCGGGCGTGGCGAGCCCCAGCGGTGCGGTCACGCGATCGACGTCTGCCCAGGTCGCGCCGCCCTGCACGTGGACGGTGCGACCGGAGCCGTCGATGTGGACGGCGCGCATCGGCGACAGGTCGATAACCAGGCCGTCGTCGACGAGCGAGGTGCCGGCCACGTTGTGGCCGCCGCCGCGGACCGAGAACGGGAGCTCCGAGTCGATGGCGAAGCGGATCGCCGCGGCCACGTCGTCCGCGTTCGCGCAGCGCGCGATCGCGGCGGGCCACTTGTCGATCATGCCGTTCCAAATCCGGCGGACGCTGTCGTAGCCGGGCTGCTCGGGCGTGATCAGCTCGCCGGAGAGGCGAGCGCTGAGCGCTTGGAAGCGTCGGTTGCGCAGGGGAGAGATCGAAACGGCCATGGGTGCTCCTCGAGTCGGGGTGGAGCCACGATCGCCTCCGAGCGCAAGGCCAGCGTGAGCGCGGCGTGAGTGTTGCGTTCCGGCCTGTTAGGGGAACCAGATGAGGCCACCCGGCAGCCTCATTCCGACCGCGCCGGCGGCGTCCTCCGCTTCGCGCCGCAGCTCCGCGGCGCGCGCCTCGTCGTCCACCGCGGCGGCGAGCGCATGCCGCGCCGCCGCGGCATACGCGACGGCTCCCAGTGCGTCGTTGCGGCGCACGGCCTCCTCGAGGTGCGCGACCGCGGCGGGCCGTTCGCCCAGCACCGAAGCAAGCACCCCGAGCGGGAGCGACGCCGACCCCAGGCAGACGCAGCCGCGGCCCACGGTCACGATCCGATTGCCGTACGGCAGCAGCAGCGGGTAGAGCTCCGCGGCCGTCCGCTCGTCTTCGAGGTCGGCGCTGATCACGCCGAGGACGGTCGCCGTGTACAGCCAATTGGCGTCCAGCGGAGCTCCAGCAAGAGCCGTCGCTTCCTCGACCAGAGCCCGGCGGACCAGGTCCGTGTCGCCACGTATCAGTGACCGCGACAGGAGCGCTGCACGCCAGGCGCCGCTCGCGGGCGAATGCTCGGTCCTCCTCTGAATGCGGGCGTAGTCCTCGTCGGTCAGGTCCCCAGTCGCGCTGGCGATGCCGTTGCGCTGGACCTCGAAGAGCAGCTCGGCGTTGGCGTCGTTGGCCTCGCGGCCGATGCGAGCTCCCTCCTCGGAGAATCGCCGTGCTTCGTCAAGCCGATGCCAGAGCAGCGCGAGCGACGCCCGCCACATCGGCACGTACCAGTTGTAGGCGGGTAGACGCAGCTCGCCCGCCAGCTGCTCGTGCTCGTCGATCGCCGCCTTCACCGCCTCGAGCTCGCCAAGCTCGAACAGGTCGGCGAGGCGCCAGTTGACGCCCTGCAGCTCGCCCTCGCGGTCCCCGGCCGCCCGGGCCGCTTCGACGAGCTCGTCCGCGATGGCAAGGCGTTCCTCCGTGTGCGCCGGGCTCCACATCGCCACGTGGCGGGCCACGAGCGCCTCGAGCAGTGCCCGGCCGCCGGTCCGCCGACCGGCGCTCAGGGCCTCGTCGCTCAGACGTTCCCGCAGTGTCGCCGGCATGGCGTAGTAGACCTCGATCGCCAGCCGCGCGAGCAGTCGTGTGCGCAGCTCGGAGTCCCCGGGGACCCCGCCGAGGGCCTCCTCCAGAAGGACCCGCACCGGCTCGCGCACCGGACCGACCGTGACCGTCAGGCCGGCCATGCCGAGGGCGGCGCGGCCCAGCAGCTCACCGTTCCCGAGCGACCGGGCGAGCCGCGCGGCCTCGCCCAGGCAGCGGTCGGCCGCCCGCACGTCGCCGGTGCGCTGGTACGCGTCCGCCAAGGCGAGCAGCACCTCGACGCGCAGCGGGTCGCTCTCGGCGAGATCGCCCGCAGCCGCTTCCTCGAGCAGCTCGGCCGCGTCCTCGTAGGCCAGCGCCCGCGTCGACTGCTCCGCCGCCCGCAAGGCGTACTCGGCGGCCTTGGCGGCGTCGACCAGCGGGCGAGCATCCAGCAGGTGGCGCGCAAGCGCGGGCAGCCGGCGAGCCCCGGATTGCGCCTCGAGGACCTCCGCCATCCTCCGATGGAGCAGCGCCCGGCGGGTGCCGCTCAGCCCCGCAAGCAGCGCTTCGCGGATCAGCGCGTGAGCGAAGCGGTAGCGCCCGGGCTCCGCCCCTTCGTCGACCAGCCCGGCGGCCACCGCCTCGTCGAGGGCGTCCGCGAGCGCCTCCTCGCTCGCATCGCAGCCCGCGGCCACCTCCGCGAGCGAGAAGTCCTCGCCGCTTGCCACCGCGAGCCGGAGCGCCTCACCAGCCAACTCCGGGAGGCGCGCGAGCCGGCGCTCGATGAGCGAGCGCACGCCCTCGGGCACCTCCGCGCCGGCGGCGATGAGGAGCGCCTCGGCGGAGCGATCGTCCTGAGACTCGACCAGGTGGCGTACGAGCTCCTCGACGAAGAGGGGGTTTCCCCCGGTCCGCCGCTGGATCGCCTCGGCGAGGGCGGGCGACGCGGGTTCGTCGAGCCAGGTGCCGGCAAGCGCGGCGGTCTCCTCGGTGGACAGCCCGGACAGCGAGATGCGCTCGAGGCGGCGCTCCCGGCGCAGGTCGCCGAGCAGCGCATGCAGGGCCTGGTCGCTGGCGTCGTCGCGCAGCGAGGCGGCCACGAGCAACGGGGCGGGCGCAACGGTCCGGATCGTGTGCGCGAGCATCCCGACCGTCGCAGGGTCGGCCCACTGCAGGTCGTCGACGACGAGCAGCACCGGCGCCCGCTCAGTCGCGTGCGCGATCGTCGCGGCGACAGCCTCGAACAGCCGGTGGCGGGCGTCCTGCGGCTCGCCCTCGGTTGCCGGGGCAGCGGGCTCTAGCTCGGGCAAGAGGCGCGCGAGCTCCACGACCACCCATTCGGGAAGGGATTCGGCGGCGCTGGCTGCGTATCGGCGCAGCGCCTCCGTAAAGGGGGCGAACGCGACATCGCCGTCCTCCGTGCAGCGGCCCGCGAGGACGATGGCGCCGTCGTCATGGGCGGCCACGGCCAGCTCGGCGAGTAGGCGCGTCTTGCCGCTGCCCGCCTGACCCTCGGTCGTCACGACCGCCGCCGCCCCTGCGCTCGCTCGCTGCCACACCGCGCGCAGGTGCGCAAGTTGCTCCTCCCTGCCTACGAGCGCCGCATGCGCGCCCGGGGCGAGAACCGCCGGGAGCGGCAGCGCCTCCAGACCATCGTCGCCGGGCTGCGGCTCGGTGCGCAGCTGCTCGGCCAGCGCACGTGTCTCGCTCGAGGGGGCCATGCCGAGCTCGCGCTGCAGCACGGTCCGCAGCGACTCGTAGGTGGCGACCGCGGCCGCTCGGTCCCCGCTCTCAGCCAAACGGCGCATGAGCACCCGAGCGGCGTCCTCCGAGAAGGGATCGAGCTCGAGCCGGCGCCGGGCGTGGGCCGTGGCAGCCTCGAGGTCACCCACGGCCTCGGCCTCCCCGCCGAGCGTCTCCAGCAAGCCGCCGACGCGCTCCCGATGTGCCTGGCGCGCCTCCAGGACCCAGTCGTCGTCGAGATCCAGGAGGAGCTCGGCCCGGCACAGCGCCAGGGCCTCGCCCGGACGCTGGGCGGCTGCCAGCCGATCGATCTCCCGCACGTCGACGAAGACCTCAGCGCTCTCGGTGATGCCGACCCGCTCGCGCTCGGCGACGAGGTAGCGACCAGCGCCCTCGCCGAGCTCTCGGCGGAGCGTCGCCAGCGTCGTCCTGAGGCTCGCCCGCGCGCTGCTCTCGAGCACATCCGGCCAGAAGACCGCGGCCACGCGCGTCCGCGGATGCATCCCCGGGTGGTAGGCGAGCCAGGCCAGCAGCGAGCGAGCGCGGCGGCTCGCGATCGGGTCCAGCCGCCGCCCCTCCACTTCCACGGAGAGCTCGCCGAGCAGGAGGATCCGCAGCATGTGCGGCAACCCTAATCGGGGCTCAGCGCGACCGGTCGAGCTCGTCCGTAACGGCGCGCATATGTACCTCGAGGTCCGCCAGCAGCTCGCGCACGCCGGGCGAGAGCCGCGCCCCACGGCGGCTGATGATCGCGAACGTGTCGTGGAGCGTCGGGCTGAACGAAACCGTGCGTAGGCCCGGCGGGTAGTACGGCGCGTGCGTGTAGGCGCTGGGGAGGTACGTGTCGCCGACGCCGGCGGCGACGAGTCGCAGCGCGATGTCCTTGAGCTCGACCTCAACCGTCGGTTGCAGTCGGAAGCCAAAAGCCTGCGCGCGCTCGGCGAGCTGGCGCCGAATCGGGTCGTTGTCTCCAGACTCGGCGTCGTAGAAGACCAACGGTGTCGAAGCGAGCTGCTCGATCGTGGTGGACCGCCGGGTGCGCTCGCGAGAGGCGCTCACGTAGAGCACCTCGTCGCGCACGATCGGGCGAACGTCGAGCCTCTCCTCGTCGATCGGAAGCAGGACGACGCCGGCCTCGAGCTCGCCACGCCTGACACTCTCCACGACCGCCGAGGAGTTGCGGCCGACGAGGCGCACCGACACGCCGGGATGGCGCCTCAGAAATGCGGCTGCGAGCTCATCGACGCGCCACGCCGACGGCTCGCCGAAGATCCCGATCGCGACGGTGCCGCCACGGAGGCCGGCGAGCTCGCCGACGCTGTCGGCGGCGTCCTCGACCGCGCGCAGCGTGCGCGCGGCGTGCTCGCCGAAGGCGCGCCCGGCTTCGGTGGCCACCACCCCGCGTCCGGCGCGGACGAACAGCTCCGCGCCGAGCGCCCGCTCGAGCTTGCGGATCTGCTCCGCGACCGCGGGCTGGGACACGCGCAGGGCCTCGGCGGCCGCGGTGAACGAACCGAGCTCGAGCGCGGCGCAGAAACAGCGGATCTGCTGGAGCGACAAAAGCTCAGCCTTTGATTGCACCAGGTAAGAAAGCCTACCTTGTAGCCGGCCGCGCACCGACCATGCAGGAATGACGCGCGACGTCGTGATCATTGGCGGCGGCATCGCCGGTCTGTCCGCTGCTTGGCGGCTGCGCCACCGCGACGTCCTCCTGCTGGAGGCGAGCGATCTTCTCGGGGGCCGCATGCACTCAGAGCCGTGCGGCGAGTACTGGCTCAACTACGGCGCCCACCTCCTGCCGGGCCCAGGCTCGGTGATCGACGAGATGGCCCGGGCGTGTGGGCTGGAGACTGTGGAGGTCGGCGGCAGCATGATGGGACTCGCGCTCGGATCCACGCTGCTCAACAGCGGGCGCGTCGAGACCTACCCGTTGCGGCTGCCGCTATCCCTACGTGAGCGCGTCGCCTTCGCGAGGGCGGGCGTCAAGGTCCGGCGCGCGGTCGCCCACTACCGCCGCGGCGGACGGAGCTTCGAGTTCGAGGACCGTCGCACGTTCGGCGAGTTCCTCGGCCCGCTACCGCCGGTCGTCGGTGAGATCTTCTCGTGCGCCGCCCATCGCGCGACGGCGGAACTGTTCCAGCTGTCCGCCGGCTGCGGAATCGGGCTGTTTGCGCTGGTATGGGGCGGCAAGGGGTCGCTGATCGCGCGCAACCTGCTCGGCGGCAGCGGTCGCCTGCCGGAGGCGCTCGGTCGCGAGCTGGGCGAGCGCGCCCGTACCGGCTGCCGCGTGCATGCGATCCGGCCGGATGGTGCCGCCCTGCTCCTGGACCATGACGGCGGCGAGATCAGGGCGCGCCATGTGATCGTCGCCGCGCAGGCACCGAACGCGGCCCCGCTCGTCGCGCCGCTGGCCGAGCAGGCCGGGGCCGCGCTCTCGCAGCTGAGCTACGGCGCGTTCGTGAGCCTGGCCGTCCAGACCTGCGAGACGAGCGCGATGCCCTACGACAACGTCTACGCGATGGCCACCCCATGCCGCGCGTTCGACATGTTTACGAACCAGGCGTACGCTCTGCGCGGCAGCGGACCGCGCCGCCCGGGCGGGAGCCTCATGCTGTTTGCGGGCGGCCGGGGCGCAGCCGCGCTGCTGCGTGAGCGCGACGAGCAGATCGCCGAGCGGTTCCTCACCGACCTGCACGACCTCTACCCGCAGACTCGCGGCGTGATCGCCGGCGCCGCCGTACAGCGCTGGGAGCTCGGGAACGTCTATGCGCGCCCCGGCCGCAGTCGCCTCCAGCCCCTGCTGGAGGGACCGCTGGGGGCCAACGAGAACCTTCACCTGGCGGGCGACTACTTCGCCGAGCTGGGGAACCTCGAGGCCGCCGCCCGAACCGGGATCGTAGCCGCCGAGAACGTCGAAGCTCGAATCCGAGAGGTCAGCCACTGTCTGAGCCCTTCCACGGAGTGCTGCCCGCGCTGATCACACCCTTCAGCGACGACGGCAGCGCGATCGACACCGACGCGCTCGCCGTGATCGTCGACCGCCTGATCGAGGCGGGTGTCGCAGGCCTTGTGCCGGGCGGCAGCACCGGCGAGTTCACCACCCTCAGCCATCGCGAGCGCCGCGAACTGATCGAGACCACGGTGGAGGCGGCCGCCGGCCGGGTCCCCGTTGTCGCAGGGACCGGCGCGCTGTCGACGCGCGAGACCATAGAGCTGAGCGTGCATGCCGAAGAGGCCGGTGCGGCGGCGGTGATGATCGTGGCGCCGTTCTACGACGCGCTCTCGTGGCGCGAGCTGCTCGCCCACTACGGTGCCGTCGCGGACGCCATCGAGATCCCGATCATGTACTACAACCTCCCGAGCGCGTCAGGGGTAAGGCTCAGCGCGGCGCAGCTCCAGGAGCTGCCCGTGACCTGCCTCAAGGACACCGGCGGCGACGCCGTGGCCGCCACCGAGCTCATCCAAACCGGCGTCCCGACGCTGCTCAACGGCTGGGATACGCTCACGTTCAGCGCACTTGCGGCCGGCGTGCGAGGCGTCGTCTGGGGCGCCGCCTCGATCCTGCCCGAGCAGTGCGTGGAGCTGCATCGCCTGCTGATCGACGACATCGACCTCCCAGCCGCCCGGGAGCTATGGGCGCGCCTATGGCCGCTCTGCCACTTCCTCGAAGGCCAGAGCTACCCGGCGGCGGTCAAGAGCGCGTGCCGGCTGGTCGGCGACACGACCGGCCCCGTCCGCGCCCCGCTGCTCCCTCTCGACAACGATGCAACCGCTGAGCTCACCGCCCTGCTCGACACGGCCACCCTTAGGAGGGCGGCCTAGCGCCCGGCGGCCGCTACCCCGGCCCGAGCAGGTCCCAGCGGTTCCCCGCCACGTCGACGAAGACGGCGATCTTCCCGTAGGGCTCCGCCCGCGGCTCCCCCACGAACTGGACGCCGGCCGACAGCATGCGCTCGTGCGCCGCTTCGAAGTCGTCCACGCGCAAGAAGAGGCCGACCCGGCCCGCGAACTGCTCGCCGATCGCGGCCCGTTGGTGATCGCCATCGGCGCGCGCGAGCAGCAGACCCGTGGCCGCGCCGGGCGGACGCACCACGACCCAGCGCTTGGGCCGGCCGCCCACCGTGGTCGTCGCGGGCGAGTCCTCGACCAGCTCGAAGCCGAGACGTCCCACGAAGAAGTCGATCGCCGCGTCGTAGTCGTCGACGATCACGCTCACGAGCTCGAGATGCATCGCGCGATCGTAGGCGAGCCTGGTCTCCCATCGGCGCGCTGCCCGGTCGAGTGATTACGTCGCGGAGGGCTCGGGGGCCTGAGTCGACCGGGCGGGCGCGAAGAAGTCGATCAGCAATTGGTTGACGCGCTCGGGCTCGTCGTGATGGACCCAATGCGAGGCGTTCGGCAGCCGCTCGACGCGGTCGAGGTTGGGCACGTCGTCGCGCTCGGGCTCGGCGAGTTTGGGGCCGAGATAGCGATCGCGCTGCCCCCAGATGACCAGGGTGGGCGCCGGGATCGGGCGAAGCTGCGCCTGGACTTGCTTCGACTGTCGCACTGCGGCGCGGTAGTAGTTGATGATCGCGGCTGCTGCCCCGGGCTGTGACCACGACTCGACGTAGCGCTCGGTGGCCTCCGGCGTGTACGGGGGGCGGGCGTCGCGCTGGTAGCGCCGGAAGAAGCGCCAGCGCCTGGCCCGCACGATGCGCTCGGGCAGACCGGGGACCTGGAAAAAGAAGAAGTACCAGAGCTTCCGGAGCTGGTTGGGATGGCGCAGTCCCTCGTTGAGCTTGCGCGGATGGGCCGCGTTGAGGATGGCCAGGCGGCCAACGACCTCGGGATGGTTCATTGCGGTGGCCCAGGCGACGGTTCCGCCCCAGTCGTGGCCCACCAACAGCGCGGATTCGGCACCGAGCTCGCGGATGAGGCCGCGCACGTCGGCGGCCAGCCGGTCGGCCGAGTAAGCCTCGACACCCTCCGGCCGCGACGACAGGTTGTAGCCGCGCAGGTCGGGCGCCACGACTCGGAAGCCCGCCGCCGCGAGCGGCGCAATCTGCAGCCGCCAGCTGAACCAGAACTCGGGGAAGCCGTGCAACAGGACGATCAGCGGCCCCTCACCGGTCTCGACGTAATGCAACCTCACGTCGCCGACGTCGGCGTAGTCCTCGCGAAGCTCGCTGAGATCGTCCGGGACCATCGGTCCTCGCGGCTAGCTTCTTCGTCCAACCGGGTCCTTGTCAACTGGCGGGCCCGAGCGGTTCTGTGGCGGCGCGCTCCCAGGTGGAGTCCTGGTATCGGATCATCGCGATCAGCGTGGGGAGCGCGACCAGCGCCCCCGAGATCACGGCCGCGGCCAGCGAATGGTCGAAGATCAGGATCGCCGCCACGGCGGCGGTCGAGCCGGCGAGCACCGCGGTGATCACCGCGACCATCCCGGCGACGGTGCGGTATCCCTGCCAGCGATCGCCGGGCACTCGCTGCATGAGGAGCTGCTCGGCGGGCGGGACGCGCAGCAGATACGGGGCGATCTCCGGGGCGTGCCCGAAGTAGTACCCGCGCAGCAGGGCGATCCGGCGCGCGTACTCGGTGTCCTCAATGGAGGACTGCAACGTCCGCTCGAAGGTGACGAACCCGGTGAACGCCATGGTCGGGAGGAGAACCAGGGCAAACCCGTAGAAGGCCGATCCCAAACTGCTTGCGGTCGCCACCAGTCCCAGGGCCACGAGCCCGCCGGAGACGGCCGCGAGGAACATGTTCGCCCGGCCGTTCGACTCCGCGATCGTCGCTGACCGGGCGCCCTGGAGCACGAAGTGCTCCGTGGTCACGAACGTGACCGCAGCGGAGCGCGGGTCGGTCTCGTCGCCAGCGTCTTGGTCGCTCACGGGAGGAATCGCGAGTCGATGCTTTCATCGTTGACGGATGGCATTGGCTCACCGCCGGCAGCCAACCGGCTCGGGTGAGCGGGATTACGGATCGCGCTCCAACTCGCGCGCCAACGCGTCGAGAAGCGACCCAGTGCCGTCCCGACGCAGGTCCGGATCCTCCAACCCGTCGAAGAACGCGCCATGCTCCGTCAGCGTCAGCCTCGTTCCCTCGCCGTCGGGCTTCAGCTCGACCGTCACCAGCGAAACCGAGCTGCGGACCTGGTCGATCAGCAGCTCGTACGTGTAGACAATCCGCTCGTTTGGCACGACCTCCCAGTAGATCGCGCGGAAGCGGTGCGTCGGGCCGCCCTTTGGTCCCCCGCTGCCGGACTCGCTACCGCCCTCCCGGAAGTCGAGCTCGTGCGGCCCGGCGTCCCAGTCCTCCGGGCCCTCGAACCAGCGGGCCTTTGCGGCCGGGTCCGCCCATGCGGCGAAGACGCGCTCGGGTGCGGCCCGGTAGCGGCGCTCGATGGTGAAACCCGCGTGCTGGATGGTCCGGTCGCTCATCGGGCCTCTTGGTCGAGATAATCCCCTAGCCGGTCGAGGCGTCGCTCCCAGGCACCGCGCCGCTCGCCGATCCATCGCTCGACCGGCCGCAGGGCGTCGACCTCGATGCTGCACGTGCGAACGCGCCCGACCTTATGCGAGCGCACGAGTCCGCTCTCTTCGAGCACATGCAGATGCTGTAGAACCGCCGGCATCGACATCGGGAGCGGCGCCGCCAGGTCGGTGACCGTCGCCGAGCCGCGCGAGAGTCGCTCGACGATCGATCTGCGACTCGGGTCAGACAGGGCGTGGAACACCCCGTCCAGCTCCGGCCGTTGCTTAAGCATCTACCTAAGTATAGTGCTGCCCCATGAGCAAGCTCAGGTGTCACATCTCGATCTCGGCGGACGGATTCGTAGCCGGTCCGAGCCAGAGCGAGCAGAACCCGCTCGGCGAAGGTGGGGAGCGATTGCATGACTGGGCCGTTTCGCTGGCCGCTTGGCGCGAGGCGCATGACCAGCAGGGCGGCGAGGTGAACGAGAGCGGGCCGATCATGGAGGAGACGCTCGAAAACGTCGGCGCCGGCGTGATGGGCCGCAACATGTTCGGGCCCGCGGGCGGCGGGGACTGGGGCGATGAGCAATGGAAGGGTTGGTGGGGAGACGACCCGCCGTACCACTACGACGTGTTCATCCTCACCCATTACCCGCGCGAGCCGGTCGTGATGGAGGGCGGCACGACGTATCATTTCGTCACCGACGGGATCGAGCGTGCGCTCGAGCAGGCGAAGGAGTCCGCGGACGGTCAGGACGTCATGCTGTGGGGTGGCGCCCAGGTCATTCAGCAGTACCTGGCGGCGGGGCTCCTGGACGAGATCGAGCTCCACATCGCTCCGGTGCTGCTCGGGGACGGCGCTCGCCTCTTCGACAACCTCGGGGGCGCCGAAATCGAGCTTGAGCAGGTCCGGGCGGTCGAGGCGCCCGGCGTCACGCACGTCAAGTACAGGGTGAGGTAGGGAGCAGATGCAGCAGACCAGCGTTCTTGAGATCGCAGCGGATGATCGGCGGCGGTGGTTCGCGCTCTATGTGCTCTGTGTCGGGATGCTGATGATCGTCCTCGACGCGACGATCGTCAACGTTGCCCTGCCGACGATTCAGGCGGATCTCGGCTTCGCGCAGAACGATCTCGCCTGGGTGGTCAATGCGTATCTGATCGCGTTCGGGGGGTTGCTTCTGCTCGCCGGCCGGATCGGCGATCTGATCGGACAGCGGCGCATCTTTCTGATCGGGCTCGGGGTGTTCACCGGCGCGTCGCTGCTGTGTGCACTCGCGCAGAGCCAGGGCCTTTTGATCGGGGCGCGCTTCGTCCAGGGTGTCGGCGGCGCACTGACGTCCGCGGTGATCCTGGGGATGGTCGTGACGATGTTCCCCGAGCCGCGGGAGCAGGCGAAGGCGATCGGGATCTACACCTTCGTCGCCGTCGCGGGCGGCTCGATTGGGCTGCTTCTCGGTGGCGTGCTGACGCAGGCGATCAATTGGCATTGGATCTTCTTCGTAAACCTGCCGATCGGGCTTGTCACGGCGCTCTTAGCGATCAGGCTGGTCCCCGATCGCGCGGGGATCGGCCTCGCCGCCGGAGCCGACCTGCTCGGCGCGGCGCTGCTCACCGGCGGGCTGATGCTCGGCGTGTACACCATCCTGGGGGTGGCCGAGGAGGGCTGGGGATCGACCCAGACGCTCGCGCTCGGCTCGGTGTCGATTGGGCTGCTGGCAGCGTTCGTCGCCCGCCAAGCGCGGGTGGCCAATCCGCTGATACCGCTGCGTCTGTTCCGCTCGCGCAACGTCGCCGGGGCGAACCTGGTCCAGGCGCTGCTGGTGGTCGGAATGTTCGGGATGTTCTTCCTCGGCGCGCTCTACATGCAGCGCATCCTCGGCTACGACGCGATCCAGGTCGGGCTCGCCTACCTGCCGTTGACCTTGGTCATGGCGACGATGTCGTTCCGCTTCACCGGGCAACTGAACCTGCGGTTCGGCCCGCAGGCGACGCTCGTGCCCGCGATGGTCTTCGTCGCGGTCGGGTTGCTCCTGCTTGCGCGCACACCGGTCGATGCGAGCTACGTCATCGATCTTCTGCCGGCGATGATCCTGATCGGGCTCGGTGCTGGGCTCGGCTTCCCGTCGTTGATGACGCTCGCGATGTCGGGCGCCACGCCGAGCGACTCGGGGCTGGCGTCGGGGCTCGTCAACACCAGCGTCCAGGTCGGCGGCGCGATCGGTCTCGCCGTGCTGGCGACATTCGCGACCGAGCGCACGGACAAACTGCTGGCCCAGGGCGAGCCCGCCGCCGAGGCGCTCAACTCGGGCTACCACCTCGCCTACCTGATCGGCGCCGCCCTGGTGCTCGTCGCGATCGTCATCGCAGTCACCGTCCTGCGCGCGCGACTGCCCGAAGCCCCCGCCGAAGCGGTCACCGTTGCGGCCGCAGAGGCGGTCGAACCGCCGCTCATCCAAGCCCGGCCCGTGCCGACCTACATCGTGGGAAGCGGCTGCGAGGAGACCGGCATGCGGGTAGTGATCGGCTGCGGCGGGTGCACCGCGACGACAACGTAGAGTCGGGCCAGCGATGGCCAGCGACTACGCACCGACCCCGGTAGAGGACTTCCTCGACCCGGACCATCCGACGCTGTTTCCCCGGCTCACGCCGGAACAGATCGGGTACCTGGCGGAGATCGGCACCCAACTCACGTTCGCGCGCGGGGACGTCGTGTTCGAGCACGGCCAGCGCGAGACCCCGCTCTACGTGGTCCAGAGCGGCGCCATCGACGTCATCGACCACGCGCCGGAGGGCGATCGGTACTTCACCCAGTGCAGGGCGGGAACGTTCGCGGCCGACATCTCGATGTTCACCGGCGAGCCAACCCTTGCCGCCGGGTACGCGGCCGAGCCCACCACGCTCGTGGCGCTCCCGCCCGGGGATGTGCGCCGGGTCGTCGCGACTACGGCCGAGCTAGGCGACCTGCTCCTGCGGACGATGGTCACCCGCCGGGAGTGGCTTCAGGGCCGCGGTCTGGGTCAGCAGCGGCTGATCGGCTCACGATGGTCAGGAGATTCCTTCGCCGTAAGGGAGCTCTTGGAGCGCAACCTCGTTCCCTTCACCTGGCACGACCTCGCCACCGACGCCGACAGCCGGACCCTGATCGAAGGGCTTGGCATCGGGGAGGCCGAATGCCCGGTCCTGGTCCGCTCCGACAGCGTCATCCGGCGAGCGACTGTGACGTCGGTCGCCGATGAGCTCGGGCTACGAGCGCAGGTCGACGGCCAGAGCTTCGACGTCGTGGTGCTCGGCGGCGGCCCAGCCGGGCTCGCCACGGCGGTCTACGCCTCCTCCGAGGGCCTCAGCACGCTCGTCGTCGAGCGCTTCGCCCCGGGCGGTCAGGCCGGCACGAGCGCGCGGATAGAGAACTACCTCGGCTTTCCGACGGGCCTCACCGGCGCCGACCTCGCCCGGCGCGCGACGCTCCAGGCGCGAAAGTTCGGCGCCGTAATCTCCAGCGTCCATGAGGCCTCCCAGGTGTCAGAGCCGCACGACGGCGGCTTCCGCGAGATCGGGCTAGCCGACGGTCAGCGCGTCAGCGGTCGATGCGTCGTCCTGGCGCCCGGCGCGGACTATCGCCGGCTGCCCGCGGAGAACGCGGATCGGTTCGAGGGCCTGGGCCTCTACTACGCGGCGACGCACATCGAGGCGCAGCAGTGCTCGAAGGAGGACGTCGTGGTGGTAGGCGGCGCGAACTCGGCCGGACAGGCGGTGGTCAAGCTGGCCGGCCACGCGCGCGAGGTCCACGTCGTGGCCCGGCGACCGCTCGAGGCGGCGATGTCGCGCTACCTGGTCGACCAGATCGAGGCCAAGTCGAATGTCCGGGTCTGGTCTGGGTGCGAGGTGCGATCGCTCGAGGGGGACGAGAAGCTCGAGGCCGTGGTGATCTCCGGTGCGGGTCCCGACCGCCGGGTCGAGACGTCGGCGGTCTTCGCCATGATTGGCGCCTCCCCGAGGTCGGAGGGACTGGTCCAGTTCGTGGGTCAGGACGACAAGGGCTTCGTGGTCACGGGCGAGGAGGCGAGGCGCCACCCCGACTTCCCGCGGCACTGGAACGGGGCGGACCGCGGCCCGCTCCTCCTCGAGTGCACGCGCCCGGGCGTCTTTGCGATCGGCGACGTCCGCAGCGACTCCACCAAGCGCGTCGCGGCGGCAGTGGGAGACGGCGCGCTGGTCGTTCGCTCACTCCACGCCTCGGTTGCTTCAGGCCGAGCGTAGGTGAACGGGCCACCCAGCCCTCGGCATTCCGAAACGCGGAAGGCCGCCCCGAAACGAGGCGGCCTTCCGGTACGGGACGGGAATCCTTCGCTAGGCGGCCCGTGGCCGTGATCGGCCGCTAATCGCACCTCGGGGACCCCAAATGCGGTCCGCGCCCCATTTGGGAGAACGCTTAAGCCTTTCCACCGTTGGGTACAAATTTGTTCGTAAACCGGGCGCTTCGCCCGTGAGGCCGAAGAGGTTGGGGAGGTCAGCAGGATGCCGAATGCTGCCGGCGGGCCGCGGACCGCGCGGCTGTCGTGGGACGAGGTTCACCACCTCGAGCTCGTGCTGCGCGCGCGGGCCGCTTCAATCGCGACACCGTCGGGTGGGGACACATGCTGTCCGATCTGCGCCAACCCGCTCGGGACGGAACACCTGAGGCTGGCGGGCGCGCTGGTTCACCCCGATTGCCTGCCCCGGGCGCCGGACCGGCGCTGACCCGAGGGCGAGCTGCGCGGCTCGATCGCGGGATACTGCGGGGGCGATGTCGCAGGAGGACGTGGACGTGGTACTCCACCTCGGCGAGGCCCGCTCTCAGGCTGAGGGAGTAGCGACGTCGGACGACAGTTTGCAGGTCGTCCGCAGAGCGTGGGAGGCCTGGGAGCGGGGAGACATGCAGGCCGTGTTCGACTTCTATGACCCTGCCATTGAGTGGGACATGTCCGAGTCAGAGGTCCCAGACATGGGCGTCTTTCGAGGACACGAGGGGGTGCGGAACTTCTTCCGCGAGTGGATGGCACCTTTCCACGACTACTACGCGCATGCAGAGGACTTCACGCTCGGCAGCGAAGGCGTGCTCGTACGAATGAAGCAAGGAGGACGCGGGAAGGAAAGCGGCGTGGACGTGGAGATGCCTCCCTTGTGGCAGCTCTACAGACTCCGGGCTGGCCGCGCTGTGCGTGTCGAGATCTACCGCGACGAGGACCGCGCCCGCGAAGCCGCCGGGGTGCGGGAATAGCTCGCAAGTACCGCTTAGGACGACACGGGGCAGCCGCCGGACAGTCCGGACGACCGCTCACCGCGCCGCCGCTTCGAGGCATGCGCGATAACCGAGCGCTCCTGGCAACGGCTGCCGTTCGTCGCGCGAAGCGATAGCTTCGCTGGGATGGGTCGGGAGACACACGGGCGGTGGCCCGTCGCTGCCAGGCGGAATCGTCAGCGGCATGTCGGCGGCGGTCGGATGGTCAATCGGCGGTGTTCTGGCTTTCGCCCGTGCCGTAAGAACCAGAGGGTCGGTGCTGCTTGCGATTGGAGGGGATGAATGCCGGACACCACCTGCCACATGTCGATCTCGCTGGATGGTTTTGTCGCCGGCCCGGAGCAAAGCCGCGAGCACCCGCTGGGCAAGCGGGGACGAGAACTCCACAGCTGGCACCTCGGCGACGAGCGCGCCACCGAGGCCGATAAGACGGCGGAGGGCTGGCTGATGCGCCCGCGAGGCGCCTATGTCATGGGTCGCAACATGTTCGGGCCGATTCGCGGCGCGTGGCACGAAGACTGGCGCGGGTGGTGGGGGCCCGAGCCGCCCTACCACGCGCCGGTGTTCGTGCTCACCCATCACGCCCACGAGCCGATCGAGATGGAGGGCGGCACGACCTTTCACTTCGTCACCGACGGCTTCGACGCCGCCTACGCACGAGCGAGCGAAACGGCTGGCGAGGACGGGGTCGACATCGCGGGCGGCGCCTCGACCGTGCGCCAGGCGCTCGGCGCCGGCGTGGTCGACGAGCTGACGCTCGACATCGCCCCGGTCCTGCTCGGGCAGGGAGAGGGAATCTTCGACGGCGTCAACACACTCGGGATGGAGCCGGTCGAGGTGCTGCACTCGCCCCTGGCCACCCACATCCGCTACCGGCGGTCTACAGACCCTCGTTGACTGGACGCCGCCCGTTGCTGCACTCGGACACAGCACGCGCTAGCTGTTGACCCTCAGCGGAGTCGACTCGATACCCACCGGCGCGGGGCTCACCCCACGCTTCAAGTCAGCGCCCCAAGACCCGGCGCCTCTAGCGACCGTTCCAGCCTCGCTTGTCGCGCATTGCGGTAGCGAGCCGACGCTACGGCATCGGGATCGCGTTTCGTCCGAGCGGCATGAAGCTACCTGGGACGGCTGCTTCCGCCGCGAGAGCGGGAGCGGCGGGTGTCCCGGTTGACGCCCGGTCACCACGACGCATCACCGGGCGGGTCCTATGGGACACCCGAGAGCCGGGGCCGCCGCGAAAGGCGCCGCATGCAGGCAGAGTGCCCGCAAGCGGTTCCGTTCCGTACGCAGCATCCGCATGGCGCGGTGGTCACCCCGCCCTCGGTGTGGTCTGACCGATGATTTTGCGCGCCGTGCTGGTCTGTACGGGTGGCAACGACCGTGCGATCCTCGAGAAATCCCTTGGCCTGAGTGGCTTGAGCACCTTTCAGCCTCCGAGGAGCCCCGGATGAACAACGGGCTCAGGGATTACACCTAGTCGGCGGGCCCGAGGGCGGCGCCTGCCGTCCGACCGCGCCGGGCGAGGAACTCGACTTCGGCCTGTCCCAGCGGTGTCGCGGGCGCCTCTGCGTGCAGGTACTCCGCGGCGATCGCGCCCCAATTTGCGCCAGCGCGCAGCTGTCCCAGGACCACGGCGACGATGCCGTGCATCCGCCGGATCAGGATGGCCTCCGGCGGCAGCGTGAATTGGTTCACCTGCATCCTCATCGCGGCCCGCTCCTCCGGGTCCGGCCGTTCGCGATCGCGGTCGCGGCGGTCGACGGGGGAGAAGCGGCGCTCTCCCGGGACCGCGTACCACTTGATCGCCATTCGCATTAGGCTCAGAGCGAACTCGGCGTCCACGGCATCCGCGCGGCTCGCCGGCAGGTAGCCGCCCGCGCGAAGCGCCGCCTTGAGGGCTTCCCCGTCCCCATCCCGAACGGCGAGAGCGATCGCCCGCTCGGCTCCCACGCGCGCGGCGTCGACGCCGCGCAACAGGCCGAAGTCGAGGAAGCACACCCGACCGTCGGGACACAGCAGGTAGTTGCCAGGGTGAGGGTCCCCGAGCGCGATGCGGTCGCGATAGAGCAACCCGAAGTAGAGCCGAAAGACGATCTCGCCGTAACGGTCGCGCTGGGTGTCATCGGTTCGGCGGACCGCCTCGAAGCGCTCCCCCTCGACGTACTCGGAGACGAGCACGCGCCGGGTCGACAGGCTCGTGTCGATTCGCGGCACACGGACGAACGGATGTCCCCGCAGCAGCCGCCCGATGCGGCGCTGGTTCTGGGCCTCGAGCTCGTAGTCGAGCTCCTCGCCGATCCGCTCGCGCATCTCCGCGGCAAGCGCCCTCGCGTCCAGGCCGGGGGCGAGCCGCTTCACCAACGGCAGCAGCATCA
>Ga0081538_10001035_pt1 | contig 29671 bp, 33 predicted proteins | sample TabmetS5T2R1_FD_71022 | JGI IMG/M metagenome (GOLD analysis project Ga0081538, IMG submission 71022) | Tabebuia heterophylla rhizosphere microbial communities from the University of Puerto Rico - S5T2R1 | ecosystem: Host-associated > Plants > Roots > Rhizosphere ...
CGGCGCCCGCCCCGACGAGGTTGTGGAGCTCGTCGATGAACAGGATGATGTCGCCGCGCTGGGTGATCTCCTTCATCACCTTCTTGAGGCGCTCCTCGAACTCGCCGCGGTACTTCGAGCCGGCAACCAGGGCGGCCAGGTCGAGCGTGTAGATCTGCTTGTTCTTCAGCAGCTCAGGCACCTCGCCGTTGGTGATCAGCTGGGCGAGGCCCTCGACCACCGCGGTCTTGCCGACCCCAGGCTCGCCGATCAGCACCGGGTTGTTCTTCTGACGCCGCGAGAGGATCTGCATGATCCGCTCGATCTCGGTCTCCCGGCCGACGACCGGATCGAGCTTGGCCTCCGCGGCCAGCTTGGTGAGGTTGCGGCCAAACTGGTCGAGCAGCTTCGACGACTTCTTGCCCTCGCCCTGCGCGCCCGCGGCAGCGCCGGCGCGGCCCTGGCGACCGCCGGGGCCGGAGAGCATGCGGATGACCTCGTTGCGGATCTTCTCGGAGTCGGCGTCGAAGTCGAGCAGGATGCGCGCGGCAACGCCTTCGTTCTCGCGCACGAGGCCGAGCAGGATGTGCTCGGTGCCGATGTAGTTGTGGCCGAGCGAGAGCGCCTCGCGGAGCGCGAGCTCGAGCACCTTCTTGGCGCGCGGCGTGAACGGGATCTGCCCGGAGGTGACCTCCTCGCCCGATCCGACGATGCGGACGACCTGGGCGCGGACGCGCTCCACCGTTATGTCGAGCGACTCCAGGACGCGGGCTGCGAGGCCCTCCTCCTCGCGCAGTAGTCCGAGCAGGATGTGCTCGGTTCCGATGTAGTTGTGCTTGAGGATGCGAGCCTCTTCTTGGGCAAGTACCACCACCTGGCGGGCCCGTTCGGTGAAGCGCTCAAACACGGCTGCTCTCTATCTGTCGGGTATGACGGGGCGAGTGTTTTCCCGTTCTTCCCACTTAATCGGTTCAGAGGACCGATCGGATGAGAGTTCTCGGGTTCCACCAACCCGCTTCGGCGAGTCTACCAACGCCCCCCAAGGCGGTTTTCGCCTTCACGAAGCCCTAAAAACCCGAGTCTTCCTAGGGATTTCGCGCTAGGCTGGCCGCCTCCTTTCAGCTCTGAGACCAACCACGATCCTCATGACCAGGACTCGACTTGCGGCCACCCTAATCCTTGCCTGCGCCCTCTCGCTCCCCGTCGCAGCCTGCGGCGAGAGCGAGGACACCGAGTTCAAGGAGGACTACAACACCGCCGTCAAGCCGCTCAGCGAGCTGAATACGGACATCGGGAGCTCGATCGGCGGCGCATCGGGCCGGTCCAACGACGCAATCGCGAAGGAGTTCGAGCAGCTCGCCGACAAGGCGCAGCAGACGCGCGACAACCTTGCCGAGCTCGAGCCGCCCGAGGACGCCCGGGAGTCCTTCGACGAGCTGCTCTCATCGCTGAAAGAGGGCACCGATGACCTGCGCGCGGTGGCGCAGGCCGCCAAGGACGGCGATCCTGCCGCCGCCCGCGAGGCCTCCGAGTCCCTTGTGTCGTCGGGGAGGGCCATTCAGAAGGCCGAAACCGAGCTGCAGGACGCGGTGGAAGGCTAATTCCCCAGGGGGGCCGGCTCCAGGCGGGTCAGTGTCTCGTCCGCGTAGCTCGTGACCCACACTGCGCCCACCCCCACGCTGACGCGGTCGGCTGTTTGGCCGATCTTGATTGGCGGGCCCATCACGCGCCCCGTTTCCGGATCCAGCCTCGTCACAGTGCCGTCACCGGTGTTCGGCACCCAGATCGACCCGGCCAGATTGGGGTAGCTGGGGGCGTCGCCGACCGGGATCGTCTCCACGACGCGGTTCTGCGACGTGGAGATGCGCTGGATGTTGTCGTCCTCGAGGTTCGCCACCCAGATCGAGCCCCTGGAGACCGCCAGACCGGTCGGATGGTCGCCGACCGGGATGGTCCTGACGACCCGCCGCGAGCGCGGATTCACGCGCGAGACCGTGTCGTCGCCGGAGTTGGTGACCCAGATCGACTCATTCCCCGCTGCGACCCCGGTTGGCTCCTCGCCAACCTTGATCGGCCTTCCGGACACCTTGCTTGTGGCGGGATCTATCCGCACAAGCGTGTCGTCGTCACGGTTCACGACCCAGACCGCGTCCTCGCTCGACCTCAGCCAGGAGGGGCTGTCGCCCACGGCGATGCGTGCCGTGATCCGGGCGGCGTTTGGGCTGTAGCGGGACACAATCCCGGAGTCGGCGCTCGCCACCCAGATCGACCCGAAGGCGATCAAGAGGGCGCTTGGACGCCCGCCGATCCGGCCGCCGGCTGCCGCCATCCGGTTGAGCGCCTGGTCGAGCCGAAGCACCGTCCCTCCGGGTGACGTGACCACCCAGACGGATCTCGGGCCGGACCCGATCCCGGCGGGCGGTGCGCCGATCGGAATAGGCGATCCAACAATGCGCGCGACCGGCTCCTCCGGCCGGTCGGCGCCGGCCTGCCGGGGCAGCTGGGGTGAGTCGTCGAGCGCCAGGACGATCGCAACGCCGGTCGCGACGGCCGCCAATAGCAGCAGCCCGGCCACGATGCGCCTTCGGGTCCGGCGCCGCGGCCGGCGCCGGCGCGGGCCAAGAGGAGGCTCGACCTCGGGCCGGCGGGCGGACGGACGAGTGTGCGCGTGCGTCGAGCCGGTCATCGCGGTTCCAGCCTCGTGACGCTGTCGCGTTCAGCGCTCGTGACCCAGACCCCCCCGTCGCGGCCGGCTGCGATCCCGCTTGGATCCTCTGGCACACGTAGCGGGCTGCCGACCATCCCGCCGGAACGCGGATCGACCCGAATCACCACGTCTCGCTCGGAATCCGTCGCCCAGAGCCATCTTCGGTCGAGCGCGAGGAACTCCGGACGCCCTCCCACCCGGATCGTCTGTGGCTCCGGCGCCGAAACGGAAGCCGGCACACTCCTCAACACCCCGTCACCGGCGACAGATGCCCACGCCCCGGTCGTGCCTGCGGCGACGTCCGCGGGTAGCCGGCCGACCGGCATGGGTGGACCGGCGACGAGGCCGGAGCGGGCGTCTATTGAGGTGATCAGCCCGTTGAAGGAGTCGAGCACCCACAGGCGGTCGCCCGCCAGTGCCAGCGCCCCCGCCGAGCTGACGCGAGTCACCTGCGCCACCTGGTTCGTGCGAGCGTCGATCCGGAGCACGCGGTCGTCTTCGGTCGCCACCCACACTGTGCCCGTCACCGCCGCCAGGTCGACGGGGGCCGCGCCGAGCGGGATCGTGGCGACGACGCGCCGGTCCCCGATGTCGATCCGCGTAACGCTTGCGTCGCCGAAGTTCGCCACCCACACCGAGGCGGGCCCCGCCGAGATCGCCTTCGGGTCCTCGCCCACCGGGATCCGGCTGCGTACCCGGGGCCGTCGGGAGTCGATGTAGGTCACGCTCTCCGCGCCGGTGTTCGCCACCCAGATGCCGCCCGCCGGAGTTACCGTGATCGCGCTCGGGGCGTCGCCGACCGGGATCGGGCGGCCCACGATCTCGGCTGCGGGCGGCGCGGCGGCCCGGGCGCCCCGCGCCTGCACGGACGCGGCTTCGTCGGCTCCATCGTCGTCGTCAGAGAGGAGGAGGACCGCCACCCCGGCGATGGCCGCCAGCACCGCCAGCACCGCCAGCAGAGCCCTGCCGCTGAGGCGGCGCCGGGCCCGGGGCGGAGCGCTCCGCGACGCCGCGAGGCGCGCCCGGGCACCGGTGTCGCCACCACCCGGCACCGCGGCCAGCGCGGCGCGACCCATGTCGCGAGCGGAGGCGAAGCGGTCGTCCGGGTCTTTCTCCATCGCGCGCCGGGCGACGCCGGCCAGGCGGCGCGGCACCTCCGGGGCCAGCTCCGTGGCGAGCGGCGGCGTGTCCGAAATGTGGGCCCAGAGCTTTGCCACGTCGTCCTCGCGCGGGAACGGCACCTGGCCGGTGAGCGTCTCGTAGAGGACACAGCCGAGGGCATAGACGTCGGCCCGGCCGTCGACGGGGTCCCCGCGAAGCTGCTCGGGGGCCACGTAGTCGAGCGTCCCGACCCACTCGCCGGCCGAGGTCAGGCCGCTCTCCGAGGCGCTCCGCTTGGTCAGGCCAAAGTCGGTGAGGTACACGTGCTCCCCGCCGCCGCGCGCCGCCACGAGCACGTTCGCCGGCTTGACGTCTCGGTGGACGAGGCCGCGCTCGTGCGCGGCCTCAAGGGCCGACGCGACCTGGGCCATGACGCCGGCGGCCCGGAGCGGCTCGAGGCGCCCCTCCGTGGCGATCAGCGAGCGCAGGTCGGTCCCCTCGACGAAGCGCATCGCGATGTAGAGCACGCCGTCCGCCTCGCCCGCCGCGAACACCGGGATCACGTTCGGGTGGTCGAGCGAAGCCGTGAGCCGCGACTCGCGCACGAACCTGTCCCTGAAGGCGACGTTGTCGGAGAGCGTGCCGGCGATCACCTTGAGCGCCACCGGCCTGCCCAGCGAGATCTGGACAGCGCGGTACACGACGCCCATGCCGCCGCGACCCACCTCGTCTTCGACCCTGAAGTCGCCGAGGACCGAGCCCGTCGAAAGCACGCTCATCCAATCTCCGGGAGAACCGTTTCCAGCCTACCCCACCGCTGGACGGGGGCACCCAAACTGGTCAAAGTAGGGGCCGTGGCTACCGCCGTCCCGGCCAGCCCCCACGCGGCGAGCGCCGTCGAGCTCAAGGCCCAGATCGAAGCCGAGCGGGAGGGACTGCCGTTCCTGATCTACCGCGACAGCGACGGCCAGCACGAACTCGTCGTGCTGGACCCGGACACCGAGCGGATCACGCTCGGCCGGCGCTCGTCCGCCGACCTGACGCTGCATTGGGACGAGGAGGTCTCGCGGCTCCACGCGGAGCTCGTGCGCAAGGGCGAGGAGTGGACGGTCGAGGACAACGGGCTCTCGCTCAACGGGACCTTCGTGAACGCCGAGCCTGTCCGCGGGCACCGGCGGCTACGTGACGGCGACGCGCTGCGGCTCGGGTCGACGGTGATCGTCTTCCGCAACCCGGGCGACCGCGAATCGCGCGTCACGACGCCGTCGGCGGAGCTCCGGAAGGTCGTCGAGCTGACCGACTCGCAGCGGCGGGTGCTGGTTGCGCTGTGCCGTCCGTTCAAGGACTCGGCGGCGTTCGTGACGCCGCCGCCCAACGAGCAGATCGCCCGTGAGCTGTTCCTGAGCGTGGACGCGGTCAAGAAGCACATGCGCTCGCTGTTCGAGAAGTTCGAGGTCCAGCACCTGCCTCAGAACGAGAAGCGGGCTCGGCTCGTCGAGCGCGCGTTCGCGGGCGGCTTCATCTCAGGGCGCTACCTCTGAGCGGCCTGCCCCAAGAGGTGCAGCCGGACGGCACCTTGGTGCCCTTGGCCGGCCTGCGCGCCGCGGCGAGACTGGCCGCAGGGCGGCCCGGGACCGGCTTTGCGGACTTGCACGCTCACCGCGGGGCGCGCCCGGGCCGCCGCGGCGCTCAGTTGCGCATCGCCGGGAAGAGGACCACCTCGCGGATCGAGTCGCGCCCGCTCAGCAGCATCACGAGCCGGTCGATCCCGATGCCGATGCCGCCCGTGGGCGGCATCCCGTGCTCGAGTGCGCGGACGTAGTCCTCGTCATAGGGCTGGGTCTCCTCGTCGCCGGCGGCCTCGTCGACCCGCTGCTGCTCGAAGCGCGCGCGCTGCTCGTCCGGGTCGTTGAGCTCGGTGAAGGCGTTCGCGAACTCCATCCCGCCGGCGAAGCACTCGAAGCGCTCCACGAGCCCGGCCTCCGAGCGGTGATCCTTCGCGAACGGCGAGAGCTCCTTCGGATAGTCGAGGACGAAGGTGGGATCGTGGAGCCCGGGCTCGACCTGCTTCGAGAGGATGTCGTCAACGCGCTTCGCCCACGTGCCCTCACCGGGCAACTCGCCCTTCGAGATGTCGAGCCCCGTCTGCTCCCGGATGGCCTCGTGCAGGGTGATGCGCCTCCAGGGCGGCGAGAAGTCGATCGGGCCGTCATAGCCCACATCAGTCGCGACGTAGGCGATCAGCTCCTCGAGCCGCGCCGCGATGTCCTCGTAGTCCGCGTAGGCCTCGTACCACTCGAGCATCGTGAACTCGGGGTTGTGCTTGTGCGAGACGCCCTCGTTGCGAAAGTCCTTGCCGATCTCGTAGACGCGCTCGAGCCCTCCGACGATCAGCCGCTTGAGGTAGAGCTCGTCGGCGATTCGCAGGAAGAAGTCGCGGTCGAGCGCGTTGTGGTGGGTCACGAAGGGGCGAGCGAGGGCGCCCCCGTAGAGCGGCTGGAGGATCGGCGTCTCGACCTCGAGGAAACCGCGCTCGTCGAGCCAGCGGCGGATCGCCCTCACCACCCGGCTGCGCAGTATGAAGAGCGCCCGCGTCTCTTCGTTTGCGATCAGGTCGAGCTCGCGATGCCGGTAGCGCGTCTCCACATCCTCGAGCCCGTGGAACTTCTCGGGTGGGGCGAGCAGCGACTTGGCGAGCAGCGTCCAAGCGCTCGCGCGCAGGCTGAGCTCGCCGCGGCGTGACTTGAACGCCGTCCCGTCGACCCCGATGACGTCGCCGAGATCGAGTGAGGTGAGCGTGTCGAAGGACTCCTCGCCGAGCACGTCGCGCTTTGCGTGGACCTGCAGCTTGCCGCTGCGGTCCACCACATCGAGGAAGGCGGCACCGCCGTGCCCGCGCCGGGCCGTCATCCGACCGGCGATGCGGTAGGCCGAGTCGGTCTCCTCCCCGGCCTCCAGCCCGTCGTGTGCCTCGTGGACGTCAGCTATGGGCGTGACGCCCTCGAACTCGTGCGGAAACGGGTCGATCCCCTGCTCGCGCAGGCGCTCGAGCTTGGCCCGGCGGTCGTCCACGGCGGCGAAACCTACCGGGGGCCGGACTAGCGCTCGATCTTGGTGATCTTGAGCTTGCGGGCGGGGCCGCGGGGGACCGGCACCGTCACGGTCTCGCCGCGTTTGTGCCCGAGCAGGGCGCGGCCGACGGGCGACTCGTTCGAGAGCTTGCTGTTCGAGGGGTCCGCCTCCGCCGAGCCGACGATCTTGAACTTGGTCGACTTGTCGGTCTTCTGGTCCTTCACGTGGACGGTTGCGCCGACGCCGACCACGTCGGTGTCGATCGACTTCTCGTCGATTACGCGGGCGCTCGCGAGCCGCTCCTCGAGGTCGGAGATCTGCTTCTCGAGCATCGCCTGCTCGTTCTTGGCGTCGTCGTACTCGGAGTTCTCGGAGATGTCTCCGAACTCGCGCGCCTCCCTGATGCGCTGGGCCACCTCGCGCCTGCGCTCGTTGCGCAGGTACTGGATCTTGGACCTGAGGTCTTCGAGCCCTTCTGGTGTGAGAACCGTCTCGCGTGCCATAGAAAAACCCTCCGCTAGGCGCCCGGAGGGATGCAGGAGTGTAGCAAGGGGCCTTACGGCCGCAAACCCCCTGCGGATCAGGCTGCGAGGGCGGTTTCGAGGGCCCCGACCTCGGCCCAGACGGCGCGGGCGTGGGCGGTGGTCGGCGCCGTGACCAGCGGCTGCCGCTCGCGGCGCGTGAGGTCGAGTCGCTCGGCATACCAGGGGTAGAACTTGCGCAGATAGCGGCCGGCCCGCTCGACGCCGAGGTGCTCCTCGGCGCACGCGATCACCCACTCGACCTCCGCTGCCACCTCGGGCGCGGAGGGCTCGCCCTCGTAGCCGCCTGTCAGGCGCCCGAACCGCCACGGATTCCCGAGCGAGCCGCGCGCCAGCATGATCGCCGCGGCGCCGCTCTCGTCGAAGGCCGACCGGGCGCGCGAGTCCGACGAGAGCCCGCCGGAGAGGATCACGGGGACGGGCAGCGTATCGGCGAGCTCGCGCGCGAGCCCGTAGTCTGGGGCGCCCGAGTGCTGCTGCGACGCGTGGCGCGGATGGAACGCGATCCCGGCCACGCCCGCCTCCTCGACAAGCCGGCGGGCGAGCACGATGCCGTCGCGGTCGCCGGGCCGGTCGCCGGGGCGCAGCTTGACCGTCACAGGCAGGCCGCCGCCCTCGCTCGCCGCACGCGCGATCGCGACCGCCCGATCCGGGTCGGCCAGCAGCGCCGCGCCCGCACCCGTCTTGCATACCTTGCGCACCGGGCAACCCATGTTGAGGTCGATGAAGTCCGCCCCCGCCTCCGCGACCATCGCGGCGGCCGCGCGCATCACGTCCGGGTCGTGTCCGAAGAGCTGCATCGACAGCGGGTGCTCCGCAGGATGGATGCGCAGGAACTCGCGCACCGTGCGCTCGTTGCCGTGCGCGAGCCCGAAGCTCGAGACCATCTCGGACACCACGAGCCCGGCGCCGAAGCGGCGCGCCTGCAGGCGCACGAACCAGTTGCCGATGCCCGCCAGTGGTGCGAGCACGACGCGATTCGAGATCTCGACGCCGCCGAGCGTCCAGGGATCGGAAAGCGCAGGCACGGTGGGGAAACGGTAGCGGTGTGGCGATAGCCTGCGTGCATGGACGAGGAGGCCTTCAACCTGTCGACCCGCCGGTTCCTAAAACGCCTCGGGGTCACGTCCCAGCGCGAGATCGAGCAGGGCGTTCGCGACCAGATCGAGCAGGGGCGCCTGAGTGGCGACGAGCGCCTCCCCGCGCGCGCCACCGTGACCGTAGAGGGCCTGCCGGAGCCGATCGTGATCGAGGGCGAGATAGCGCTCAACTGAGCATCGAGCGGAGATCACGCGCGACAGCGTCAGGCTCCTCGGTGAGCTGCCGCCAGGTGATCCTGACCGGCCTCCACCCGGCGGCGATCAGGCGCCGGTCGCGCCGGCGGTCCGCCTCGAAGGCGGCCGGCGTGTCGTGAAACTGCCGGCTGTCCAGCTCGAGGGCGACACGCTCGATCCGCCACAGGGCATCGATCTCGATCCAATCCCCGCCGAGCAGCAGCGATCCGTTGATCTCTGGGCGCCGGATTCCGACGCCGTGGACAAACTCGACGAACCTCTCCTCGAACTCGCTGCGGGTGACCGCGGCGCCCGCCGCGCGCAATTCGAGGCCAAGGCGGACGACACGGCTGCCGGCTCGGCCCGGATAGCGCTCCAAGAGCGCGGGGAGCGACGGCCCATCCCATAGGCGCAGCGCGTCCGCCTGGTTCAGCGCGGCTTCGAACCGGCGCGGCGGCCGTGCCGCGCCCCTGGCCATCGGCAGATCGGCGGTCATGTCGAACAGCGTGCGGCCTGGTGAGGTCAGCGGTATTCCCTCCCGAACGGTCAGCTCGTCCGCCGGCAGCTCGATCTGGTGAAACCGCAGCCCGCCGCGGGGTGGCCGAAGGCGTATACGCCCGGGTGCTCGGGGTGCAGCCGGTGTCGTTCGATTCGGTAGTCGATCATCCGGCTCGACATCCCGAGTTCACGAAGCTGCCACCGCGCGATGCGACCGTGTTGCCGTCCGGCGAGATCCGCGACCGCCCAATCGATGTCACGAGATGCGGATCGCCCACGACTATTGTGGTCAATCCTCGAGCGGTGACGGGAAGCACGCACGGATCGGGATGATCGGGCGCTCCGGTTGACGCGTGCGTTACGAGCGTTACAGGCTGTTGCGCTCCCAGATCAGCTTTAGACCCTGCAGGGTCAGCAGGTCGTCGACCTCGTCCACCTGCTCGCAGAAGGGCGTGATCGCGGCGGCGTAGCCGCCGGTCGCGATCGCCGTCGCCTCCTCGCCGAGCTCCTCGCGCAGGCGGCCCAGGATTCCGTCCACCTGGCCGGCGTAGCCGAACACGACTCCGGACTGGATCGCCTCCTGGGTGCCCTTCCCGATCGCGTGCTCGGGCCGCTCGATGTCCACCCGCGGCAGGCGCGCCGCGCGCGCGGCCAGCGCCTCGAGCGAGATCTCGATGCCGGGCGAGATCACGCCGCCGAGATACTCCCCCGCCGACGACACCACGTCGTAGTTGATCGCCGTGCCGAAATCGACCGCGATGCAAGCGCCGCCGACGCGGTCGTACGCCGCGACGGCGTTCACGAGCCGGTCGGCACCCAGCTCCTGGGGGCGATCGATTCTGATCGGCATGCCGGTCTTGAGCCCGGGGCCCACCATCGCGCCGCGGCCGCGGAGGTAGCGGTCGATCAGCTGCTCGAACTCGTGGGCGAGCGTCGGGACCACGGAAGACACGATCGCGGCATCCACGTCACCGAGCCGCAGGTCACGCAGGCCGAGCAGGTTCGATAGGACCCCCGCCAGCTCATCCGCCGTCGCGAAGCGGGCGGTGGCGTAGCGCCAGTGCTCCACGAGGTCGTCCTCGCGGAACATGCCCACGTGCGTCTGGGTGTTGCCAACGTCGATGGCGAGCAGCACGGCCGGGCGATTATCGCGTCGTGCGCGAGCGGCCGGCTCGGCCGGCCGCGCAGCGATTACTTCAGCGGAGCGCCCATCGCGTGGAAACCGCCGTCCACGTGCAGGATCTCGCCGCTGATCCCGCGCGACCAGTCGGAGAGGAGGAACAGGACCGCGTCTGCAACGGGCGACGGGTCGTTCGTGTCCCAGCCGAGCGGTGCCTGTTCGCCCCACATCGAGGCAAGACCGTCGAAGCCGGGGATGCCGCCGGCAGCGGGTGTCTCGACCGGGCCCGCCGAGATGAGGTTGACCCTCACGCCCTCATCGCCGAGGTCGCGAGCAAGGTAGCGCGACACCGATTCCAACGCCGCCTTCGCGACCCCCATCCAGTCGTAGACGGGCCACGCCACGCTGGCGTCGAAGTCGAGAGCCACGAAGCTGCTCGGGGAAAGGGGAAGGAGGGCCTCGCAGAGCGCCTTGAACGAGTACGCGCTCGTGCGGAAGGCCGCCTCGGCGGACTCCGGCGGCGCGCTCATGAACTTGCCGCCCAGCGCGTCGCCCGGCGCGAACGCGATCGCGTGCAGCGCGCCGTCGAGGCCGCCCCAGCGCGATTCGAGCTCCGAGCGCAGTGCGTCGAAGTCGTCGGGGTTGTTCACGTCGAGCTCGAGCACGTCCGGCGGATCGGGGAGCCTTGCCGCGGCGCGCTCGGTCATCCGGCGCGTGCGCCCGAAGCCGGTGAGCACGATCTCGGCGCCCTCCTGCTGCGCCCGCTCGGCGACGGAGTAGGCGATTGAGCCCTTCGTGAGTACGCCCGTTATCAGCAGGCGCTTGCCCGCCAACATCAGATCAGGACTGGCTGGGTGTCCGCTCGCGGCTCATCCACCAGCGGCATCGTGTCACGCCGCCAGACCAGGTCGACGCTCGCCCTCGCGACCAGCTTTCCGCGCTGGTTGATCACCCGCCAGCGCGTGCTCACGAGTCCGTAGCCGGGATCGATCTCCGTCTTCTCGACGATCTCGCCCTCGACATGAATGGTGTCGCCGATCTTGACCGGCTGCTTGAAGACGGCGTCGGCAACGCGCCGCAGCGCGACAATGCGATCCGGATCGAACCCCATCAGCCCGGCGGAATACGAGAGGACGAGCAGCCCGTGGGCGATGCGCTCTCCAAAGCGGCTGCCGGCCGCCCACTCGGCGTCCGTGTGCTGCGGATGGGTGTCCCCGCTGAGCGTGGCGAAGCTCGTGATGTCGCCCTCGCCGATCGTGCGACCGCGCGTGACGAAGCGATCGCCGACGGACAGCCTGTCGAAGTCCTTCTCGAAGATCGTCACGGGGAGGTCGCCTCCTTCGGGGCACGTCGCCACTGGCGGCCGCGCGCGCGTGCGCGTAGGGCGCGCATGAACTCGCGCGCCGCGCGCCGGTGACCCTCCTCCGAGGGATGGAAGCCGTCGTCGGCGAAGGTCGAGCGCTCGCTCGCCGCCGGGTGGTCGAAGCCCTCCAGCAGCACGACGCCGTGCGCCTTGGCCACCATGCGGGAGGCCGCGTTGAAGAGCCGCATGCCGTTCTCCACGCGCGCGCGAGAGCGTGGCCGCAGATCGAGGAAGCGCGAGATGTCCGGATAGGTGGCGGACAGGATCGTGGCGTCGGGGGCCTCGCGGCGCAGCCGTCTGAACATCCGTCCCAGCCGCTCGGCGTATTCGTGCGGGTCCGGCCGCGTCGACTCGAGGACGTCGTTGGCGCCACACACGAGCGTGACGAGGTCCGGATCGAGCTCGAGCGCCCGTGCGAGCTGTTCGTGCTCGACGTGAGCGCTGGTCGCGCCGACCGTCGCGAGGTTCTCGTAGCGAACACCCGGCCCGAGCTCGCGGGCGAGAGCGTCCGGCCAACGGGGCTGGCCCGGTACGAGGCCGGCCGTGAAGCTGTCCCCCATAGCTACGTATGTGGTCACAGCGGGATGTTCCCTCCGGAGTTCCCATACTCGCCCGACAGCGAAAGTCCGGCAAGCGCACCCGCCAGCCGGCGGCGCGTGTCGGCGGGCTCGACGAGCTCGTCGATGTGCCCCTCGCGCGCCGCCACGATGGCGGACACGTGACCCTCTGCGTACTCGTCGGCGAGCCGGTCGCGCTCGGCCTCCGGGTCGTCGGCCGCCGCGATCTCGCGCCGGTGCACGATCCCCACGGCCTGCTTCGGGCCCATGATGCCGATCTCGGCGTCCGGCCAGGCGAGCGCCAGGTCCGCGCCGAGGTCCTTCGAGTTCATCGTGATGTAGCCGCCGCCGAAAGCCTTCCGCAGCACGACCGTCACCTTCGGCACGACGGCCTCGGCAAACGCGTGCAGCAGCTTCGCGCCCTGGCGGATCACGCCCAGGCCCTCCTGCTTGGTGCCGGGCAGGAAGCCCGGGGTGTCCACGAGGACCACGAGCGGCAGGCCGTAGGAGTTGCAGATCCGGACGAACTTGGCCGCCTTCTGCGAGGCCGCCGCGTCGATCACCCCGCCCAGATACCAGGGCTGGTTCGCGATGACACCGACCGCTCTGCCGTCGATGCGGCAGAAGGCCGTGACCATGTTGCGCGCCCAGCGCTCGGACATCTCGAGCAGGGCGCCGTCGTCCACGATCGCACCGATCACGTCGCGGACGTCGTAGACCCGGCGCTGGGACTCGGGCACGAAGTCCGACGGGTCGACCGCGGGCACCGCGCCGGGCCCGCCGTGCGGGGGGCGCTCCCCGGCCCGCGACGGCAGGAAGGCGAGCAGCTGCCGGACCAGCCGCGAGGCCTCGCGGTCGTCCTCCACAACGAACTGGCAGACGCCGTTCTTGGAGTGGACACGCGGACCGCCGAGCTCTTGCGCGTCCACGCTCTCGCCGGTGACCTCCTGCACGACCCCGGGGCCGGTCAGGAACATTGCCGAGCCCTCCGTCATCACGACGAAGTCCGTGAGCGCGGGCGAGTAGGCGCCGCCGCCGGCGGACACGCCCGTGATCACGGAGATCTGCGGCACGCGGCCCGAGAGCTTCACGCTCTCGCGGAAGATCCGCCCGTAGCCGCCGAGGGCGGCGATCCCGTCGTCCATGCGCGCGCCGCCCGAGGCGACGAAGCCGACCACCGGTGCACCCGCGCGGCCGGCGAGCTGCATCACGCGCACGATCGTCTCCGCGTGGGCCTCGCCCAGCGAGCCGCCCGCGAACGTCTGGTCCTGCGCGTAGCAGTAGATGGGCCGGCCGGCGACCGTTCCGGCGGCGCCGACCACGCCGTCACCGGGCTGCATGCGCTTGGACTCGCGCCGCGGGAGCACGGTCGAGCGAATCACCTGTAGCGAGCCCGGGTCGCAGAGCGCCTCCAGACGCTCGTACGCCGTAAGCGTGCGCGGCTCCTCGACTACGAGGGCCGGATGCCGGCCGTTCGTCGAGCGGCGGTCCATCGTCCTCTCGGCAAGTGCGCTCATGAAGCCTCCAGGCAGAGCACGGCGTTGTGGCCTCCAAATCCGAATGCATTCGAGAGCCCGAGCGCGCGCACGTCGCCGTTTTCGAGCGGCCGTGCCTCGTTCGGGACGTAGTCCAGGTCGAGCCCCTCGTCGGGCTCCTCGTAGTTCAGGGTTGGCGGCGCAATCCGGTCGCGGAGCGCGAGCAGCGTCGCGATCGCCTCCACGGCCCCCGCCGCGCCGAGCAGGTGCCCGATCGCGGACTTGGTCGAGCTGACCGGCACCTTCGCCGCCAGCTCCTCGCCCAGCGCCGACTTGATGGCGTTGGTCTCCGAACGGTCGTTCAGCGGCGTGGACGTACCGTGGGCGTTGATGTAGACGATGTCGTCGACCGACAGCCCCGCATCCTTCAGCGCAAGCTCGATGGCCTTCGACGCCCCGCGACCGCTCGGCTCTGGAGCCGTCAGGTGGTGGGCGTCGGAGGTCGACGCATAGCCGCGGACGTAGCCGAGGATGCGCGCCCCGCGCTCCTTCGCGGCCTCCTCCTCCTCGAGCACGAGCACGCCCGCGCCCTCGCCCATGACGAAGCCGTCGCGGCGGCGATCGAACGGGCGTGAGATCCCGCTGTCGGAGAGCGCGTCCATCCTGCCGAACGCCGCGGTGGCAAGCGGCGTGATCGCCGCCTCGCTGCCACCGGTGACCACACAGTCGGCGTCGCCGTAGCGGATCAGCCGCTCGGCCACCCCGATCGCGTGGGCCCCGGCCGCGCACGCCGACACGGTCCCGAAGGACTGGCCGCGCAGGTCGTACTTCATCGCGACGACGCCCGAGGCGGCATTCGCCATCAGCAGCGGGATCGAGAGCGGCGAGATCTTCTCCGGTCCCTGGTCCCGCATGACCACGTGCTGGCTCTCGAGCGTGCCGATGCCGCCGATGCCGGTGCCGATCACGCAGGCGGTGCGGTCGGGGTCGCCAGGTGGGCCGTCCTCCCAGCCCGCGTCCTCGAGCGCCTCCTTGGACGCAGCGAGTGCGAACTGCGTGAAGCGGTCCGAGCGGCGTGCCTCCTTCACCGACAGGTGCTCGGTGGGCTCGAACTCCGACGCGCGGCCGTAGCCGTCCTCAATCCCGGACACCCCGGCGCTCCAGCGCTCGTGCAGGGTGCGGGCGCCGACGCCGAGAGGCGTGACCGCGCCCACTCCGGTTATGACGGTGGTGCGCATCATCCCAGCTTCGACATCACCAGATCGACGGCCTGACGGACGGTCGTGACGCCCTCCATGTCCTCGCCCTTGAGCTGCACGCCGTACTCGTCTTCGACGATCTGTGCGAGCTCGACGAGGTCGAGCGAATCAACATCCATGGCCTCGAACTCGGCATCGGGGCCGATCTGGTCCGGCTCGGCGCCGAACTCCTCGAGAGCCTTGAACACCCGGCTCTCGATCTCCTCACGTGTAGCGGTAGCTGCCATTCCTTCCTCCTTGGTCGACATCGGTCAGGCGGTCAATCCTCCATCCACCGTCAGGCAGACGCCGGTTACATAGCCGGCGCCCTCGGAAGCCAGGAAGCGCACGCACTCGGCGACGTCCTCCGGCGTTCCGGGCCTGCGGGCGGGCACGTGCTCGAGCAGGTTCTCGGCGATGCCCTCGGTCATGTCTGTTTCGATCAGGCCCGGGGCGACGGCGTTCACCGTCACCCCGCGGCGCGCGACCTCGGCGGCGACGGTCTTCGTCATCGCGACGAGACCCGCCTTCGAAGCCGCGTAGTTCGCCTGGCCCGGGTTGGCCCGGAGGCCGACGATCGAAGCGATATTGACTACCCGGCCGTAGCGGGCGCGGATCATCGGTCGCAGCGCCCGGCGCGTGAGGCGGAAGGCCGCGGACAGGTTGGTGTCGATCACCTTGGCCCAGTCCTCGTCGTCGATCTGGGGCGAGAGGCCGTCCGCACGCACGCCGGCGTTGTTGACCAGCACGAGCACGGGACCGAACTCCTCCTCGAGCGCCTTGAAGAGCGCGTCGGCGGTGTCCAGATCGGCGATATCGCCCTTGAGCGCCTTGGCGCGGCCGCCGGCATCGGTGATCTCCCGGACCACGGCCCCGGCCGCCTCGTCATCGCTGCGGTAGTTGACGCCAACGGGCCAGCCCTCGCGGGCGAGCGTCTTGGCGATCGCTGCGCCAATGCCGCGCGAACCGCCGGTGACCAGTGCGCTTCCTTCGGGTCTGCCGTTCATGTCGCCCATTCGATCACCCCCGCTCCCCAGGTGAAACCCGCACCGAACGCGGCGAGCAGGACGTTCATGCCCGGCTCGAGCATGCCGCGCTCGCGCGCGTCGACCATGGCGATCGGCAGCGTCGCCGAAGAGGTGTTGCCGTAGCGGTCGATGCAGTCGATGACCCGCGACTCGTCGAGGCCGAGCTTGTCGGCCACCGCCCGCAGGATCCGGATGTTGGCCTGGTGGTAGACGAAGAGGTCGATGTCGTCGAGCTCGAGGCCGGTCCGCTCGACCGCCTCGAGAGTGGCCTCGGACATCCGCAGGACCGCGGCCTTGAAGGTGTCATGGCCCTGCATGCGGATGTACTGCTCCTCGTGCGAGGCGCGGATCGAGGGGCCGCCGAGGCCGTCGCAGGCCAAGACGATGTCGCCGATCCAGCCTCCCGCGCCGTTCGCGGGTCCCACGACCCCCGCGCCCGCGCCATCCGCGAACAGGGCCGCGGTGCCGCGGTCGGAGCTGTCGATGAAACGGCTCAGTACGTCCGCGCCGATCACGAGCACGCGCTCGGCGCGCCCGCCCTCGACCTGCGAGCTGGCGAGAGACAGGGCGGACAGGAAGCCGGTGCAGGCGGCACCGAGGTCCATCGCGCCCGCGCGGTGCGCCCCGAGCTCGGTGGCCACGAGCGGCGCCGCGTTGGGCAGGATCTCGTCGGGGGCGACCGTGGCGAGGAGGACCAGGTCGAGCTCGGAAGCGTCGACTCCGGCCTCCTCGAGCGCCATGCGGCCGGCGGCCGTCCCGAGCGTCACGACGGTTTCGCCGTCGGAGACGTGCCGGCGCTCGTGGACACCCGTGCGGTGGACGATCCACTGCTCGGTCACCCCGGCGCCTGCGGCCACCACCTCGTTGGTCACGACCTGCTCGGGCACGGCCATCGAGACCGACGCGAGCGAGGCTGTGCGCAGCTCGCGCGAGCGGCCCGGGGTCCAGGGGTCGAGGGTCGCGCCGGCGCCGGACCCATGGATGAGGGGTGTGTCAGGCACTTGCTGCCTCCGCGGTGCGCTCGAGCGGCGCCTCGGCCTCGACGCCCTCGAGAGACTTGCGGACAAGATTCGTGAGCACGCGGCCGGGGCCGGTCTCGACAAAGCGGGAGGCGCCGCGGCGCTCGAGCTCGCGCATGACGCCGAGCCAGCGCACCGGGCTCGTGATCGCCTCCACGAGGCGCCCGGGCACGTCGTCGAACGGCTCGGCGGTGACGCACGAGAGCACGGGGACGCGCGGGTCCTGAACCTCGGTCTCGGCCACGAGCGCGCGGAAGGGCTCGACGGCCGGCTCCATGAGCGGGGAGTGGAACGCACCGGCCACAGGAAGGCGCTTGGCGCGCACGCCCCGGTCGGCGAGCGCGGCCTCCGCGTCGTCGAGCGCGCGGGTGGCGCCGGACAGAACGAGCTGATCAGGGGCGTTGTCGTTGGCGATCGAAAGCCCGGTGGCCTCGACGACCTCGTGGATCGGGCCACGGTCGCCGCGGGCGCGGACGGCCAGCATGCCGCCGTCGCCGGTCTCCTCCGCGGCCTCCTGCATCAGCCGGCCGCGCGCGGTCACGAGCCGCAGCCCGTCCTCGGCCGAGATCGCCTCGGCTGCTACGAGCGCGGCGATCTCGCCGAGCGAGTGGCCCGCCATCAGGTCCGGGCTTACGCTCTCGCGCAGCTCCTCCCAGCCGGCGAGCGCCGCGCAGAAGATCGCGGGCTGAGCCCAGCGGGTGCCGTCCTCGGCGCGCTCGAAGAGATCGGAACCGGCCTCCCGAAGCGCCTGCTCGAGCAGGTCGGGACGTCGGCTCTCGACGAGCTCGCGCATGTCGGCGGTCTGGCTTCCCTGTCCAGGAAACAGCAGCGCTGTGTGAGGCGCATCACCCATGTATTGACCCTTACTCGGAGCAAGGGCCGGAGTTGCTCGGCTGCGGACGCTACCCCCCGGTCGGGGGGGTCGTTTACCCTGCCCGGGCGGTGATCCGGCTCTACAGAGCGCCTTTCTCTACCAACGTCGACCGCGTCGCGATCGCCCTCGCGCTCAAGGAGCTCGAGACCGAGTCCGTCGTAGTCTCCTACGAGGACCGCTCCCCCGTGATCGAGGTGAGCGGACAGGGACTCGTGCCCGTGATCGTGGACGACGGCGAGGTGATCGCGGATTCCACACGGATTCTGCGCCACCTCGACGAGCGCTACCCGGATCCGCCGCTATTCCCCGCCGACCCGGCCCGCCGGGCCGAGGTCGACATCTTCCTGGACTGGTTCAACGAGGTCTGGAAGGTGGCGCCGAACGGCATCGAGGACGAGCTCGAGAAGCCGGAGCCCGACCGCGCGCGGGTCGAGGAGCTGAGCGCGCGCATGCACGCTTCGCTGGCCCTGTTCGAGGGCCTCCTCGCGGACCGCGACTACCTCTTCGGCGAGCTCACGGCCGCCGACCTCGCCGCCATCCCGTTTCTCAAGTACGCGCGCAATCGCGACCCCGCCGACGACGAGCTCTTCCATCGCATCCTCGAGGACCACCTGCAGCTCGGTGGCGAGTACCCGCGGCTGGCCGCATGGATCGAGCGCATGGACGCGCTGCCGCGGGTGTAGCGTGGCCGCCTACTCGGTCAACGAGCGGGGCGTGGCCCGGGCACGGCGGCTGATCGAGTCGCGGCAGTACGTCTTGCGGAGCGAGTGGGGCGAGGTGCAGCCCCGTGCCGCACAGGAGAACGCCTTCCTCGAATCGCATTCCTGGGAGGAGTACGCGGAGTGGCACCTGGGACTGACCGACGGTGCCGCCGATGAGACGAAGGCGCGTTACGCGTTCGTGTACGGCGACTTGCGCCGCCTCCATCGGTCGGGCCTGATCGCCTGCCACTACCGCGCCGCGGAGTGGCGCCACAAGGACATCGAGCTGGTGGCGCACGAGCTCCTCCAGGAGCTCGACCGCAAGAGCGGGTTGATCCGTTAGCGGTTCAGGACCGAGCGCGCCGCCGCCGCGATCCGCTCGGCGCCCGGCATCGCCGCAAGCTCGAGGTTCTTCGCGTACGGGAGCGGCACCTCGGCCATGCCCACGCGCTCGACAGGCGCGTCGAGATCATCGAAGCAGGCCTTGCCGATGCGCGCCGCGATCTCGGCCGTGACGCCGTAGCTCGGCCAGCCCTCCTCCACGCAGAGCGCACGGTTCGTACGCGCGACCGATGCGGCCACCGTCTCGACGTCGAGCGGCCGCAGCGAGCGCAGATCGACGACCTCGGCCGAGATGTTCTCCTCGGCAAGCCGCTCCGCGACGTCGAGCGAGCGTGTGACCGCGTAGGAATGGGCGACCAGGGTGATGTCGCTGCCCTCCCGGACGACCTGAGCGCGGCCGATGGGCGCCACGTGCTCGGGGTCGAGCGGGACCTCGCCCTTCTGCTTGTAGAGCGGCAGGTTCTCGATCACGAGCACCGGGTCCTCGTCGCGCACGGCCGCCTTCAAGAGGCCCTTGGCGTCCGCCGGGTTGGCGGGCGCCACCACCTTGAGACCGGGCGTCGAGGCGAACCAGCCCTCGAACGACTGCGAGTGCTGCGCCGTCAGCTGGTTCCCGGCACCGTTGGGCGTGCGGATAACGAGCGGACAGCGCACCTCGCCGCCGAACATCGTTCCCACCTTGGCGGCGTGGTTGATCACCTGGTCCATCGCCACCAGCAGGAAGTTGATCGTCATGATCTCGATGATCGGGCGCTCGCCCAGCATCGCGGCGCCCACGCCGGCGCCGACGAAGCCCTCCTCGGAGATCGGCGTGTCGCGCACGCGGTCGGGGCCGAACTCGTCCATCAGGCCGGCCGTGACCTTGTAAGAGCCCTCGAAGAGGCCGACCTCCTCGCCCATGATGAACACGCGCTCGTCGCGCGCGAGCTCCTCGCGCATCGCGAGGCGGAGCGCCTCGCGGTAGGTCATGACCTCGGTGCCCGTGGGTGCGGTGACCGTGGCGCTCATGCCCCGAGCCCCGCGTCGAAGGTGAGCGCCTCCTCGCCGAACGGGCTGCCCGGCCGCATGCGCTCGAACTGCTCCGCGCTCCCCGGCGCGTACATGCCCGCGGCGAGCCTGTCGAGGTCCGGCTCGGCGCTCGCGTCGGCGAACTCGACGGCCGCGCGCACGCGCTCGTCGGCGCGGCTGTCGACGGCCTCGAGCTCGGCGTCGTCGATGCCCGCCTCGATCAGCTGCCGCCGTACTCGCACGATCGGGTCGATCTCCTGCCGGGCCTTGATCTCCTCGCGCGTGCGATACGCGAGCCCCGCATCCGCCACCGAGTGGCCGCGGTAGCGATAGGTCACGGCCTCGAGCACCGCCGGCCGGCGCTCCTCGCGGGCGCCCTGGAGCAGGCGCGTGCTCGCCTCGACGACGGCGTCGAGGTCGTCGCCGTCGACGCGTTCGCCGTGCATGCGGTGGGCGGAGGCGCGCCGCCAGAGCTCGGGCTCGGCGGAGGCGCGGGCAACGGAGGTGCCCATCCCGTACTCGTTGTTGACGATCAGGAAGACGATCGGCAGGTGCCAAAGCGCCGCGAGGTTGAGTGACTCGTGCCAGGCCCCCATGTTCACCGCGCCGTCGCCGAGCTCGCACACGACCGCCTGCGAGCGGCCCTGGCGAACCAGGGCGAGCGCGAGCCCGGTGGCCACCGGCAGCTGGCCGGCGACGATGCCCCAGCCGCCGTAGAAGCCGCGCCCCACGTCGAGCAGGTGCATCGAGCCGCCGCGCCCGTGGGCGCAGCCGTCCGAGCGCCCGAACAGCTCGGCCATCACTGCGTCCGGAGAGACCCCGCGCGCGAGCGCGAAGCCGTGGCAGCGGTAGCCGGTCACGAGCACGTCGTCCTCCTCGAGCGCGTGCACCACCCCCACCGTTGCGGCCTCCTGGCCCGACGAGAGGTGGCAGTAACCGCCGATCTTGGCCGCCTTGTACTGGCGCTCCGCCTCGGTCTCGAAGACCCGGCTCAGGACCATGTCCTCGTAGAGGCGCCGGCGCACGTCCAGCGGGAGGACGTGCTCCTCGGCGCGGGTTACGACAGCCATCTCTCTCTCAGCTCTCCTCGAAGTAGTCGGGGTGCTCGGCGCGAATGTGGGGCAGGCTCGAGAGCACCATCCGCAGGTGATGGCGCAGCGTCTCCTCGGCGCGGTCGGCATCGCCTTCGGCCACGGCCGCCACCACGGCCCGGTGCTCGTCCACCATCTCTGCGAGGTACCCGGGCTCGGGCAGGCTAAGACGCCGCACGCGGTCGAGATGACCGTTCGCGCGCCGGCTCAGCGACCACGCGATGTCCCTGCCGCTCAGCTCGCAGAGACTGCGGTGAAGCGAGGCGTCGAGCGCGTCGAACGCCTCGACGTCGCCGCTCTGCTCGGCGCGCTCCTGCGCGGCCAGGTTTGCCTGCAGCTCCTCGAGCTGCTGTGCGCTCGCCCGCTCGGTTGCGAGCCGGATCGCGCTGCACTCGAGCGCCTCGCGCACGAAGGCGGCGTCGGCGATCGCGTCGTCGCTGATCAGCGTGACGAAGGTGCCGAGCTGCGGGACGATGGCCACGAGGCGCTCGTCACGCAGGCGGGCCAGGGCCTCACGGACCGGGGTGCGGCTGACACCGAGCAGCTCGGCGAGCTCGTTCTCGGAGAGGCGGCGGCCGGGCTCGAGCTCGGCGCTGACGATGGCCTCGCGGAGGGCCGCGTAGACCTGATCGCGAGCGGCCGCCCCGCCCGCCCTCTCGCTGAGCGGAATGCGCACGTCGCCTAGTATACAAGTGTTCTTCGGCTATCAGCCGGCCCTTTTAGGCAGTCAGCCCGAGTCGTTCCGCGCGCTGCACCGCCTCCGCCCGGTTGCGAACGCCCAGCTTGCGATAGAGCGAGCTGGTGTGCTCCTTGACTGTGTGCGGGGACAGGTAGAGGCGCTCGGCGATCTCCTTGTTGGTGGCGCCGGAGGCCATGTGGGTGAGCACCTCGCGCTCGCGGTCGGACAGCGGCGCCGAGGGCTGCTCGGCGCGCGGCGCGAACACGGTCATCCCCTTGCCGACCATGCGCACGGCCATCGCCACGTCGTGCGCGGACCAATCCTTCGAGACGAAGCCCGATGCGCCCGCCGCCTTCGCGGCCTGGGGCGAGATCCAGCCGGCGCCCGAGATGAGTAGCACGCGCGTGCGAGGTGAGGAGCGCCGGATCGCCTCGCACAGCTCGGCGCCGGATTCCTCGCCGAGGAAGAGGTCCACGAGCGCCACGTGCGGCTCGTAGCGGCGCGCCATCTCGAGCGCCTCTTCCACCCTGGACGCGGTGAGGCAGCGCTCCACCCACGGCTGCTCGGTCAGGAGGAGCCGGAAACCCCAATGGACGACGTCGTGGTCGTCCACCACCAGCACGCGCAGGTTGCGCTCGGGGCTCACTCCTCCTCGGGCTCCTCTCCCACGGGCTCCTCTCCCACGGGTACGACGAGCCGCACGCGCCACACCGATCCGTCCTCCGGCCCGAACTCGACGAGCGCGCCGCGCTGTAGCGCCTCGACGGCGGCCAGCCTGAGCCCCATGCCGGTGCCGCGCGTGCCGCGCGCGGCCCGGCGCGCCCCGTCGTTGCGGACCTCGAGCACGAAGGTCCCGTTGCTGCGCCCGACGTGGACGCGCACGATGGTGGGCTTCGCGTGCTTGTGGGCGTTGCGGAGCGCCTCGGCGAGCACCGACTGGGCGAGCGGCTCCACGCCCTCGGGCACGTCCACTCCCTCCTCCCACTCGAGCTCGAGCGGCAGGTCCCTGTAGTGGCGCCCGAGCCGCGCGAGCTCGTCGTAGAGCGTGGCGCCGGTGTCGAGGCTCGGCGGGGCGAGCGGGCGCGCGATCGCCTCGCGGAGGTCGGCCAGGGCGGCCTGCATCTCGTCCGCGCAGCGCCGGCGTGCCTCCTCGCTGAGCCCGTGCTCCGAGCCGAGCACGAGCGAGACGCCGAACAGGCGCTGGACCACGCGGTCGTGGATCTCGCGCGCGAGGTCGATGCGCGCCTGCAGGAGGCGCGTGCGGCCCTGCTGGCTGGTCGCGATCCGCACCGTTGCCGCGAGCGCCGCGGTCTTGCCGAGCGTCCACATCGCGTGCCGCTCCTCGTCGGTCAGCTCGAAGCGGCTGCCGCCGCGGTCCGCGAAGATCACCCCGAGCAGGCGCCCGGCGGCGGAGATCGGCGTGCAGGTGAGCGTCTCGACGCCGCCGAAGCGCGCGTAGCGCTCCGGGACCCAGCGCTCGAGCTCGCCTGTCACCTCGACAACCCGGTCCTCGGACAGCGCCAGCTGCGCGATCGGCGTCTCCTCGAGCGTGCCGTACACGCCGTCGAGCAGGTCGGGCGGGAACCCCTGGCTCCCGAGCGGAACGACGAGCTGGCGGGCGTCGTCGTAGAGCAGCAGGATCGCGCGCGTCATCGACGCGGTCCGGCAGAGCGCCTCGCAGAGCCTGTCGTAGAAGCCGCGCCCCGATGTTCCGGGCGCCTCGTCCAGCGCGCCGAGAAGCTCGACGATCACCTCGAGCGCATCCGTGCGTGGCGACCCGGCTCCACTTTCCGCCATTCGCGTTGTAACGCTACCCGGCGCGCCCGCTCAGGCGGGCTGGAGCGACAGGCGCAGCGCCTGCTCCGAGGTCAGCGAGACCTCGCGCACGTACCCGCAGGAACGGCAGCGGCACTCGACCTCGCCGTCGAAGTCGTCAACGCGCAGCGACCATTCCACGTCACCCGACAGGCACGCGCGGCAGGCCAGCGCGGCAGCCACGAGCGACGGATCGTCGTCGCCGCGAAAGCTCGCCAGCTCGAGAGTGCTCTCCTCCATCACATCTACGGTTACTCGGCACGGGGGTGTTAGGAACGGCCCCACGCCTGAAGACCCCCCAGGCGGGGGGATGGCATCCAGGGGGCTCACGCCCCCCGGACCCCCCAGCGGCACCTGGCTGGTCCGACTTTCTTCACGCGCTGGTCCGCCAGTGCGCTCCGCAGCTCGGTCAGGCGGGTGCCGTCGGGCAAGGTCAGACCGGGGTCGAGCTCGAGCAGGGGGTCGACCACGAAGCGCCTCACCGTGACCTCGCGGTGCGGCAGCGTAAGACGCTCCGAGCGGTACTCGAGGTCGCCGAGGAGCAGCAGGTCGACGTCGATCGGCCGCGGGCCGTGACGCATGCCGCCCGCCCGGCGCCCCAGCTCACGCTCGACCGCTTTGCACGCGTCGAGAAGCTCCTCCGGCCCGAGCGCGGTACGGACGCGCAGGGAGGCGTTGAGGAAGTCCGGCTGGTCGAGCAGCTCGCCCTGGGGCGCGGTCTCGTAAAGCGACGACGAGGCGAGCACCTCGACCCCGTGCCGTCCGAGCGCGTCGCGGGCACGACGCAGGTTGGCCTCCCGGTCCCCGACGTTCGAGCCGAGCCCCAGGTAGCCGGTCCTCAGACCTCCTTCCACACCTCGACCGAAACCTCGTCCACGGGCAGCGGGATCGGCGGCTCCGGCTTTGCCGCCTTTACGCGCACGGACTCGGCGCCGAAGCGGTCGACGAGCCGGTCGGCGACGGCGGAGCAGAGCCGCTCGAGCGTCTTGTAGGAGCGCTCCTGCGCGGCGAGCGCGACCTGCTCGCACACCTGGCCGTAGTCGACCGTGTCCTCGATGCGGTCGGTGACGGTGGCATCGCACTCGTCGAGATCGAACGCGATGTCGAACACAAGCCGCTGTCCCAGCTCGCGCTCGGCCTCGCTCACGCCGTGGCGCGTGAACAGCGACAGGCCGCTGATCTCGATCGAGACCGCGGGTGGGTTGCTGGAACGGTCGTCGCCGAGCTCGTCGTCGTCGAGATCGTCGTACTCGTCCCCGTGCTCCTCCCGCTCCCAGGTCACGGCGCCACCGTAGCAGCGGCCACCGTGAGCGCATCCCCGACGGAAGCCACGTCGTGGACTCGGAAGATGCTGGCCCCGCGCTCGAGTGCGAGCACGTTGGTGGCAATCGTGCCCGGCAGGCGCTCTCCCTCCGGACGTCCGCCTGCGAGCTTCCCGAGGAAGCTCTTGCGCGACGTGCCGATAACGATGGGGCGGCCGATCGCCACGATCTCGCCCAGCCTGCGGAGCAGCTCGAGGTTGTGCTCGACGGTCTTGCCGAAGCCGATACCGGGGTCGAGCCAGACACGGTCCTCCGGCACACCCTCGGCGGTGGCGAACGCGAGCCGCTCCTCGAGGAACGCTTTGACATCCGCGACGACGTCCTCGTAGCGGGGGTCGTCCTGCATCGTGCGCGGCTCGCCGAGCATGTGCATCAGGCAGCAGTGGGCGCCGCGGTCCGCGACGAGCCCGGCCAGCTCGGGCGAGAAGCGGAACGCCGACACGTCGTTGACGATCGCGGCGCCGGCATCTAGTGCCGCCTGCGCCACCGCGACCTTGGTCGTGTCGACAGAGACCCGAAGGCCGGCTGCCGCGAGACGCTCCACCACAGGGACGACCCGGCGCGTCTCCTCGGCTGCGTCCACCGGGTCGGCGCCCGGGCGGGTTGACTCGCCGCCGACATCGAGGATCGCCGCGCCGTCGTCCGCCAGCTCGAGGCCATGCTGGACGGCGGCCTCGGGGTCGAGATACAGCCCTCCGTCGGAGAACGAGTCAGGGGTCACGTTGACGACGCCCATGAGCGTGAACCGCTCCACGCCCAGAGAGTATTGTCGCCCGGGCGAGCTCCGAGAACGTCCTCGCCACCGGCCGCTCGACCGCCGCCCTGAGCAACTGCACCTGGAAGCGCCGCTCGGGCGTGAGCTCGACGAGCCGGACGCCCCGCGCCGACGAGACCGCCGCGCAGCGCGCCGTGAGGCCAACCGCATCTCCGGAACGAACCGAGGTCTCCCAGGCCATCGGGCCGCTCGGGTTCTCGACGGTGCTCGGCTCGAAGCCCGCGGCCTGGCAGAGCTCCACGACCGCGCGGTTGTAGCCGGGGCCGTCGCGGGCGTCCACTAGCGCGATGCGCTCATCTCGGAGCTCGGAGAGGGGAATTCGGTCCCGGTCTGCCAGCGGATGACCTTCCGCGACGGCGAGCACCGCCGGTTCATCCACCAGATGCTCGAGCACGATGCCGTCGCCGGGCTCGGCGCAGAACCCGATCGCCGCGTCGAGCTCGCCTCTCGCGAGACCTCGGGCGAGGGCGCCGGACGAATCCTGCAGCGCCCGGACGTCGACGTCCGGCATCCGCTTGCCGAGCTCGGCCAGCAGCGTCCTCGCGATGTAGTGCACGCCCGGTGAGAGGCCGAGGCGGAGCTCTCCTCGCTCGCCGTGCGCGAAAGAGGAGCCGATCGCGTCCACGACGGCCGCCGCTTCGACGGCCGAGCGCGCGTGGGGCAGCATCTCCCCGCCCGCCTCGGTCAGCTCCACGTGGTTGCGGGAGCGCTCGAAGAGCTCGACCCCCAGTTGCAGCTCGAGCCGCTTGATCTGCTGGCTCAGCGCAGGCTGCGCGATGCTCAGCCGCTGCGCCGCGCGGCCGAAGTGGAGCTCGTCCGCCAGGATCACGAACGAGCGCAGGAGCCGTGGGTCGAGGCTCATGCATGAAGCTTATTAGCGGCACGCAGGCGCTATTTCACCCCGGGCCGGAGCGCGGCTAGGGTCGCCGGCCGATGTCCCGTTCAGCGCTTGTTGCCCTGCTTGCACTCGTAGTCCTGGGCGCTCCGGCGTGCGGCGACGACGACGACGCCAACGACGACGGCGGCGGAACCCGGCCGCGGGCCGCGTCGTCATCGTCCTCGCCATCGCCCTCACCGCCGCCGCCGCCCGACGCGGGCACCCGTGCGGGCCACGCGGCGGATGTGCCGGCGACCGTCGAGGTGCCCGAGTCGGACAAGTCTCCGCCCCGGGCGACGATCACCCTCTCGGCCGGCGACGCGGCGCTCGGCAGGGCCTCCCAGCCGCCCGGGCACACCGGCGAATCCCTGATCCGCTTCCGCCGGCTCAGCATGCGCGGCACGACCGTGGGACGCGATCTCGACGGGGGAGTCGCGCGCGTACGGGTCTCGATCATGGAGCGCATCACGTGCCGACGAGGGCACTCGGGCGCGACCTTCACACGCCTGCGGACGCGCTACTTCCCGCCGCCGCAGGTCGAGCGCATCCGCTCCGCGCCGGGGACGGTGCTCCCCACGAGGCGAGTGCGCTCGCTCGAGCTGCGGCTGGGCGGCCGCCGCTGCGGCGCGGAGGCGCGGCCCCGGGTGATCCACGGAGAGCTCTGGGGGGAGGCCGTGAACGGCAGCGGCCTGGAGGCGGTGACGCCGCACGTCCGATTCCGCGCCGCGGCGGGCTAGACGAGGACTCGAAATCTTTACCTGATCCCAATAGTGCGTCGCGATGTTGGAGAGGTGCCCACCCCCAGCACGCTCCTCCTTCGCCTGCGCGGTCGCGTGTGGCCGATCCTTCAGACCGCGATCGCGGCGGTCGCCGCCTGGTACCTCGCGCAGCTGCTGCTGCCTGAGACCAAGCCGGTCTTCGCCTCGATCGCCGCGGTCATCTGCATCGGCGCCACCTACGGGCAGCGTCGGGAACGCGCGCTCGAGCTGATCGGCGGTGTCGTCCTCGGCATCGGCGTCGCCGACCTGCTCCTGCTCGCGATCGGCACCGGGCCCCTGCAGCTCGGAGTGCTCGTGGTGCTGGCGATGGGCGTGGCAGTGGTGCTCGGAGGCGGCCCCATCCTCGTGACCGAGGCGGCGGTGTCGGCGATCCTGCTCGTGCTGATCGAGCCCGCCAGCAGCGGGCTGCCGCCGGCGCGGCTGTTCGAGGCGCTCATCGGCGGCGGCGTGGCGCTGGGGATAAGCGCGCTGGCGTTCCCGCAGGATCCGGTGCTGCTCGTGGGGCGCTCGGTGCAGTCGATCTTCGGCGAGCTCGGGGTCTCGCTGGGGCGCGTGGCGGAGGCGCTCGCGGAGGGCGATCCGGAGCGCGCCGATGCCGCGCTGGCTTCCGCGCGCGAGCTCGACGAGCCCGTGCGGGAGTTCGAGCATGCCCTCGTGATCGCACACGAGACGGCGCGCTTCTCGCCCGGCCGCCGCTCCGCGCGGCCGGAGCTCGCCCGCTACTCGCGCAGCGCGCGGCACATCGACTACGCGGTCCGGAACACGCGCGTGCTGGCCCGCCACGTGGCTCGCTTCCTGCGTGCGGGCGGCCGGGCGCCCGACGAGCTCGCCGAGTCGATCCGCGACCTCACCGCCGCCGTATGGGCGCTGGCAGCCGAGGTCGACGAGCCGGCACGCGGTGACCGCCAGGTGCGGTCGAACGCCTCCCGCGCCGCAACCCGCGCGACCCGGAGCTTCGAGGGCGAACGCGAGCTGGGACTCGCGGAGATAGTCGCGCAGGTGCGCTCGACCGCAATCGACCTGATGCGGGCGTCACAGGCCGCGGCCCCGGGCGAGGAGCTGCCGTCGGAGCCGCCCAGCGAAGAGCTGCTCGTCGAGCTCTTCCAGGAGCCTGCGCCGGCCCGCGCCTAGGCCGGCTCGGGCTTCTCGGGCGAGTCGGAGCGCATCTCGGCCGCGCCCCCGGCGAGGCCTGGCCGCGGCAATGGCTTGGGCGCGCGCTCCGGCTTGCGCTCGGGCGCCTCGGGCGCGGACGGCGGAAGCGCCGGGACCGGCGGCTCCTCCGAGCCGAAGACCTCCTCCTCGGTCTTGCCTTCGAGCAGCTCGATGAACTGCTCGCGCTCGATCGTCTCGCGCTTGAGCAGGATCTCGGAGGTCATGTCGAGCGACTGGCGGTGCTCCTCGAGCACCTGGCGTGCGGTCTGGTGCGCTTCCTCGACGATGCGGCGGATCTCGTCGTCGATCTCCCTGGCGATCTCGTCCGAGTAGTCCGGCTCGGCCGAGAACTCGCGGCCGAGGAACGGCTGGCCGTGGTCGTGGCCGAACACCCGCGGGCCGAGCTTCTCGGACATGCCGAAGCGCATCACCATCTGCTTGGCGGTTGCGGTGACCTTCTCGAGGTCGTTCGACGCGCCCGTCGTGACCTCGCCGAACACGATCTCCTCCGCCGCCCGGCCGCCCAGAGTCATCGCCATCGTGTCCGACAGCTCCGCGCGCGTGGTGAGGAACTTGTCCTCGGTCGGCAGCGAGATGGTGTAGCCGAGCGCCTGCCCGCGCGAGATCACCGAGATCTTGTGGACCGGGTCGGTGTTCTCGAGGAAGTGCGCGACGAGGGCGTGGCCCATCTCGTGGAAGGCGGTCACGCGGCGCTCCTTCTCGGACATCACCCGGGTCTTCTTCTCGGGCCCGGCGATCACGCGCATGATCCCCTCCTCCAGCTGGAGGTGGTCGATCTCGCGCTTGCCCTGGCGAGCCGCGAGCAACGCGGCCTCGTTGACCAGGTTCTGGAGATCGGCGCCGGTGAAGCCGGGGGTCTGGCCGGCGAGCGTGTCGAGGTCGATCGCCTTGGCGAGCGGCTTGCCGCGGGTGTGCACCTCGAGGATCTTCTGGCGGCCCTTGCGGTCGGGGCGGTCGACCACGATCTGACGGTCGAAGCGGCCCGGGCGCAGCAGTGCCGGGTCGAGGATGTCCGGACGGTTAGTGGCGGCGATCAGGATGATGTTGTCCTTCATCTCGAAGCCGTCCATCTCGACGAGCAGCTGGTTGAGCGTCTGCTCACGCTCGTCGTGGCCGCCGCCGAGACCGGCGCCGCGGTGGCGGCCCACCGCGTCGATCTCGTCCATGAAGATGATGCAGGGCGAGTTCTGCTTGGCCTGCTCGAACAGGTCACGCACGCGCGAGGCGCCCACGCCGACGAACATCTCGACGAAGTCGGAGCC
>Ga0081538_10001036_pt1 | contig 29648 bp, 29 predicted proteins | sample TabmetS5T2R1_FD_71022 | JGI IMG/M metagenome (GOLD analysis project Ga0081538, IMG submission 71022) | Tabebuia heterophylla rhizosphere microbial communities from the University of Puerto Rico - S5T2R1 | ecosystem: Host-associated > Plants > Roots > Rhizosphere ...
GCGTTCCATCGGATCCTCCTTCGGCGGACGTTGTTCGTGAGGAAGCGTCGGACGGCGAGCGGACCCGATCAACAGCGATTCGCGACTGGCAGCGATGAGCGGTACGCACCGATCAGTCGGGCTGATCGGTGCGGTGAGGAGATCGCCGTTGTTCGGACGGTGCGGTGTCACGACGATCGAGGCACGATCCCCGAACCGAAGGCGGTGACCCGATGCCGAGCCGGCTCGCGGCCCTGCTGGCCGACCCCGCGCCCCGACCCGAGCCGCTGTGGCTGACCAACGCGAGGCTGTTCGACGGGACCGGGACGGCCGCGCATGCGGGTGCTGCGGTCCTGATCGAGGACGGGCGCATCGCGGAGGTGGCGGACCGGTCCGGCGGCGTACCGGCACAGGCCGACGCGATCGACCTCGATGGCCGGACGCTGCTGCCGGGGCTCGTCGACGCCCACGCCCACGTGTTCGCCGAGCCGCCGTCGCCCGCGGACGGAGCCGAGCCGGTGCTTCCGGACGTGGTCGCACACGCCGTCCGCACGGGCCTGGAGTCTGCGCTGCGGATGGGCTTCACCACGCTGCGCGACGTCGGCTCGTACGGCGATCAGGTCGTGACCGCCCGACAGGCGATGCGGTACGGCGTGTTCGACGGCCCACGATTGCTGACCTGTCGCCGGATCGTTTCGGCCACGAGCCAGGGTGGCCGGTTCTTCGACGGCATGTACCGCGAGGCGGACGGGCCCGACGAGATCCGCAAGGCCGTACGTGAGCAGCTCCGGGAGGGCGCCGACTTCGTCAAGGTGATGTCGACGGGGGCGCGCTCGGTCGAGCTGGAGGACCCCGAGCCGGCACAGTTGACGGCCGCGGAGATGACCGCGCTGGTCGAGGAGGCGCACCGAGTCGGGTACCGGGTCGCCGCGCATGCCGAGGGCCTGGCGGGCACGGAGCTCGCGATCCGCTGCGGCGCCGACACCATCGAGCACGGCATGTACCTCAACCGTCGGCCCGATCTGCTCGACGCCATGGCCGAGTCCGGTCAGGTCCTCGTCCCGACCCTGTCGTGCTTCTACGGCGTCGCCGGTGACGAGAGCGGCAGCAGCTGGACCGAGCCGCTGGCCGAGCTGGCGCGGTTCAACCTGGCCGAGGCGGACCGCACGCTGCGGGCCGCGCGAGCCGCCGGCGTACCGATCGCGCTCGGCCACGACTGGCAGCCGTTCGCCAGCGCGAGTACGGAGCTGGTCCGGCTGGTGGAGCACGGCCTCGAACCCGCCGAGGCGCTGACCGCCGCGACCGCGGTCGGCGCCCGTGCCCTCGGGCTGGAGGACCGGATCGGGACGGTCGAGCCGGGCCGCCTCGCCGATCTGCTCGTCGTGGACGGCGACCCGCTCACCGATCCGACGGTGTTGTGCGACCAGGAGCGGATCTGGCTGGTCCTGCGGCTCGGCGACCCGGTCGCCGGCGCCGCCCTGGAGGTCCGACCGTCAAGCCTGCTCGGCGACCAGCGCTAGGAACGCCCGGACCGCGGCCGGCTCCCGGTCGCCGGCTCGGACGAGGGCGGTCCGCGCCGGAGGCAGGTCGCGCAGCGGGATCGTCGCGACGCCGGGATGTGCGTAGTAGCCGGTGAGCGAGGCGACTGTCGGATGGACGACTTCGCCCCGGGCGACGAGCGCGAGGACCTCGGCCATCCGACCCTCGCGGTGTCGACGCGGGATCGCCCGGCCGGACGGCGTCCGCCTCGGATACAGCGCCTCGGCGGTCTCGGGCGGCAGGATGCCGTCGGCGTCCACGACGGCGTGGTCCGCGAGGTCCTCGACCGACGCCCAGCCGCGCTCGGCCAACGGGTGCCCGACTCGGACGGCCAGCGCCCGATCCTCGGTGGTGAGCACCGGCCCGACCGTCAGCCCGGGCTGGTCGAGGGGGAGCCAGTGGGCGACCAGGTCGAGCTCACCGCGACGCAGCCGGTTCAGCGCCTCGCCCGGGAACGCTTCGTACACGACCACCTTGCAGGCCGGGTGGGCCCGCTCGAACGTCCGGACGAGCGCGTCGAACCCCGGTCCGCCGGCCGCAAACGTCACCAGGCTGATCCGGAGCTCGCCGGTGATCCCGACGGCCGTCTCGCGCACCGAGGCGACGGCGCGCTGGATCTCCTCGTACGGCGGCCGGAGCCGGTCCCGCAGCAGCTCGCCCAGGGGCGTGAGCCGAACCTGTCGACTGGTCCGCTCGAACAGCCGGCCACCGAGGCTCGTCTCCATCGACCGGATCGTCTGGCTCACCCGCGACTGCGACAGGTAGAGACGCTCGGCGGTCCGGCCGAAGTGCAGCTCGTCGGCCAGCACCAGAAACGTCTCGATCTCTCGCAGCTCCACAGCCACCGATGATGCCAACGCCGGCCAGACCACGCGAGTGGCGCACGGCTGCCGTCCGGACCGCCGAATCCCGACCACCGTGCCCCCTCGGCGGATTGCGACTAGCCCAACCCGCTAGCCCAACCCGCGACGGATCCGGCCGGCGTACCGGGTCTCCAGCGCGTCGTTGTGCTCGTCCCCGCCCGGCACGTTCGCCGAGAGGTAGATCGGTGGCGTGACGCCGGCGGCGAGCTGGCGAGCGACGACGTCGGCGACCATCATCTGCACGGCCAGCGCCGACGTGATCGACGAGACCGCGGCCACTCCGCCACCGCCGGGTAGCTCGAGGACGGCGTCGCCGAAGGGCGCGCAGTTGTCGATGGTCACGTCGGCGATCTCGAACAGCCGCCGGCCCGACGGGTGCCGCGACGCGACCTCGGTCGAATGGGCCATCGAGGTGATCGCGACCAGCGGATGTCCGCGCTCCTTCACGAGGATCGCCATCTCGACGATGGATCCGTTGCGACCCGAGTTGGACCCGATGACGAACACGTCCTCGGGACGGATCGGGGCGAGGTCGTAGACGCGGCGCGCCACGGTCGGGTCGCGCTCGACGAGCCGGTCGACCTCGTCCGGCCGGTCGCCTCCGTACGTCACGATGTCGCGGATCGCCAGCATGTTGGTCGGCACCAGCCCACCGGCGCGGCCGGCGATCTCCATCGACAGGGCCTGCGAGTGACCGGTGCCGAAGGCCTGGACGACACCGTCGGCGGCGATGGCGTCGACGACTAGGGCGGCGGCGGCCGCGATCGCCTCGCGCTGCGTCTCGACGAGTCGGTCGATCGCCCGCCGGATCGCCTCGGCGCAGGCCGTCTGGTCGATGTTCATGGCGCACCACCGTACTTGCGAGGCCGGCGTGGATCTCGGACGCGGCGACGTACCCGGCCCGCCCGGTGACTACCCTGCGCCCGTGGCAGGCAGCGATCCGCTCGTACTCGGCGTCGACGCCGGCGGCACGAGCGTCCGCGCCCTCGTCGCCGACACCTCCGGTCGGCGCCTCGGCTTCGGTCGGGCCGCGGGCGCCAACCCGGTCGCCCGGGGGCTGCCCGAGGCGGCCGAGCGCATCGACGAGGCGGTACGAGCCGCGCTGTCGACCGTCGAGGCAGCCGAGGTCGCCGAGATCGTGGTGGGCATGGCCGGTCAGGGGGCGTTCCCTCGCGACGACGTCGACGCGGTGCTGGAGCCGGTGTGGAGGCGGAACGAGCTGACCTGCCGCTGGGCGATGTACTCCGACGTCGAGGTCGCGTTCGCCGCGGCCAGCCCGAGGCGGGACGGCCTGGTCGTGCTCTCGGGTACGGGAGCCGTCGTCGGCGAGGTTCGGGACGGCCGGCTGGCGCGGTACCTCGACGGCGCGGGCTGGCTCGCCGGCGACGTCGGCTCGGGCTACTGGCTCGGCCTGCGCGCGGTGCGAGCGGCCGTCGCGGACCGGGAAGGACGCGGCGATCCGACGACCTTGACGGCTGCCGTCTGCGAGCGCTTCGGGGTCGCGGTGCCGACGTCGCGTGGCCGACCCGGGACGGACCGAGGTGTCGTCGACCTCATCACCGCGATCTACCGGCGGGCACCGTCGAGCTTCGCCGAACTGGCTCCGCTCGTCTCCGCGGCGGCGGTCGCCGGGGACGTGGTAGCCACCCGTCTCGTCGAGCGCGCGGCGACCGCCCTGCTCGACGAGGTCGCGGTGCTGCTTCGCGACACCGACGACCTGCGGCACGCCGTCCTCGCGGGTGGCGTGCTGTTGGCGCCCGGCCCACTGCGCGACGCCGTACGCCACGGGTTGGTCGGCCGGTGGGGGCTCGACGTCGCCGAGGCTCGCGACGGTGCCGCCGGCGCCGCCTGGAGCGCCCTGTACCGGCTCGATCGTGAGCCACCGGCGTCCGCGCATCGGGAGTTGACGACCGCGGTCGGTTCCGACGAATCTTGAGGGGTTCCGGCAGCCCTGGCTACCCGAACCCCTCAAGATCCGTGGCCGGCGGCCGTCATCGCGCTGCCAGAACCGGCATTCGTACGCCACCGCCGGATCGGTCATGCTGGACATGTGACTGACGTCGGATCCGTGGCCGATCTCGCCGAGCGGCTGCGTGCGACCGGGTACCTCGCCGACGACGGGCTCGCGACGGTCGGCTACCTCGCGCTGCGCATGGGCCGGCCGCTGCTGCTCGAGGGCGAGCCCGGCACCGGCAAGACCGCGATGGCGGAGGCCCTCGCCGAGTCGCTCGACCTGCCGCTGATCCGGCTGCAGTGCTACGAGGGGATCGACGCGTCGCAGGCGCTGTACGACTGGGACTTCCCGCGCCAGGTGCTGCACCTGCGGGCGATGGAGGCCGTCCGCGGGGCCGACGAGCTCGACGTCGACGCGGTCGAGAAGTCGTTGTTCGACGAGCGGTTCCTGCTGGCCCGGCCGATCCTGCGCGCGCTGCGCGAGAGCCCCGTCGTGCTGCTGGTCGACGAGGTCGACCGGGCCGACGACGAGTTCGAGGCGTTCCTGCTCGAGGTGCTGTCGACCCATCAGGTGTCGATCCCGGAGCTCGGTACGGTCGCTGCCGACACCCCGCCGGTGGTCGTGCTGACGTCGAACCGTACGCGCGAGGTCCACGACGCCCTCAAGCGCCGGTGCCTCTACCACTGGATCGAGCACCCGGGGCTGGCCCGTGAGGTCGCGATCGTCCGGGCCCGGCTGCCGGAGGTGTCGCAGCGGCTCGCGGAGCAGGTCACCGGCGCGGTGCACCGGATGCGCGACGGCGTCGAGCTCCTCAAGCCGCCCGGGGTCGCCGAGACCCTCGACTGGGCGACCGCGCTGCACGCCCTCGGCCGGGACAGCCTCGACGTCGAGTCGGCGGCGACGACCCTCGGCGCGGTCCTGAAGTATCGCGAGGACGCCGACCGGGTCCGCGCCTCGCTGGAAAACCTGCTGGCCCACGCGTGACCGCCATGGATCCCGAGAGGTTGTCAGCCGCTACCCGGCCCAGGGGCCTGGACAGGGCAGACGACTCTGGGGGAGTACGGGTCGACGAGGCGCTGGTCGGCTTCGCGGCGGCCCTTCGGTACGCCGGCCTGCGCGTCACCGCCGACCGGGTGCACGGCTTCGTCACCGCGGCGGCCACCGTGGGAGCGGACGACCACGCCGGGCTGTACTGGGCCGGCCGGGCCACCCTGTGCGCCGACCCGGAGGACCTCCCCACCTTCGACAAGGCGTTCACGGCCTGGTTCGGCGGCGACGCCACGCCGGCCGGCCGGCGCGGGCCCGACCGACCGCGCGTCAGCACGCCCCGAGCCACCCTGGTCGACGCCGACACCGGGCAGTCCAACGGCGACGGCGACGCCGAGCCGCTCGCGACGGTCGCCAGCACCGCCGAGGTCCTGCGACACCGTGACGTCGCCGACCTCGACCCCTCCGAACGGGCCGAGCTGGCTCGAATGTTCGGCCGCCTGACCCCGACGCCACCGCTGCGCCGGTCCTCCCGACGGCGGCCGGACCACCGAGGCGAGCTCGACCTGCGCCGGATGCTGCGCGACGAGATCCGGCGCGCCGGCGTACCCGGGCCGGCGCGCTACCGCCGACGCGGCACCCGACCCCGTCGGGTCGTGCTGCTGATCGACGTCAGCGGGTCGATGGCGCCGTACGCGGACAGCCTGCTGCGGCTGGCCCACCGGGTGGAGGCGATCGCGCCGCGCCGAACCGAGGTGTTCACGCTCGGCACTCGACTCACCCGGGTGACCAGACCGCTCAGCCATCGCGACCCCGACACGGCCCTGGTCGCCGCGGGCGAGACGGTGCCCGACTGGTCCGGCGGCACCCGGCTCGGCGAGTCGCTGCGGGTCTTCCTCGACCGGTGGGGCCAGCGCGGGCTCGCGAGGGGCGCGGTCGTCGTGGTGTTCAGCGACGGCTGGGAGCGGGGCGACTGCCAGGTGCTCGCCGAGCAGACGGCCCGGCTTGCCCGCCTGGCGCATCGGGTCGTGTGGTCCAACCCGCACCGGGGCAAGCCGGGCTACGCGCCGGTGCAAGCCGGAATCGCCGCGGTGCTCCCGCACGTTGACCAGTTCGTGTCCGGGCACAGCATGGCTGCGTTCGACACCGTCTTGGAGGTGATCGCCGATGCGTGACGTGCTGGGCGACCTGGTCGGGTGGTGGCGCACCGGCGCGACGGTCGGGATGGGGACCGTCGTCGCGACGTGGAAGTCCGCACCGCGCCAGGCCGGCGCGGCGATGCTGGTCGGGCCCGACGGCAGTGCCGTCGGCTCGGTGTCCGGCGGCTGCGTCGAGGGCGCGGTGTACGACCTGGCCAAGACGGTCGTCGACGACGGCGCGCCGGTCCTGCAGCGCTACGGCGTCAGCGACGACGACGCCTTCGCGGTCGGCCTGACCTGCGGCGGCATCCTCGACGTCTTCGTCGAGCCGGTGTCGCGGGACTCCTTCCCCGAGCTCGCCGACGTCGCCGACGACATCGAGGCGGGTCGACCGGTCGCGGTGGCGACCGTCGTCGAGCACCCCGACGCGAGCTGGCTGGGTCGCCGGCTGATCGTCCGGCCTCCCGAGTCCGCGACCGCAGTCGCCGGCGACCTGGGCAACGCCCGCGCCGCCGACGCCGTCGTCGACGACGCCCGTGGGCTGCTCGCCTCCGGCCGCAACGGCCTGCTGACCTACGGCCCGGAGGGTCAGCGTCGCGGCGAGGGCATGCGGGTCTTCTGCGCCTCGTACGCTCCGAAGCCGCGCATGCTGGTCTTCGGCGCGATCGACTTCGCGGCGGCGGTGGCGCGTCTAGGGTCGTTCCTCGGCTATCGCGTGACGGTCTGCGACGCCCGGCCCGTGTTCGCCACCGCGGCCCGATTCCCCGACGTCGACGAGGTCGTGGTCGACTGGCCGCATCGCTACCTCCAGAGTCAGGTGGACGATCGCGCGATCGACAGCCGGACCGTGATGTGCGTGCTGACCCACGACCCGAAGTTCGACGTCCCACTGCTCGAGGTCGCGTTGCGGTTGCCGGACGTCGCGTACATCGGGGCGATGGGCTCGCGACGTACGCACGACGACCGGCTGGCCCGACTGCGGGAGGCCGGGCTCACCGACCAGGAGCTGGCGCGGCTGTCGAGCCCGGTCGGTTTGGACCTCGGTGCCCGTACGCCGGAGGAGACCGCGGTGTCGATCGCGGCCGAGATCATCGCGCTGCACTGGGGTGGCGCCGGCCATCGCCTGTCCGACTTGTCCGGCCGGATCCACCATGACGAAATTCTCCACGACGACTGAGCGGACCGCATAGGATCCCGCTGGGCGCCGAGTGTCAGTGCCGTCCGGTACGACAGTGCCCTGCCGACTCATAGGGGAGCAACATGAGCCATTTGAGTGGCGACCCACGCCTAGGGGACGCCGACCCGCCGACGGCGCTGGCCGTCGAGGCAGCGGGACTCGTCAAGCAGTATCGCGGGCGCGGCGGCACGGTCGACGCGGTCCGCGGCGTCGATCTCCATGTCCGCGAGCGAGAGGTCTTCGGCTTCCTCGGTCCGAACGGAGCCGGCAAGTCCACGACGGTCCGGATGCTGACGACCCTGATGTCCATCACGTCGGGCTCGGCCCGCGTCACCGGCATCGACGTCGCGGCCGAGCCCGACGCCGTCCGCAAGCAGATCGGGGTCGCTCTCCAGGAGGCCGGGCTCGATCCTCGGCAGACCGGGCGGGAGCTGTTGATCCTGCAGGCGAGGCTGTTCGGCCTGTCGGCGTCGGACGCGGCGCGGCGGGCCGTCGAGCTGCTCGAGCTCGTCGAGCTGGAGGACGCCGCCGACCGCAGGATCAATGGCTACTCCGGCGGCATGAAGCGCCGGCTCGACCTGGCGTCGGCGCTGGTGCACCGGCCGGCCGTGCTGTTCCTCGACGAGCCGACCACCGGACTCGACCCGGCCAGTCGGTTGACCGTGTGGGACGAGGTGCGTCGGATCAACCAGCGCGGGACGACGGTCTTCCTCACGACGCAGTACCTCGAGGAGGCCGACCAGCTCTGCGACCGGCTCGCGATCATCGACAAGGGGCTGATCGTCCGGGAGGGGACGCCGCAAGAGCTGAAGGCCGAGCTGCGGCAGCGCCGCGGTCTCGACGCGGACCCGACGCTCGACGAGGTCTTCCTCGACGCCACCGGACGGACCCGGGAGCGCAAGGCCGGCGAGGTCCAGGAGGTGGCCGGATGAGTGCCGTCACCCAGGTCAACGTCCTCACCACCCGCTCGCTGCGGGAAGCCTGGCGCACGCCGGAGGCGCTGGCCCCCACGCTGTTCATCCCGGTCTTCTTCCTGGTCGTCAACTTGGGCCAGGCCGGAGATGTCTTTCCGAGCGGCACCCCATGGCTGTACGGCCAGAACTACGCCGCGTTCACGCTGCCCAGCTCGCTGCTGCTGGCCGCGTCCTTCGGCACGGCGGCGCTCTATCTGGTCGAGGAGATCGAGGGCGGCTACTTCGACAAGCTGCGCGCCACGCCGATCTCCCGGACCGCCCTGGTCTTCGGGCGACTCGGAGCCGAGGGCATCAAGACGGCCCTGCTCACCGCTGTCCTGGTGATCCTGGCCCTGCCGTTCGGGGTCGAGGTGGCCAGCGGGCCGATCGGCTGGCTGTTGCTCATGGTGCTGACGTCGGCCTGGGCGGTCGTCTTCGTCGGCTTCATGCAGCTGATCGCGCTCGTCACCCGCAGCGCCGCGGCCACCAACTCCGGCGGCCTGGTCTTCTTTCCGCTGCTGTTCCTGACGCCGAACCTGGTTCCGCGCGAGTTGTTGACCCGGCCGATGGAGATCGCGGCGACGTTCAACCCGGTGACGTACGTGATGGAGGCGCTGCGCTCGCTGATTCTCGAGGATCTGGAGTGGGACGTCCTCGCCCGCGGCTTCGGCGTCGTGGTGGTCTTCGGCGCGATCATGGTGGCGCTCAACATCCGGGTCATCCGCAACTACGACTGACGCGGCTGACCGGCTCTACGTGAGCGCTCCCACGACGATCAGGACGATCCCGACAAGCGCCACCGCCGTACAGAGCGCGAGGCGGCGACCGACGACCGGGGACTCCGCCTCCTCGCGCAGGTAGCCTGCCTCGACCATGCTTCGGCCGAATCGACGCGTCTGGAACGTCGCGAAGGCGAACCCCGCGGCGAGGCCCACCAGGACGATTCCGGTCACGATCAGCAGCATGCTTCACCGCCTCCGACGGACGCCTTCGAGGCACCTCGAGACGTCGTTCTTCACCGTGCACAGTAGCGCGGATCGCGCGATGCGCTCGGGTTATCTCCTGGCGATAACGCGCCCTCCCCGCGTCGCGTCCGCTTGCCAGGATGTGAGCCAGGATCACGCCCCGTGCTGAACCGGCGGCGAGTCTCAACGAGGAGGCGTTATGACCCGAATCAATGTCGACGTCGACGGTGTCGCGTACAGCGACGAGGTCGAGCCCCGGATGACGCTGGTGCAGTACCTGCGGGACGTCCTGGGCAAGACCGGGACCGTCGTCGGCTGCGACACCTCCAACTGCGGTTCCTGCACCGTCCATCTGGACGGTCGCAGCGTGAAATCGTGCGCCGTCCTGGCCGTCCAGGCCGACGGGCACTCGGTGACCACGATCGAGGGCCTCGCCACCAACGGTGAGCTACACCCGGTCCAACAGGCGTTCCACGACACGCACGCGCTGCAGTGCGGATTCTGCACACCAGGCATGATCATGCAGTCGCTCGACCTGCTCCAGGACAATCCGAGCCCCGACGAGACCGAGATCCGCGAGGGCCTCGAAGGCAACCTCTGCCGCTGCACCGGCTACCAGAACATCGTCCGCGCGGTCCAGCAGGCCGCGTCGAGCGCGGGAGGCGCCTCATGACCGCCGTCGAGGAACGTCCAACGACCGAGGTCGGCCAGCCGCGCAAGCGCAAGGAAGATGAGCGACTCATCACCGGCCGCACCCGCTGGACCGACAACCTGACGCTGCCGGGGATGCTCCACCTCGCGATGGCCCGCAGCCCGATGGCCCACGCGCGGATCACCTCGGTCGACGCCGACCAGGCCCGGCAGGCGCCCGGGGTGCTCGCGGTCCTCACCGGGGCCGACCTCGCCGAGGTGCAGGGGGAGCTCCCGAACGCCTGGATGCTGACCCCCGAGCAGAAGGCGCCGTCGCATCCGTCGGTCGCGGTCGATCGGGTCGCGTTCGCCGGTGAGATCGTGGCGGTCGTGGTCGCCCGCTCGGCTGCCGAGGCCCGCGACGCCGTCGAGCTCGTCGACGTCGACTACGAGGAGCTGCCGGTCGCCCTGGACCTCAAGGCCGCGGCGGCGGACGAGACACTGGCCCACCCCGATCTCGGCACCAACGTCTCCGCCGTCCGGACGTTCGACTCGGCCGAGGAAGGCACCGGCGGCGATGTCGACGAAGCCATCGCCAAGGCGCGCGACGGCGGGGTCGTGATCGAGCGGGAGTACCGCCAGCAGCGCCTCATCCCCGCGTTCATGGAGCCACGCTCGATCGTGGTCGACCCGACCGGCGAGCAGCTGACCGTCTGGTCGTCGACGCAGGTGCCGCACTTCGTAAAGATCTTCATCAGCCTCGTCCTGGGCGTTCCGGAGCACAAGGTTCGGGTCATCGCGCCGGACGTCGGGGGTGGCTTCGGCGGCAAGCTCCAGTTCACTCCCGAGGAAGCCCTCACGGTCATCGCCGCCCGCCGTACCGGGCGGCCGTGCAAGTACACCGAGAGCCGCAGCGAGTCGATGATGTCCGGCCACCACGGCCGCGACCAGTGGCAGACGTTGACCTTGGCAGCCGATCGCGACGGCACCGTCACCGGTCTCAAGGTGGAGCTGCTCGCCGACATGGGTGCCTACCTGGGTCTCGTGACGTCGGCGATCCCGTTCCTCGGCGCGCTGATGTTCAACGGCATCTACAAGTTCCCGGCCTACCGCTGGACGTGTACGAACGTGTTCACGAACAAGACGTGGACGGACGCGTACCGGGGCGCCGGTCGTCCCGAGGCCACCTTCGCCATCGAACGGTTGATGGACGAGCTCGCCGCCGAGCTCGACATGGACCCGCTCGAGGTGCGCGAGAAGAACTGGATCAAGCACGACGAGTTCCCGTTCACGACGGTGGCCGGGCTCCACTACGACTCGGGCAACTACGAGGCGGCCACCGAGCGGGCCAAGGAGCTGCTCGGCTACGACGAGCTGCGTCGGGAGCAGACCGAGCGCCGGGACAACAACGACCCGGTGCAGCTCGGCATCGGGATCTCGACGTACACGGAGATGTGCGGTCTCGCGCCGTCCCGCTGGCTCGGCTCGATGGGCTACGTCGGCGGCGGGTGGGAGCACGGCTCCGTACGCGTGCTGCCGACCGGCAAGGTCGAGGTGGTCGCCGGGACTAGCCCGCACGGTCAGGGCCACGAGACCGCCTGGAGCCAGATCGTGGCGGATCGCCTGGGTGTGGCGTTCGAGGACATCGAGGTGCTCCACGGCGACACCCAGATCGCGGCTCGCGGCCTCGACACGTACGGCTCACGCTCGCTCGCGGTCGGTGCGATGGCCGTACTCGCGGCCGCCGACAAGGTCATCGAGAAGGCGCGGCCGATCGCGGCGCATCTGATGGAGGCCAGTCCGGACGACCTGGAGTTCAGCGAGGGGCAGTTCAAGGTCAAGGGCACCGACACGGCGAAAGCGCTGGGTGACGTCGCGTTCGCGGTGTTCCAGGGCCACGACCTCCCCGACGACGTCGACCGATCGCTGGACGCCGACGCGACCTTCGACCCCGACACGTTCTCGTTCCCGCACGGCACGCACCTGTGCGCGGTCGAGGTCGACACCGAGACCGGCGGGACGTCGATCCGCAAGTACGTCTGCGTCGACGACGTCGGTGCGGTCGTCAATCCGCTGATCGTCGAGGGGCAGGTCCACGGCGGCGTCGTCCAGGGTGTCGCCCAGGCGCTCTTCGAGGAGGCGGTCCACGACGAAGCCGGCACGCTCGTCTCCGCCAGCCTGGTCGACTACCTGGTGCCGGTGGCGGCCGACATGCCCACTTTCGACACCGACCGGACCGAGACGCCGTCGGTGACCAACCCGCTCGGAGTCAAGGGCGTCGGTGAGGCCGGCACGATCGCGTCCACTCCGGCCGTCGTCAACGCGATCGTGGACGCGCTGCGGCCGATGGGCGTCCGCGACGTACCGATGCCGTGCTCACCACATCGGGTCTGGCAAGCCATCGAGAGCGCATCGAACGGAGGTGCGGCATGATCCCCGCGGCGTTCGACTATCAGGCACCCAGCACGGTCGAGGAGGCCCTGCACGCGCTGGGCTCGTCCGACGACGCCAAGGTGTTGGCGGGCGGCCAGAGCCTGCTCCCGGTGCTGCGGATGCGGCTGGCGGCTCCGGAGCTCCTGGTCGACCTCGGCGGCATCGACGAGTTGCGCGGCGTACGTGACGCCGGCGACGCGATCGTGATCGGCGCGATGACGCCGCACGTCGCCGTCCTGTCGGATCCGCTGGTCGCCGAGCATGCCGCCCTGCTCGCGAAGGCGACGGCGAAGGTGGCCGATCCGCAGGTGCGTCGCCGCGGCACGTTCGGCGGCTCGCTCGCGCACGCGGACCCGGCGGCCGACCTACCGGCCTGCGCGCTGGCGCTCGGCGCCGAGTTCGAGATCGCGGGCAGCGAGGGCCGTCGTACAGTCGCGGCCTCGGACTTCTTCCAGGACATCTTCACCACCGCGATCGGGGACGACGAGATCCTGACCGAGGTACGGGTGCCGAAGCACACCGGGTGGGGAGCGCACTACGAGAAGTTCGTCCGCACCGCGCAGCAGTGGCCGATCGTGGCCGCGGCCGCGACCGTCCACGTCATCGGCGGCTCGATCGCCGAGGCCCGGGTCGCGCTCGCCAACATGGGGTCGACGCCGGTCCGGTCGCAGGCGGTGGAGCAGGCGCTGGTCGGGATCGCCCCGACGGACGAGGCGGTTCGGGAGGCCGTCGCCGGCATCGCCGAGGGCACCCATCCGCCCACCGACATCAACGGTGACGAGGCGTATCGTCGGCATCTGGCGCCGGTGCTGGCGCGTCGGGCGGTGCTCGCCGCCGCCAGCTGAGCGAGGAGGAGCAGCGTGGAGCTGGAGCATCGGTTCACCGTGCCCGCACCTGTGACGGAGACGTGGGCGGCGTTCAACGACCTCGAGCGGATCGCGCCGTGCTTTCCCGGTGCGACACTGACGTCGACCGAGGGCGACGAGTTCGCCGGCTCGGTGAAGGTCCGGCTCGGGCCGATCTCCCTGCTCTACAACGGAACGGGACGCTTCGTCGAGCGCGACGACGACGCCTGCCGGGCCGTCATCGAGGCCAAGGGCAAGGACAAGCGCGGCAACGGCACGGCGACCGCGACGGTTCGGGCCCAGCTGGCACCCGACGGAGAACAGACCTCGGTGGAGGTGGTCACTGACCTCGCCATCACCGGCAAGCCGGCGCAGTTCGGCCGCGGCGTCATTCAGGATGTCAGCGACAAGCTGCTCGGCCAGTTCGTGGCGTGCCTGGAGCAGAACCTCGGCACGACGGGTGCGTCCGCCTCGGCCCAGTCGACGGACGCGCCGGCCGCGGCCGAGTCGACAGCCGCCGGCACGCCCGCCTCGGCGGCGGCTGCCTCGACCGGGTCCGCCGAAGGCGCTGCCTCGACCGGGTCCGCCGCATCGAGCGGCGCGGCCGAAAGCGCCGCGTCGACCGAGTCGGCGGCGGAGAGCTCCGCGTCGACCGGGTCGGCCGAGACGACCGCAGACCGCGCCGGCCAGTCGAGCGGCCAGACCCAGCGCTCGGCCGCGAGTAGCGACGCGGAGCTCAACCTGCTGACCACCGTCGGCCCGGCGCTGGCCAAGCGCTACGCCGTCCCGGTGATCGGCGTACTCCTCCTGCTGCTCCTCCTCCGCAAGCTGCTGCGTCACTAGCGCGAGTGGCACACCGTCGTCGCGTTCGAGGGCGGCGGGCGACAACCGTGCGCCGCTCGGCGTTGGTGCCTGCCATGATGGCGGCACGATGAGTCACGCACTGCTGCAGATCACGACGCTGCACGCCGCCGACGCCGAGGCCGCCCAGGCCGGCGGCGCCGACCGGCTCGAGATCGTCGGCTCGACCGACGACGGCGGCATGTCGCCGGAGCCCGCGACGGTGTCGTCGGTCGTCCGCGCGACCGACCTCCCGGTCCGGGTCGTGCTGCGACTGAGCGAGGGGTACGGCACGACCGGCGGCGAGCTCGTCCGACTGATGGGTTTGGCCGAGTCGTACCTCGCCGCCGGAGCCGAGGGTGTCGTCTTCGGCTTCCTCACCGCGGACCTCGAGGTCGACGTCGACGTCGCGAGCCGGCTGGTCGACACGATCAGCCCGGCCCCGTGGACGTTCCACCGCGCGATCGACTCCAGCCTCGACCTGGATCGCTCCTGGCGTCGGTTGCGGGAGCTGCCCGGTCTCGACGCGGTACGGACCGCCGGGTCGGCGCTGGACGTCGACCGCGGTCTCGACGAGCTGACCCGGCTGGCGGCATCGGATCCGTGGATCGCCGATCGGATGGTGGCCGGCGGGGGGCTGCGACCCGAGCACGTCCCGTGGCTGTTGCGGGCCGGTGTCAGGGGATTCCACGTCGGTGCGAGCGTACGGCCGGGCGGATCGTGGGATCGGGCCTACGTCGACGCGTCGTACGTCCGGTCCTGGCGGCTGCTGCTCGACGACGCGGTCGGCCGGGTCGCGACGTCGTGACGCTGCTGATCGATCCACCGGCCTGGCCCGCCCACGGTCGGCTGTGGTCGCATCTGGTCAGCGACGTCAGCTTCGAGGAGCTGCACGAGTTCGCACGTCGGATCGGCCTGCCCGAGCGGGGCTTCCATCGCGACCACTACGACGTGCCGGCGGAGTCGTACGACGACGTCGTGGCGGCCGGGGCGGTCGGCGTGAGCAGCCGTGAGCTGGTCGGCAGGATCATCGCGGCCGGTCTGCGTCGTCGCCCAGCTCCGCGCTGAGGTTGCGCCTCGCGGCCGACTCCCATCGGGCCCGGCCCGTCGCCGTGCGGTAGATCGCCGGTCGGCGCAGGAACTCCCGAAGGATTCGGGATCGGGCCGCTCGGAAGTCGTCGTCGGGTACGTGGTCGTACTCAAGCCGTACGTCGGCGACGTAGCGCGCGTACCGGGTCGGCGGCGAGCCGAGGATCGCGAGATCGGCGTCGCAGAGCAGTGCCCCGGCCGGGTCGTCCGGCGTCGGGACGTGGCTGGCGGTCAGGCGAACGAGGCGCACCACCTCGGCCACGTCGACCGGGTGCACTCCCGCGCCGCGAAGTGTGCTCGCCGCGAGTTCGGCGGAGCGTTCCTCGTTGTCGGCGGCGTGCGGGTCGTAGACCGCGTCGTGGAACCAGGCCGCCAGCCGAATCGTCACCGGCGGTGGCATCGAGAGCTCGTCGAGGGCTCGGAGGACGTCGGCCAGGTGTTCGACGTCGTGGTAGTGCCGCCACGGCTCGGCCCACCGGCGGAGCAGGTCGGCGCCGAGGGCGGGAGCGTCGGGCAGCAGGTCGTGCCAGGCGGCACGGAGATGGTCCACTGGCCCAGCCTGGCAGCCTCAGCGCAGCGGCTCGGGCAGTGGCTGCTCGTGAACGACCGCGAGCGAGGTGACCGCGCGGGTGAGGCAGACGTAGAGCCGGCGCAGACCGGTGGTGGCATCGGGCTCGGCAGCGACGATCGCGGTCGGCTCGGCCACGACGACGTGGTCGAACTCCAGGCCCTTCGCGAGCCGAGCGGGGACGAGATCGACCCGGGCGTCGACGTCGTGCTCGTCGCCGAGCCGTACGTGGTCGATGCCGGCCCTGGCCAGCGCCTTCGCGATCCGGTCCGCCTGGCCGTCGGGGACGACGACGCCGATCGACCCTTCCTGCGCCAGTGCCGCCCGGGTGGCGTCGACCGTCGCCTCGACGACGTCGGGCACGGTCCGAACGGCGAGCTGTCCCTGGGCCCGGCGCACCGAGGTCGGCGGCCGCAGGTCGGGTGCGATGTGCGGCAGCAGCCGGGCCGCGAAGTCGATCACGTCGGCGGGCACCCGGAACCCCTGGCTCAGCTCCTCGAGATGGGAGTCGGTCTTGCCGAGGTGATCTAGCGCCGCGGCCCACGACGTGGTCGCCCAGGGCGTCGTCGCCTGTGCCAGGTCGCCGAGGACGGTGGCCGAGCCGGTGGTGCAGCGTCGACCGACCGCGCGCAGCATCATCGGGGACAGGTCCTGCGCCTCGTCGAGGACGACGTGGCCGACGCTCGGGGTTCGCTCGATGACGTCGGCGGCCTCGTCGACGAGCACGGCGTCGGCGACGCTCCACGGTGCCGTCCCCGGCGACTTACCGGGACGCGACCACAGCAGCCGGGCCTGCTCACCGTCGGTGAGGACGCCGTCGGCCGCGGTCGCGAGCAGGTCGGCATCGGACAGCAGCCGCCACACGACGCGGGCTGGATCGAGCTTGGGCCAGACGGCGTCGACCCAGCGCCGCACCGGCTGGGAGCGCGCGACCGCCGCCTGCACCCGGTCGTCGGGCGAGTCTCCGGCGAGCTCCATTTTGACCAGGATGGCGTGGGCCAGCCGCTGGGCGAGCATGGCCCGACCCGCGCCGTACCGGACGCCTCGCTCCCTGAGCTCGGCGAGGATCTCCTGGGCTTCGTACGCGGGAACCCGCCACCGCCGGGACCCTCTCGGTACGACGACGCCGTCGGTCGGCGTGGCGAGCTGCGACCATACGGCGCGGCGTACGACGGTCGCCATCCGGGCGTCGCCCTTGAGCCGCGCGGTGTCGGCGGCGTCGGCGCCCCGGATCCGGACCCGCGCGGTCAGGGCCTCGATCGTGAGCTGCTCGGCCTCGATCTCGCCGAGCGCCGGGAGCACGTCGCCGATGTAGCGCAGGAACGAGTCGTTGGGTCCGATGACCAGCACCCCCTGCCGGGTCAGCTGGTCGCGATGAGCGTAGAGCAGGTAGGCCGCCCGATGCAGCCCGACCGCGGTCTTGCCGGTGCCAGGAGCGCCCTGGACGCAGATCGACGTCGTGAGGTCGGCCCGGACGATCAGGTCCTGGTCGGGCTGGATGGTGGCGACGATGTCGCGCATCGGCCCGACCCGGGGCCGCTCGATCTCGTCCTCGAGGATCGCACTGTGCAGGAGCGCGCCACTGCGCTCCGGCTCGACCGCACCCAGATGCTCGTCCTCGTACGCCGTCAGCTCACCGTGCTGGAAACCGAACCGTCGCCGCAGTCCGATCCCCATCGGCTCGCGCCGGCTGGCCCGGTAGAACCCGCGGGAGACGTCGGCCCGCCAGTCGATGACCATCGGCTCGCCCGCGGCGTCGGTCACGTGGCGGCGGCCGATGTAGAAGCGCTCCGCCGACCTCGTCTCGGACGGCTCGCGGTCGAGGCGCCCGAAGAACAGGGGGATGTCTGGATCGTCCTCGAGCGCCTTCATCCGGCGCCACAGCGCCGCCTTCAGGTACTCAGTGGACACGCCGTCGCCGCCGTGCGCCTGGAGGCCGGACACCTTCGCCCGCATCCGGGCCAGGGCCGCGCGCGACTCGGCGAGATGGCGGCGCTCGGCTTCGAGGTCGGGGGCGGCGGAGTCGGGGGCGGTCGGGTCGGAGGTGGATGTGTCGGGGCTTGCGGAGTCGGGGGTAGTCGAGTCGGCTGCAGTGGTGTCGGGATCGGGTGGTGCGACGTCGGGCGGTCTCGTGGGCACGGCTAACCTCCGCGGATCGCGGCACGGTGGGGAAGGCCAGGCGACATTACGTCGTCGGATCGCCGCTGTCACCCGAATTATGACTCTCTCGGATCTGGGTCAGCAGGCGTCGCAGCCACGGATCGTCGTGCACCAGCCGATCTACGCTCGCCACCCGCCAGGACCAGTGACCGACCTCGACGCCGACGGTTCGGCCGGACAGCTCCGGAACCGCACGCACGATCAACCACGTGAACGGACCGACCCACCGCAGCAGCCCATCGCCGGTCGCGCATGCCGCACGGAGGAGATCGGCGTCGGCCGGGAGGGCCGAGTAGCCCGCATCGGGATCCCACACCTCGAGCCGCTGCCGGCGTGCGTTGTCCACCAGGCGCTGCCAGTCGGCGTCGCCGTCCAACACAACCTCGGTCTCCAACTCATGCAGCGGCGCCGGCGCGCCGAGCAGTCGCAGCGCTAGTGCGCCCGTCGCCTGCCACTCCAGACCGGCGAGCAGCTCATGCAGCATTCCGACGTCGAGCCCCACGTCGGACAACCAGTCCGAGGGCGGCCGACGCTGTTGCCGCGCGATGGCCGCGAGCACGTCGGCATCGAGCCGCTCCAACGAGATCCGCGGCTGCACGCCGAACACCGCCAGCACTCGGCGAAACGTTTCCCAGCTCGGCGTCGCGGCGCCGGTCTCGTAGCGGCTCAGCTGCTGCCTGGTCACTCCACACGCCTCAGCGACCCGGTCTTGGGTCCACAGCCGCCGATCCCGCTCCCGGCGCAGAATCGCCCCGAGGGTATCCGCCGCCACGGGATCGTCCATTGCCCCGAGGCTGTCCATGGCTCCGAGGTTGTCCATGGCTCCAAGCTTGTCCATGGTGCCGATTCTGGTGACGGAACTCGGTGACCCGCGCTCCCCAGCATCGATCTGTGGACAACCTCCGGAATCGACCGGCCGCCTCGGCGATCCTCGCAACGGATCAGTTGCGTGCGCACCTCTTCCGTTGCGGGAGGGCGGAAGGCCGCTGGCCAGGCCCGCGTTGACGTGTGCTTTCGTCGCTGGAGCTGGAGCTGGAGCTGGAGCTGGAGCTGGAGCTGGAGCTTGGGGCTTGGGCCTGGGCGGGGCCTGGGGATAGGGCTGGGGAAGAGCGGAAGCGCGGGCGGGATGTGGCCTTCCGGAGCTGCGCACGGATTGGTTGCGTGCGCACCCTTCTCGTTGCGGGCGTGCGCAAGGCCCTCTGGCCCAGCCCGGCCCGCGTTAACGCGTGACCTCGTTGTCATTGGCTGGGGAAGGCGCGGCGGTGCGGGCGGGGCGCGGCGTTGTCCGGAGCTGCGCAACGGATCGGTTGCGTGCGCACCTGTTTCGTTGCGGAGCTTCGAGAGGCCGCGGACCGGGCCCGCGTCACGACAGCAGCCACGGGAGCGGGCTCGCGCGACCCGCCCAGCCTCAGGCCGTCCAGCCTCAGCCGGTGGCGGCGGCCGCGGCGGCTCGGCGGCGGGCGCGGTAGGCGGCGACGTTGGCGCGAGACGAGCAGCGGTCGGAGCAGTAGCGGCGGGATTGGTTGGGGGACGTGTCGACGAAGACCTGTTCGCAGCCGGTGGCATGGCAGACGCCAAGGCGGAGCGGGCTGAGATCGCAGGCGAGGATCGCGAGGCCGAGCAGGGCCTCGGCGATCAGGAGCTCGGCGACGGTGGACGAGCCGTTGCTGACGTGCAGGTGCCACGACTGCGCGTCGTGCCCGGCGATCTGAGGTGTGATCGGGTGCCGGTCGAGAAGGTCGTTGATCTGGTGGACGACCCGTGTCTCGTCGCCGTCGGAGGCCGCTTCGAATGCGATGCGAAGATCCCGCTGGAAGCGGCGAAGCACGGTGACGTCGCGATCGGTGACGCTGGGCGCCAGCCAACCGCGGTCGGTCAGGTGCAGCCGGAGGTCGTCAGCGTCCTCGACCGCGAGGTTGACCAGGCTCGCGGCGTGATCGGCGTATCCGACGAAGTCCACACGCCCAGCTTACGGTCGGCAGCCTGACGAGCGCCGAGATCGCACGAGTGCCCGGTCGCTGGGCCCTCCGAGATCGCGCGAGTGCCCGTCCGCTCGGCCTCTCCGGCATCGCACGTGTGCCAGCCCGCCGGACCCCTCCGATCGCACGAGTGCCCGCCCTCCTGGGCCACCTCTGCGGGTGGTCCCAGGTGGGCGGGACACCTGTGCGATCTCGGCGCGAGACCGTGGCGCGCTAGTACTTGTGCTCGGCGTGGACGGTCTCGAGCTCCCGCTCCTCGTCGGGCTCCTCGAACTGCTCGTCGTGCTCGCGGCGGCTGATCCGGGCCGGCCACCACATGCGTCGACCGAGGTCGAGGTTGAGGCCGGTGACCAGGATCGAGCGGACCACGATGGTGTCGAGCAGGACGCCGAACGCCACCACGAAGCCGATCTGCAGCGTGAACGTCAGCGGCAAGGTTGCCAAGGTGCCGAACGTGCCCGCGAGCACGAGTCCGGCCGACGTGATCACACCACCGGTCGCGGCGAGCCCGATCAACGCACCGCGGCGGCTGCCCTCGCGTTGCGTCTCCTCGCGCACCCGGGTCATCAAGAAGATGTTGTAGTCGATGCCCAGAGCGACGAGGAACACGAACGCGAACAACGGTAGGCCACTATCCGCGCCGCTGATGTCGAAGATGTATTCGAACACCAGCGCACTGAAGCCGAGCGCCGCGCCGAACGACAACACGACGGTCGCGATCAGCAGGATCGGTGCCACGACCGCGCGCAGCAACGCGAGCAGGATGACGAACACCGCGATCAACACGAGCGGGATGACGAGGTTGTTGTCGTGCCGGGCTGCCTCCTGGACGTCCCAGTTGACCGCCGCGTTGCCGCCGACCAGCGCATCGGCGCCGTCGACGGCATGGACCTCGTCACGGACCTGCTGAACGGTGTCGAAGGCCGCCTCGCTGAACGCCCCGTCCTCGATGCCGGCAAGGATCAGGGCTGTCCCGTCCGACTCACCGGCGACGGTGACGGCTTGCGGATTGACTCCGTCCACGCCCGCGGCCGCGTCGGCCACCGCCTCGGCCTGATCGGCGTTGGCGACGATCTGCAGGTTGTTGTCAGCGGACGAGGGGAAGTGCTCCTCGATCACCCGCTCACCCTCGACCGAGTCGGGCGTGCCCACGAACTGCTCCTCGGAGCTGAGGCCCTTGGCGTCGAGCGTGATGGTGCCCAGGGCCATCGCGGCGAGGACCACGGACGTGCCGACCCACACGGTCCGTGGCCGGTGGCTGATCTTCCAACCGGTCTTGGCCCAGAAGCCGCTGGACGTGGGCTCGTGGCTCCCCTCGACCGGCTTGACGGGCCAGAAGATCCAGCGGCCCATGATGACCAGCAGTGCCGGCAGCAGGCTGATCATCGCGAGCAGGACGACGCCGACCCCGATGGCCAGCACCGGCCCCATGCTCTGGGTCGAGTTCATCTCCGCGACCATGAGGCAGAGCATGCCGACGATCACAGTCGAGCTGCTGGCGATGATCGCCGGACCGGCGCGGTGCAAGGCCTCGGCCATCGCCTCGTGGCGGTCGTGGTGGCGGCGCAGCTCCTCGCGATATCGGGCCACGAGGAGTAGTGCGTAGTCGGTGCCGGCGCCGAGCACCAGCACGCTCAGGATGCTCCTGGTCTGGGCGTTGACCGTGAGGTCGGCGTACTTCGCCAAGAGGTAGATCACGCCTTGCGCGCTGAAGAGCGCGAAGACGACGCAGATCACCGGGAACAACCACAGGATCGGGCTGCGGTAGGTGAAGAGCAGGATCACGATGACCACACCGAGCGCAGCCAGCAGGAGGAAGCCGTCGATGTTGGCGAAGGCGTCGGCCTGGTCGGCCGCGAGACCGGCGTAGCCGGCCATGTGGGTGGTCATGCCGTCCGAGCCGTCCTCGGCCACGCCGCGCATGTGGTCGGCCAGGTCGGGCATGATCAGCCAGCCGTCGTCGCCGGCGTCGATCGGCACGACGACCTGGATCGCCTCGCCGTCCTCGGAGACCTGCGGCTGCCCGACCTCGCCGTCGATGGTGATCTCGGTGTCGGCCTCGGCCACACTGTCGTCACCGACGACTTCGCCGATCGTCTGGCCGTCCATCGCCGCGTACTCCTCGGCGTCGGCCTCCGCCGCCGCGATGTCGGCGTCGGTGACGCCGCCGTCGCGCTCGTAGACCATCACGGCATCGAGCGTGGTGTCCGATCGGAACTGGGTGATCTCCTCGAGCGCCTGGGTCGACTCCGCGCTACCGGGAAGCCAGTTGACCGTCTCGTTGTCCTCGACGTCGGCCAGCTTGGCCCCGAACGCGCCCAGGACCATCGTCACCACGATCCAGAAGGCAAGAACAGCCCATTTGATACGGCGACCACAGACCGCGGTCGCGAACCTTCTCGTCATGAGTTGGCCTTTCAACTATTGGGCGCACGCGCGCGCCACCCGATTTCGCCGCACAACCTATCGCCCGTCGCCGACAATCGCCTCCGGGTTTTCCCCGAACTTTCGGTTAACGCGGTGTCGATAGGGTCAGCGGTATGCATGCTAGCGACCTTGCGGAGGAGTATCCGCTGGTCGGGCTGGATACCGATGCCCTCGAAGCGGCACAGATTATGGCGAAAAGGCGGCTTCCAGGGCTCGTGGTCACCGACGAGTCGGGTCGGCCGTACGCCATTCTTCCGGCGTCGCAGGTCGTCAAGTTCGTCGTGCCCCGGTACATCCAGGCCGATCCGTCCCTCGCCGGCGTCATCGACGAGCCCGCCGCGGACAAGATCGCCGCCCAGCTGAGTGGAAAGCGGGTACGCGACCTGCTGCCGGACAACCCCCACGAACTCCCGACGGTCAACGCCGACGACACCATGCTGGAGCTCGCTGCCATCATGGCGCGCATGCGATCGCCACTCGTCGCGGTGCTTTCCGACGACCGGATCGTCGGTGTCGTCACGGCGTCCCGCCTCCTCAGCCTGATCTGCGCCACCCCGTGACGGTGCCGCCGTGACGATGTGGCTGGCGATCGCAGTCTTCTCGGGTGCCTATGTGCTGATCGCGACCGAGCGGATCCACCGCGTCGCGGCCGCGCTCGGCGGCGCCGGGATCATGGTCGCCGCGGGCATCCTCGACGCGCATGCCCTCTTCTACGAGGAAGAGACCGCGATCGACTGGAACGTCATCTTCCTGCTGTTCGGGATGATGGTCATCGTCGGCGTGTTGCGCCACACCGGGGTGTTCGAGTACGTCGCGATCTGGGCCGCCAAACGCGCCAAGGGCGATCCGTACCGGGTGATGGCGCTGCTCTGCCTCATCACCGGCGTGGCGTCCGCCGGGCTCGACAACGTCACCACGGTGCTGTTGATCGCGCCGGTAACCCTCCTGGTGTGCGACCGGATCGGCGTCAACCCGGTCCCGTACCTCATCGCGGAGGTACTCGCGTCCAACATCGGCGGGGCGGCCACACTGATCGGCGACCCGCCCAACATCATCATCGCGAGCCGGGCCGACCTGTCGTTCAACGACTTCCTGATCCACATGGCGCCGTTGATCGTCGTCTTGCTGATCCTCTTCGTCTTCGTGTGTCGGATCCTCTTCCGGTCGGCGTTTCGGACCGACCCGGAGAAGGTCGCGGACGTGATGGCTCTGACCGAGCGGGAGGCGATCCGGGATCGCAGTCTGCTGATTCGCAGCCTCATCGTGCTCGCCGCGGTATTGCTCGGATTTATTCTGCACTCGGTGCTGGAAATGGAGCCGTCGATCGTGGCGCTGCTCGGCGCCGGAATGCTCGTCTTGATCAGTGGTCTCGGTCCCGACGAATACCTCGTCGATATCGAGTGGGAGACGCTGCTGTTTTTCGTCGGCCTCTTCGTGATGGTCGGAGCACTCGTCGAGGTCGGAGCGATCGGTAAGCTCGCCGACGGCCTCGCCGATGCGGTCGGGGACGACGTCGTTCTCGCCACGATGGCGCTGCTGTTCGTCAGCGCGATCCTGTCGGCATTCGTGGACAACATCCCCTATGTCGCGACGATGGCGCCGGTCGTCGCGAGCCTGACCGCGCCCGACGGTCCGCTCGCCGGCGAGACCGTGCTGTGGTGGGCATTGGCCTTCGGCGCCGACCTGGGCGGCAACGCGACCGCGGTCGGCGCGAGCGCGAACGTCGTCGTCCTCGGCATCGCCAAGCGCAACGGCCATCCGATCTCGTTCCTGGAGTTCACCAAGTACGGCTCGATCGTCGCCCTCGTGACGGTTGTGCTGTGCGTGCCGTACCTCTACCTGCGGTACCTGTGACCCGGGTACGCGGGCCGGGTCGTCGGCCGTCGACGGGCCCACCGCTAGCCTGCGTCGGGTGCGGTACGTCGCGGCCGGATGCGCCGCTGCCCTCGCCGCCGCGTTCGTCGGCCTGGCGGTGGCGGTGGCGCGGGACCCGGGACCGCTCCCCGGCGACCGGCGCGTCCTGATCGACCTGCACGACATCGGAGCGGGTCCGCTCGAGGAGCCGCTGGTGTGGCTGGCCGACCTCACCGACCTGGTACCGCTCGCAATTGTCGCCGGCGTGGTGGCGTTGGGGCTGGCGTGGCGGCGCCGCTGGCGAGAGCTCATCGGCGGCGCCGTCGTCGTCGGGGTCGTGTGGGCCCTGAACCCCGTGCTCAAGGAGCTGATCGAGCGCGGCCGGCCGGAGCTGTGGGCCCACCCGCTGCCGGTGTCGGAGTACAGCTTCCCGAGCGGTCACGCGGCCGACACCGCGGCGTTGGCGGCTGCGCTGGTGATGATCGCGTGGCCGACCAGATATCGGACGGCCGTCGTGGTCGCGGGTACGGCGGTCGTCGCCGTCGTCGGGCTGGGCCAGCTCGCGCTGGGGGTGCACTACCCCTCGGACGTCCTGGGCGGCTGGCTGTGGGCCGGGGCCTGGGCCGCGCTGGTCTGGGCGGTCAGGCCACCGCTCGCGCCATCCGGTCGACCGCCGCCTCGAGGATCTCCGCGCTGGTCCCGAAGTTGAGCCGGACCCAGCCGTCGCCGGGACCGCCGAACTTCGCGCCGGGCTCGACGGCGACCCGGCCCCGCTCGAGGAGGAGCCGCTGCGCGGCGTCCGGCTCCGAACGGCCAGCGCCGCCCTCCGGGACGAGCCTGCGGCAGTCGAGCCAGGCGAGGAACGTCGCCTCCGGAGGCGTCCACGAGATGTCGGGCACCCGCTCCGCGAGCAGCTCACCGAGCTCTCGGCGGCGCAGGTCGAGCGTCGCGAGCAGGGCGTCCAGCCACTCGATGCCGTCGTCGTAGGCCGCGATCGAGGCCAGGGCACCGAAGTGGCCGATGCGCCACCGAGCATCGGCCGGTCGCCGCTCGACCCGCGCCGCCATGGCCGGCGAGGCCGTGACGATCGCAGCGCACTTCAGCCCGGCGAGGTTCCAGGCCTTGCTCGCCGAGTGGAGACCGACGGCGATGTCGGTCGCGCCGGGCATCGTGAGGAACGGCGTGAAGGTGGCTCCCGGAAGCACCAGCGGGGCGTGGACCTCGTCGCTGATGACGGGCACGTCGTACTCGTGGGCGAGCCGGGCGACCTCGGCGAGCTCCTCGGGCGTGTGCACCCGGCCGACCGGGTTGTGGGGATTGCACAGGATGTACGCCGCCGGGCGCTGGGCGAACGCGTCGGCCAGGCCGGCGAGGTCCAGCCGCCACGATCCGTCCGACGCCTGTCGAAGTGGCGCCTCGAGGCAGCGCGTCCCGGTCTCCTCGATCCAGTGGAAGAACGGCGCGTACACCGGCGAGTTCACGACCACGGCGTCGCCGGGCCGACACAGCACGCGCAGCATGTCGACGCAGGCGACGCCGACATCGGTCGCGGGCCGGATCGAGTCGGGGTCGACGGACCAGTCCCAGCGAGCGGCCGCGAACTCGGACAGGGCCCGCCCCAGGTCCGGTTCGGGCATGGCGTAGCCGACGTCGGACCGGCGTACGGCGTCGAGCAGGACGTCGCGAATCGCGGGGGCGAGCGGGAAGTCCATCTCGGCCACCGGCAGCGGCAGTACGTCGTCGGGGTAGCGGCGCCACTTCGCGCTGCGGCGCTGCCGCAGGACGTCGAGGGGATCCACCGGCAGCGGGATCTCGATGCCACTCATGCGGTGAGCTTCGCACGGCGGTCCGACCGATGCCCATGCCACCGACGCGTACGGGCCTGGTGCCGACCCGCCCGGTCGACGTCGCGTCAGAGTCGGTCGTCGCGCCGGCCGCGGTGGTTGGCGAACGACTCCCACGCCGCGTCCCACTCGCGGGACCGCCAGCGCTCCATGCCATGGCGCAGGAGCAGGAACGCTCCGCCCGCGACCGCGCCGACGCCGAGCATGACCTTCGCGGCCAGGAGTACGGCGTCCACGATCAGCTGGCTCCGGGAGGGCGGCGCGTCGGTGATCTCGCCGGTGGCCGTCGTCCAGACGAAGAGCTCGTACCCGGCCTCGGACCCCTGTGGGACCTGCACGGTGCCGTGTTGGACCACGCGGTTGGGCCCGGCCCACCGAGCCTCGACGCTCGGCTGCCGGCTCTGCGGTCCGGGCGGGACCGACGGCGCCGGCTCGAGGGTGGTCGCCTCGGCGTGGTGGAGAGTGGACCGGTAGGCCTGGGCGTCCTCGGCCGCCTCCGCGTGCGAGTTCCAGCCGAGCGCGATCGCGAGCGGCACTCCGAGCAGTGCCAGAGCCTTACAGCCGCGCCGGCCGATCTCCTCGAAGCGGTCGGAGGTCCGGCGAAATGGGGGCCCGCCCATATCGAGACCCTGGCGAACCGACTGGTCCGGGGCCAGGGACGTAGGGCCCTCGCGGCGGTGCCGGAGGTCCCGTCGCGCCTCCCGCACCGCCCTCGGTGCGGCGCCGTCAGGCCTTGCCGCAGCGCCAGATCGTGAGGCTCCAGAACAGTCGGCTGCCGCGCCGGGTGAGTCGGATCACGCCGTCGGAGATCAGCCGGGCCACGTCGCGGGCCTTGGTGATCGCGTCGGGCAGCGGGAAGTCTCGGGTCGCCACCGACTCCATGTCGTCGCCGAAGACCCGCCGGGCCGCCTTCAGCACCACCGACTCGTTCTGGATGCTGCCGGTCGGGAGGTACGCATGGCCGCCCGGCGCCATGTGGTCGGCGATGCCCTCCAGCATGGCGACGGGCAGCTCGGCGCCGGTCGGGCCGCCACCGTGTCCGTCCGGGAACCAGCCGGTGGCCTCGGCGACCACGTCCGGGATACCGCTGACGTCGGCGATCACGACGTCGGCCCGGATGTCGGCGACCGGCTCGAAGAGTGAGCCACAGCGGAACTCGGTGACCTCGGACAGGCCAAGGAGCTCCGCGTTGCGGGTCGCGCAGGCGACAGCGGCGGGCGAGATGTCGGACCCGTAGACCCGGCCGGCGCCGAGGCGAGCCGCCACGAAGCTCAAGACCCCGGACCCGCAGCCGGCGTCGAGAACGGTGTCGCCGTCCTGCACCTTCATCGCATCCCCCAGGACCCGGCTCGTACTGCTCGGCGAGAACACGCCGGGTTCGATCGTCAGAGAAAAGGGGCCACCCGAACCCTTCCACGTGTAGGACTGCACGTCGGCCATGTGGACGACCCTTTCGTCAGCCGGCGACCAGCACGCCGGGGGTTCCAGGGAATCACACGAAGCCACCCGGCGTCCCGCTCGAGTCGTGCCGATGTGGGCTGGCGCACGGTCGCGGAATGCCGGGCGGCCGGATCCGGTTGCCACGAACGTACGGACATCACACGCAGGAGGCGCCGGTGGCGACGCGCGAACTGACCAAGGACACCTTCGACGACATCCTGAGCGACAGCGGGCTCGTGTTCGTCGACTTCTGGGCTGAGTGGTGCGGACCGTGCCGGATGTTCGGTCCGATCTACGAGCGGGTGTCGGGTCGGCACGAGGACATCGTGTTCGGCAAGGTCGACACCGAGGCCGAGCCGGAGCTCGCCGGCGCGTTCGGCATCTCCTCGATCCCGACGCTGATGATCATCCGCGACCGGGTCGTGCTCTACGCCCAGCCCGGCGCGCTCCCGGAGCCGGCGCTCGAAGAGCTCATCACGAAGGCCCGCGAGGTCGACATGGACGAGGTGCACCGCCAGGTCGCCAAGCAGGAGTCCGCCGAGGTCAGCGCGGATCGACCCGGACCACCGCCACCGGACAGCGGGCATGCCTGAGCACGTCGCGACTGACCGACCCGAGCAGTGACGTGGTCGCGTCCCGGCCCCGATCCCCGACGACGAGCAGGTCGGACCCGGTCGAGACGTCGACGAGCACCTGAGCCGGCCGGCCGTACTCGTAGCGCATCACGACCACCACGTCCGGATACTGCTCCTTCCAGCCGGAGAGGATCTCGGCGATGTCGACTCCGCTCGGCTTCCTGTTGACCAGGCGATCCAGGTACGGGCGGCGCGTCGCCGGTGTGGCCGCCTGGTCCCAAACCGCGTGGACGACGGTCAGCGGCAGGCCGCGCTCGGCCGCGGCGGCGAACGCGAAGCCGGTCGTCCTCCCGCACGAGGTGCAGCCGTCCACCCCCACGACGACGCCACGGGGTGTGTCGGAGTAGCGCACGTCGCGACTGGGGCGCACGACGACAACCGGGCAGGGAGCCCGTTGGGCGACTCCGGCACTGACCGAGCCCAGGAGCACCGACGTGATCCGGCCGCGGCCGCGAGCCCCCACGGCGAGCAGGTCGGCCGGCGTCGCGTGTCGAGTCAGCACCTCACCAGCGGTGCCCGTGGTCCAGTAGCTGTCGGCCGCGACGTCGGGCCAGGCGCGCTCGACGTCAACGAGCGCGGATTCGACGATTCGACGCGCCTCGGCCTGATCCAGCTCCGACGCGCCGGGTTCGGTCCAGGGCACGATCCGACGGCTCGGACGCTCGACGGCGTGGAGGATCCGCAGCGGCAGTCCGCGGCGGTCGGCGTGGGCCGCCGCCCAGTGCATGGCCCGTCGGCTGTCACTCGAGCCGTCGACGCCGACGATGACGGTCGGGTTCGATCGACCTGGGATGATGGCCGGCGCCTCCTGTCCCGCCGGGGTGCGCGGCCGTGAGCACCGTGATCGGGGAGAGCCGCTGCGGGCTCCCTCGCACCGCGCACCCGAGTCCTGCGTCAGTAGTAGGGACGGGCCGACCTTGCGGCGATGCGCTTGCGGACGCGCTGGCCCACCGGGGGCCTAGAACAGTCGCTGGCGACGGAGGTCCGGCGGCCCGAGCTACCGACCATCCGCCGTCCCGGTGGGCCAGCGGTCCAGGAGGGTCGACTCAATCCCTCCAGGTATCCCGTTTCCCTCTCGGGTAACGGGGCCCGCACGTCCAACAGTGACGCGACGCGGCCATCCCCGGCAGGGTCCAATGGCCCTTCCCACGTGCCCAATGGCCTGGTCGGGAAATCCGGGGTCGGAGGGGACGAGCCACCGCCGGTACGACCGTTCGGCGCCCGTCCCCTGTCTCCACGTCTCGGGCTCGTGGAGATGACGGCCCCAGCCTCGCCGTCAGCCGGGTCGCCGAACGGACAAAAGGAGCTTTACGGGTCGTCCTGGTCGCCGGTCGTCGGGTGCGCGGGC
>Ga0081538_10001037_pt1 | contig 29646 bp, 26 predicted proteins | sample TabmetS5T2R1_FD_71022 | JGI IMG/M metagenome (GOLD analysis project Ga0081538, IMG submission 71022) | Tabebuia heterophylla rhizosphere microbial communities from the University of Puerto Rico - S5T2R1 | ecosystem: Host-associated > Plants > Roots > Rhizosphere ...
CAGGCTCCCGAAGACGCTCGGCGAGTCGAAGGACGGGATGCAGAGCCAGTCGACGGCCCCGTCGGGGGCGACGAGGGCGCCCGTGTGGCAGTTGGAGAGGAAGGCGTAGTCGGCGATGGGCGGGAACGGCGAGGGCGCTGCCGCGCTCCGCTGTGCGTCGTTGGGCGAGCTGCTCATGACGTCACCCATGGGCCGTACCACTTGCCGTGCCCCGCAATCAGCTTGTCGGCCGCCTCGGGGCCCCACGAGCCCTTTGCGTACGGGTGGACCGGCGGCGGCGCGTCGAGCAGCGGTTGCATGATCCGCCAGGCCTCCTCGACCCCGTCCTGCCGGGTGAAGCGGACGCTTCTCCCGACCATGGCGGCATGTAGGAGAACTTCGTACGGCGTCGGCCCCTCACCGCCCTCCTCCGCGAACTCCATGTCGAGCGTGATGGCGTCGGTCTTCGGGGCGTCGGCGCGACGCGAGTCGAGGACGATCTGCACGCCGGTCGTCGGATCCAGCTTGATCACGAACTGGTCGGGACCGGTGTCCGCGTCGACGACCTCGAAGCCCAGCCGCGGCGGGCGCTTGAAGACAAGCCTCACCTCCGTCTGCGTGGCCGCCAGGCACTTGCCCGTCCGGATGAAGAACGGCACGCCCGACCAGCGCCAGTTGTCGATGTCGAGGCGCAGCGCCGCGTACGTCTCCGTGGTCGAGTCCGCCGCGACGCCGTCGATCCCGAGGTACCCGTCGTACTGGCCGCGGACGTAGTGGGCCGGGTCCGCCTGGCGGACGGCACGGAAGAGCGCAACCATGCCGTCCTTGAGCGTCTCCGGGTCCCCGCCCGCCGGCGGCTCCATCGCCGTCGCGGCCACGACCTGCATGAGGTGGTTGACGACGACGTCGCGAAGGGCGCCGACGGGGTCGTAGAAGTGACCGCGGTCTTCGACGCCGAAGTCCTCGGCCATCGTGATCTCGACGCACTCGAGGTAGTTCCGGTTCCACACCGGCTCGAGCATCGTGTTCGCGAAGCGAAGGAAGAGGATTTCCTCGAGGCCCATCTTCCCGAGGAAGTGGTCGATGCGGTAGAGCTGCGACTCGTCGATGGACTGGTGCAGATCGTCCGCGAGCTTGCGGGCGGACTCCCGGTCGTGCCCGAAGGGCTTCTCGACCACGACGCGGCCCGACGTCGTCAGCCCCGCGTCGGCGAGGCCCTTGACGACGGTTGCGAAGAGGAAGGGCGGAATCTCGAGGTAGAAGACGGGTGTCGACGCGCGCTCGATGGCCTTGCCGACCCGCTCGTATGTGGCGGTGTCCGAGAAGTCGCCCTGCACGTACGAGAGCCGTGCGGCGAAGCGGTCGAATACCTCCTTGTCGAGCTGCTCGCCGGTTCCGACGATCGACTCACGGGCGCGCTGGACGAGCTGGTCGCGCGTCCAGTCGTCGACCGCGACGCCAACGATCGGGCAGTCGAGCAGCCCGCGGGCCTCGAGGCGGTAGAGCGACCGGAACGTCATCACCTTCGCCAGGTCGCCGGTGATACCGAAGACGACGAAGACGTCCGCCGACGCAGGCTCGTTCAATCCTCCCTCCTTTCTCTGTCGGTCCGCACCGTGATCCGGCCCGGGCGTTCGTGGGTGAAGCCCGCCCAGGTCCAGTCCACCATCGCCTTCGCGCGGTCCTCGCCCGTCGAAAGGAGGGCGAGATGAACCGTGCCCCAGGCGAGCGAGGCGGCCTTTCCCTTGATGGTGCGGCCGCGGTGGAACTGCACCACGGCGGCGCCCCGGCCGATCGTCGCCATCGTCCCCTTGTCGTGGTAGGCGAAGCGCTCCGTCTCATTGCCCGCGATCCGGCGTGCGATGTTGGCCCCGGCCTGCTCGCCGGCCTGGAGCGCGACCGAGCCCAGCTGGGGGAGAACGCGCTTCGTCTTCGTGTCCGTGATCCAGGCGATGTCCCCGACCGCGAACACCTCGGGATGCCCTTCGATCGAGAGGTCCGCCCCGGCCACGACGCGGTTCCCCTTCTCCAGCGCGACCCCGAGCTCGTCGGCAATCGGGCTCGCCTGCAAGCCGGCGCCCCAGACGAGCGTATGCGCGTTGAGGACTCGGCCGGACTTGAGCTTTACGCGGGTGGGCGAGATGGACTCCACCATCTCTCCGAGCAGGATGTCCACGCCCCGCTGCTCGAGGGCCTTCTTCGTGTACTTCTGGATGTCGGACTTGAACATCGTCAGGAGCGCCGGCCCGGCCTCGACGAGGATGACCTGCGCCTTCTCCTGCGGCAGAGCTCGATAGTCCTTGGCGAAGTCCCCACGGTAGAGCTCTGCAAGGGCGCCCGCGCTCTCGACGCCGGTCGGACCCCCTCCAACCACGACGATGTTGAGCGCCCCGTCGTCCACCAGCGCCGGATCCCTGTCCGCGGCCTCCCACCTCCGCAGGACGTGCTCCTTCAGGCGCACGGCGTCCGCGAGCGTGTACATGGGGAACGCGTGGTCCGGCGCACCCTCCGTGCCGAAGAAGTTGACCCGCGCGCCGAGAGCAAGGACGAGGTAGTCGTAGTCGAGCGGCGCCATCTCGGCGAAGTGCACGCGCCGGCCAGCGAGGTCCACCGCCGTCACCGAGTCCTCGTGGACGGCGACGTTCGGGTGCTCGTGGAAGAGGTCCCGCAGCGGATGGCCCACCTCCGAGGTCTCGAGGAGGTCGGTCGCGAGCTGGTAGAGGAGGGGCTGGAACGTGTGGTAGTCGTGCTCGTCTACGAGCACGACCTCGGCTTCGACCTCCTTCAGCGCCCGGGCGGCGCCGATCCCGCCGAAGCCCCCGCCGAGGATCAGGACGCGCGGCCGCTCGGCCTGGCTGTCTCGCTGGGGCTCGCCGGCTGCCACGAGGATAGGAGAGCCCGACGCGTCCGCGGACGCATCGTCCAGACGGGATGATCGGCGAGCGGGTCAGACCGAGAGGCTGACCGGGAACGTGGCGATCCAAGCCACCGCGCCGAGGAACACCACGACACCGAAGGCGAGCAGGATCCGGCGCAGGCGCGGCGCCGCCAGCCTCGTACTCATCCCGGCGAAGAAGAGCGCGGCGGCGAAGAGCACGACGCCGAGGACGTAGTTCGTCGCGCGCTGGACGTTGGTCCTCGCCTGGGCTGACAGGGCTTCCGCCTCCGCCTCGAGCCGCTCGGCCTCTTCCCGCGCCTCGACCCGGTACTCCGGCATGGCGAACGGGGTCAGCGGCGCGTCGGGGTTGCGCAGCGGCCTCGCCGCGATCCACGCCTCCACGGCCGGCTTGAACTCGGCGCGGAAGCGCCTGAAGTAGAAGTCGGTCAGCTCCGCGTCGTCTCGGGCGTAGGCGTCGACCCACTGGATGAACGTCGCCACGTCGACCTGGCTCTGCGCGTTGGCGAGATCCGCGGCCTTCGCCGACTCGATGCGCAGCGCGGACGCGCGGCTGAACGCCTTCGCCTGCTCGCCGTTCCAGCGACTCGCCTGGTAGCCGCTCCACGCGGTGGCGACCGTCGCCAGCGCGAGCAGCACGGCGGCGACGAGATCGAGCCGTGTGTCCGCCCGTGTCGAGCCGCTGCTCAGGGAGCCACCTGGACGCCCTCGGAGTTGCACGGGATCGCCACCTGCCCGTCGACGGCACCGAGCGCCTCGTCGACGAGACGCAGCGAGCGCTCCATGGCGACCGGGTCCAGGCCGCCGATGCCCTCATTGAAGGGGTTGTCGAGCGCGTGCAGGAGGAGGAGCAGCGTCGCGATCACCGCCACCACCGACCCCATGAGAACGGCCTGGGTGACGGCGCCCTCGCCGCGATCGGCGAAGAAGAGCATGTAGACAAAGATGACCGCCGCGATGAAGAAGAGCACGATCCACAGCTGCGTCGGGATCACCCCGACGGCCCCGTGGACCCGGTCGAGCCTGGCCTCGTCGCGTGCCGACGTCTGCTCGAGCCACTTGTCGTACGCGGACTGCTCCGCCGCCGTCATCGGCTCGACCACCTGGAGCGTGCGGAAAAGCTCGACCCCCCAGGGGTTGATGCGATCGCCGAGCGTGCCGGATCGCATCTGCTCCCACTCGTCGTTCACCACCGAGCGCCCGTAGCAGACGAGCTCACCGGTCAGCTCGCCGGCGGTGTCGTCCGGAAAGAACTGCGCCGTCTCGACCTGCTGGACGACCATGAGCGCCTCCGTCTCGGCGCCGGTCCGGGACTGGTCGTAGCTCGTGAAGGCGAGGAACACGATGAAGCCGAGCAGCACCGAGAATCCCGTGGCGAGGACGCCGAACACGCCGGACGCGCGATCGCCGTCGGTGAAACGACTGCCCTCCGGCGCCGTGCGCCGCACGAGCAGCATGGCCGCCACGGCGATCGCCGTCGCCGCGACGGTGATGAGTAGGCCCCAGACGAGGTTCACGTCACGCCGGCCGGCATCGGAGCCGGCCCCGACGTCGCATCGGCCTCCTGCTCGTGGTCCGACGCCGACGCAACGAGGACCGCTCCGAGCAGCGCGAGCGCGAGCCCTCCGACTGCGAGCACCGCGTGCCAGGCGGGCGGCTGGTCGAGACGCTCCTGGAGGACGAGCACGCCAAGCAGGACGCTCACCACAGGGTTGGTGACGGAGACGGTGGCTACCGAGGTCACGAGCCGGCCCGTCGCGAGCGAGATCTGCTGGAGGTAGAAGCCGACGATCCCGGTGACGGCCATGACCCAAAGCTCCCAGCTCTCGAGCACGCCCGCGGCGCCCTCGGCGTGGAGCTCCTCGACGACCGGCTTCATGAGCGTGGCCGAGACGCCGTAGAGCATGCCCGCGGTCGTCCCGAAGACCGCCGCCTTCGCGCCCGCTCCACCTCGGCGCGCGAACAGGAGCAGCCCTGCGCAGACGGCCCCGAGGACGATAAACGCCATCAGCCAGTCGGAGGTCGGCGCGTTGTCGATACCGCCGGCCGGATCGCCGACGCTTGCGAACGTCGCGAGCCCGGCGACGATGATCGCGGCGCCAAGGATGTGCCGCTGCGTGATCGTCTGCTGTGTGAGGAAGTAGCCGAGCGGCAACGCCCAGATGACCGTGGTCACGAGCAAGGGCTGGATGATCGCCACTCGGCCGCGATCGAGCGCCGCGGCCTGCAGCACGACCGCAAGAATCTGCGCGGCCAGGCCCAGGAGCCAGACCGTGTTGGTGAGGAGCCTGGCGAACGCCCTCGAGTCCCCCGCCTCGACCCCAACGGCCAGCGAGGCGCGCTGCCAGAGCGTCGCGGCGAGCGCGAAGAAGATCGCTGCCAGGACCGCGAGGAGGGCTGCTATCTCATCCACGGCGGCACCACGATAGGAGATGGGCGTCCCTCACAGCAGCCGGACGAGCGCGTCGCTCGTGAGCAGGAAGCCGAAGACGAGAGTCGAGAAGAATGTGAGCCGGCGTTCGTTGGTCATGAGCCAGTCCTCGGCCCTCGTCATCCAGTCGTCCGCATGGGCGCCGGCGACGAGGTACACGGCAACAGGCGCCCACACGAGCACTCCGGCGACAAGGACGTAGAGGGCCCCAAGCGCCAGCTCCTCGCCCGGCATGAGGTTGGCGATCCCGACCGTGGCGCCGGCCACGATGCTGATGGTGAGACGCTTCACGCCGCCGACGCCCAGGAGCGTCCCCAGGGCCAAGGCCGTGCCGGGCCGAAGGCCCCTGAGCCGGTCGAGGAGCGCCTTCGCTCTCGAGTGAGCGCCGGCCGCCGCCGGCGTGTCGCGCCGGCGCTGGGGCCAAGCGAGCGCGAGCAGCGCGATGCCGAAGGCAAGCTCCATGGCGGTCGCAACCTCGTCGTTCCCCTCGCGGTCGGCGGTCGCAGCGGATCCGACCAGAAACGCGGCGAGGAATGCGGCCGTCTCCCCGAGCACGAACCCGGCGACGAAGGCGATCCCGTTCGTGCGGCCGCGCCTGCTGGTGAGGACCGCGAGGGTCGCAAGGAGCCCGATCGGGCTGGCCGCGGCGACGAGCGCGAAGAGAAAGATCCGCCACGCCGTCTCGGCCACGATCGCGGAGGGTCAGCGGCGGCGGCACATCAGCCGGCGCGGACGACCACGTTGGTCACGGGCACGTCGTAGCGCGCGGGCGACCTCGACCACGCCCTGTTCGAGCCAGTTCGCGTCCGAGTCGCGGTGCGTGGCGAAGACGACCTCGTCGGCGGGGAACTCCCGCAGCGCATCGTCCGCGGCGCGGATGGGATCATGGGCGCCGACCTCGCCTCGGGCACTCACGCCCGCTTCCTCGAGCGCCTGGAGCATCGCGCTCAGGTGCTCGCCGGCGTCGCGCCGCGCCGCGTCGTCCCCGGTCCACTGCGAGAGCCGCGAGCCGAGCGCCGGCGCGGTGACGAACACTTCCAGCTGCCGGCCTGCCGCACGGCTCACGATCTCCTCGACGAAACCCGGGGACGCGCAGCTGTCGTCGCAGACCACGACCACGCGGTGCGCCCCGTTCGGCTCGTCTGCCCGCCGAGCCGCCGTGGACGGCGCGTCCAGGGCGGACGCATGCTTCGGCCGCCTCGCCAGAAGGACGCCGACGAGCACGAGCGCGACGACGCACGCGACGGCGAAGATGATCCAGCCCCACGTGCCGAGCTCGGCGAGGAGCATGATCGCGAACAGGACCCCGAGCAGCGCGAGCAGGATGGGGATCGCCGCGAGCTCCGTGCGGGTGTCGTTCCTCATGGCGACATCGAACTCGACGGGCCGACGGATCACATCATGCGAATGGGGTGAAACGCCGGCCCGTTCGGCTACTCGACGACGAGCACGTCCGCGCCGGCGTGCCGCTTGACCTCGGCAGCCACGTCCAAGCCAACGAGCTTGGCGAGGAAGCTGTGGTGGTGCGAGCCGACGACCACGAGCGACGCTTGGCGATCGCGCGCGACGTCGATGAGCACGCTGGCGGGATCGCCCGCGGCCCAGAGGAAGTCCGCCTTAACCCCGGCCGCGGCCACACGCTCCCGCGCGTGCGCGAGCACCGGCTCCAGCTCCTCCGGCACGACGAGCGGGATCATGCGCGCCGGGCTGTCGTCGAGCGTCCCGAAGCTCTGAGGCCCTTCCGGGTCGAGCGGCAGCTCGACCACCGTGACGACGACGAGCTCGGCGCGCGAGGCGTTCGCCTCCTCTAGGGCGCGGTCGAGGGCCCGCTTCGCCGCGTCCTCGTCGTCGTATCCCACCACGATCGTCGGCTTCATCCTGCGCTCCTGTCCGTGTCGGCAGCACGATACTCGGCGAGGAGCTGCTGCTCCTCGTGCTTCCGCGGGAAGAGGAAGAAGACGAGCGCCGCCCCGACCAGGACCGCGACGACCCCCGCCGTGTAGGCCCACTTGTCACCCTGGAGGAACGACTCCTTCGCCGCCGTCAAGATCTGGCTTGCGTACGTCGGATTCTGCTCCGCGAGGTCCGCCGCGCTCCCGAAGGAGAGCTGGAGCTGGCTCTGCGTACTGTCGGTCACCTTTTGCCCGTCCGGCGGGGCCGCGATGGCTGCTCCCATCGCCGAGGAGAATCCGGCCGCGAGGAGGGCGCCGAACACCGAGGTGAGGAGCGCGCCGCCAAGGTCGCGCTGGAGATCGGCGGTGCCCGACGCCATGCCGGCCCTCTGAACCGGAACCGACCCCGTGAGCGAGTGCGACGCCGGCGTCCCGGCCAGCCCGACGCCGATCCCGATGAAGACGTAGGCCAGCCCGACCTGCCAGTAGGAAACGTCCTCTCGCCACAGGAGCAGCATCCAGAGGAACGCGAGGAGCAGGAAGACGTAGCCGAACAGGAGCGTGAACCTTGCGCCTCTCGCCTCCACGAGCTTCGCCGACCGCGGCGCGACGAGGATCATGAAGACGATCGCCGGCAGGATCGCGGCGCCGGCCTCGACCGTCGAGTAGGCGAGCACGTTCTGCAGGTACTGCTGGCTGACGAACGCCGCGGCCATCAGCGAGCCGAACACGATGATCCCCGCGCAGGCAGCGACCCAGAAGATCCGCCGCGCGGCGACGCGCAGGTCGTAGAGCGGGTTCCGCGCCCGACGCTGCCTGAGGACGAAGCCGATGCCTGCCGCGACCGCGACCGCCAGGAGCCCGAGCGCCAACGCCCCCTGGTTCGGGACGGGCGCGAAGTTGATCCCGAGGATGAGCGTCCCCACCATCACGACCGACAGGACGCCGCCGAGGTTGTCGACGGGCGCGGTCGTCTCGTTGACGTGGGCCGGCACGAAGACGATCGCCATCAGCAGCGCGACCCCCACGAGCGGAAGCGTGACGAGGAAGACCGAGCGCCACGAGAACTCCTCCAGGAGCGCTCCTGCGACGAGCGGCCCCAGGGCGGCGATGCCGCCGCCGATCGCCGACCAGAGCGCGATGGCTTTGGTGCGCCCCGGCCCCGACCAGAGCGCCGTGATCAACGCGAGCGTGGTCGGGTAGGCCATGCCCGCAGAGAAGCCGCCGAGGAGGCGCGCGACGAAGAGGACCTCGTCGGACGGCGCGTAGGCCGCCAACAAGCACGCCGGGATCGAGAGGATCATTCCCAGCACGAGCAGGAGCTTCCGCCCGTAGCGGTCTCCGATCGCGCCCAGCCAGAGCACCGAGGCCGCGAGGCCGAGCGAGTAGCCGACCGCGATCAGGTTGAGCGTCGTCTGCGAAGAGTCGAAGGCCTCCCCGATCGACGGCAGCGCGACGTTCGCGACGGACAGGTTCAGGTTGGCGACCGCCGCCACCAGGATGAGCGACACGAGAACGAGCCCCGCGCGCCTCGGAGCCGTCGACTGGAGAGCTTCTGTCAGGTTTCCTCCGGGGTCCGTGTCAGTCGAGCCGCTCGAGCTGCTCCTCGACGTCGAAGCCGAGTGCGAGCCCGAGCTTGGGGGCCGCGGCTGCTACTCGATCGGCGCCGATCGACGGCAGAAGCGCGACGAGCACGCCGACGGCGTCCCTGCGTGTCGCCCCCGCGGCCAGCGCGGCCTCGATCGCGCACATGTAGGCCGACGGGGGAGCGTCGACGGCGGCGAGGGCGCCGATACGGACGAGCGCCTGGGCCCGCGCGTCCAGGCCGGACGCATCCGTGTCGCCGAAGCCGCGCTCCAGGATCCACTCGATGTAGGAGTCATCGTGAATCGCCAGCTTGAAGATGAGCTCGTCGGCCCGGTCCACCGGAATGCGCTCATTCGAATCGAGCCGGAGCGGCGGCGCATCATCCCGTGCGGATGACTCAGTCTCGGCCGACGAGGCCGAGCTCCGCGGCCCGGTCGATCGCCTCGCCACGGCCGGACACGCCCAGCTTGCGGTAGATGGAGATCGCCTGCGTCTTCACCGTGTTCCGCGAGATGTGGAGGCAAGCGCCGATCTCGCGGAACGAGCGGTGGGTCGCGAGCAACGGCAGGAGCCGGAGCTCCGCCGGCGACAGCGTCGAGGCGCGCTCCTCCTGGGTGCGGGCGACCAGCTCGATCTCGGCTTCGAGCCCGTCCCGCCGTACGGCGAGGGCGCCGAGAGCGGGTCGTCGGCGGAGGAGCTCACCCGCGTGCTCGAGCCACTCGCGCGCGCGCGGGACGTCGAGGAGCGCCAGGCACACGCGCCCCAGCTCGAGCGCGACCTGCACCGAATGCCAGGGAAGCGCTGGCGTCAGCTGCGACCTGAGCGCCTCGGCGCGGTCGAGGTCTGCGCGGGCCCGGTCCAGGCTCCCGGCGCGAAGCTCGTGCCAGGCGGACGCGGCCAGGGCGAGAGCGCACCTGACGTCGCCTGCAAGCCGGTGCTCGTCGACCAGCGCACGGGCCTCCACCGCCAGGAGGCTCGAGCGGGCGGCATCGCCACGAGCGAGCGCGAGCAGCGAGCGCTGGGCGAGGGCGACGACGAGGGACGGCGTCGCGCCCTGATCTTCTGCGGCCTCCGCCGCCTCGGCGAGGACGAGGTCGGCGCGCTCGTCCTCCCCTTGCAGGACGTGGGCGGCGCCCCGTGCGACGAGGGCGGTCGGGCGCCAGGGGCTCATCGGCGCCAGCTCGGCCAGCGCCGCTTCGGCGTCGATCGCCATCTTCTCGGCGCCGTCCGCGCACATGGCCGCGCGGACGACGGCGACCCACGAGCGCATCGACGCCGTGCCGTCAGGGAGAGCCTGCTCCACTGGGGAGCTCTCGGCCACGGCGAGCCAGCGCTCGGCGGCGGCGGTTCGCCCGCGGATTGCATGCCCTCGAGCTCCGAGCGCGGCGATCGCCGGATAGCGCTCCAGCGCTTCAGCCGTGTCGAACCAGCCGAGCCAGCTCTCGACCTCGTGGGCCGGGCCCTCGAGCCAGGCCACGAGAGCCTGGCCGCCGAGGAGCCGTGCGAGGTGTTCGGTGTCTCTGGATGCGCGGGCGTAGCGGACGGCCGCCCCGACGTCGCCCTCGCCCCCGCACCAGGCCGCGGCCCGCCGGTTCAGGTCCGGCACGAGCTTCGGCTCGCGGCGCTCGAGCTCCGCCCGCAGGAAGTCTCGAAACTCGCCGTGGTAGCGGTACCACGTCCGGCTGCGATCGAGCGGGACGAGGAAGAGACCCCGCCGCTCGAAGGATTCGAGCCGGCGCGCGGATCCGTTGCTCCCCAGCACCGCGTCGCAGAGCGATCCGCACATCGTGTCGAGGATCGCCGTGTGGGTGAGGAAGTCGATGTCCTCGGCGCGGAGCGCGGAGAGAAGCTCGAAGTCGAAGTAGTCGGCCACGAACCTGTCGTCCCCGGCGACGGTCGCAGACAGACGCCGGTCCTTGAGCGCGAGCCCGGCGAGGTAGACGCCGACTGGCCAGCCCTCCGTGCGTTCGGCCAACGCCGTCAGCTCGCCGTCGTCGAGCTCGAGGCCGACGCCGTGGAGAAGGAGGTCGACCTCCCGCCGCACCAATGCGAGATCGTCGGTTCCGAGCTCGAAGAGATGGCCGCCGGCCCGAAGGCGCGCGAGCGGTCCCGCGGGAAGCGCGCGACCGGCGAGGACGAGCGTCGAGCCGGCAGGAACGTGCTCGGCGAGCACGGCCACCAGGTCGGCGGCGGCCTTGGCACGGAGGAGCTCGACGCCGTCGAGGACGAGGACGATTGCTTGGTTCAGCGCGAACAGCGACGCGGCGAGGGCGCAGGGGGAACGTCGACGGGAATCGAGGCAGTCGATCGTACCCAGGGCTGCCTCGACGTGGGCAGCCAGAACGAGCGGGTCTCGGTCGCACTCGGCGAGCGACACCCACGCAAACGGTCTCTCGTCGCGCTCAGCCCACTGCGCGAGCAGCGTCGACTTCCCGTACCCGGCCGGAGCGAGCACGCTGACGACCCGGCATAACCTGGAGGCGCGCAACCGGTTCACGAGCGCAGTCCTCGTGACGCTTCCGGGCCGCGGCGCCGGAATCTGCAGGCGCGCCCCGTCGACGGTCCGCCGCCTGCTCCCACGGCGGCGCGTCGGCGCTGCGGGCTCCGAGGGCATGCGGGGAGCTTCCCGCTCCTCCGCGTGCCTGACAATGACGCCTGCACCGAAATCGCGGTGGTGTACACACCCTGGCTCCGGCGGGTGCGTCCCTGGCGACGACCCGATCCTCAGCGCGGATGCTTTGGCGCGTCCTCTTCCGCAGCGAGATAGGTCAGCGTCGCCTTGACCCGCTTGCTGACGTCCTCTGCCTCGGACAGGTTCAGCTTCAGGAAGATCGAGTTGATGTGCTTCTCGACCGCGCGCTTCGTCAGCACGAGTGACTCGGCGATCGCGCCGTTGCTCTTGCCCTGGGCGATCTCCGCGAGGACCTCACGCTCGCGTACTGTCAGCTCGGCGAGCGGAGAACGATCGGCGCCCGCCTGGGCGCTGACCAGCACGTCGACGACGGCGGGATCGATCACCGAGCCGCCCTCCGCCACGGCGGCCACCGCAGCGACGAGCTGGGCGCGGTCGTGCACGCGCTCCTTGAGGAGATAGCCCCGGCCTTCCGACCCTGCTTCGAGCAGCGCCAGCGCGTAGCTCGGCTCGGAGTACTGGCTGAGCACGAGAACGCCCACGTCGGGGTGCCGTTCGCGCAGCCGCGCCGCAACCTGGATGCCCTCGTCGCTCTTCGACGGAGGCATGCGGATGTCGGTAAGGACGACGTCGGGGCCTTCGGACTCGATCGCCTCCAGCAACGATGGGAGGTCGGCGCACGAAGCCACGACCTCGATCGTGTCTTCGGACGTCAGCAGCTGCTCGAGGCCCTCGCGCACGAGCAGGCTGTCGTCTGCGAGCGCAACCCGAATCCCCACGGCGGCACGATAGCTGGCACGCGCTCCGCGACGGTCGTGCGTACACCACCTCGAAACACTGGCCTACGTCCTTGCGGGCGGGTCGGCCGGCGGCGATGGTTCGGCACGGGAATCCGCGGGGAGAACCCGCCGGCGCACCTCATGAATTCTCAGGGCAACGATCACCTCTCCGGCACCGTCGGGGTCGTCACCGTCGACGACCAGGCGGTCTTCCGCCGCGTCGCGCGCGAGGTGATCGAGGCGACCGCAGGCTTCCGGGCGCTCGGCGAGGCTTCCTGCGGCGAGGAGGCGCTCCGCCTCGCAGACCAGGTCGATCCGGACCTCGTCCTCGTCGACATACGCATGCCCGGGATCGACGGCCTGGAGACCACGCGGCGCCTAGTTGCAGCGCATCCAGAGTCCGTCGTCGTGCTGATCTCGACTGAGGACGCGGCTGCGATTCCTGCCGCCGCCGAGTCCTGCGGCGCCGCGGAGCTGATCCGCAAGGAAGAGTTCGCACCGGCCACCCTGCAACGCCTGTGGAGCTCCCACGGCCCAGCAGGCGCTCGGCCCGCGTCCTCCGTTTAACGCTGGCAACATACGGCTCTGCGCCGCGGGAGCCGCATGAGCAGACGTGACCGAGTCATGGTGGCAGAGGCCGGATTAGCGCCGGAAACTCCTGAGCGCGCCGCCTTCGACCTCACGCTCTGGTTCGTCGGCCTCCTCGGGTTGACCCTCACCGTCGTGACGATGGCGATCGTCCTCACGACTCCGGGCCCGGGCGACCGCCCGCTCATCGCCGTCGGCAGGGCGCTGGTGATCGCTGTTCCGGTGGGAGTCGGGCTCCTGCTGTGGCGCTACCGCTCGGACAAGCGCATGGGACAGGTGCTCGTGCTGGCGGGCTGCCTCTGGTTCCTCCCGACCCTCGCCGAGTCGGGCGACGATGTCATCTACAGCATCGGCCGCGTGGGGGCCTGGCTCGTCGAGCCCGCTCTGATCTTCGTCATACTCTCGGCCCCGTCCGGGCGGTTGAGCGGAAGGCTCGAGCGCGCGGTGGTCGCGGCATCGGCGCTGCTCGTCCTTCTCCTCTTCCTGCCGACGGCGCCGCTCGTCGAGCGCTACCCGGAGCCGTTCCCCTACGGCTCCTGCTCCGAGTGCCCGGCGAACGCCTTCATGCTCTCGGCCGAGCAGCCGGCTTTCGTGGACGACGTCGTGCGCCCGCTCCGCGACGTCCTCGCGATCGCGCTCTACGCCGTCGTGTTGGTCCTCCTCGCGCGCCGCCTTCGCGCCTCCACGTATCTCATGCGGCTCACGCTGGCTCCGGTGCTCGCCGTCGGCCTCGCCCGGGGGCTGGCGTTCGTCACGTACGTTCCGCTGCGCCGCGCCGACCCGACCGCGAGCCTCCTTGACGCGATCGGCTGGGTCTACCAGCTGACGCTGCCGGCCATGGCGCTGGCGATCCTCTTGGGGCTCCTCCGGTCGCGGCTCTACGCCGGCGAGGCGCTCCAGCGCCTCGCCGTCCGCCTCCGCCACCCCGAGCCCGACGAGGTCGTGGAGGCTCTGCAGGAGACGATGGAGGACCCCTCCCTCCAGCTCGCCTTTCGGATCGACGGCCGGGACGGCTGGGTCGACGCCGCGGGCAGGCCCGTCCCCGAGCCCGCGGAGGGCTCCGCCCGGATGTTGACCGAGGTGCGAGACGAGAGCGGGAACGCAGTCGCGCTCGTCCATGACTCCGCGCTTCGCGACCAAAACGACTTCGTCGAAGCGGCCGGGTCGCTGGCGCTCGGGTTGCTCGAGAACCAGCTGCTCGCGGCCAAGGTGGAGGCCTCGCTCCGCGAGCTGTCCGAGTCGCGGGCACGCATCCAGGTCGTGGCCGACAACGAGCGCAGACGCATCGAACGCGACCTCCACGACGGTGCGCAGCAGCGCCTGGTCGCCCTGCGCATTCGGCTCGGGCTCGTGAGCGACCTCATGAAGGAGGACCCGGCTCGAGGAGCCGAGCTCGTGCGCGAGCTCGGCCTCGAGGCGGAGGAGGCCCTGGAGGAGGTCCGCCGCCTCGCGCACGGCGTCTACCCCTCGCTCCTGGCCGACCAGGGCCTCACGGAAGCGCTCCGGGCGCTTGCCCGGGACGGCTCCCTCGTCTCGCGGGTCGAGGTCGACTCGGTCGGCCGTTACGCACCCGAGATCGAGAGCGCCGTCTACTTCTGCTGCCTGGAAGCCCTCCAGAACTCGACCAAGCACGCCGTCGGCGCCACGTCGGTGACGATCTCGATCACCCATGACGACGGAGAGCTCCGGTTCGCAGTCGTGGACGACGGTCCCGGGTTCGAGCCCGAGCAGCTCCGGCCCGGAGCGGGCCTGACTAACATGCGGGACCGCCTCGCGGCGGTGGGCGGGGAGCTCACGGTGGGGTCCCAGCCCGGGAACGGCACGCAGGTCGCCGGGAGAGTCCCGGTCGGCGCGCTCGGCTGAGCGAGTTCACCCGGATCGGACGATGTTCGATCCAGGACGCATGCGATGTTTCCGCGGATGCCGTCGTCGCTTGACTTCCGGCTGCCGTTGGCTCAGCGTCGTCCGGGGAGCAGCAGCCGATGAACCTGCCCAGATTCCGGCGGCTCAAGGACGAGGCGCCTCCGACGCAACACGCTGAGGAGGAGCACCACGTCATCCAGGTCGACCTCGACCAGCTCTCGGCCGTCTTCTCGGCGCCGCGGTGGCTGCGCGACCTCGGGCTGGCTTCCTGGCTGCTGGTCGGCGTCGCCGCACTGCTCGCCGGGCTCGTCCTGCTCATCGGCGCCACGTCCGCCATCACGCAGCCGGTGCTGGCGGCGTTCGTGGTCGCGTGCGTCGCCTCCCCGGTCGTCCACTGGCTCCGGCGGCACGGCGTGCCGCGAGCCGCGGGCGCGGCGCTCGTCCTGCTCGCCATCGTCGCCATCGCGCTCGGTGTCGTCGTCCTCGTCATCGGGGGCATCACGTCCCAGGCCGACGAGATCCGGTCGTCCGCGAGCGGCGCCGTCGACAAGATGGAGGGGTGGCTGACGGACGCCGGCGTCGACGCGTCGGGCGCCGCGAGCGCCGGCGACACTGCCAAGGCCGACACCTCGGCGAGCGTCTCCACCTTCGTGCACGGGGTCATCAGCGGCATCGAAGGGATTGCGTCGCTGGCGCTGGGCCTGTCGTTCGCCGCCCTCAGCCTCTTCTTCCTTCTCAAGGACGGGCCTTCGATGCGCGGCTGGGTCAACAGGCACCTGGGCGTCGAGGAGTCGGTGGCCAGGACGATCACCGGGAACGTGATCGTGTCGCTGCGGCGCTACTTTGGCGGCGTCACCATCGTCGCGGCGTTCAACGCCGTCGTCGTGGGCATCGGCGCCGTCGCCCTCGGCGTCCCCCTGGCCGGGACGATCGCCCTCGTCTCGTTCGTGACCGCCTACATCCCGTATGTCGGAGCGTTCGTCGCGGGCTTCTTCGCGGTCGTGCTCACGCTCGGCGCCGAGGGGACGACGGACGCGATCATCATGCTCATCATCGTCCTACTCGCCAACGGACTCCTCCAGAACATCCTCCAGCCGGTCGCCTTCGGCGCGACGCTCGGGCTCAACCCGCTCGTCGTCCTCATCGTCACCATCGGCGCGGGCGCGCTCTTCGGGATGGTCGGGCTCGTCCTCGCGGCGCCCCTGACCTCGGCGGCCGTCCACATCAGCGCCGACCTCGCCCGGGCGAAGGCGCTGGCGGCGAGGGAGGCGGAGGCGAAAGCCGCCGCCATGGCTCCGGACGAGCCCGAGCCGGCGGCCGGCTGACGCCATGAGCACGCAGGCAGCGGCAGAGAAGCACTCGCGCATCCTCCCGTTCGACGACCCGTCGCGCCGCCGGCGGCTGGTCAAGGTCGGGACCTGGCTGCTCGGGACGGCGCTGGTGCTTATGCTGCTCCACCTGCTCGGGATCGACGTGATCGGGTGGATCCAGGACCTCTGGGACCAGATCAAGGCGGTCCCCGCCGGCTACATCGCCGCCGCGCTCGTCTTCCAGACCGGCCAGACGGTGTTCGCCGGGCTCGCCTACTACGGCATCCTCAAGGCGGCCTTCCCGAACGAGGTCACGATCGCGCCGATCGTGACGGCCTACGCCGTCGGCGTGGCGATGAACAACTTCCTGCCGGCGAACATCGGCACGTTCGTGACACTGCTCATGTTCGTCGCGATCATCCCGAGCTGCACGTTCCCGGGGGCGATCGCGGCCTACCTCGTGCAGAAGATCTTCTTCACGATCGCGGGGACGTTCGTCTACCTCTACCTCTTCCTCTCCGTCCCCGGCTCCTTCGACGAGAACCTCGGGAACCTCACCGACCACCCGGTGCTTTCGGTCGCGATCGTGGCCGGCATCGTCTTCCTGCTCGTCCTGCTCGGCCGCATCTTCTGGGCGCAGGTCAAGAAGCTCTGGGCCAAGGCAAAGCAGGGCGGGGTGATCCTCTCCCAGCCGAAGCGCTACTTCACCCACTCGTTCTTCCCTGCGTTTCTCTCCTGGACGTGCAAGCTGATCGTGATCGGGATCTTCCTGGCCGCCTTCGCGATTCCCGTCACCTTCGAGTCGATCATGTGGGTGGCCGGGTCGGGCTCGCTCGCCAACGTCGTCTCGTTCACGCCTGGGGCGGTCGGCATCACGCAGGCGACGAACGCCCTCGCGCTGGACGTCTGCTGCGACGTCCCGCACGGCCAGGCCGTGGACTACTCGACCGCGCAGCAGCTGATCACGACGGCATGGAACGTCCTCGTCGCAATCGTCCTCACCATCTGGGTCTTCGGCTGGACGGGCGGGAAGCTGCTCGTCAGCCAGTCGTACGAGGACGCGAAGGAGAAGGTCGCCGAGCAGAAGGAGGAGCGCGCGGCGAAGAAGGCGGCCAAGCGGGAGCCGCGGGCGGAGTTCGGAGGCGGCTTCTTCCACCGGGGGCGCTCTGACGACGACGGCGGAGACGGCTAGCAGCGTGGCCGGGGAGCGGTTCCGCCGGCAGGTCGCCTGGAACCCGGAGGCGCCGAAGCTCCGGCCCGCACGCGTGGTCGCCTCGTGGGTGATCTCGGCCCTCGCCCTCCTGGCGGCGGCGAGCATCGTCTCCGGCGCCCACATCGGGAGCTTCCGGGGCGCGCTTCTCGTCGCCGCGATCGTCGCGGTCCTGAACGCTCTCCTGCCGCCCGTGATCGCTTCGCTCAGGCTGCCGTTCACGCTCGTGCTCGGGTTCCTGCTCGTCCTGGCCGCGGACGCCGCGATCCTGCTGCTCGCGGACTCGCTCACCGACGGCGCGATCTTGCTCGACTCGTTCTGGGCGGCGCTCCTAGTCGCGCTCGTCGCGGCCGCGGTCAGCGTCGTCCTCCAGGTGATGGTGGGCGCGAACGACGACGACACGTACACGCTCCAGGTGATCCAGCGGCTCGCGCGCCGCTCGGGCGAGCGGGTCGAGAGCGAGCGGCCGGGGATCATCTTCCTCGAGATCGACGGCCTGGCGGGCCCGGTGCTCCGGCGGGCGATGCGCGACGGCAACGCGCCCACGATGGCGCGCTGGCTGGCCGAGGACACGCACACGCTGACCGAGTGGGAGCCCGACCTCTCTTCCCAGACCGGGGCCAGCCAGGCCGGCATCCTCCTAGGCTCGAACGAGGACATCTCGGCGTTTCGCTGGGTCGAGAAGGAGACCGGCCTGCTGATGACCTGCTCGGCCCCGGCCGACTGCGCCGAGATCGAGCGCCGCCGCGCCACCGGGATCGGACTGCTCGCCGACGGCGGGGCCTCGCGCGGGAACCTGCTCTCAGGTGAAGCCGACCACGTCATCCTCACCGTGAGCAGGCTCGAGGCCGAGAAGAAGGCGAACCCGGGCTACCGCGCCTTCCTGGCCAACGGCTTCAACGTCACGCGCGCGCTCGTCCTCTTCGTCTGGGAAGTGATCATCGAGATCACCGCCTCGACCCGTCAGCGCCGCCGCGACGTGCGCCCGCGCGGCCACCGCGGCGGCCTCTACCCGTTTATGCGCGCCGCCATGTGCGTCGTCGTGCGCGACCTGATCGTCTACGGCGTCCTCACGGACATAATGAAGGGCCGCCCCGCCGTCTACGCGACGTTCTCGAGCTACGACGAGGTCGCGCACCACTCCGGTCTCGAGCGGCAGGACACGCTCGAGGCCCTCCGCAAGCTCGACGAGCAGTTCGGGCGCATCGACCGCGCCCGCCGCTACGGGCCGCGCCCGTACGAAATCGTCGTCCTCTCCGACCACGGCCAGACGCAGGGCGCCACCTTCAAACAGCGAAACGGCTACGGCCTCCACGACCTCGTCGACCGCTCGCTCTCCAACGGAGACGTAACCGAGGTAGCCGGCGGCGACGAGCAGGACTCCATGGTCGGCCACGCCCTCGGCGAGGCCACCGGGCGGACGCAGAAGAAGAAGCGCGCGAAGAACGACGTCAGCGGCGAGCAGGTGGTCGTCCTCGGCTCCGGCAACCTCGGCCTCGTCTACCTGATGGAGGAGCCGAGGCGGCTCACCCTCGAGGAGCTGAACCAGCGCCACCCCGAGCTCGTCCCCACCCTCCGAGCGCATCCGCACGTCGGCTGGCTGCTCGTCCGCTCCACCGAGCACGGGCCGCTCGCGCTCGGCGCCAACGGCACCCGCTACCTGGCCGACGGCCGCGTCGAGGGCGAGGACCCGCTGGCCCCCTTCTCACCCACAGCGCCGCAGCACCTGCTACGAACCGACGGGTTCGCCCACGTCGCGGACATCATGGTCGGCAGCTTCTACGACCCCGACCTCGACGAAGGCTGCGCCTTCGAAGAACTCATCTCCTTCCACGGCGGCCTCGGCGGCCCACAAACCCAGCCCTTCATCCTCCATCCCGTGTCACTCCCGCTCCCCGACGGCGAGATCGTCGGCGCCGCCGCGGTGCACGAGATCCTCCTCGGCTGGCGCAAGCACCTGGCAGGCGCGAAGGCTCACGCGTGATCTACGGCCTCTGGACGCTCGTGGGCGTGGTCGCGCTCGTGCTCATCGTCTTCACGCTGATCAGCGTGTTCAGGAACCCGCGCATCTCGGCGGGCGAGAAGGCCGTCTGGGTGGTGGCGACGATCTGCTTCCCGCTCCTCGGCTCCCTCGTGTACTTCACGGTCCGCCGCGACTGGTGAGCGCGGCGGGCGGCGGCTGGCCTCCCAGCCGAGCGGTGCGAGATACTTCCGCTGCTCATGCGGAGACTCGTCCTAGCGCTCGCCGGCGTTGCGCTCGGCGCCTGGTCGGCGCCGGCCGCCGCCGAGGTGGTCACGCTCGACCTGACGCCGCGCATCCCCACGTACGGATCGACCGTTCGCCTGGCAGGCGCGGTGACGCCCGCACGGCGAACCACCGTCGAGATCTATCGCCGGGAGTCCGGCAGCTGGCACCTCGTCGCCGATGACCAGTCGGGTGCCAACGGCAGGTACTCGCTCGGCATCCGGGCGCACCGGCCCGGGCTCTACGTCGCGCGAACGGATGCCGCCGAGTCATCGCAGGCGAGGCTGCGGATCCGGCCGGTGCTCACGACCTCGTTCGCCGGCCTCAGGATCGTCGGCGCCCCGCTTCGGCTGACGGGCCGGCTGCGCCCCGCCGTCGCGGGGACCCTCACCCTCACCGTCAGAGGGCGAGCGCGGAGGGTGGGGCTCGGCGGCTACGGCCGCTTCGGCGTGCCGCTCCCGACCAAGCGCGCCGGCGGACTCGGCCTCAAGCTCGTCCTGCGCCCCGAGGACGACTTCGTCCGCGTCGTACGCCGGCTGCGGAAGCGGGTCGGCGCGCCTGTGCTCAGCGTCGGCGACCGCAGTCGCGCCGTGCGCTTCCTCGAGCGGCGGCTCGACACGCTGAAGTACGTGCTGCGCGACGTCGACAGGGGCTTCCATGCCGACACCCGCGATGCGGTCTATGCCTTCCAGAAGGTGGAGCGCCTCGGGAGAACCGGCGTGGTTACGTCACGGTTCTGGCGCGAGCTGCGCCGCGCCCGCACCCCTCGAGCGGCGGTCGAGCGCGGCAAGCACATCGAGGTCGACAAGGCGAGGCAGGTGCTCTTCGAGGTCCGGCGCGGCAAGGTCGTCCGCATCGTGCACACCTCCACCGGCGCCACCGGGAACACGCCGGTCGGCCGCTGGCGCATCTACCGGAAGTCGCCCGGCTTCAACTCGCTCGGGATGTACTACTCGATGTACTTCCTGCGCGGCTTCGCCGCGCACGGCTACCACAGCGTCCCCCCATGGCCCGCGAGCCATGGCTGCGTCCGCCTGCCGAACTGGTTTGCGCCGCGGCTCTACGACCGCTGGGACCTCGGCGACGTGGTCTGGGTCCTGCCGACGACCGCGCGGCGCTCGCCGCTCTGGCAGAACCCGGCCGCGGTCAGCCGCACCGCGCCCCCGCGGTCCGTGGGCGTCGTCGGTCCCTGAGCAAGGCCGCGCAGAGGTCTTACCGAACGCGGTAGTCGATGAACGTGGCGAACCTCGACTGCCGCACGCCGAGGTGCTCGAGCTCGATGTCCTTCGTGAACCCCTCGAAGAGGTGCTTGCCTGCGCCGAGGATGACGGGCGCGATGACGATGGTCAGCTCGTCGACGAGATCGGCCTCGAGCGCCTGGCGGATGGTATCGGCGCCGCCCATCACGCTCACGTCCTTCTCCCCGGCAGCGTCCTTCGCCCTCGTCACGGCTTCCTCCACTCCCTCGACGAACACGAAGGCGCCGCCGTCCGGCTGCTCCTCGGGCCGGTGCGTGACGATGAAGAACGGCAGATCCCACGGGTTCTTGTCGCCCCAGTGCTCGGCCGCCTCGTACGTCCAGCGCCCGCCAACGACGGCGCCGATCCGGCCGAAGGCCTCCTTTAGCCACTCGGCATCCTCCTCGGTGGCCTCGCCCGTCGGCTCCGCGTCGTAGCTCCACGGCCCGCCGAACACCCAGTAGTGCAACCGCTCGCCACCCTCCCCGAGCCCCTTGCCCGGTCCGTCGTCGGGCCCGGCAACGTAGCCGTCGACCGACGTCGTGATCGCTGCAATGACCTTGCCCATATCTCTCCCTCTCCCTTCGCTCGACCTCGTGCCTTGCCGTAGTGACCGCGCACGTCCCCGGAACTCATCGGGCCGTGCTGCGGCGCGGCCGACGTGCCCGCGCGCGTCGGGACTCGAAGCCCCGCGGTGGGCGCTCAGCCCGAGCTGACCTCTGCGGGCGAGTCGTTCGCACCGCCCGCCCGGGCCTCACGGTCACCGTGCCAGAAGCGGATGTTCTTCATCCACGCTTCGTCCTTCATCGCCTCGACGACCACCTCCAGCCTCTTGGGCTTGCCGCGGTCGCCGCCCAGGATCGCGAGGAACTTGTCCCTGTCTTGCGCGGTCTCGTACGCGTGCACGAGGTCGCTCGCCGTACGGATGCCGTAGCGCCGGAGCTCGGTGCGGTCGGCCGACGAGCACAGGTGGAGGTAGAGGATCGCCTGGTCAGTCCAGTCGATCAGCCGAGGCACCGGGATCCGCGTCAAGAGCATCAGCTCGACCAGGTCGTGGTGCGCGAGGGCCTCGATGTTCGTCACTCCTTCGGATGCGAGCCGCGTCCGGTCGTAGAGGTCGATCCCCTCCAGGTTCGTCAGCGGAAGAGGGTCGGCCAGCGCGGCCGCGACGGCGTCGTCGGGCCGGTCTGCCTCCTTCCCGTCCTCGGAGCGTTTCCCGTCCTTGATCTGGGAAATCCGGTACCAGTGCACGATGTGCTGCGACTGCTCACGCAACCAGTTCAGGACCGCCTGGGGGACGATCCCGGCAACGAACGCGAACACAAGGAGGCGGGTCGAGTCGTCGTCGAACGCGAGCTCGAGCACCCAGGCGAGGATGACGACGGTGACGATCCGAACGCTGATGTCGCTGTAGGACTTCGGGCGCAGGTCGCGCCGCACGTACCCGCGCAGCAGCGCGAACAGCGTGAAGAAGTACGCGCCGAGGAACGCGAACGCGGGCGCGGTCAGCCTCGGGTGGAAGAGCTCTGCGATCTGCTCCTCGGTGCTGACGACGGCAACGTCCGGATTGAGCAGCACGAGCAGCCACCCGAGCATGATCAGCACGGTCGCGACGAAGATCGGCGCGAGCCGGCCCGGCGGCAGTCTGCTCGACCGTCCGGGCCGCTCCTTCCCGTAGATCTCGTCCATCTGCCGCCCGTACTTCGCCTTGATGTCACCGACCGTCTTCATCTCGGGATCGAGCCGGAAGATCTGGTGCTCGAACCGCTCCCGCAGGGTGCTCAGCCGGTCGCGGTCGAACTGGTAGTAAAGGAGCGCCGGCAGAAGCGCCGCGATGGCGATCAGCACGAGCTGCATCGTGCGGCAGACCACCGTCAGGTAGTCGGCCCTGGTGGCGTTCCCGTCGACGATGTCCGAGACGACGGGCTCGAGGTCCGCGCCGTAGTAGAGCGTCACGGCCGGCACGGCCAGGCAGAAGAGCACCACGATCAGGAACGCGAACGCCTGTCGGGCCCACGCGGCCAGGTCCGCCCGGAAGTCCTTCAGGTTCCCAGGGCGCTTGGCCGCCTTGCCGACGACCCAGGCGGGCGGCAGGAGGATCAAGATCACCCCGGCGATCCACCCCCACATTCCTTCCAATGTCCCGAGGCCGTAGGCGAGGGGCACGAGAAGGAGCCAGAGCGAGAGGGAGCTGTAGTCAACCGGCGTCGGCGGCAACACTCTCGTCACCTCGATCTCTTGCCGCCCTTCTTCCTTTCCCAGGTCGAGCTCGATCCGCGGATTGCGGGGCAGCGTTCGGCTGCCGTGGGGCGGGAGGACCCATACGGTCCCGTCCCGGCGCCTGAGCCGAAGCCGGCGCGCGGTGAGGTTCCGGACGGTCCAGGTTCGGTCCGAGCCATCTGGGGACGTTCCGCCGGAGCTTGCTGCCTCCTCGAGCGCGACCGCGGCCTCGAACGCCTCCTTGACCCCGTCGTCCAGACCGTTCGCATCGGCCGGCCTGACGCGCCTGGGCCCGCCGGCCAAGGGGAGGCCTACCCCGAGCACGATCTCCAGCAGGTCCCGAAGCGCCGCGGTCGCGCGACGCGCGTGCTCGTCCGTGGGGGGCACCCGCTCGGTCCCGTCGACGTAGTCCTGCAGGATGCTTCGCAGGGCGCGAAGCCCGGGCGCTGCGCGCTGCGCCAGCTCGCCGTTCAGCTCGGTCGCGACACCCGGCGAGAGCTCGATGCGCGTCGGCTCGCTTCCGCGGCTCGACCGGAGCACGGCGACCGAGAGCGCGACGAGCTGCGCGATGGTCTCTGCGGGCTCTGTTGGACGGCGGCGGCGCCGTCGCCGTCCGTCTCCGCCGCAGGGCCTCGCTCACGTGTGGACGACACGATTGCCCTCCCTTGTGCGCCTCTGAGGGTACGACTGACTCGTGGCAATTGCAACGCCGCCAAGAGCGTCCGCGGCGTCTCGACATGCGGCCGCTAGCGATACGCGACCTCCTGGCGGCGGCCGGATTCGCTCGAGCGCACGATCGCGTCGCAGACCTCAGCCGCGCGATAGCCGTCCTCAAACGTCGCTCCGTGAGGAGCCACCTCCCCGCCTTCGGCGATGGCCGTGAGGAGGTGGTGCAGCTCGTGCACGAAGGAGTGCTCCCAGCCGATGATGTGGCCGTGCGGCCACCAGTGCTCCCAGAAGGGGTGGTCGGCCTCGGAGACGAGCACGTTCCGGAAGCCCTGGGCCTGCTTACCCGGCTTCGAGTCGCTCAGGTGCACCTGCAGCTCGTTCAGGCGCTCGAGGTCGAAGGCGATCGAGCCCTGCGAACCGTTGACCTCCCAGGCGAAGGCGTTCTTGCGGCCCGGGCAGAAACGTGACGCCTCGATCGTGCCGACCGCACCGTTCTCGAACTCGACGACCGACTCGAACGCGTCGTCGACGTCACGTCCCTCCTTGAACGTCCGCGTGGCTCCGCTCACGGACGCAATCTCCCCGACCAGGTAGCGCGCCAGGTCGATGACGTGCGCGCCGAGGTCGCCGAGCGCGCCCGAGCCCGCGGCCGCGCGGTCGAACCGCCACACCTGGTCGTCGATGTCGCCCCACTCCTGCAGGTAGCGACCGCGGAAGTGGTAGATGTCGCCCAGGTCGCCGGCCTCCAAGAGCTCGCGCGCCAGCCGCACCGCCGGGACGAACCGGTAGTTGAAGGCGCACATGTGCTTGACCCCGGCCGCCGCGACCCGCTGCCAGACCTCGTAGCTCTCCTCGGCGGTGCGCGCGAGCGGCTTCTCGCAGACGACGTGCTTGCCGGCTTCTGCCGCCGCGATCGTCGGCTCCGCGTGCAGATCGTTCGGGCCGCTGTTGTCGAAGAGCTCGATCTCGTCGTTGGCGAGCAGCTCGTGCCAGTCCGTCGTGTAGCCCTCGAAGCCGTAGCGGCGCGCAGCTTCCGCCACCGCCTCCTCCGTCCTCCCCGAGATCCCGACGAGCCGCGGCACGAGCGGAGGCGGCCACGTCATGTAGGCGATCTTCCGGTAGGCGTTCGAGTGGGCCTTGCCCATGAAGGCGTAGCCGAGCAAGCCGATCCCGATCGCGCGAACGTCGCTCTCGCCGGCGGCACGGGCCATCGTGAGGAAGCCGAGCTCGCTCCCTTGCGCCATCGTCAGCTCCTTTCGTAGGCCGCGTCGAAGGCGAGCGCGGACGGGACGAAGTCGCTTCTGCGTACGAAGGCGAGCGCATCCTGTGCGCCCCATTCCCGGTCCATGCCGGCGTCCTCCCACTCAATGGAGAGCGGGCCCTCGTAGCCGATCCGGTTGAGGGCGCGGAAGAGCGACTCGAAGTCCACGTCCCCATGTCCCGGTGAGACGAAGTCCCAGCCCCGCCCTGCCTCGCCGAAGTTCAGGTGGCCGCCCAGGATCGAGCTGCGGCCGTCGAGAGTCTTCTTCGAGTCCTTGACGTGGACGTGGTAGATGCGGTCGGCGAACTCGGTGACGAAGGCTGCCGAGTCGAGAGACTGGTGGGCGAAGTGGCTCGGGTCGAAATTGATCCCGAAGCCCTCCCGCCGGTCGATCGCCTCCAGCGCCTTGCGGGTGGTGACGAAGTCGTAGGCGATCTCCGTGGGGTGCACCTCGAGCCCGTAGCGAACGCCCTCCGCCTCGAAGACGTCGACGATCGGGCCCCAGCGGTCCGCGAAGTCCCGGTAGCCTGCCTCGATCGCCTCGAAGTCGTTGGGTGGGAACGAGTACAGGAGGTGCCAGATGGAGGATCCGGTGAAGCCGTTCACCTGGGTGACGCCGAACCTCGCTGCCGCCCGGGCTGTGTCCTTCAGCTTGTCGGCCGCGCGCCGACGCACGCCTTCCGGGTCGCCGTCGCCCCAGACGTCCGGAGCGAGGATGGCGCGGTGGCGCTCGTCGACGGGATCGCAAACCGCCTGGCCGACCAGGTGCGTCGAGATAGCGTGGCACTGGAGGCCGTGGCGGTCGAGGAGCTCGCGGCGACCGTCCACATAGCGGGGATCGGCGAGCGCCTCGTCGACGTCGAAGTGATCGCCCCAGCAGGCAAGCTCGAGGCCGTCGAACCCCCACGACGAGGCCTTGTCGGCGAGCTCTTCGAGCGGCAGGTCGGCCCACTGGCCGGTGAAGAGCGTGACGGGACGTGCCATTCGCTGTCCTCCTTAGGCGGTGGTGAACGTGGCGGTCTGCTGGCCCTCGGCCAGGACGAGGTTGACGCCGGCAGCGCGGTAAGCCTCGACCGTCTGACGCGGAAGGCCGTCGTCGACCACTAGGGCATCGAGCTCCTCCGGGCGCGCGATCGAGAGCAGGGCAGAGAGCCCGAACTTGGACGAGTCCATGAGGCCGACCGTCCTCGCCGAGGACGCGGACGCAGCCTTCAGGGTGTCTGCAAGAGCCCGCCGCGTCGTCGTCAGGCCGTTCTCGAGCGTGACGCCCCCGGCCGAGACGAAGGCCGTGCCGATGTTGAGACCGGCGAGGAACTCCACCGCCCAGCGGCCGCCGATCATGCGGAGCGTCTGGTCGACCTCGCCGGGCGTGACGACGACGTGGATGGACTGGGCGTGCAGCTCGCCCGCGATCGCAGGCGAGTTCGTGACCAGCGTGAGCGCCCGCGGCGGGTGGCGCTCCAGGCGCCGTGCGAGCACGAGGCACGTCGTGGACGAGTCGACGAAGATGGTGGAGCCGTCTTCCACGAATCGAGCCGCGCGCGCCGCTATCGCCTCCTTCTGCGGCAGCGCCTGCTCGAGCCGCTTCGTCCAGTCGGTCGGCACGCGGAGCGCTCTCGGACCGCTGCCGGGAAGGCGGGCGCCTCCGTGGACGCGTTCGATCAGGCCGTCACGGCCCAGGCGCTCGAGGTCGCGATGGATGGTGATCTGCGAGACGCCGTAGTCGCGGGCGAGCTCGGCGATGGACGCGCCCCCGTCGCGCTGGATGCGCTCGAGCATGCTCGCTCTGCGCAGGTCGGCCGGCAGCAAGCCCGTTCCCATCAGGTGGCGGACGGCGTCGAGGCCAACGCGAGGTACCGCTCCACGACGAGATCCGCGAGCTCCGGGTCGTTGACGTGGGTATCGACGAGTTCGAGCGGGATCTCGGGCCGGAGCGCGGCTCCGAGCGCATCCAGGAACGCGGCGTCCGCCTCGGGAAACCAGAGGTCGCCGCCCTCGACGTCCGCGAGGGAGAAGCCCTGGGTCGGTGAGAGGACGTGGACGGCCCCGCGCGCTTCGTTGAGCCGTTCGCCGACGATCCGACCGAGCTCGGCCATCTCCTCCGGTTCGAGACGGACGAGCGTCGCGACCGGATTGTGGTAGTAGCTCTTGCGGCCGCGGTACTCGCCCGGGACCGTCTCGGGCGCGCCCTGGTTGAAGAAGTCCACACAGCCGGGGACGACCACCTGCGGCAAGCCCCGCGCACCTGCGACCCGGAGGCGGTCGGGCCCCGTGGCGTGGAGCCCGTCCAGGAGCGAGTTCGCAAGCTCGGAGAGCGTGTAGTCGATCACACCCGCGAGCGCGCCCGATTCCGCGAGCTTCTCCATCGCCGGCCCGCCGACACCGTTCGCGTGGAAGACGACCGGCTCGTGGCCAACCCGCTCGAGAGCGGCGCGAATGCGCATCACAGCCGGCGTCGTGTGCCCGAGCATCGTGATGCCGACGGTGCGCGCGCCGAGGTCTTGCAGCGGCGCTCCCGCGTTCCGCGCCATGCCCGCCACGGCTGCGGCCGCGTTGTCGAACACCGCTCGCGCGATCGGATTGAGGCCGATGATGTCGACGACCGAGTGCAGCACCAGGACATCGCTCTCGCCGACGAAGGGGCCGAACGGGCGGCGGCCCGAAGCGCTCGGCGTGACGATCACCTTGGGGACGCCGAGTGGCAGTGCGTGCATGCCCGCCGCTCCCAGAAGCGCTCCCTCCGCCCCACCGAGGCAGAGCACGCCGTGCAGGCGACCCTCGAGCCAGAGGCGAAGGCAGATCGCACGGACTCCCTCTGCCATCATCTCGACCGCGGCGCCCCGGCTTCCTGCGGTCTGGATGCGCTCCAGCTCGTAGCCGGCCTCGAGAGCCACTTCCTGCCGCGTGACGTCGGCGCGCGTCCCGGGCCGGCCCAGGATTCCCGAGTCGATGACGATCGGCCGAGCTCCGAGGCCGGCCAGCCTCTCGGCGACGTAGGCGATCTCCTCGCCCTTGGTGTCGAGAGTCCCGATCAGCGCGATCTGCGGCTCATCCGTCACAGGCCTTCCCTCACGCCCGTTCTCGCCACTCCCTGGTGTGCACCTCCACCGGCGCCTTCTGGAACTCCTCGAGCGCCGCCGCGAGGTGCTCGGCGTAGAGCTCGTACGTCTGCTCGCCCTTCTCGGCCGTCGCCCTGAACGGATTGCCGATGACGCCGGTCGGCGTGAAGTCGCTGTGGTCCGTTGGGAAGAGGAAGTACTGGTACCCCTGGAACTCCACGTCCGGCGCGCCGTCGAGCTTGACGAAGCCCTCCGGGAACCAGTCCGGCCGCTTCACCCTCTGGTTGACGGCGCGGTCCATCCTGACGAGGCGCTCGTCGTGCGCCAGCACCTGGGCGGTCTCGAGCTCGCTGGAGTGCCACCCCGGCGTCTCCTCGGGCGGGTTCTCCATCACCTCGTCGATGAGGCCGAGGTAGCGCTCGGCGTAGAGCTTCGAGAAGGTGACGAACGCGCCCGTCTCGTAGCGAATCCGGCGCAGCAGCGGGTCGATGATCTTCGTGTTCGAGCCGTGGTTGTTGACGAACACGAGCCGGTTGAACCCGTGGTGGACGAGCGAGCGCGCGACGTCGTGGTAGACCTCGAGCAGGACCTGCGAGCGGATCGTGATCGTTCCCGTCCCCTCGCCCGCCTCGTACATGTGCTGAGGCGAGTAGCCGAACCAGACGCACGGCGTGTAGAGGACCTGGGCCCGTTCCGCCGCCCGCCGGGTGATCTCGTCGGCCTGGATCGTGTCCGTTGCGAGCGGCAGGTGCGGCCCGTGCTGCTCGAGGCTCGCGATCGGGATCATCACGATGTCCTTCTCGGCCAGGTACGCCTTGATGTCCGGAGGCGCAAGATCGGCGATGTTGTAGGAGGGCAAGTCCATCGGATCGCCTCTAGGCGGGAGCCGCTGCGCTCATCGCCTGGCGCAGGCAGTCGATCGACTCCTGCACGTAGCGGTCGTAGAGCTTCTCCGGCACGGCGCCCGTGCCGTGGTCGCGCAGGAACTGTTCGAGCCCGACGCTCGCGTCCGCCTCGGACGCGTCGCCGATTTCCGTGCGCTGGGAGATGCGGCTGCGGTCGACGGTGGCGACGAACTCGACTGTGAGGTAGCCGTCGTAGCCGACCTCGCCGAGCGTGCGCACGATCAACTCCCAGTCGATGGCTCCCTGCCCGGGCGGCATACGGTTGTTGTCGGCGACGTGGAAGTCGACGAGCCGATCGCCGGCGGCCCTGATCGCATCGGGCCAGTCGGCCTCCTCGATGTTCATGTGAAAGGTGTCGAGGCAGACGCCGCAGTCCCCGCCGACGTCCTCCGCCAGCGCAAGCGCCTGGTCGCAACGGTTCAGGAAGTACGTCTCGAAGCGGTTGAGGGGCTCGAGCGCGAGCCGGACCTCGCACCACTCGGCATGCGCCTGGCACTCCTTGAGGCTCTCGACGGCCCACGTCCACTCCTGCTCTGGGGTCGACATCGGCGTCACCTTGCCGACCGTCGAGGGGACGACCGTGAGGATCGACCCGCCGAGCGCCTTAATCAGGTCGAGCGTGTCCTTCACGTACTGGACGCTGCCGACACGCACGTACTTGTCCTCGTGCAGCAGGTCGCGGCCTCCGACCATGAGCGTCACGGAGCCCCAGCACTCGAGCCCGTGCTCGTCGAGCAGCGAGCGCACGTGCTTGGCGTCGTAGAGCGCCGGCTCCCCCGAGATCTCGATGCCGTCGTAGCCGCAGGCGGCCAGGCGCCGGATCGTCGTCTCGATCGGCTCCGGCCGCATCCAGTTGTGCCTCGGCACCTTCCGTCCCATCGG
>Ga0081538_10001038_pt1 | contig 29617 bp, 29 predicted proteins | sample TabmetS5T2R1_FD_71022 | JGI IMG/M metagenome (GOLD analysis project Ga0081538, IMG submission 71022) | Tabebuia heterophylla rhizosphere microbial communities from the University of Puerto Rico - S5T2R1 | ecosystem: Host-associated > Plants > Roots > Rhizosphere ...
CCGGGGTGCGATGGTCGTTCCGAGGCAAGGACGCAGGGAGCGCTCGTAGCGGATGAGCTACGGGCGCGACTGAGGACGCAGTCCTCGGGGCGAGCAGCGCGGCCCGGCGGCACAGCCGTCATTTCGTCAAAGCTTCCTTGGACGCGGCTTAACCTCTCAACCCTCAAGTTGAGGTTGATAGATGAGCTCCTAGCTGGTTTACTGTGTGGTCGCCCCGTCCCCGACCCTGGAGTTGCCGCGTGGAAGCCCTCCCTGATCTTGGAACCCTGTCTGACCAGGAACTGCGCGATCTGATCCGCGAGCTGATGGTGCAGGAACACAAGGTGTCGTACGAACGGCGCCTCCTGCACGGCAAGATCGACATCCTCCGGGCGGAGCTTCAGGCGCGCCTACAGAGGCAGGTGGGGGAGGAGGAGAGTCCTCTGCACGAGATCGACGTCGACAAGCTCGCGGCGATCCTCGCCTCGAAGGCGCCGCCCCCGACGGACGAGGAGCTGGACTCGGCGGAGCGGTGAGCAACGTCCACTGCCCCGAGTGCGGCTTCCAGAATCCCGAAGCCGCCAACTACTGCTCGAAGTGCGGCGCGCTCCTGATCCACGAGGAGCCCGGAGGCCACACCACGATGACGTTCACCCCTGACGAAGAGGCCGAGGAAGAGGGTGTCTCGCTCGCGGAGCTCCGCATCGAGGGGCCCGCGCTCGTAGTCCGCTCGGGCGGCGGCCGCGCGGGCGAGACGTTCCCGCTCGAGCAGGACCGCACGTCTCTCGGTCGTGCCCCGGAGTGCGAGATCTTCCTCGATGACGTCACCGTCTCGCGCCGACACGCGGTGATCACGCGGGGCTCAGACGGCTTCACCCTCCACGACGAGGGAAGCCTCAACGGCACCTACGTGAACCGCCGCCGGGTCGAGAGCGCGAAGCTCGAAGACGGGGACGAGGTGCAGATCGGCAAGTACAAGCTGACGTTCCTGGAGAGCTGAGGCGCGCAGTGGCAACGGCGACCGCGGACATCGGGCCTGGGCGGCCGCTCACCATCGGGGCGGTCTGCAACCGCCTGCGGGAGGAGTTCCCGGACATATCCATCTCGAAGATCCGCTACCTCGAGGACCAGGGGCTCCTGGCGCCGCGTCGGACGCAAGGCGGCTACCGCCTCTTCGCGGAGGAGGACGTCGATCGCCTGGAGACGATCCTGCGCCTGCAGCGCGACGAGTTCCTGCCGCTGCGCGTGATCCGGCAGGAGCTGGCGGCCGGCGCTCCCCGCCGACGGGAGCGAGCCCGCGCCGCCGGTCTGCGGGCCCCCGAGGATGAGGTCGACCTCGCCACGCTCTGCGAACGGGCCGGCGTGGACGCGGCTTTCGTCCGTGATCTGGAGGAGTTCGGGCTGGTCGAGCCTCGGACCGACGAGGGCCAGAAGCGCTTCCCCGAGCGGGACGTGGACGTCGCCGGGGCCTGCGCACGTCTTGCCCGCTACGGGGTCGCGCCGCGCAACCTGGCCACTTTTCGGCGCTGGGCCGACAACGAAGCCGATCTCCTCGAGCGGATCGTCGCGCCCGAGCTGCGCTCGCCGAACCCGGAGAAGCGCCACGCCGGCCTCGAGAACCTCGAGACGCTCGCCGCCCTCTCCCAAGAGCTCTCGAATCTCCTGTTCTGGCGGGCGCTGCGCGGTATCGTGCCGCGGGCGTGACCGTCGCTCGCCTCAGGCTCGCTCCCGTTGGGGAAGCCATGTTTCCCCCACGTGCCCACTTCTCACACCCTCCACGCGGTCATTGGCCGGTGCCCGGCCAGTGACCGTCGACCTCGAAGCGAAGATCCGGGACATCCCGGACTTCCCCAAGCGCGGGATCGTCTTCAAGGACATCATGCCGCTGCTCGCCGACTCGGAGGCGCTGCACGAGACCGTGGAGCGCCTGGCCGAGTTCGCCGAGCCGCGGAAGCCCGACGTCGTCCTCGGCGCCGAGGCGCGCGGGTTCATTCTCGGCGCGGCCCTCGCGTACAGGCTCGGCTGCGGATTCGTAGCGGCGCGGAAGCCCGGGAAGCTCCCTTGGCGGACGATCAGCGCCAAGTACGCGCTCGAGTACGGCTTCGACGCCTTGGAGCTGCACGCCGACGCGGTCTCGCACGGCGCACGGGTGCTCATCCACGACGACCTGCTCGCGACCGGTGGGACGGCGAAGGCGAAGATCGATCTCGTCGAGCAGCTGGGCGGAACGGTGGTCGGCCTCGCGTTCGTGATCGAGCTCGAGTTCCTGAACGGCCGCGACAAGCTCGAGGGCTACGACGTGTGCTCGCTGATCGCGTACTCCGAGTAGCGAGTGGTGCGGAGCTGCGTCCTCCGTGCCGATACATAATCGGAGTCAGATGTACGACCAGCTCACCGGGCGGTACACGTTCGCGTGCCCCGCGCGAGGCGACGTGAGGATCCCGCTCTCGCGCTTCCGCGTCCTCGAGCGCCTGCCCGGCGCAGCCCACCCGGCCGTCTTCAAGATCACGTTCGCCTGTGACTGCGGCGGCGAGCACGACGGCCTCGTGACGCACGACGAGCTGGACTGGGCGCCTCTCGCCGGGTCCGACGAGGTCTTCCTGAACGTCATGACGGCGCGGCTCGAGTCGGCGGCGCTCGAGCTCCTCGACCTGGCCGCGCGGCAGATCCAGTCCGGCCGCTGGCCGTGGAGCTTCTTCTGCTACCCCGAGGAGCGGCCCCGGCCTGTGACGCCGTCCGCGTTCAGGGTTCTTTCGGGCGGCGACGCCGAGCTCGGCCTCGCCGTGGAGTGCCCGACGTGCGCGCACACGACGGTCAACGTCGTCAGCCGCGAGCACGTGGACGTTCCCTTCTACAACGACCGCAGGATCGGCGTCGTGGAGCACATCTTCTCGGCCGACCACGAGCTTTCCCTCGCCGCGTTCCGGGACGAGCTCTTCTCCGGCGCCTTCGACGCCGGGCGCCGCGATCTGGCCGCATAGATCCTGCAGGCGATTAGGGACGTCCGGTAGCGGGCACATTCTTCTGCGGGACAACGACGCAGCGAGGTGAGCGAAGCATGTTCCGCAATCGCAACGGCAACGGGACGGTGGCGGAGGGGACGACGGTCGAGCAAGAGCACGTCTGGGGGAGCCCTCCAGTCGTGCGCGGCCTGACGACCCTGCTCGGAGTCGCCGCTGCCGGCTTTTTGGTCTGGCTGGCGACGCAGTTCGAGCTCGGCTCGAGAGGGGAGTACTGGACAGCGATGGGGATCCTCGCGGGCGCGGGGGCGTGCCTGGGGATCTCCCAGCTCCTCGGCGGATGGACGAAGTGGGGCGCCCCGACCTTCAGCCCCGGCGTCTTCTTCCTCGCCTTCGTGCCGACCTTCATCGCCGTGGGCGGCATCCTGGTCGCAACCAGACCGACCGGCACCGACGAGGGCGACCAGGTCGCGGGCTGGATCCGCGACATCGGCCTCGGCGGCCTGGCCGGGGACCTGATCGCGTTCCAGGGCGTGCTCGCCTTCGGGCTGGGCGTCGTCCTGACGTTCACGCTCGACACCCGCGGGCCCCGGAAGTCGGCGGACGAGCGCGAGGCGATCGGCGCCGACGAGGAGGTCCACGACTACCGACAGGAGAGCGTCGAGGAGGGCGAGGTGACGGTCGTCCGCGACCGCGACGGGTCGTAAGGGCTCGCCTTCCCTCGCGCCAGGGATCCGCGGGGCGCCGCTCCGGGCCGATACCGAGGAGGCCATGGATGCCGCACCGGCACATGACCTCCAGGGCCGGGGCGCGCCTCGGCTCCTACGCCACTTCGCCGCCCTCGAGCGCCTGACGAGCACCGACGGTCCCAGCGGGCGGGCGCGGCTGGAGCGCGAGCTGGGCTGCGACCTCGCGGAGTTCCTGGTGGGCGCGCTGGCGCGTTCGCGCCCCGCTGAAGAACGCTCGCTCCAGCTCTGCGCTGTCTAGAGAGCATGACGAAACGTAGCTATGTCGCTGGGGTGCGCTGCTCGCCCCGAGGACTGCGTCCTCAGTCGCGCCCGTAGCCTCCGGCTACGAGCACTCCCTGCGTCCTTGCCTCGGAACGACCATCGCACCCCAGCGACGAGCGACGTTCCGCCAAGCCCTCCTAGCGCCTGAGCTGGTCCTCGCCGAAGAGCCGGACGAAGAAGAAGACGAGGACCCCGACGACGAGACCGAAGAGAAACGCGCTTCCCAGGCCGGTGCCAATCGCCAGCAGGCCGATCCAGACGTAGCCGCCCAGCACGAGACCCCACACAAGAGACTGGAAACCGGGGCTGAAGGCGGGAGGACGAGGCGGGAAGTCCATCGGCGCGCCGAGTCTACCGACCGTGCGCGAGGGATCGCCTCGGACCAAAGATTCGCCGAGCCGGTTGCGCTTTCGTCCACCCCTCCGACCAACTTTCGGCTACCGCCTACGGCCGCCCGGTGGGGCTTCGACCTACTCGCGCTCCGTGCTCGGCGCAAGCGGCAATCTAGAGAGGGCGGGGGACAGGTGCAAGGGGTCCCAGAGCGCGTTCCTCGCAATTTGCGGAAAGTTCATTTTTCCACATTTTCCACAGGCGCCCGACGCGCCTGTGGGTAGTCCTGTGGAAGTCGGCTGCCCGCCTAGGATCCGGCGAGCGCGCGCTCAGTGTAGACGCCGCTCGGGTTCCAGAGCAGGAAGCCACCCGAGCGCGCGTCCCGGGCGGCGAGGATTTGCGCCCGGACGTCCTCGAGGGTGTAGTCGCGTCCCAGCGAGAAGTCCTGGAGCCATGGGACGAGGAGGGTGTCGTGCCCGCGCAGCTCCCGGCGGAAGTCGCGGAGGGCCCGTGCGACGGTGACTCCGGGAACGGCGTTCGGGTCGCTGAGCGAGTACTCGCCCAAGCCGAAGTGGGAGGGATAGACCATCGGGTAGATGGCATCGAGGCTCGGCGCGAGCCGGCGCGGCCGCTGCCCGATGCCCATCTCGCGCGTCGCCGTGAGGCCGAAGACCGCCGCGGAGACGCGCGCTCCGAGCGGCTCCAGCCTCGAGCGCGCGTACTTCGTGAACTCGGCGATCGTCGCGGACTTGTGCCCGCCGCGCGCGCCCGGGAACACCGCTGTCGAGACATCGCCGTCGGTGGGGAAGCGGATGTAGTCGAACATGATCTCGTCGAAACCCGCCTTCACGGCCGCGACCGCGATGTCGACGTTGTACTCCCAGACGCGACGGTCGTAGGGGTTCGACCAGGCGAGGCCGCCGCTGGTCGTCCAGACGCCGCCGCCGCGGCGCTGAATGGCGAGCTCCGGCCGCGCAGTGGCGAGGATCGGGTCCTCGAAGACGACCACGCGGCCGATCAGATAGACGCCCGCGGCTTCGGCCTTCTGCGCGGCGTCGCGCGGGTCATAGAAGCGCTTCGCGGCGCCGATGTCCTTCGCGAGCCGCGGCGCGCCGCGGCGGAAGCCGACGTCGCCGCTCTCGTCCTTCACGTCGAGCTCGAGCGTCGTCAGGCCCTGCTGGGTCAGCGAGAGGTACTCGTCCAGCTTGCCGTCGAGGGAGGCCAGCGCCGCGGTGACGTGGACGCCCCGGATCTCCGAGGGGAGCGCGACGGGCTCCGGGTGAGCGGGCGCCGTCGCGGTGCCCGTCGAGGGCGAGCGCTCGGTGTCGGCCGTCGGCGTCCGCTGCCCGCCCCAGCCGTTGAGGAAGGTCATCCCCAGGGCGGAGACCGCTGCGGCGACCGCGACGACCCCGAGGGCGAGGACCCGCCGCACGGCCCTGCGGCGACGAGACTGCCGTCGCCGTTCTCGGAACCGTTCGTTCGGGTCGACGGGCTCGAGCAGCATCGTGGTTCGGGCACCGTATTTCCTCCCAGCCAATGCCGCAAGCCGATCCGACCGGGCGGCGCAACACTTTTCGTTGCGCTAGGATCCCGGGCCATGCCGGTCGCGACCGCGCTGAAGGTGGAAGCTCTCGCCGCCGACTTTCGGTCGCAACGCCGGCTCGCTGCCGCGCTGGGGGTGAGCCCCGCGCAGATCACGCGCTGGACGCGGGGCCGGGGGATCGACCCGGAGAACGCCGACCGGGTCGACCTGCTCGAGCTGGCGATGTCGTATCTCTCGCGCCTGTACGAGCCCGAGACGGTCGAGCGCTGGCTCTTCGGCGTCAACCCGCACCTGCGGAACCGCCGTCCGATCGACCTGATCAGGGCGGGGAGGACCGAGGAGCTGCTCGCGGCGCTGCGCCAGGAGCGGGCCGGATCCTTCGCGTGATCCTCTACCGGTGCTTCCCCTGGAAAGCTGCCGCCGAGCCGGAAGACGCGGGCGGCCCGTTGTGGTTCCCGCGACGGCTCCAGGGAGGCGGGCGCCACGACGTGCCGGGTCGCTACGGCTGTCTCTACGTCTCCGAGGAGCCCGTGTCGGTCGTCGTCGAGCAGCTTGCGCCCTTCGTCGGCACCGCGCTCGAGGCACCGGACCTCCTGCGCAGCGGCCTACCGCTGGCTCTGGCGGAGCTCGAGCTCGCGGAGGAGGCCAGTCTGGTCGACCTCGACCAGCCGTTCGTGCTGGCAGCGGCGCGGCTTCGGCCTTCGCTCATCGCGACCAGGGAGCGGGAGCGCTCGCAGGCGGACGCTGCCGCGCTCCACGAGCTCTACCCCGAGGCGGTCGGCCTGCGGTGGTGGTCGACCTTCGAGCCGGGCTGGGCGAACGTGACGCTCTTCGACCGCGCCAGGAAACGGCTCGACATCGTCGAGGTGGCCAAGCTCAGCCTTCACGACGACGTGGTGGGGGAGGCGGCAAGGTTCCTGGGCCTCAGGGTGGCCGCATGACGGTCGACGAGCTCCTCGGAGGGCGCTTTCCGCGCCGCGTGGACGACGTCGTAGCCCTCATGCGCGACCTCGAGGCCGCGCTCCCGCCGGGAGACGGCGTCACCTGGTTCCTGCGCCTCTACCGGCCTGTGACCGAGGCCGTAGCGGAGGGCACGGGCCCCGGAGGGCCGTACGGCGACCCACGCTGCGTCCGGTGGCTCGACGTCGTCTTTGCCAACATGTTCTTCCGCGCGCTGCGGGACGCCTCGAGGTCGCTCGACGCGGTCCCGAAGGCGTGGGCGCCGCTCTTCGAGGCGCGCAGACGAGGTGGGATCGCGCCGCTCCAGTTCGCGCTCGCTGGCATGAACGCCCACATCAACCGTGACCTGCCCTTCGCGCTCGTGGAGACGTGGGCAGCGCTCGACCTCGAGCCCGAGCGCGACGGCGTCGCCTACCGCGACTTCGTGCTCGTGAACGACCTCCTAGAGCGGGTCGAGGAGCGCGTCAAGGCCGAGCTCGCGACGGGCACACTGGGCCACGTCGAGCGCTCCCTGGGCGAAGTCGACGACGCTGTCGCCATGTGGAAGGTCTCGCGCGCCCGCGATGCGGCGTGGACGAACGGCGAGACGCTCTGGGCGCTCCGCGCCGTTCCGGCGGTGAAGGCGGAGTTCGCGGGGACGCTCGACCGCCTGGTCGGCTTCGCGGGGCGGGGGCTCCTGCGGCCGATCGGGTAAATCTCCTTCGACTTGACATAACGCCCGTTATCGTGCGTCGGTTTCGAGCGCTGGAGTTTGACTTGACCGCTGCGACGGGTAGGGTAATCCCGGCACGTCTCCCGGCGGGTCAGTCTCTCTCCCATTTGTGAATCAGCTCCCGACATCGCCGAATGCCTGACGAGCGTTCTGTCGTCAGCCAGCACGACGAGCTTCAGCCGCTGCTGGAGCGCGCCGACGCATCCGGCGTCGTCGAGCTCGTAGAGCTGCGGGAGGCGCTCGAGCTCCTCGACCTGGATCCCGCCGAGGTCGAGGCGCTGCACAAAGAGCTGGAGGAGCACGGCATCGAGGTCGTCGACCGCCAGAAGGAGCCCGCCCCCGTCGCTCCGGGCACGGAGACGCTCGAGACGACCACCGACGCGCTCCAGCTCTTCCTGCGCGAGATCGGCCGGCATCCGCTCCTGACGGCCGCGGACGAGGTCGAGCTCTCGAAGCGCATCGAACGCGGCGACATGGAGGCGAAGAAGCGGATGATCGAATGCAACCTCCGTCTCGTCGTCTCCATCGCCAAGAATTACCGCAACCAGGGCCTGCCCTTCCTCGACCTCATCCAGGAGGGCATGTTCGGCCTCATACGGGCGGTGGAGAAGTTCGAGTGGCAGCGCGGGCTCAAGTTCTCCACCTACGCCACCTGGTGGATCCGTCAGGCGGTCGCGCGCGCAATCGCTGACAAGGCGCGCACGATCCGAGTACCGGTCCACGTCGTCGAGCGGATGCAGAAGATGCACCGCGCCGAGCGGCACCTCTGGACGCAGCTCGCCCGCGAGCCCTCGCTCGAGGAGATCGCCGACGAGGCCGGGCTGCCGCTGCAGCAGGCAATCGAAGTGCGGGCCGCGGCCCGCGCGTCGACGAGCCTTGACCAGCCGATCGGCGAGCAGGAGGACGCGGTCTTCGGCGACCTGGTCGCCGGCGACGAGCCGCTTCCCGACGAGGAGACCGAGAAGCGTCTCCAGAAGGAAGCGCTCGACCGCGCTCTCGAGTCCCTGCCGGAGCGCGACCGGCGCGTCCTGGAGCTCCGCTATGGGCTGTGCGGCGAGGAGCCGCATACGCTCGAGCACATCGGCCGTCGCCTCGGGATCACCCGCGAGCGCGTCCGCCAGATCGAGATCGAATCGCTCTCGCGCCTAGCGTCGCTGCGCGAGATCGACGCGGTCGCCATCCACTGACCCTGCACCCGCCCCGTCGAGGGCACTTCCGTCGAAGAGCGGGTCGGCACCCTCTCCCAGCCGCGCTCGGACGAGCCGGTGGGCCTCGTCGAGGTGCGGCGGGCGCGCCGTGCGATGCCCGTCCGAGGCGACGAGGTCGGCGAGGCCGCCCCGGAGGATCCGCCAAGCGGCGTCCTCCTGCTCGGCGCCGTGCGAACCGAGAAGACTCGTCGAGTTCACCTGGATCAGCCAGCCGCGCTCCCGGAAGGCGGCGACGCTGCCCATCGCCTCCCGGACGCCCTCAGCGCGCTCCGGATGGGCGATGATCGGGGTCAGCCCCGAGGCTCCGATGTGGGCTCCCAGGCGCTCAGCGACCGCGAGAGAGCCGTGGAAGGGCACCTCCATGAGCACGACCGGCAGGTCGCCGAGGCGGTAGCGGCGAGGATCCTCCTCGAGCAGCGCCGCCGAGGGCGTCAGCTCCCAGCCGAGCCGGAGGTCGAGGCCGTGCTCGGCGACGGGCGGCGCCATCTCGGCGTACGCCGCGCGGACGGCCTCCTCTCGCTCCTCGGTGAGCGTCAGCGTCGGCCAGACGTGCGGCGTGGCATAGAGGACGCGGGTCCCGCGCCGGGCGGCCTCGAGGCAGAGCGCGAGCCCGGACTCGACGGACCCGGCGCCGTCGTCGCCCGAGGGCACGACGTGGGAATGGACGTCGACGAAGCCGCTCACGCCGTCACGCTAGCGGCCGAGGACGCTTCTAGAGCTACTCGGCCCGCAGGTAGAGCCGGAGCTCGGGTGCTACGGCCTGCAGCTCGCGCAGGGCGCGGGACTCCAGCTGACGGACCCGCTCGCGGGTGACGCCGAGCTCGGCGCCTACCTCCTCGAGCGTCTTCGGAACCTGGCCGTTGAGGCCGAAGCGAAGCTCGAGCACGTGGCGCATCCGCTCGTTGAGCGAGGCGAGAGCCTCTTGGAGCTCGACGCCGCGCAGGAGCTTGGCGAGCGCCGCATCGGGCTGCTCGGAGTTCTCGTCCTCGAGCATGTCGCCGTAGAGCGAGTCTCCGTCGCCGACGGGAGTCTCCAGGCTGACGGGGTCCTCGACGAGGTCGAAGAGCTCCTGGACGCGCTTGACCTCCAGCCCACTCTCGGCGGCGATCTCCTCGGGAAGCGGGTCGCGATTCAGCTTCTGCGTGAGGATGCGGCGCGCGCGCATGACGCGACGCACCTGGTCGACGACGTGCACGGGCAGCCGGATCGTCCTGCCCTGGTCGGCGATGGCGCGTGTCACCGCCTGCCGGATCCACCACGTTGCGTACGTGGAGAGCTTGAAGCCCATGCGGTAGTCGAACTTCTCGACCGCCCGGATGAGGCCGAGGTTTCCTTCCTGGATCAGGTCGAGGAGGGGGACGCCCGAGTTGACGTAGTTCCGCGTGATCGACATCACGAGGCGGAGGTTGCACTCGATCAGGCGGCGCTTTGCCCACTCGTCACCCTCGTCCTTGCGCCGGGCGAGCTCGCGCTCCTCCGAGGGGGTCAGGAGCGGGCCGTCGCCGATCTGGCGGACGTAGAGCTTGAGCGGGTCCTGCGTCGGAGCCGGGGTGTCGGCGGCGACGGCGACCTCGTCCTCGTCGTCGCTCTCTTCCCGCTCGGCGTCGCCGGGGTCGGGGACGAGCTCGAGCTTCGGCTCTTCGGTCTCGACGTGCTCAGGCTGGTTCGGGAGTTCCGCAGACGAGTGCTCCACGTCACCGGTATCGGCGGCGCCCGGGGGCGGCTTGAGCGCCGACCACCGTTTAGGGGGATGTAAGCGGCGCCGCTTTCCGTCGAGGGTGGTAGGGTCTATTCATCGGATGGGAGTCGGCCCTTGCGGCCGCTGCGGGCCGAACGACCGTCCGGAGATCCACCTAGGATCGGTGTGGGAACGTGTGCGGAATCGCTGGATATAGCCGGAGCAGCGCGTCGCGGGTCGATCAGACCCTCGCGACGCAGACGCTCCTCGCCGCGATCTCCGAGCGCGGCTCCGACGCCGTCGGCTACGCGTATCGGGGCCCCAGCCTCTCCCTCTCCGTCCACAAGCAGCGCGGCGGCGCCAGCGCGGTGCTCGACAGGCTCGCCGTCCCGTCGGGCGCCGGCCAGGTGCTCGTGCACGTGCGCGACTACACGAAGGGTCACCCCAGCCTGACCGCCAACAACCACCCGATCCGGCACGGCGCCGTCGTCGGCGTGCACAACGGCATCATCGCGAACGACGAGGAGATCCTGGCTGGACACGGCTTCGAGCGGGCCGAGCCCGGCATGACCGTGGACTCCGAGGCGATCTTCGCCCTCGTCGAGGAGGCCTCCGGCCGGCCCGAGGCGCTCGAGGAGCTCCACGGCTCGATGGCGGCCGCCTGGGTGGACGAGCGGGACGCCGACCTCCTCCACCTGGCGCGTGGCATCGGCCGGCCGCTCTGGCTCGGCGAGGGGCGCAGGGAGGTCTTCTTCGCCTCGACGCGCCGGGCCCTCGACCTGGTGGAGCGGTACGCCAACGTTCGCCTGCGAAAGCGCGAGCTGGGCGAGGGCACGCTGCTCACGGTCGCCGACGGCGCTGTTTGCAGCACCGACTCGTTCGAGCCCGATCGCACGTTCGTCGAAGCCTCCCCCCTCCCGCCCGTCCGGGCCCCCGAGGAGGCGCGTTCCTGCCTCGCTCGGCTGGCGGCCATCGCCACGGCGGCGGCGGGCGCTCGCTAGGTTCCCTGATCTAGAAGACGGCCGTCCGGCTCCACCTCCACCCCGCCCCGGGCCAGTCGCTCGCGGAGCGCGGCGCCGAACGCCGGCCAGCCACCGCGGCCATCGGCGAAGAGACGGTACACCTGCCATTCCGAGAGCATCGCCCTGCTGCGGCGGTGCGCCCGCTGCCAGTCGCTGAAGCGCGGGAGCCGTCCCAGCCGGCGTGAGAGCTCCTCCCCTTCCACCAGTGCTCGTTCGGCGCGTTCCTCGCGTCCCGGGACTTCGAAGCCGGCCTCGCGCAAGGCGCTCGAGAGGGAGCCGAACCTGTGCCAGTAGAGGGATTTCGAGGGCACGGCCGCGCGGCGCTCGTCGAGGTCCCGGCCCGTCGGCGTCCGGCCCAACTCCGCTCCGAGCGCGGCGAGCTGTGCCAGCAGCTCGTCCTTCGTCGCGAAGCGCCGCGTGACCAGGCCGGCCTCGCGCTTCGCGCGATTCCAGGTGCCGAAGCGCTCGACCACCGTCTGGGGATGCATGCCCACCGCTGGATCGCCCGAGAACTCGCGCATCGTCGGCGAGCGTCCCAGCCGCTCCGCGCAGGCGGCCAGCTCCTCGAGGATCTGTGCGTCCGAGTAGCGAGGCACGAGATTGCCCTCCCTGCGACAGTCTAGGCGAGCAGGTTAGTGCTCCCGCAACGGGGAGAGGCCTACGCGGCGGCGACAGGCGGAGTGACCTGGTCGGCCGCTCCCTTCTCTCGCTGGAGGAGCCGCTCCAGCGCGGCGACCGTGCGCGGGCAGAACTGGCTGCCGCCGCCCCGGCGCAGCTCCTCGAGGGCGTCGGCGGCAGGGCGCGCAGAGCGGTAGATCCTGTTCGTCAGCATGGAGTCGAGCGCGTCGGCGACGTGGATGATGCGCGCCCCGAGCGGGATCTCCTCCCCCGCGAGGCCGTCGGGATAGCCGGCGCCGTCCCACCGCTCGTGGTGGTGCCGGATGGCGGGCACGGCGTCGTCCAGGAAGCCGAGCCGGTCGATGATCCGCGCTCCCTCCTCGGCATGGCGCTGCATGAGCCCCCACTCGTCCGTCGAAAGCTCGGACGGCTTGAGCAGTACCGCGTCGGGGATTGCGAGCTTGCCGATGTCGTGGAAGAGGGCCGCGTGCCCCAGGAGGTCGAGCTCGGCCTGCGAGAGCTGGAGCTCCCGGCCGATGGCGAGCGCGAGCTGCTGCACCCGCCGTGAATGCCCGGCGGTGTATGCGTCGCGGGCGTCCACGGTCGCCGAGAGGCTCTCCATCGCCGCCGTCGAGCGCTCCTTCAGAAGCCGGTTGGCCTGCTCGAGCGAGACGTTCTGGCTGCGGATCGTCTCGGCTGCCTCGCGGAGCTTCTTCGTCGACTTCTCGGTGTGGCCGAGGTACGCCGCCATGGTCTTCCGCATGAGCAGGAGAGGGAGCACGAAGACGGCAAGTCCGTAGAGCCCGATGGCTTGGTAGGAGAGCGCGATCGCCCCTCCGACGGCGCCGAAGGCGACGTAGTGCGGCAGGAGCCACGAGAAGCGCTCGTTCCAGACCCGGCGCCAGCTGTCGTGCCCTTCGAGCGCCATGGCGCCCGACAGGAGGCCCGTGTTGACCACGAAGTACACGCCGCCGGCGACGAGGCCGGCGGCGGCCATGACGAGCTTCTCGAAGCCGTCGGAGCCGCCGAGGCTGAAGACCGCCGCCGCGGCCAGGCTCGCGAACGAGAGCGCGCCGATGTTGAAGAGCAGCTGATAGACGGGCGTGCGCCGTGAGCTCCATTCGACCGCGGCGGTTGCGAAGGCGAGCGGGAGTGCCGCCTTCGGCCCGGCGATGGCCGCGCCGGCAAGGGCGCCCACGGCACTGACGGAGATCGAGCCGCCGTCGAGCTCGAGCGCGAGGGCCTGGCCGCCCGCGACAAGGGCGATCACCGCCAGAAGGCCGAGGACGTCCTGTGAGGTGCCGAAGCCGAACCCGAGCGCCCCCGCCATGATGCCCCCGAAGCTCACCGCGACGACGAGGAGGGCGAGCCGGCGCGAAAGCGCGAGGAAATGAGGTCCGGCCGGCGTGTGCGGGCGCCGCGGCTGGGCGGCGGTCATCTCCGCCGGCGTCTCGGCCGGGAGCTCCGGGAAGCCGGCGCCGGCTGCGGCCGCCTTCGAGTAGAGAGGCTCGTCCGGCACCGCGGCAAGCCGGACGCGCCTCGACGGCGGCAGCAGCACGGGCTCGGGGCTGGCGCCGAGGACGCGGTTGCGCCCCTGGAGCTTGGCGCGGTAGACGGCGAGGTCAGCCTGGTGGATGAGCTCGTTCGGATCGAGGCCGTCCTCTGGGTAGCCGGCGACCCCGAACGAGACCGTCGCCGTGATCGGCTCGCTCGAGGTCTCCACCTCGAAGCGCTCCTCCGCGACGGCCCGGCGGATGCGCTCGGCGATCTCGCGCGCTTCCTGTGGCTTCGTGCCCGGAAGCAGGATGGCGAACTCCTCGCCGCCGAAGCGGGCCGGGATGTCGGAGTGCCGGAGGTGACGCTGGAAGACGGAAGCGGCCCCGCGGAGGACGGCGTCGCCCGCGAGGTGGCCGTACGCGTTGTTGATCTCGCGCAGGAGGTCGAGGTCGGCCATGATCACCGACAGGGGCGCCCCCGAGCGCTTCGCCCGCTCGACCTCCTCGCGGAGCGTCGTGGCGAAATGCCTGGCGTTGAAGAGGCCGGTCTTGGCATCGACCCGCGCCTCCTGCTGGAGCGCGGGGACGCTCAGCGACCGGTGAATGAGGAGCAGCGGGGCGACGGCCATGGGCAGGAGGAGCGGGTTCCAGTCCCAGAGCCCGGCGACGGCGACCCCGAGCATCGCGAGCACGAAGTCCGTGGAGAGGCTCTCCACCGAGAAGAGGCCGGTTCCCCAGAAGGAGTGGCCGCGCGCGAGATGGAGCATCGTCGCCAGCAGGAAGTGGTTTAGCGAGACGAAGACGACGACGGCGACGAGGCCGGAGAGGGCAAACTCCAGCTCGGGCCCGAGGCCCGCGTTCCGCACGAGCTCGACCGCCCCCCACGCCGCCAGGCCGTTCAACGTGTGGTTGGCGATGTTGAACGCCTGGATGTACCAGGCGTAGCGGATCTTCAGCCACTCGGGGATCCCGTAGACGACGCCCAGGAGCGCGATCAGCTCCGGCGGGAGCAGGAGCACGCCCGGGATGAGGAAGACGATCGTCGTGTGGTAGCTCTGGTCGCGCGGAGTGCGCACCACGAAGAGCTGCGCCACCGCCGCGCAGGTCGCGAGGACGAGGAAGATGAGCCACCCGTCGGTGTCGCGCGAGAGATGGACGAACGGCATGGCCGCCGCCGCAACGGCGAGCGCTCCGATCGCGTAGAGGAAGGTCTTCGCCCGCGGCTGGAGCGACGAGGGCCCCGAGCGATCGTCGTCCGTCGGCGGGCGGGGGTCGGGGAGCTCGCCCTTGGTCGTGCTCACGGGCCTGGACCTCGGTCGTAGGGGGCTTTCGCCCACGCCAACGCGCAGTACGGCCGCAGAGCCATGGGCTGAACGTAGGCCGTGTCGAAGGGCGAGGCGTCCCCCGTTCGAGGGACGCCCGGACGTTGACCCGGAAAGGTGAGCCCCGGGCCGTCGCCGGCCCGGGGCTGCGGTCAATCCGATTGGGAAGGCGCTAGCCGGACACGCCGAGCTCGAGGAGCTCGGTCTCGTCGATGAGCTCGCCGCCGACGCCGAACTCGCCGTCGGCGTTGTCCGCCCACGACGCGGAGGCCCAAGATGCGGCTGCCCAGGAAGCGTTGGCCCACGAGGCCGAGGCCCAGGAGGCAGACGCCCAGGAGGCGGAGGCCCAGGAGGCGTTCGCCCACGAGGCCGAGGCCCAGGACGCGTTCGCCCAGGAGGCGGAGGCCCACGAAGCGTCGCTCTGGGTGACGTTGGCCCAGCTGGCCGCGTCGAACATCGGTCCGCTGCCGTCGCCGGCGGGGCCGACGAACTGGTTCAGCGCGGCGTTCGGGTTCGGCGGGTCGGCCACCGCGGCTGCCATGGTCGCGTCGACCATGCCTACGCCGAGGGCGCCGAGGGTCGCAGCAGGCGTGTCCTTCGCGGAGACCATCAGCGCGCCCTTGACCTGGTCCGGCGTCCACTCCGGATGGCGGGCGAGGACCTGCGCCGCGGCCGCGGCCACGACCGGGGCCGCGAACGACGTCCCGGACAGCTCCATGGTGTTGATCGACCTCACGCTGGCGGGCCGCTCGGTCATGAGCGTCGCGGTCGCCGGCACCGCCGAAACCATGTAGCGGCCTGGGGCTCCGAGCTCGGGCTTCGCGAATCCGTCAAGCGTGTGACCCCACACCGACCATGGGGCCGCGAAGTCGTCGGAGACGCGGACCGAGCGGTTCACGTCCGCCGCGCCGACGGTGATGACGAAGGGATCGTTGCCGGGGGCGTAGAGGACGTCGGAGGCCGAGCCGTCGACGCCGTAGTTGCCCGCCGCGGCCACGACGACCACGCCGTTGAACCACAGCTTCTCGACGGCCCGGTCGAGCGGGTCGAAGAAGACGCTCGCAGGCGCTGCGCTGTGGAGCGAGAAGTTGGCAACGCGGATGTTGTAGAGATCCTTGTTGGCGAGGATCCAGTCCGCGGCCGCGATCACGTCACGCGTCATCGCCATGCCGTTGTCGTCCATCACGTCGATGGAGACGATCTTGGACTCCGGCGATCCGCCCGCCCGTCCGGCCTTCTCGCCGGCCGCGATAGCCGCGACGAAGGTGCCGTGGCCGCGGCCGTCGCCGGGGGAGTTCGGCTGGATCGACGTCAGGTTGACCTGCGCGACGACGCGGCCGCCGAAGTCGAGTCTGCCGGCCTGGATGCCGGAGTCCACGACGGCGATCGTCGGCGCGTTCAGAGCGGCCGGCTGGTTCCACACGCCGTGCAGGCCTGCGACGTAGGGCCAGCGCTGGGTGCTCGAGTACGCCGACAGGACGACCGGTGCGTCGCTCGTGATCGCCCGGATGTCGGACCGCCTGGCAAGACGCATGATCTGCCGGCCGGTCAGCTGCGCGGCGACGCCGGTGACGGCGCGGAACCGCTTTCGGAGGCCGAGACCGCGGCCGGGATCGTGCTCCTGCGCATCGACGACCTCGTCCGCGACCTCCGCAGAGGTCTCGCCGCGCGTGCCCTGGACGATGACGTCGAAGACCTGGTTCGGGCTCTCCTGCGCTGCTTCGAGGAGGCCGGGCGAGAGGTACGCCTTGAGGTTCGTGTCGTGCGAGTGGGAGGAGCGCCCGGCGCCGGCCGCCACGGGAGCACCCAAGACGACGGCGATGCAGAGCATGAGCGCGACACCGCGACCGCCCTTGCCCCACAGAGCGCTCGAGCGTGTCTCCCCCTTGGAGGGCTTCCCCCAGAGGGCGCTCGACCGGGTTTCTCCCGTCGACGAGCCGTTGAGCCGCATGGTTCCTCTCTCTTCCTCTCTCCGCGCATGTGCGCGGGGCCGCAATCAATTCCCACACCCGACGCTAGGCACGAGGGGCGGTTCCAACCTCCCCTGTTCGAGTGAGCGGCGGCCGATTCCCTCGTTCGAGTGACCGCCGGCTCTTTGGCTCCTACGGGGCCCAGAGCGAGCCGAGGTACACCGTCGGGTCCCCAGGCTGCCAGCGGGCGAGGAACCGCTGCATCGGCGGATGCACCGCCAGCCCGGCCAGCTCCTCGACGTCGAAGAGGCGGTGGTTCCTGACGGCGGCGTCTCCGGAGGTCACGCGCTCGAGCGAGCGGTCGCCGAGCGCGCCGGCGAAGACGATGTGCACGACGTGCTTGGGCGGCCAGCCCGGCGGCGAAATGGAGTCGGCAAGGGCGACGGGGCCTTCGAGCGGGAAGTCGTCCTCGAGCCCGACCTCCTCGGCGAGCTCGCGCTTGACCGCATCGAGGAGCGTCTCCCCCACGCAGACCCCTCCTCCCGGGAGGAGCCAATACTCGCGGCCCTGCTTCTCGTGCCGGACGAGCAGCAGCCGACTCTCGCGCCGCAGGATCGCCGAGACCCGGATGCGCGGCTCCATGTCAGGTCCGCGACGAGCCGAAGCCGCGCACGCCGCGCTCGCTCGCCGGCAGCTCGTCCAGCTCCACCAGCTCCAGCCCGGGCACCGGCAGGACGACCAGCTGGGCCACGCGGTCGCCCGGCTCCGCGACGAAGGTGCGCTCGCGGTCGGTGTTGAGGAGGACGATGCGGATCTCCCCCCGATAGCCCGAGTCGATCAGGCCGGGCGAGTTGACCACGGTGATCCCGTGCCGGGCCGCCAGGCCCGAGCGCGGCTGGACGAAGCCGGCGTACCCCTCCGGGATGGCGACGGCGAGGCCGGTAGGCACCACCGCACGCTCGCCCGGGCCGAGCACGATGCGCTCGCAGGTCGAGAGGTCGAAGCCTGCGTCTCCTGCGTAGGCCTGCTCCGGGAGCGTTGCCTCCTCGCGGAGGCGGACGACGGGAAGCTCGATCACGCCTCGTGGGCGTCGGCTGCGGGCACCTCCGCGTCTGCGACGAGGTAGGGCGCGTACCGCGTGAGGTCGCGCTCGGGAAGGCGTGCGTGGACGAGGACGCCGTCCGCACGGTCGACGCGCTCCTCGATCGGCGCACCGAGGTCGTAGAGCTCTTTGAGGACGCGGCCGTGGTCGTACGGGACGAGCAGCCGGACGGGCCTGAAGCGGTCGGCGAACCGCTCGGCGATACGGGCGCGGAGCTCCGGCAGTCCCTCGCCGTGCTGCGCGGAGATCTGGAGCGTGCCCGGGAAGCGGTTGGCGAGGCGCCGCCGGCGCAGCGGGTCGACGAGGTCGATCTTGTTCAGCACGAGCTCGAGAGGGAGCTCGTTCGCGCCGATCTCTGCCAGCACCGAGCTCACTGCGGAGATCGTCTCGTCCAGGCGCTCGTCGGGGAGCGAGGCGTCGGCGACGTGCAGGACGAGGTCGGCGAGGAGCGTCTCCTCGAGCGTGGCCGCGAAGCCTTCCACCAGCTGGTGGGGCAGACGCCGGATGAAGCCGACCGTGTCGGTCACCAGGTAGCGGCGGCCGTCCTGCTCGAAGGCCCGCGTCGTCGGGTCGAGCGTCTCGAAGAGCCGGTCGTCGACGGAGACCTCGCCGTCGGTGAGGGCATTCAGGAGCGTGGATTTGCCCGCGTTCGTGTACCCCGCGAGCGCGACGACGGGCGCCGCCGAGCGCTCTCGCGCCTTGCGCTGGACGGCCCGGCGCTTCTCGAGCTCCCGGAGCCGGCGCTTGAGCGCCCCGATCCGCCGCCGCGCGATGCGCCGGTCGGTCTCGAGCTGCGACTCGCCTGGGCCGCGCGTGCCGATGCCGCCGCCCAGCCGCTCCAGATGCTGCCACATGCCCCGCATGCGCGGGAGGTTGTACTCGAGCTGGGCGAGCTCGACCTGGAGCTTGCCCTCGGCGCTGCGCGCGTGCTGGGCGAAGATGTCGAGGATGAGCTGTGTGCGGTCGACCACGCGCGCGTTCAGGACGTCCTCGAGCCGGCGCTGTTGGCCCGGGTCGAGCTCGTCGTCGACGATCAGCGACTCGGCATCGACGTCCGCGACCTGGCGCCTCAGCTCCTCGAGCTTACCCTTGCCCACGTAGGTGCGCGGATCCGGGGCAGGCCGGCGCTGGACGAGCTCGCCGACCGGCGCGACCCCGGCCGTGCGCAGAAGCTCGCGCAGCTCGCTCAGCTCCTCGTCTTCGTCCGTACCAGGCCCCAGCACGGCGACGACGAATCCGCGCTCGGGCTCCGCTCCGGGCGCGGGGTCCGGCTGGTGATGCCTCACAGCGCGATTATGCCCGCGATTCGACTCTGAGCGAAGACGCGATGCGCCCCGCGGCCTCCTCGAGCCGCGCGTCCGGGACGGTCAGCGAGATGCGGACGTACCCCTCCCCGGACGGCCCGAACGACGGGCCGGGCGAGACGATGACCGCGGCCTGCGCGAGCACGAGCTCGGTGAAGCTCGTCGAATCGTGGCCCTCCGGCACACGGATCCACAGGTACGGCGTCGCCCGGGGCGGGTCTGTTGCGATCCCGATCGCGCCGAGCGCCTCGATCATGAGGTTGCGCCGGCGCCGGTAGACCTCCGACATCTCCCGCGGGAAGTCGCGCGCCTCGGTCAGCGCCGCGACGCCGGCGTGCTGCAGGGCGTCGAACATCCCCGAATCGAGGTTCGTCTTGAGCTGCCGGTACCGCTCGACGACCTCGGCGGAGCCTGCGATCCAGCCGATGCGCCAGCCGGTCATGTTCCACCCCTTGGAGAGCGAGAAGATCTCGGCGCCGACGTCCTTCGCGCCCGAGGTGGCGAGGAAGCTGGGCGGGGTGTAGCCGTCGAAGGCGATCTCGGTGTAGGCGGAGTCGTGCACCGCGACGAGGTCGTGCTCCCGCGCGAAGGCAACCGCCCGGGCGAAGAAGTCGTCCGTCACGACGGCGCCGGTCGGATTGTTCGGGTAGTTGAAGTACAGGAGATTCGCTCTCGATGCGACTGCCTGCGGAATCGTGTCCAGCCGGGGCATGAAGGCGTGCTCCACGGCCAGCGGCAGGTAGTAGACCTCCGCGCCCGCAAACACGGGGCCGGACGTGTAGGGCGGGTACCCCGGATCGGGCGCGAGCGCGACGTCCTCGGGGTCGAGGCAGGCGAGCGCCACGTGCGCGACGCCCTCCTTCCCCCCGAGGACGGGAATCACCTCGGTGGCGGGATCGACCTCGACCCTGAAGCGGCGCTCGTAGAAGCCTGCGACCGCCTCCCGAAAGGCCGCGAGGCCCCGGTTGGAGGGGTACTGGTGCGTCTCGGGTCGGTCGACCGCCCGCTGCAGGGCCTCCACGACAGCAGGCGGCGTGGGCAGGTCCGGATCGCCGATGCCGAGCGAGATGACGTCGACGCCGTCGGCCCGCATGGTCTCGGTCCGCCGCTCGATCTCGGCGAAGAGGTACGGCGGCACCCGGTCGAGGCGCTGCGCGAACCTCACGTGCCCCCGACGTCCTCCAGGAGCTCCGGGGAGACCTCGCCGGAGCAGATCTCCTGCGCAGCGCCGGTCAGGCGGGCGTTGAAGGCCTCGTCGAGGTCGACCCGCATGTCGCCGCCCGCGAGGTGCACCGTCACCGGGCTCTCGGCCCAGCCGTTGGCGACGACGGCGCCGGCGACGGCGACCGCGCTCGTTCCGGAGGACAACGTCTCCCCCGCGCCCCGCTCCCACACGCCGACCGTCGCCTCGCTCCGGGAGTCGACGCGCACGAGCTGGACGTTCGTCCGCGCGGGGAAGCGCTCGTGGTTCTCGACGAGCGGCCCGAGGCGCAGGAGGGCGGCCCTGTCCGGCTCCCGGCGGATGACGGCATGCGGGTTCCCCACCGAGACCGGCGTGAACTCGATCTCGGAGCCGTTGACGGCGAGAGTCTCCATCGAGCCGACCTCGACCCTGCCCATCTCCGTTTCGACCATGAGCCCGCCGCGCATGCGCGCCGTGACCTCGCGCGTGCCGACCCCGATCACCACCTCCTCGGCTCCGGAGCGGCGCGCCAGCCAGCGTGCGGCGATCCTCGTGCCGTTGCCCGAGAGCTCCGCCGTCGAGCCGTCCGGGTTCCAGATCGCGACCTCGGCGCGCGCGCCGTCCGTCGTCAGAACCTCGAGGATCCCGTCCGAGCCGATCCCGACGTGGTAGTCGCAGAGTCTGCGGACGAGCGGAGCCTCGAGCGGGGAGCCGACGTCAACCCGCTCGACCAGCAGGTAGTCGTTGCCGAGCCCGTGCCACTTCGAGAATCTCATCGGCGACCGCGTCCGGAGGACGATCCGCCCGAACGCTAACAACGCCTGGGATCCGTCGGAGCCACTTGCGCTGGTAGGCCGCGTACTGCCTCGTCTTCAGGGCGACAGCATTCACCGCCTCGGCTGCGGGAAGCGACGCGAACTCTTCCAGGCCCATCACCTTCCGAGCCGTCGAGGAGAGCGGTCCAGCCAGGGCGCGGCGCGCCTCCTCCTCCACCCCGCGCTCGACCATGACCCGCGTGCGCTCGTCGATCCGCCGCGTCAGGTGCTCGCTCGGGACGTCCAGGCCGAAGACGACCGTCGGGTGCCGAGTATCGTCCGTCCAGAGCCTGTTGCTCGCCGGTGCCAGCGACGCTCCCGCCTCCGCAAGCTCGAGGGCGCGAACGACCCGGCGGCGGTCGTTCGGGTGGACGAGCGCGGCCGACTCGGGATCCCGCTCGGCCAGCTCAGCGTGGGCCGCCTCGGCTCCTCCTTCGTCGTAGAGGAGCTCCCAGCGCTCGCGCGCCCCCGGAGACGGCGCGGGCGGCAGCTCGAGCTCGCCGAGCGCTGCGCGGAGATAGAGCCCGGTACCGCCGGCAACGACGGGTGTGCGACCGGCGGCGAGGATCTCGTCGACGGCCGCGTGCGCGAGCCGCTGGTACTCGCCGACCGAACCCTCGTGGTCGAGCGGCCAGATTCCCACGAGTCGGGTCGGCCGCTCCGGCTGGTTCGTGAGGATCGGCAGCCCACGGTACGCCTGCATCGAGTCGGCGGAGACGATCTCGGCAGGGATGCGCACGGCCAGAGCCTCCGCTACCGCGCTCTTGCCCGACGCCGTCGGGCCGAAGATCGCCAGCACGAGGCGCTGCAGGCCGGGGCCGGAAGCGTCAGTGTCCATCAGTGCGAGGGGCCGGCCGCGGGCCTCCCTCCGCTTTCGAGCGTAACGCGGAGGAGCGCGCCCGTGGTGCGCGGCGCTGTCACGAATGTGTGCGCGCGAGGGCGACGGCGTCCGCGGTGCCCATGAGCGTCGTCGACGTGGCGGCCTCGATTCGGACCGGGACGAGCTCGCCACGCTCGGCGCTCCCGCTGAAATTGACCGTCGTGTTGCGCCGCGTCCGCCCGCGCAGGATCGCGGGATCGGTCCGGCTGGGCCCCTCGACGAGCACCTCCTCCACCCCACCCACGCGCTGTGCGTTCCGCTCGTGGGCGATCCGCTGCACGACGTCGATCAGCCGCTCGATGCGCTCGCGCTTGACCTCGTCCGGAACCTGGTCGGGCATCACAGCCGCCTCGGTGCCCCGGCGAGGGCTGTAGACGAACGTGAAGGCCCCGTCGAACCGCACTTCCTCGACGACCTCGAGCGTCTCGCGGAAGTCGTCCTCCGTCTCGCCCGGAAAGCCGACGATGATATCGGTCGTGAGCGCGAGGTCGGGGATCGCGTCGCGGAGGCGGTCGACGAGCGCGAGGTAGCGCTCGCGCCCGTAGGTGCGGCGCATGCGCTTGAGCACACGCGTGGAGCCGGACTGGAGGGGCAGGTGCGTGTGCTCGCAGACGGCGGCGCATTCGGCCATGGCCTCGAGCACGGGCGCCCGGAAGTCCTTGGGATGCGGGCTCGTGAACCGGATCCGGTCGATGCCGGGAACCGCGTCCACGGAGCGGAGGAGCTCGCCGAACTCGGTGCGAAGGCCGGGCAGCAGGTCCCGCCCCCAGGAGTTGACGTTCTGGCCCAGGAGCGTGACCTCGCGGACGCCGTCCGTGGCCAGGGCCGTCACCTCGGCGACGATCTCTCCGGGCCGGCGGCTCTGCTCCCGCCCGCGGACGGCGGGAACGATGCAGTAGGAGCAGACCGAGTTACAGCCCATCGAGATCTGCACCCAGGCCTGGAAGGCGCGCTCGCGGTGTGCCGGCAGGTCGCCCGCGAAGCTGTCCCACTGGGCGAAGCGGCCGCGGGCGACGCCCAGCCCGCCCGCGCCGATCCACTCGGCGAGATGAGGGATCGAGCCGGGGCCGAACGCGACGTCGACGTACGGGTAGAGCTCGAAGATGCGCTCGCGCTGCGCCTCGGCGTAGCACCCGCCGACGGCGATCACACGCTCGGGGTCTGACCGCTTCAGCGCCGCGGCCTGCGCGAGGTGGGCGGCGAAGCGCTGATCGGGCTTCTCCCGCACCGTGCACGTGTTGAAGACGATGATGTCCGCCTCGTCCTGCGAAACGGCCTCGCCGAGCCCGAGCGACTCCAGGAGACCCTTGATCCGCTCCGAGTCGTGGGCGTTCATCTGGCACCCAAATGTGGTCACGTGGTAGCGCTTCACGTGGAGATCGTAGCGAGGTCGTAAACGGCCTTGTCCCTGCAGTCCGAGGAGTTTACGATCGCCCGAATCCGACTCAGCCCTGGGGGTTCTCACATGTCGAGGTCGTCGAAGTCGCGGGGGCGCCTGCTCCCGATTCTGCTCGTTGCTGCCGCCGTCCTGCCGCTCGTCTTCGCCCTCGGGAGCGCCCGGGCGGCGCCGACGGAGCTGTTCTTCTCGGAGTACATCGAGGGGACGAGCAACAACAAGGCCCTGGAGATCTTCAACGGCACCGGCGCGCCCGTGGACCTGGCGGCGAACAACTACGCCGTCCACATGTGCTTCAACGGGAGCTCGGCGTGCTCGCTCCAGATCGCGCTCACGGGCACCGTCGCGCCCGGCGACGTCCATGTGCTTGCGCACAGCGCGGCGAGCCCGGTGATCCTGGCGCAGGCCGACCAGACGAACGGATCGGGCTGGTTCAACGGCGACGACGCCGTCGTGCTTCTCAAGGGAGGGACGATCGTCGACTCGATCGGCGACCTCGGCTTCGACCCCGGCACCGAGTGGGGCACCGGCCTGACGAGCACCGCGGACAACACGCTTCGCCGCAAGGGGACGGTCGAGGCGGGCGACACGAATCCTGCCGACGACTTCGACCCCGCCGTCCAGTGGGACGGCTTCGCAACCGACGACTTCACCGGCCTGGGCGCGCACTCCCTCGTCGTCGCAGACGCGGCACCGCAGGTCACGGCGGTCTCGCCGCCAGCCGGCGCCACGGGCGTCTCGCCCTCCGCCGACCTCTCCGTCACGTTCAACGAGCCGGTCTCCGTGACCGGCTCCTGGTTCACGATCTCGTGCGCGCTCAGCGGGAGCCACACCGCCGTCTCGAGCAGCGGCCCCACGAGCTTCGCGCTCAACCCCGACGTCGACTTCACCTCGGGCGAGACCTGCACGACGACGATCGTCGGCGCCCAGGTCTCCGACCTCGACGCCGATGACCCGCCCGACACCATGGCGGGGAACTTCGCCTGGTCGTTCACGATCGTCGGCCCGGTCCGGCGGATCCACGAGATTCAGGGGGCGGCTCACCGGTCGCCGCTCGAGGGGCAGGCTGTCTCGGACGTTCCCGGCGTCGTCACGGCGAGGGTCTCGAACGGGTTCTTCTACGAGGACGAAAGCCCGGACGGCGATCCGGCCACGTCGGAGGGCCTCTTCGTCTTCACGGGGTCCGCTCCCTCCGTCGGGGTCGGCGACGCCGTGGAGGTGGACGGGCTCGTGACCGAGTTCCGGCCCGGCGGCGCGACCGGGAGCAACCTCACGCAGACCGAGCTCACCTCGCCCCAGGTGACGGTGCTGTCGGGAGGCAACCCGCTGCCCGGGCCGAGCGTGATCGGCAGAGGCGGGCGCATCCCGCCCAATGAGGTGATCGAGGACGACGCGACTGGCGACGTGGAGACGAGCGGCGTCTTCGACCCCGCGCAGGACGGAATCGACTTCTACGAGAGCTTCGAGTCGATGCGCGTCCAGGTGAACAGGGCGCGCGTCGTCGGGCCCACGAACGACTTCGGCGAGATCCCGGTCGTCGGCGACGCGGGCGAGCGTGCCGGGATCAGGACGGCGCGCGGCGGCGTGCTGATCCGTCCGAACGACTTCAACCCGGAGCGGATCCATCTCGACGACCGGCTGACGGCTGTCCCGGACCTGGACGTTGGCGACCGGTTCAGGACTCCGGTCGTCGGCATCCTCGACTACAGCTTCGGCAACTTCAAGCTCGACGTCTCCGAGCCCGTCGTCAGCGTCTCGGGCGGCCTCAAGCGCGAGACGGCGAAGGCGGCCGGGAACCACGAGATCGCGGTCGCGACCTTCAACGTCGAGAACCTCGACCCCGGCGACGGGGCGGCGAAGTTCGCCGAGCTCGCCGGGCTCATCGTCGACAACCTCAAGTCACCGGACATCGTGGCGCTGGAGGAGATCCAGGACAACAACGGCCCGACAAACGACGCCGTGACGGACGCGAGCGTGACCCTCACGACGCTGATCGCCGCCATCCAGGCCGCTGGCGGGCCGGCCTACGACTTCCGGCAGATCGATCCCGTCGACGACCAGGACGGCGGCGAGCCGGGCGGCAACATCCGCGTCGGCTTCATCTTCCGTACCGACCGAGGCCTCTCGTTCGTGGATCGGCCGGGCGGCACCTCGACGGCGGGCACGGGCGTCGTGGTCGGCCCGGACGGCCCTGAGCTGACCTTCAGCCCGGGCAGGATCGATCCGACGAACCCCGCTTTCAACGCGAGCCGGAAGCCGCTCGCGGGCGAGTTCCGCTACCGCGACCGGACGCTGTTCGTCATTGCCAACCACTTCAACTCGAAGGGCGGGGACGATCCGCTGTTCGGCCGCTTCCAGCCGCCGAAGCGGATCACCGAGGCGCAGCGGCACGCCCAGGCCCAGATCGTGAACGACTTCGTCGACGACATCCTCGCGATCGACCAGGGCACCGACGTGATCGTGCTCGGGGACCTCAACGACTTCGAGTTCTCCGAGACGCTCCAGATCCTGCAGGGCGACGTGCTGGAGAACCTGCTCCTCACGCTCCCGCGGTCAGAGCGCTACACCTACGTGTTCGAGGGCAACTCCCAGGTGCTCGATCAGATCCTGACCAGCCGGCACCTGTTCCGCTCGCTCTCCGTCTACGACGTCGTACACGTGAACTCGGAGTTCGCCGACCAGTCGAGCGACCACGAGCCCCAGGTCGCCCGCTTCTCCCTCAGGGAGTAGCCGTGCGAAGCCGCGCCGTCGAGCCGCCTACTTGGCGAACTCGACGGCGCGGCTCTCGCGAATCACGGTCACCTTGATCTGTCCGGGATACTCGAGCTGGTCCTCGATCTCGCGGGCGATCTCGTGCGAGAGGAGGACCGCCGCGTCGTCGTCGATATCGGTCGGTTTCACCATCACGCGGATCTCGCGCCCGGCCTGGAGGGCGTATACACGCTCGACGCCCTTCTTCTCCGAGGCGATCTTCTCCAGGCTCTCCAGCCGCTTGATGTAGTGCTCGAGGCTCTCGCCGCGCGCGCCGGGACGCGAGGCTGAGATCGCGTCGGCGGCGATGACGAGCACTGCCTCCACGGTCTGCGGCTGCACCTCGTAGTGGTGGGCCTCGACCGCGTGGACGACCGCCTGCGACTCCCCGTGACGCTTGGCCATCTGGGCCGAGATGATCGCGTGCGAGCCCTCGACCTCGTGCGTCATCGCCTTGCCCACGTCGTGGAGGAGGGCGGCGCGCTTCGCCGTCTTGACGCTCGCGCCCAGCTCCGACGCCATCACGCCGGCGAGGTGTGCGCATTCGAGCGAGTGCTTCAGGATGTTCTGGCCGTAGCTCGTGCGGTACCGGAGGCGGCCGAGGACCTTCACGAGCTCCTCGTGCATCTTCCCGCAGTTCGCCTCGAAGACCGCCTGCTCCCCGGCTTGCCGGATGTGGTCCTCGATCTCCGCTTTCGAGCGGTAGTACATCTCCTCGATCCGGGACGGATGGATGCGCCCGTCCTCGACGAGCTTCGCGAGCGTCAGTTTCGCTACCTCGCGGCGGACGCCGTCGAATGAGGAGAGGACGACCGCCTGCGGCGTGTCGTCGATGATGAAGTCCACCCCCGTGAGGTTCTCGAGGGAGCGGATGTTGCGGCCCTCGCGGCCGATGATCCGGCCCTTCATGTCGTCGGAGGGCAGCTCCACGATCGACACCGTCGTCTCGGCCGCGTGGCTCGCAGCGACGCGCTGGAGTGCGTCGGCGACGAGGTTGCGGGCCCGGCGCTTCGCGTCGCCGCGTGCCTCCTCTTCGAGCTGCCGCACCATCCGGGCGAGGTCGTGGCGGACGAGCTCCTCCGAGCGCTCGAGCACCTGCGCCTTCGCCTCGTCCACCGTGAGGCCGGAGATCCGTTGGAGCTCTCTGAGCTGCTCGTCCTTGGCCGCTTTCGTCTCGTCCTGGAGCTGCTTGAGGTGCGTCTCGCGGTCGAGGAGCCCCTGCTCACGCCGCTCCATCTCCGTGAGCTTGCGGTCGATCTCCTCTTCCTTCGTGATCACCCGCTCCTCGACCTTGGCGATCTCGGAGCGCTTGTCCTTCAGCTCCTGCTCCACCTCGGCACGGAGCTTGAGCGCCTGCTCGCGGGCCTCGACCTGGGCCTCACGGCGAATGGCGTCGGCGGCCCGCGTCGCGTCCCCAGCGGCTCGCTCGGCCTCGGCGACCGCGGCGGCCGCCCGCCTGGAGACGAGGACGCGAGTGCCGATGAGACCGCCCGCGAGCAGGCCGACGGCGATCCCGAGGATCAGGAGGACGATGGCAATTCCCATGCTCGCTCCTACGTTGTCGAGCCCGTAGGAACGGCGGTTCCGGTGAATCGGCGCCCCGCCGGCACGCCTCGCAGCGGACTAGGCCTCCGCTCGAGTGCTCCCTCCTACCAAGGTGCTACGGGTCGTGGTGGGTGTTGTGTCGAAGTGGATGTCCGTCTCAATCCGATTCGGCGAAAAGCCGTTCCGATGCAGGCAATTCATGCTTTGGAAGTATCCGTATGGTAACCGCCGTCAACCGTCCTCGTCCAGGCACCCGATTACGCTCTCCACCGTCTCGTAGGCAAAGCCGCGCCGGGCGAGGAGCTTCCAGGCCGCCCGCGCGTCGCCCGCGCGCGCCGCGAGCGGCCGGGCGCGCGTTTCCTCAGGGTCGAGGTCGCCGATCGCCGACGTGACGTCGCCACCCCTAAACCCCTCTCCGGCCAGCCGCGCGGCGATCGCGGCGTCTCCCCAGCCCTTCGCCGCGAGCGCCTGGGCGCGCGCCCCGGCCGCGCGCTCGTCGTCGACGACGCCGGCGCTCGCCAGCGTTCCCACCGCCTGCTCGGCAGCCGGCGCGCGCACGCCGCGCGCGGCGAGGCGGCCCCGGAGCGCCTGCGACGACACGTCGCGTCGGGCGACGGTCCGCACGGCCGCGTCGAGGGCCTCGGCGCGCCGGAGCTCTCGGCGGAGCTCCCGCAGAAGAGGACGGTCGAGCACGACGCCCGGCGCGAGACCGCAGCGGAGGACGACCTCGTCGGGCACCCGGCGCCAGCGCTCGCCGTCGACCTCGAGCTCGACCCGCCCGGACCGTGCCCGGCGGACGGCGGTGAGCGTCGGGGCCGGCTCCCCCATGCGGCTCAGCCGGTGGAGGCGGCGGCCTTCGCTGTCGCCTCGACCTCGGCGTCAGCGTCGGAGGCCGATGCGGCCGCCTTCGCGCCCTCGTCGATGGGCAGGAGCCTGGAGGAGACGACCGCGTCGGGGCCCAGCTCGGCCTGCACGGCGCGGAGGATGCCGTCGGTGACGTCGGGGTGCTCCCGCAGGAAGGCCGTGGCGTTCTGGCGCCCCTGGCCGAGGCGCTCGTCGCCGAAGCTGAAGTACGAGCCGGACTTCTGGACCAGCTTCCGCTCGAGCCCGACGTCGAGGACGCTTCCCTCCCAGGAGATGCCGTCGCCGTAGATGACGTCGAACTCGGCCTGCTTGAACGGCGGCGCGACCTTGTTCTTCACCACCTTCACGCGGACGCGGTTGCCGATCGCCTCGACGCCCTCCTTCAGCGTCTCGATGCGGCGGATGTCGAGGCGGACGGAGGAGTAGAACTTGAGCGCGCGGCCGCCGGGAGTCGTCTCGGGGCTGCCGAACATGACGCCGATCTTCTCGCGCAGCTGGTTGGTGAAGAGCGCGACCGTCCCGGTGCGGTTGAGGGTCCCGGCCAGCTTGCGAAGCGCCTGGCTCATGAGCCGCGCCTGGAGGCCGACGTGGCTGTCGCCCATCTCTCCCTCGATCTCCGCCTTCGGCGTGAGGGCGGCGACGGAGTCGACGGCGACGACGTCGAGCGCGCCGCTGCGGATGAGGAGCTCGGCGATTTCGAGCGCCTGCTCGCCGTTGTCGGGCTGCGAGACCAGGAGGTCGTCGATGTTCACGCCGATCCGCCTAGCGTACGCCGGGTCCATCGCGTGCTCGGCGTCGATGAACGCGCAGATCCCGCCGCGGCGCTGCGCCTCGGCGATGACGTGGTAGACGAGGGTCGTCTTCCCGGAGGACTCCGGGCCGAAGATCTCGACGATGCGCCCGCGTGGAAGGCCGCCGATTCCGAGCGCGAGGTCGAGCGAGAGCGCGCCCGTGGAGATGGACGCGATGGCGACCTGGGCCTGGTCGCTCATCTTCATGACCGAGCCCTTGCCGTACTGCCGCTCGATC
>Ga0081538_10001039_pt1 | contig 29611 bp, 18 predicted proteins | sample TabmetS5T2R1_FD_71022 | JGI IMG/M metagenome (GOLD analysis project Ga0081538, IMG submission 71022) | Tabebuia heterophylla rhizosphere microbial communities from the University of Puerto Rico - S5T2R1 | ecosystem: Host-associated > Plants > Roots > Rhizosphere ...
TCGTCTACCGCCTGTCACGTCGCGCGCTCGCGGACATGGAGCGGCTCCACCCCGACCTCGCCTCCGGCGTCCACGCCTTCTTCGCCCATCGCATGGCCGAGCGACTGGCGGACGTGACGGAGACCGTGAAGGTCCTGCGAGACTAGCGCCCGGAGCCTTCGGCGCCGGATCCGGCGCCGGGTGCCTCGTTCATCCCCAGGACCCCTCGCTCATCGGGCGGAAGCTGGTCGTGAGGATCCGCATGCGCCTGGGGCGCGTCAGCGTGAAGAGCACGACCTCGGCCACCTCGTCGGCGGTGAGCATGCCTTCGAGCTCGGGGTCGCCTTGCTCGCGGCCGGTCCCGATCGCGAAGTCGGTGTTGACCCCGCCGGGGCAGATGCAGGTGGCCCGCACGCCTCGCTCCCGCAGCTCGTGGTCGAGGGCGCGCGTAAAGCCAACCTGCCCGAACTTCGACGCGTTGTAGACCGCCTCGCCGGGAAACGCGCGTAGGCCGGCGACGCTCGCTAGCGAGATGAAGTCACCTTCGCCCGCGGCGATCAGGTGCGGCAGCGTCGCGGCCGCCGTGTAGAGCGTTCCCTTGAGGTTCACGTCGATCATGGCCTCGAGCCGCTCGGGATCGAGCTCGACGAACGGCCCGTAGGCTCCCACGCCCGCGTTCGCGATGACCGCGTCGAGGCGCCCGAAGCGCCCTACGGTCTCCTCGACCGCGGCGCCGACCGCCGTGCGGTCGCGGACGTCGCAGGCGAGCCCGAGCGCACGCTCGAGGCCGAGGTCGTCCCCGCGACGCGATAACAGGCCGACGGACGCGCCGGCGTCGTGCAGCTTGCGGGCCACGGCCGCGCCGATGCCGCCGCTCGCACCCGTGACCAGCGCGACCTTGCCTTCCAGTTCCATGGCGTCTCCTCCGTTCGAGCCTCCACGACGGCAGCGTATGTGCCGTCGCTTCACGCCACCAACGACGAAGCCCCGCCGCAGCGGGGCTTCGCCATCTGGAGATGGGTCGAGATCAGGACCAGTCGTCTGCGGCGACGCGGTCCGGCCCGGGCATCTCGATCGGGCCCTCCTTGGGTGTGCCGATGCGGAGCGGGTTGCCGAACGGGTCGCGGAGGCCGCAGTCGGTGCCGTAGAAGCGCTCGGTCGGCTCCTCGGTGAACTCGACTCCCTTCGCCACGAGCTCCTCGTACGTCTTGTGGACGTCGTCGACCGCGATGATCGCCGCCACGCCCATCGCGCCCTTGGTGACGAGCTCGCGGATCTGTTCGGCGGTCGCCTCGTCGTACGCGGGCGGGCCGGGCTTCTCGAGCAGGAGCTGATGGTCCTGGCCGGGAAAGTTGACGGTCAGCCACCGCATGAAGCCGAGGTCGGCGTCGGTGCTCACCTCGAACCCGAGCTTCCCGACGTAGAAGTCGAGCGCCTCGTCCTGATCGAGGACATAGACCTGTGTATGTGTGATCTTGTTGGGCATGGCAGCGAGGCTAATCCGCACGCCGCTTACTCGCTTCTCCGAAACTGCTCGGTCTCGTCCAGGCCTTCATGAAGCAGGCCGGGACGGCGCTGAGGTCGGCGGCTCGCCAGCGATACGTCGTAGGCGGCTCGCCGACGATCTCCGTGAACGTGCGGCTGAACGTCCCCAGGCTCGTGAAGCCGACGTCAAAGCAGATCTCGGTCACGCTGCGGTCCGTCTCCCGCAGCAAGAACATCGCCCGCTCGACCCGTCGGCGCTGGAGGTAGCGATGCGGGGTCTCGCCGAAGGTGGCCCGGAAGACGCGGATGAAATGCGCCTCGGAGACGTGGGCGATCCGCGCCAGCGTCGGGACGTCGAGCGGCTGAGCGTAGTCGCGATCCATCGCGTCGCGCGCGCGGAGCATGCGGCGGTTGGACTCTTCCACGGCTCGGCTCATGCGGGCGGATCGTGGCACGATGCCGGTTGCTCGACCATGACCTCCGCCTCATATGACCGTGATCCGCGCGTCGACGAGTACGTCGATGCGCTGCCCGAGTGGCAGCAGGCCATCTGCCGGCAGGTCCGCGATCTCGTCCACGCCGCCGACCCGGAGGTCGAGGAGACGATCAAGCGGAGGGTGCAGCCGTACTTCGTGCTGCAGGGGAACATCTGCGCGCTGCTGGCCACCAAGGATCACGTGAACGTGTTCCTCTACGACGGCGCGATCGTCCCCGACCCGGAGGGCATCATCACCGCTGGCCACGACAACAAGACGGCTCGCACGATCGCCGTATACGAGGGCGAGCCGGTCAACGCCCCGGCGCTGCGCAGGATGTTCGAGCAGATCATCGCCAACAACCGCGCGGGCGGATGGCGGCGGTTGAAGAAACAGGCCTGATCAACCGGCGCAGGGAGTCTTCCCGTCCTGGCGCCCAAAGCGGTAGTCCCCGTCACGGGCGGTGGCCGGGTTCTCGGGCGGCAGCAGCCCGACCCGATAGCCGCGGGCCTCGATGCGGTCGAGCAGCACCTCCGGCAGCCGCGCCGTCTTGGCGGTGTCGTGCATCAAGACGACGGAGGGATCCGGTCCGCGCCGTGGGCGTCGCTCCAGTCGCACGTCTGAAGCGTCCACGTGACGAGCCGCAGGCCGTGACCCTTAGCGACCTCGTAGCTGTCCGGATCCTTGATGTCGCCGTTGGGCGGCCGCCAGATCGTGGGGGTCGGACACCCGAGGGTCCCGAGGGCGCCCATCGTGCGAGTGATGTCGTCCTCTAGCGCGGCCCGGTCCAGCTCGTGATGTGAGTCGTGACTCGCCCAGCAGTGCGGCTGGACCCCGTGTCCGGCCTCGATCATCCGAGCGACGAGCTCGGGATGCGCGATCGCGCGGCTACCGAAGACGAAGAACGTCGCGGTAACGCCGCGATCGGCCAGCGTCGAGGATCAGCGGAGTGGCGATCCCGTTCGGCCGAAGGGGGGCGATTCAGCGGAAGCGCCCCCGTGGCTGCGTTGCCGGAAGCCGGCGCTGGCACCATCGCTGGGCGGCCGGCTCCTCGGCGGTGGGTGGTCGCGCTGGCGGGGCCGGGGGCTGGTTAAGGGTGGCGTCGTGGTTGCTGTCTCCCCCTGCGCGCGTGGTCCCCATAGGCGGCAAGGTGTCCCCGGTACGGGGGCGCTTCAGCGGAAGCGCCTTGTGTTGGGACGGCCGGGGGCCGGCGCTGGCGCGATCGCTGGGCCGGCCGGCGCTACCACCGCGCCACCCCTAACCAGCCCCGGCCCCGCCGGTGCCGCCGTCCACCGCCCACCTGCCTCCCGCGCGCCTGCGGTCCCCGTAAGTGTGGGGATGTCCTTGAGATGGGCGCGCTTCAGCGGAAGCGCCTGTGTTGGGACGGCCCGGGCCCGGCGCCTGGCGCCATCGCTGTCGTTGGCGGCGCCCCGGCCGGCTCTGGCGGTGCGGCTGGCCGGGCCAGGGCTGGACGAGCTCCCGGCGGCTGGCCTCCGCCATCGGGCCGGCGCCCTGCGGGCGGTGTGGCCCGGGCGGGCTACGCCCTCGCAACCAGGCCTCGGGTCACTGGAGGCCGCGGCGTTCGCCGACGCCGTGGCGTCCCGGCAGGCGGCTGCACTTTAAGCACGTCGTATCGGAAACCCCCGACCGCCGTGCTCCTCCAAGTAGGCTGACGCCGCCGGGAAGCACGGTGGTCGACCTCGTCATTGACATCGAGAACACCCCTGGGGCGCTTGCCCGGGTCGCCGCCTCGATCAGCGATGCGGGGGTGAACATCGCGGCCGCGACGTGCCTATGGCCGGCCGAGCGGGCCGAGCTGCACATCCTCGTCCCGCACGCGGAGGCCGCGAAGCATGCGCTCGCAATCTCACACGTGGCGGTGACGCGCGAGCGCGAGGTCGTCGTGGTCGACGTCGAGGACCGCCCCGGCGTGCTGGCGGACCTGACGCGCAAGATCGCCCGGGCCGGAGTCGACCTCGACCTCGTCTATGTCGCCACGCGAAACCGCGTGGTATTCGGCGCGCCCGACCTCGCCGCTCTCCGCGGCGCGCTGAACGTGGGGACCTGATGGCCGGGCGCCCGCCCGGGCTCGAGCTCGGGTAGGGTGCGACGAATCCCAGGCGCTCACGGCGCTTTGGGTTCGTGCCAGGACCCGCATGACCGGCGAGCCGAGCATGTCCTCGACCGCACGGCCTCACGAGGAAGAGGCGCGGTGGCCGACCTCGTAATCGCCTGGCGCGCGCCTTTCGAGGGCGAGGACCTCCACCTGATCCGTGGCGTACCGGCGCCCAGCGTCGACCAGCTCGTGTGCTTCGCCGATGGGACGTCCAGCTACGACGTGCCCACCGCGCGCAACCACGGTTTGACCGACATCGCGTTTCGCCCTCGGCTGCGGCACGGCGCGCCCGCGGCCGGCATGTTCCCCGCGCTCGGGCTCCAGGTGGAGGCGGCCACCGGCCGCATCGTCGCCGACCCGAATCCGCCCGAGCCCCGAATCGAGCACTTCCATCTCGATATCGAGGCCAGGATCGCCGGTCAGGCCGAGCCCGAGACAATGAGCGTGCTCGTCTGGCTTCACGACGGGATCGACGACGTCTGGACGACGCCCTCGCCGCTTACGTTTCCGCGTGGGCACGGCCCGCATCGCTCACCGCGGACGCCGTCGATCCTCGCTCGCTTCGACGACGGCGTCATCGGCGACGTGACGAACCATCCCGGCGTCGTCTTGCTGGATGGGTCCAAGAGCATTTCTGCTGACCCGGACGTAGCCATCGGCGCGACGATATCGGTCGACGCGACCCTGCCCGCCAGCCTCCTCTCTCGGCCGCTCTCGGTCACGGCCGTCATCGCGCCGGCCTGGGAGGAGCTCTCGACGGTCGAGCGGACCGTGGAGTGCCTCGGTGGCGCCGGCACGGCTGAAGACGCCGACAAGGCCGGCGCGAACATCCTGATACTGGCCGACGGGATACCGGATCCCCAGGAGCAGCTCGGCCTGGCACGCGCGCTGGGCGTCCTCCTGCGGCGCATGCGCCCGTTCTCATGGGTGAGCGACAAGGTCCAGCTCTGGGGGCTGGGGCTCCCGTCACGCCAGACCGGGGGGACCGCGCGGTGGATGGCCGACACGGCCGACGGCTGGCCGCTGCCGGTGACGCGCCCGGAGCCTCCGCCGGCCACGGGCGCGTGGGAAGTCGCACACCTGCTCCACGTCGCCGGCCCGTCAGTACCCGAGCCCGCGGGCGGCTGGCCGTCGCTCGAGGACCAGCTCGACAGGTGGTCCGTGCAGCTGCCCTTCAGCGTCGACGAGCTGGCGGCCCGCGTCACCGAGGAGACCTACCAGAGGTGGCAGCGGGAGACGCGGCTCCCGCTGAACGAGCGCGATACCGCCTTCGGGGTCGCGCAGGGCTCGCGCACGGCGACCTACGCGGCCCCCGGGGCCCGCGAGGCGGACCGCTATCGCGACCTCCTCCTGAGAGCGAGCCGGGTGACGCGAGCCGAGCTCGATCGCCTGCTCGGCGTCCTGGTGGATCGCAACGGTGCGCCGATGGGCGATCGCTGGACAACTGGTCGCGATCGCGGCCTCGTGGTCATCCTGAGCGGGGGGCATGCGGGTGTGGCCAATCACCTGCCCGCGGACGACGTCCTCATCGTGGGCGTCGAGGAGGCGGGGGAGTCCCTTCTCGTGACGTCGCGGGGAGACGGCCGCGGCAGCGACGTGACCGGTGCCCAATGGCCGGTCACGCGCAACAATGCGGCGACCTGGCAGGTGCTGAAGGCGCGGTTCACACACGAGCTGGCGCACGCGCTCGGCCTGGGTGACGAGTACGGCGGAGTCCATCAGCTCCCCGCGGCGGAGCTGGCGCGGTGCGCAACCTACGCGAACCTCCACGCTGAGGCCGGCACCGATGGCCTGTCCGACGGCGCGAGGCTGCGCGGAGAGCGCATGAGGTGGAACCACCTGCGCATCGCCCGCGCCTTCACCCTGCACGAGGGCCAGCCCATCGCCGAGGTGCTCGAGGACTCCGTCGACCCGCCGCACAGCGTGGACGGTCGAGTCGCCTACCGCGTGCAGGTTCAGACGGGCCTGCTCGAAGCCGCCCTGAACGACGGTTTCGACCTGAACGACGGCAGCCACGGCACCCTCTTCCTCCGCACCCGCGGCCTCCCCGGCGACCCCCTCGACGCCTGGGAGCTCAGCCCGGCGGTGGAGCTCATCGAAGGCGACGTTCCGTTCGATGTCGTTTGGGTGCGCGAGCGGGTGGCCGGGGCCTTCGCGCCGTTCCGGGATCTCGTCGTGCGAACCGCTTCCACCACGAGCGCCCCGATCCTGTTCGCGCCCGTTCCGAAGGCAATCGAGGCGGACGGCTGGGCTCGTCTGGTGCCGAAGCTCGTACGTGACCATGTGACGGCCAGCGGTCGGCCCCTCGACGCACCCTCGCGGGCGGACCAGGCGGTGTGGGCCTGCCCGGCCGGCGGGAACGACAGTGGGTGGCCGAGGATGCGGAATCGCCCGCCGGTCCGCAAGGGCCGGCCCTTCTTCCCCGCCCGGCGGGTGCCGGCCGCCTGGACCGGCGGGATGATCTACGACTGCGGGGTGTTCCACCCCACCTCGCACTCCGTCATGCGGGGGAGCACCTCTCGCACGCTCGAGTCGCCGGCGGGGCCGGGCGACGCCTTCATCCCGCCCGGGGACGTCGACCTCCCGAGGCCCGGCGAGGCGAACGAGTTCGACCCCGTGGCGTCGTACCTGCTCATCGACCGGCTCGACCCCTCGCGCCACCACGAGCTCGAGCACTACATCGCGCTCAGGGACCCGGACTAGGGGATGGCGGCCGAGCAAGCCGGAGGTTCGCTCGGGCGTGTTCTGGCGGTCCTCGTCGCGGCTGCTGCCCGGCTCGGTCGCACGCTCACCGACCCCGACCGGTTCAGGGTGACGCTCGGCCGCTTGGGCTGGGACGTCGCCGAGCCTCCCGCCGAGTACGCGGCGGTGGGCCGCCGGGCGCTCGACGTGGTCGCGTCGGCCCGTGCCTGGTCACAGGCGCCGCCCAGCGCCACCGACGTGGTCGAGCTCGCCGCGCAGCTCGGCGCACTCTGGACGGAGGTCGGGTCGTTGACGGCGGTCCCCGCAAGCGTCGACCCGACCGACTTCCGCGAGGACGTGGCGGGACCGCTCGTCGAGATGCTGCTACTCGACTCGCTCGACGATCTCATGCCCGCCTGGCACGCCGCCGCCGAGGCCGCGGGGATCGCCGTCTTCGACGACGAGCCCGCCGCAAACGGCCGCCTCCGACATCTCCGCGAGCGCATCGATCTCGATCAGCTCGGCCGCTTCGCGAGCGACCCGCTCGGGACGATGGCGGAGGCCGCCGGCTGGGGCACAGCCGCCGCCTCGGGTGCGGATGTCGCCGGCAAGGTCATCGCGATGGCCGCCGGCGCGGGTCTTCCCATCATCCGTCAGGAGCTGCGGGAGGCGGACATGAGCGGGGCGCTAGCCGCTACCGGGGCAAGGGCGGGCTCGGCATACGGGATCCAGATGGTCGAGTCGTGGACCGACGAGGACCTCCCGCTCGACGTGGGAGTGGACCTGCTGGCGGCCGGCTCCGGGGCCGACGCCGCGATCGAGATCCGCCCGCGCTTCGACGCCGAGGCGGCCGGGACGCTCGACCTCGGGGGCGGCTGGTCCATGGACCTGGCCACGGACCTGGACCCCGCCGCGGCGCCCGGCCTGGTGATCGGCTCGAACGGCCTCGAGGTCGACCGGCCGCCCGGCGCGTCGCACGGCTCACTCGACCTGACGCTGCGCCTCGAGCCCTCCAGTCCGCTCCTGCTGCTGGGCAGCGCCGACGGGACGCGGCTGGAGCTCGCCGAGCTTGGCGTGAGCCTCGGCCTCGCAACCACTCCCGAGCCGGACATTCTCGGCGCCATGGAGCTCGGGGGCCTGGCGCTCGTGCTCGCCGCCGGGGACGGCGACGGTTTCCTCGCCGCCATGCTCGGAGACGGCGAGCTGCGCTACGACGCTTCGGCCTCGTTCTCGTACAGCGCGGCGTCCGGCTTCTCGGCCCGCGGCGCGGGCGGGCTGTCGCTCACGGTCCCACTCGATAGACAGATCGGCCCCGCGACTCTCGAACGCCTGCTTCTCGAGCTGGGCGGCGACCCCGACGAGCCCCTGGTCTGGCTTCGCGGCCGCGCGCGGGTCGACGTCGCCGCGATGCTGCTGGCGCTCGAGGCGAGGGTCGAGGGGATCGGAGTGGAGCTGATGCTGATCGGCGGCGGACCGACGCCGGCGCCGGACGTGGCGGTCGGCTTCGTGCCCCCATCCGCCGTGGGTCTGTCCCTCGCGGAGGTGGTGATCCGAGGCGGCGGGTTCGTCTCCGTCGACCCGTCGACCGGCCGCTACGCCGGCGCGCTCAGCTTCGACGCCCTCGGCGTCGGTCTCGACGCCCTCGTCGTCGTCGACACGGACCTCACGGGCGACCCCGACTGGGCGCTGTTCGCCAGCCTGTCCGCTCGCTTTCCGGGCGTACCGCTCGGCTTCGGCTTCACGCTGACGGGCGTGGGCGGGCTCATCAGCCTGAACCGTGCGGTCGACGGCGAGGCGCTGGCACTGGGTCTACGTGACGGCGCCGTGGACGCCCTGCTGTTCCCGGAGGACCCGGCGCGCGACGCGGCCCTGCTGATCGGTCAGCTCGACGAGTACTTCCCGCAGGCGCCCGACAACACGGTCATCGGGCCGGTGATCGAGATCGGGTGGGGCGCGCCCACGATCATCACCGCGCAGCTCGGCGTGCTCCTCTCGCTCCCGCAGGGCGTGATCACCGTGCTCGGCTCCCTGACCGCCATCCTGCCCGATCCGGACGCGCCGATCCTGGAGCTCAACATGGACGCCCTGGGCGTGGTGGACGTCCCGGCGGGCACCGTCCTCGTTACGGCGAGCCTCTACGACTCCCGGCTGCTCGGCGTGATCGAGCTGAGCGGCGACGTCGGCCTGTACCTGAGCGCCGTCGAGGACCCGTACTTCCTGCTGTCAGTGGGCGGCTACCACCCCGGCTTCCAGCCCCCTGCGCACGTCCCCAGCGCCCTCGAAGGGCTGCGCCGGATGCGCGCCGACGTCGTCGTCGGCGTCGGGGTCAGCGCGTCGATCACCGCGTACTTCGCGGTCACCTCCAACAGCGTGCAGTTCGGGGGCGGGTTCGAGCTCGAGGCCTCCGCCGAGTTCCTGACCGTCACCTATACGGCCCGCGGCTGGTTCGAGTTCGACGTGCTCCTTCGGTTCAACCCCTTCGCGCTCGTGGCGGACGTGTCGGCTGGAGTCGGGGTCTACGCCGGCTCGAAGGAGCTGCTCGGCGTGGAGCTGTCGGCGCATCTCGAGGGCCCCGCGCCGTGGTTCGCCACGGCGAGCGGACGCTTCCGGTTCTTCCTCGTGAACGTGAGATTCGAGGTGACCGTCGGCGCTCACGCAGCCCCGGCGCTGCCGCCCGGCGTCGACGTTCTGGCCGCCATAGCCGCCGAGCTCGCTCACCCGGAGGCATGGTCGGCGAGGCGAGCGAGCACGCCGGTCGCCGCCCTGAATCTACGATCCGACGTCGAGGAGGGCGTAGTCCGTCCCGACGACAGCGTCGTCGTCGTGCAGTCGGTCGCGCCGTTTGGCGAGACGCTCCAGCGACTCGGCGAGCTGACGCCGGTTCAGGACGAGGTGCATGTGGCGGACACCACAGTGGTCGACGGCGCGACGGGCGAGCCGCTGTCTGAGCTCGTGGTCGAGGAGGTGGACGGCTGGTTCGCGCCGGCCCAGTACCGATCCATGCGCGACGAGGAGCGTCTGTCGGCGCCGAGCTATGAGCTCCACCCGGCGGGGGTGTGCTTCGCCGGGGGCGGCGTGGGTGTCGCGGCCGACGAAGTGGTCGCCGCGCCCGCGGGTCACGAGACCGAGGTGTGGGAACTCGACGCCGGCGAGCTCCACACGCTCGGCGTGGTGATCACCGGGGAGTCGATCCACATCCCACTGGCGTCGTCGGCGAGCGTGCGAGCGGCGCAAGCGTGGCGCGGGCCCGCCGTCGACGTGGAATCGGTCTCCGTTGAGCCGACCAGCTACGCCGTGGTCGACGCGGCGAGCGGGGTGCCGGCGGTCGAGGGTGAGGGCGCTACCCGCGTGGTTCCGGCGCATGACCTGGCGGTGTCGGCATGAGCGCCCCCTCGTTCCTTCCCTGGCTGCGGCTGGGCCTGGCGCGAGGTCTCGGCGGCCCCGACCCGCGCAGCGGCCCACTCCCGCTTCGCCCCGACCTCGAGGCCTCGGTGACCATCGAGGACTCCCTCGGCGGCCGCGCGACTGCGAGCAGCCCGCTGTCGGTGCTGGGTGCGGGTGACGTCACGGGCCTCGACCCTGCCTTGATCATCCGACGCGAGCCCACGCCCAGCGCGGCGGACGTCGACTGGTCGCTGCTACCCGCCATCGAGCTCGCCGCTCCGGACCTGCCCTGGCTCCTCACGCCCGCGGCGCCGGACGATCGGCAGGCGCTGCGTCCATGGCTTGCCCTCACCTGCGTCGAGGAGCGCGGTGGCGTCGAGTACGACCCGCTTGCTCCGGACGGCCCGGTCATCCGGCTGACCGCCGAGACCACGCGTGTCGAGCTGCCCGATCTCGCCGACTCCTGGGCTTGGGCCCACGTGCAATCGATGCTGCCGGTCGAGGAGATCGCGGCGTCGGTGGCCGCGGGCGACGGCGCGGTCGTGGCCCGCCTCCTGGCACCCCGCCGGCTCGCCCCTGGCCGCAGCTACCGGGTCGCGCTCGTGCCGGCCCTCGTGCCCGACGTGGAGACGGCCGAGCTCGTGCCGGCCTGGGACGTCGACGCCCCCGAGGACCCGGTGGAGCTCCCGGTCTTCGATACGTGGACTTTCGCGACCGCCACCGAGATCGTCAACTTCGAGGCCCTCTGCCGGCGGCTGCAGCCGGACGACACCGCCGTCCGGCTCGGGCTGCACGAAGCCGCGGTGGTCGACAACGGCTTGCTCGCCCCGTTCGAGGGCGACACGGGCTTCGAGTACGAGGGCGTGCTGGTCGACGCCGGAGCGTCGGGCCGGGGTCTCTCGAAGAACGCCAGGCAGTGGCTCGACGTAGAGCTCCGTGCCCGGCTCGAGGAGAGCGCGTTGCCGCCGCTCGCCCCCGATCTCGAGCGATACGACCCGGAGATCCACGACCCCGTCGTCGGACCGCCCATGTACGGCGTATGGGCGGCGGAACCTCGCGCGCTGCCGGACGATGGATGGCTGCACGACGTGAACCTGCACCCGGACCGGCGCGGCCCCGCCGGACTCGGTGCCGAGGTCGTGCGCATTGACGCCGACGAATTTCTCTCCGCCGCCTGGGACCAGGCAGGCGACCTGCGGGCGCTCCGCGAGGAGGCGAATCGCGCCCGACTCGCGGCGGAGGTGGGGCGGAGCCAGGCCCGCCGGCTCGCCGCGCTCGACGACGCCGGACTGCTTCAGGTCACCAGCCGGCTGCACCTCTTCATGCGAACCGGCGCCACGACGCTCGTCGAGCGGACCGCGGAATCGGCGGTGTTCCCCTCCAGCCTGCTGTCGGCGCCGTTCCTGCGCCAGACGCGGCCGGGGGGCGTCCTGGGGCGGCGAGCCATCGCCGACCGCGGCGACCCCGACCCGCTCGCCGCTCGGGTGACCGACCGGTTCGTCGCGGCGTCGGCGCCGGCGGAGCAGCGAACGCCGGCCCTCGAGCCTTGCGCGCGGCTGGGATCGAGCTTCCAGCGCCCCGGCGCGGTGACGACCGACACCCTCTTCCTGCTCCCGAGCGCCCTGCCGTCGGAGGCCCGCTTCGGGCCGGAGGGAGAGACTGAACCGGTTGCCTACACGCCGATCGCGGCCCTCGCATCGTCAGCGACCGACGACATGCGCTCGGCGGCCGCCGTGGTACGCGAAAGCCTCGACCCCATGCCCGCCATCGTGGCCGGCTTCCAGGCGCGGGTGACGGGCGTCGAGCTCGATCCCTCCGCCGATCTCCCCACGCGCATCGTGATTGGACCGCGGTTCCCCGACCCACTGTTCCCGAAGATGCTCGCGCTGGGCACGGAGCTGGTGCTTCCGGGCGTGGGCGAGATGCCCGACGACCGCGTCCGGCTCGTGGAGGTGAACGAGGGCTGGGTCGCCGCATTCCTGGTGGGCGCCAACAACGAGTGGGCCCGCGAAGCGCTCTGGAACGAGTACCCGGCCGACCTCGGGGCCACGGCCTTCTCCACCTTCTGGCAACGCGTCCCGGCTGGGACCGCGGACCTGGACAGCGACATCCACGAGTGGAACCTGGGCTCCACTCTGCGCAGCCACGTCGGGGGCGGCGGCTCCTCCACCGTCCTGCTCGTGCGAGGCGAGGTGGTCCGTCGTGTCCCCGGCATCGAGTTCTTCCTGGTCGCCCCGGATCGCGATGGTCGCCTCGTGGAGACCGACAACAGCATCCCGGAGGGCCGCGTCACGTGGCCCTCCTTCTCGGGCACACTCGACCAATCGACCGTGTTCGTCGGTTTCGACGTCGATCCCGACGTGGTGCGGGACGAGGGGCGCTACGTGGCGATCCAGGAGCCGGTCACGGGCCCGCGTTTCGGGCTCGACGTCGCCGGCGAGGTGTTCGGAAGGGCTCCCGAATCCAGCTGGGCCGACCTCAGCTGGGGACACGTGACGAGCTCCACCGAGGCCCTCGAGGCGCTGGGCAACCTTCGGCTCGGCGATGTCCCCTGGCTCACCGGGGTGGCTCGCGCAGGAGTCGAGTGGGGTCGGAACGGGGCGCATATGGCGGGTATCACGTTTCAGCAACCGTTCCGGTTGCTCGTCGCGGCCACCGACCTGATGCCCGCCGTGGTCCCGTGAAGGGATCGCGACCGCCGACCGCGCCCGTGCCACCGCCGGGTCCTCCGGGCCCGGGAGTCGCTCCGGGACCGCAGCTGGTCGACCGGCTGGACGAGCGTCTGCCGCTCGTGCTGTTCCCGGTCCGGCTCGCCACCCGCTTCCACCGCGGCAACGGTCCCGGGGCGCCCCCAACCCAGCTTTGGGTCCGCATCTTCCCCGACCTGCTCCACGCGGATTCCCATGTGCCGGCGCTCTCCGCCCAGGAGACCTCTCTCGGGCGCGCGTATTGGGAGCGTCTCTGGCGCGCGGGGAGCGGAGCCACCGCCGGGCGCGACGACACGCACCGGTGGCTCGTGGGCCAGCTCGGGGCGCCGCGGGCGGCGTGGGTTGCGGCGCGCACGGCGCCGACCAACCCCGCCGATGCTCCGGCCGAGCCGGTCCTCGACGCCGAGGCGCTCGACCCGGCTCCGGCGTTTCCCAAGCCCGAGCGCCGGGCGACCCCGCGCCCGACCTTGGCCCGCCTGCTCCCCGACCGCTGGTACGTGCGGATCTCCCAGCGCGGCGAGAGCGTCGAGGAGGTTTGGTCGCGCCCGGTTCGACGCGATCTGGCGATGGCTCCGAACGCCGGCGACCTCCCGGAGGACGGTGGCGCCCGGGAGCTCCTGCAGAGTCAGGACCTGTGGTGGATGGTCGACTTCGACGCGGCGGTGGAGGCCGGGATGGCGGTGCGGGTGCCCCTGGACCGGCAAACCCGCCACCTGATCACCGACCTGGTGGTCTACGGCATTCGCGACCGGGACCCGGGCGCCCCCGCGGAGCTGGCCGCTCTACTCCACGCCCAGCGATTCTCCTCGGGGCTTGAGATCGTGCCGCAGGGCACCCCGACCAATGCGACGGCGACCGTCGATGCGGGCTACAGCGACGTCCCCGCCGATCTCGAGGCGTACCTGACCCGTCAGCTCGATGAGCCCGAGGTCGAGAGGCCGTCCCTCGGCGACTCGGCCTCGCTTGGGACCGCCCCGGCGGCCGACGCGCTTGCGCTGGCATTCGGGCTCGACGGTGCGACGGCGTTCGACGCGGCCGAGCACGCGAGTGATGCCAAGGGCGGCCGGGCGATGGCAATGAACCGGGTGCTGTGGCCGGCGACCTGGGGCCATTTCTTCAGCAGACTGCTCGCGCCCAACGGTGTGCCACTCGTCGCGGGAGCGGACCTCGACTGGCTGTACGAATGGTTCCGGGACTGGGTCCGCGGCCCCGGTCCCCTCCCGGTGTTTCGTGCGGGCGAGCACCCGTACGGCGTGCTCCCCGTGACCCTGCTGCCCGAGTGGCCCGTCGACCTCCCGGAGACTCGGATCGGCCGGCTCCAGTCGCTGCTGCGAGATCTCCGAGACGAGTGGATCGCGTCCAGTGCCGGCGTCGCCGGTTTCTCGGTGCCGGCGACACGGACGCCCGCGGAGGAGGCCGTGGCGATCGCCTCGGTCCTCGGCGCGGTGCCGCACCCCACGGCCTTCCGCCTCCGACGCGCCCTGAACCGCTTCGACCTCTACTCCGAGCGATGGCGGGACGGTCTAACTGAGCTGGAGGCGCTGCTACAGGAGACCAGCTCGAACTACCGCGACGAGTACGCGGAGCGCGAGGCGGACATCCGCTCGGGAGGGATCGACATCCAGTCGCGGGAGCTCTCCGACCTGATCCCGCTGGCCGATGAGCAAGAGGCGCTGAACCCGTCGCTCGGGCCGGCGTACGACGCCGTTCGAGCCCACGTGAACGATGTGCTGCGCGCCGACACCGCCCGGCACAAGGTCCGCGCGGAGACCCGTAGGTTCTCGGACCGCTTCTCCGACGCCACCCTCCCGGACTCGGCCGATCCCAAGCTGTGGTACGTCGAATACGGCGAGGACGACGCGGGGGAGGACGGCACGTTCCCCGCCCTCAAGCTCGTTCCTGGCGGAGGCCCCGAGCACGACCCCGTCGCGGTGGCCGAGAGCCTCCGTGGCCTTGCCGCGGACGCACGCTCGGTGACTCCGCTGCTGCGGCCGCTCTACGACCATTCCGTCCCCCGGTCGCTGTTGCGGGCGCTCATCGAGCACGGCATCGAGCAGGTACACCCTGCCAACGCAGCGGAGCTCGCGCTCGGGCTCGATCGCTTGGCGGCGATGTTCGAGATAGGCGCGGTCGCGGATCCGTTCGCCGAGCTTGAAGGCCTTCTTCGCGAGACACTCGGCCTGGCCACCCATCGCCTCGATGCCTGGATGACCAGCGTCGCGACGAACCGCCTGGCGGAGCTGCGCGCCGACCGGCCGACCGGCGTCCAGCTCGGGGGATACGGCTGGCTGGTCGACCTGGTGCCCGACAACGGCCCTCGCGATACACACGGCTTCATCCATGCGCCGACGCTCGACCACGCCGCCACCGCGGCTGTGCTGCGCAGCGCCTGGCTAGCGTCCGCCGCCGACGAGGCCGGCGCCGCCTTTGGCGTCGACCTGTCGTCCGACCGAGTGCGGCGTGCCGAATGGCTGCTCGACGGCGTGCGCAACGGCACCGACCTCGCTGAGCTTCTGGGTGCCCGCTTCGAGCGCCGGCTCCACGACGCACGGCTCGACCAGCTGATCGTGGACGTGCGAAAGGAGGTGCTGGCGGCGGCCGGGCATCCCAACCGACCGACGGGCGCCATCGTCGACGGGCTCGCTCTCGCCACCGCCTACCGGGACGACGAGGCCGCGAGCGACCTCCGCCGGCGGATCGACGCCCTACGCGCAGATCTCGAGGGCTTTCCTCGCGACGGCCTTCTGTTCGCGCTGCTCGAGACGGCCGCCGACCTCGACGCGGTGGCCGACGCCCTGATGGCTGAGAGCGTGCACTCCCTGGTGAAGGGAAGCCTCCCGCAGGCGAGTGCGGCGCTGGCCGCGAGCGGCAGCGGCGACGCCGGCGTGCCCGAGCTGCGTATGCCTCGCATCCACAGGGGATCGCAGAACGTGTCCCATCGCATCACCGCGGTGTTCGGAGATCAGCGACCCGTCGCCTCGACCATGCTCGGGCGCGCCGAGCCCGCGCTCGCGGCGTGGCTCGAACGGCTGCTTTCCGCACTCGGACCGGTCACGGTGGCGAGCGGACACGGGGGCGTGCCCCTCAGTGCTCTCGGCTTGGGCGCGGCCGAGGTAGTGGCGCTGGCGGCGGCCGGCGGAGAGCTCGAGGGCAGCCGACTCGCCGCCGTGGGATCCGGTCTGGCCCGGCTGGCCGACGGCGCCGCGCCGGGTCGCGCGCCGGACCCGTCCGGCGCCGGCGACGGGGCCGGAATCGAGGAGCTTGCAGTCGTCGCGGGTGCGCTGCGCACGGCTATCGGGCAGGCCCGCCCCCTCCGGGCCGAGGACCTCGCCGGGGCCGGCGACGCGGCGTCGACCGTGGAGCTGGACGACCTTGACGAGCGCCGCCTCACGCTGGCCGCCGAGCTCGACGAGCTGGCCGCGGCACCGGCGGAGGACACCACGCTCCTTTCACGCGCGGCCGACCTGCTCGCGGTCGACGACGCCGGTGTCATCGCCGCCCTGGGCGCCGGCGAGGCGGAGCGCCCCGCGCTCATCGCCGCGGTGCTGGTTCGCGCGACCGAGCGGGCGGAGGCGCTGCGAGCTCCCCTGCCCGAGGCCTGGGAGGAGTGGTCGGCCGGCGCCCGGGCGGAGCACCTGACCGCCCGAATCGCCGACGCGTTGGCCCTCAAGGTGCCGATCCTCCCGCGCTTCCGCCCGGCGAACGAGACCGACCTCGTAGCCGCGGCGCGGCTCTCGAGCCGACGCCTCGGCTCTCGCACCGCGGCGGCCACCTGGCTCCTGCAGGTGGGCCGGGTTCACGCGGGCGCGGGCCGCCTGGACGAGGCCCTGAGCGTGCTCGCCGCCGTCGGAGGTGAGCGCGCCCAGGGGGTGCAAGTTGTCCAGCTGCCGAATCTACCCGATGACCCGTGGCTGGCCGTTGCGAGGCCCGCGTCCGATGGCTCACGGACCTGCGTCCTGTCGCTCACCGACCTCGGCGCCGCGGTCGGGGAGGGCCCCATCAGCGGCCTGCTCTTCGACGCGTGGACCGAGCCCTTGCCGCGGGCGGCGGCGACCACCGGCGTGGCGGTCCACTTCGACTCCCCGGGTGCGCAGCCGCCGCAGGCGGTGTTGATCGCCACCATCGCACCGGGCGAGGCGTGGTCGGTCGAGACCCTCCGGAAGATCGTCGGGCAGACCCGTGACCTCGCACAGATCCGTGCGGTGGGGCCGGAGACGCTCCGGCTCGGGCACTCGCTGCCGGCCATCTTCCTTCCCCACAGTGTCGCGGTCTCGACGGTCGACGACGGCGAGGACGCGGAGATGTCGCCGTGAGCTGGGAGCGGCTCGAGTCGGCCGCCGTCGATCCTCAGCTCGACGAAGGCCTCGAGGCCCGCGTCGGCGATCCGGCCTGGCTCCTGGCCAGGCAATGGCAGACTGGCGAGTTTCGCGGTGAGGACGCCGCGAACCCGCTGCTGATCCAGCTCGAGGCCCGGTCGCTGCGGGTCGATCGGGTCGCGGCCGGCGGGCGGTCCAGCTCGAGCATCGACGCGCATACCCCCCTGGAGCCACTCGTCGAGCGGGAACCCGTGCGGGGCGGGCCGGGTGGGGCGCGGCTCGCCGCGGAGCTCGGTCTGATCCTGCTCACCGCCCTGGCCGGTATAAGTGCGCCCGTCGTCCTCGCGGACGGACTCAGAGCCCGCTATGCCGTGCCGCTCGTAGCGGACGACGGCCTGGATCCGGTCGGCCGCCGTCGTCTCGAGATCCTGGCCCGCGGGTCGTTCGACGGGGTGGCGCTGGCGCGCGACCTCGAAGTGGATCCCGCGCTGCTCGACCGACTCCTCGGCGACTTCGATCTGCCCGAGGGGGTGCGGGGCGAGATCGCAGATGTGGTTCGCGCGTGGCAGGCCGAGACGACGGGCGCCTTTCACGAGCCGGAGGTCGCGACCGCGTGGGAGGCGTCTCGCTTGGAGTACCGCTTCGAGCTGCGGGGGACGCGCGAGAGCGGAGACATCCGCCTCGTCGCCGAGGGCTACCCGGGCGGTCGGCTGGAGTGGCATCACTTCGACCGCGTCGACACGGACGTGCCCTCGGCGCCGCCGTCGGAGACGCTCCGGCGCCGCGCCGAAGTGCTGCCGGTGCCCTTGCGCTTTCGAGGCATGCCCGCTCCGCGCTTCTGGGCCTTCGAGCATGGAGACGTGTCGTTCGGAGCGATCGACGTCGGTCCCGAGGACCTGGCTCGGGTCGCCGTGGCGGGATACGTGACCGTCTACGGCGACAACTGGTACGTCGTGCCCTTGCAGATCCCGGCGGCGACACTGACCATGATCCCATCGCTCCGGGTGCTGGACGACTTCGGCGCCGTGACCGACGTTCCCTCCGCCGCCGTCGTCGACGGCGGCGGCGACGACCGGGCGTTTCGGTTCTTCGAGGTCAGCGGCGACCCCGGGCCGCCGGCGGGCCGGGCGCCGGCGTTGTTCCTCTTGCCATCGCTCGAGACGACCGACGCCGGTCAGCCGCTCGAGGACGTGCGCTTCGTGCGCGACGAGGCGGCCAATCTTGCCTGGGCCGTCGAGCGGCGGATCGAAAGCGCGGCTGGACGCCCGGTCGATCTCGCCGCGCGATCGGGACCGCGAGCACGTACGCCCGCCGAACCTGCCCCGGACGACCGCTGGCGCCTCGTCCTGTCGAGCCCGGTGCCCGACCATTGGGTCCCCCTCACTCCCGTCCGAATCGACGTGGACGGCGCCATTCGGCTGCAGCGTGGGCGGGTCCCGGTACCCGGTGGAACCACCCGGGGGGCCCGAGGCGAAATCCTGGAGCCGAGCCGGCGCCTGCTCCTGCACGACGACGAGATCCTCAGCACGGGCATCCGTGTGGTCCGACGCTTCCAGTCCGCCCGCGACGCCGACGGCCGTCTCCACACATGGGTCGGTCGGCGAAAGGGCCCGACCCGGCCGGACGGCGCGAGCGGCCTGATCTTCGACGCGATCGATATGCAGTAGGTGGCGCCACGCCGACCTGCGGCGCTCGCCGGCTCAGCGCTTCCTGACCCTGACGGTGACCGGGCTGCTGGTGGTCGTCACGTCGGCGTTGTCGATGGCGCGTGCGGTCAGCGTGTAGTTGCCGGTTGCTGAGACGCTCCAGTCGTAGGTGTACGGGGCGCTCGTGTCCTGGGTCAGCCTCGTCCCGCCCCTGAAGAAGTCCACCCGGGTCACGCTGCCATCCGGGTCGGCAGCGGTTGCGCGGAGCGGAATCGTCGCCGGCGATCTGAAGGTCGCCCCGTTCGCCGGCGACGTGAGCGATACGGTCGGCGGCTGGTTCGGCGGGGGCGGCGGTGGCGGCGCCGCGGGGTCGACCGTCACCATCTTCGCCACCGACGGGACGCCGGCGTCGTCGACGATGACGAGCATGTACACGCCCGGGACCGCCACGTGCGGGTTGGCGGGTACGTTCGCCGTCAGCGTGTCGCTGCCCCTTGTGAAGGTGAGTGGGACGTAGCGCTGCTCCATCTCGACCGAGTGCGTCTGGGATGCCAGCCGAATCAGCCCCACCTTTTGGATCGACGCGGCGTTCGGGGTGGTGATCTGGAAGGAGCTGCCGTGGATGACCGTGTCCGGCGCCCCCGTGATGTCGGGACGCGGCGCGAGCTCGCCCGAGCCGTCCTTCTTGTACAGGTAGGGCGGCGTGTAGACCTCGGCGTTCTTGGCGAGATAGCCGACGTCGTCGCAGGTGCCACAGATGCCGCCGCCCGACGACAGCACGCGGCCGTCGGGGAGCAGCAGCGCGGTCGAGTGGTACTGGCGCGTCACCGCCTGCGCGGCGAGCGTGGTCCACTGACCGGTCGCCGGGTCCCAGCGCTCCGCGTTGTAGACGCCGCCGTTCATGTCGATGAGGCCGGCGCCGGTCGAATTGCCGCCCGTGGCGAGGACGCTGCCGTCGGCGAGCAGGGTCAGGTTGTGCTGGCGACGGCCGAAGGCCATCGCCGAGGTGGGGGACACCTGGGGCGTCGCTCCGCCCGTGTCGATCACGCGGGCGGTGTTCGAAGAGGGGCCGCCGCCGGCCACGAGCGTCTTGCCGACGTCGTATACGGCGCGGCTGCCGTAACTACGGTTGATCGTGTCGCGCTGGCCGAAGCTCTGCCAGGAGCCGCCGCCGGCGGGATCGAGCTTGCGCATCGTCTGATCGGGGCCGGAGTAGAACACGCGACCGTCGGGCGCCACGTCGAGCCAGGGATAGAGCGGCAGGTTCAGGGAAGCGGTAGTGAGCGTCCGCAGAGTGCCGTCGGTCCTGCGCACCTCGGGGACGTCGGGGCGGCCCTCGGTGATCAGCATCTCGCCGTTCGTCAGCGGGGTTACGGACGGATACCAGCGCCCCGCGGCCATGTTGGACCCGAGGGTCCACGTGTTGGTCGTCGGGTTGAACACGTGTGTCTGGACGATTCCGCTGAGCTGCGCGTCCCTGTTGCCGCCCGCGAGGAACAGCGAACCGTCGGGCAGGTGCGCGAACCCCGCGCAGAAGACGTTGTGTCCCGTGTTCACCCTTACGTCTTGGTGCGTGCCCGTGGCAGGGTCGTAGACCGTGGCTCGCGTGAAGTCGTGCGTCGGGAACTTCTCAGTGGCGGCGTCGCCGACCGAGTCCCACGCCAGCACCTTGCCGTTTGGCAGCAGCGCCGCGTGGATGCCGACGACGGGCCAGTTGGTGACCGGGCCCCACTCCCCGACCTGCCCCGGATCCGCCGCGACGGCGGCGGCCTCGACCCGCGATTCAGCGGCGGAGCGCTGCCGGGTCTTCCTGTTGAGACGCCTCTCGGTGGCCGCGCTGTGGATGACGTGGTCCTCGGCGTGATGCTCCGCCGGGGTGTCGGGGTGCGCCCCGAGCGCGGTCCCCGGGGCGGCGAGCGTGAGCGCGAGCGCCAACCCGGGCGCGAGACGCACCACACCAAGTGACAAACCGCTCATTCACCCACGGAACGGCGTAGCAAGCGGAAACTTGCGCCGCTCGGGCGCGTGAGAATGAAGATGGCGTCGAGCCACTGGTCACCCGGCACCTCGGCGGCGCGCGACCGGACCGGGTTTATGATCGCCTCATGCTCTACGGCCGAGACGTGGAGCAGGCTCGCATCGACGCGCTTCTCGACGGGGCGCGGGCATCTCTCAGCTCGGTCCTCGTGATTCGGGGGGAGGCGGGCATCGGTAAGTCCTCGCTGCTGGACCACGCGGTCGCGAGCACGGAAGACATCCCCGTCCTGCGCGCGACCGGTATCGAGTCGGAGTCGGAGCTTGCGTTCGCCGGACTCCACCAACTCCTGCGCCCCGTGTTCGGCCTCCGCGACCGCCTCCCCGACGTCCAAGCACATGCGCTGGCCACCGCGTTCGGCCTCGATGGCGGCGCGGTCGACGATCGTTTCCTCATCTCGCTCGGCGCGCTCGGCCTGCTGGCGGAGGCGGCCGGGGAACGCGGACTCCTGTGCGTTGTCGACGACGCCCAGTGGCTCGACCAGCCTTCGACGGAGGCGCTTCTCTTCGTCGCTCGACGGCTCGAGGCCGAGGGGGTGGTCGTGCTCGTGGCGGCGCGGGACGGGGAGATGCGTCGCTTCGACGCCGGTGGGCTGCCCGAGCTACGGCTCGACGGCCTGCCAGCCGAGCATGCGGCGGTTCTGCTGTCGGAGCGCGCCGGCCCGGGCCTCTCGTCCGCGGTCAAGGATCGGCTCGTGGAGTTCTCCCGTGGCAATCCGTTGGCCTTGATCGAGCTGCCGGCATCGCTGAGCGCCGGGCAGCTCGCCGGGCGCGAGCCGCTCATCGAGCCGCTGCCGGTCGGACAGGGAGTAGAGGGTGCGTTTCGCGGACGCATCGATGGGCTCGACCCGCAGGCGCGGCAGCTCCTGCTGCTCCTCGCCGCCGACGACAGCGGCGACCTCTCCGCGGTGCTGCGCGCGGCGGAGCTGCTCGGGATCGACCCCGGCCTGCTCGACGCCCTAGAGGAAGCCGGGCTCCTCCGCGTGGACGGCTCGGCGATCGACTTCCGCCACCCTCTCATGCGCTCGGCCGTCTACAGGAGCGCCGGCTTCGGCCGGCGGGAGGCCGTCCATCTGGCCTTGGCACACGCTCTGCCGGACGAGTCCGACGCCGACCGTCGCGCCTGGCATTTCGCCGCGGCGAGCGCCGGTCCGGACGCGGCGGTCGCCGAGGAGCTCGAGCGCTCGGCGATCCGCGCGCGGCTGCGCGGCGGCCACACGGCGGCGGCCACGGCACTCGAGCGCGCGGCTCACCTCAGCGAGGACGATCCGTCCCGCGCCCGCCGGCTGCTCGGCGCCGCCGAGGCGAACTGGCTCGGCGGCCGAGCCCATCGGGCCGGCCCGCTGATCGAGCAGGCGGAGCCGTTTCTCGCCGATCCGGACGCCCGGGCGAGGGCCGCACTCGTGCGGGGCTCGTACGAGTTCGAGCGCGGCATGCCCGGTGACGCGTACGAGGTCCTCGTGTCCGGCGCGAAGGAGATCGCGGAGCGCGACCCGCGCATGGCGCTCGAGATCCTGGTGCGGGCGGCCGAGACGGCGGCGTTCTCGGGGCGCACGGAATGGTCGGCCGAGGTGGCCCGGCTGGCCGCGCAGGTGTCGGTCGGAGCGCACGATGAGCAGCCGTTCATGGTCGCTCTGCTCGATGGCACGACGCGGCTGCTCCAGGGCCAGCCCGGCCCCGCCGTCTCGATCCTCGAGCGGGCCCGCCGGTTGGGCGAGGGGTTCGAGCATCCCCGCTACCTGACCTACGTGGCCTTCGCCGACAGCTACCTCGGGGACTTCGTGTCGGGTGCGTCGCGCCACGCCCGCGCGGTCGCCCGGCTGCGGAGCGCCGGGGCGGTCGGCGAGCTGCCCTTCGCGCTCGAGCTGCTGGCGGCCGCCGAGGTATGGCTCGGTCGCTTCGGCGCGGCCACCGCCAACGCCACCGAGGGGCTGCGCCTCGCCGTGGAGACCGGTCAGGACACGAGCGCCAGCTTCCTGCTCGCGACGCTCGCCCGCGCCGAGGCGGTTCAGGGGCTCGAGGCGGAGTGCCGGGCCCACGCCGGGGAGGCGATCGAGCTGGCGGTGGCGCGCTCCCTCGCGCTGCCCGGCGCCGTGGGCGTGTGGGCGCTCGCAGTGCTGGAGCTCGGTCTCGGCCGGCGGGAGGACGCGCTCGGCCACCTGGCGGCGATCACCGACCCGAGCTCGGGACTCGCCCACCCGCTCGTTGCCCTCTACTCGGCGCCCGACCTCGTGGAAGCCGCGGTGCGGTCGGGCGAGACGGAGCTCGGCGAGCCGGTCCTGGAGCGCTTTGCGGCGTGGGCGGATCACGTCCCGTCGCGCTGGCCCGGGGCCGCGGCGGCTCGGATGCGTGCCTTGCTAGCCGCGGAATCCGAGGCCGCAAACGAGCATTTCGAAGAGGCGCTGCGCCGCCACGCGGACGCCGAGCTGCCCTTGGAGCACGCGCGGACGAGGCTGCTGTACGGCGAGCATCTACGCCGCGCGCGACGCCGGCTCGACGCACGCCCGCACCTCCGTGCGGCGGTGTCGGCCTTCGAGCACGTCGGTGCGAAGCCGTGGGCGGAACGGGCCCGCGGCGAGCTCCGTGCGACCGGCGAGACCACCCGCAAACGGGACCCGAGCACACTCGACCAGCTCACCCCGCAGGAGCTGCAGATCGCGCGCTTCGTGAGCGAGGGCGCGACGAACCGTGAGGTCGCGAACAAGCTGTTTCTCAGCCCGCGTACCGTCGAGTACCACCTCCACAAGGTGTTCACGAAGCTCGGCATCGCTTCCCGCGGTGAGCTGGCGCGGCTGCTGCCCGAGGCGCTGGGCCGGGTTCCGGCAGATGCCAGCGGCCCGGCCCGATGAGCTCACCGGCCGCCGACGGCCCCCACGAGCCCGGCTAGTAGGCATGCACGGGCGGCGGAGCTCGGTCGCTTCCGCGGAATCCCCAGTCCCGCACCGGTGACCCGCTGCTCGCCCGTCGCCGGATCCGCCCGCGGCCGGACTGGGGACATCACAGATGCCACGCGGGCTCGGGCGAGGGAACCTGGACAGCATCAATTCCCCGGCCCCAAGGAGCAAGACGTGAGGGAGAGCAGATCAAACTTCGAATGGCCCGACGCGAAGCGGTTCTGGCGCCATGCCGGTGGACTCGGCGTGATCGGGGTGATCATCGCGCTGGCGCTCGGCGCCGCGTTCATGAGTATCAGCCACGACCAGCACCCGCGCGACCTGCCGATCGCCGCGGTGGGCACGCCCGCCACGGCACGCGCGGTGGAGAGCCAAGCGCCCGGCGAGCTGTCGGTCCGTGCCGTCCCCGATCGCGCCGCCGCGCGGCGTGCGATCGTCGAACGCGACGTCTACGGCGCCGTCGTTCTGGGACGGCACGGCGTGCGCGAGCTCCTGATCGCTCCGGCCGCCGGCAACGGCGTCGCGAACTTCCTGCGGCGCACGCTCGGCCGGCCCACACCGGACGGCGTTCCGCGCATCACGGACGTACGGCCGCTGCCGAAGGACGACGCGAGCGGGATCGGCATCTCGCTGATCCTGCAGGTCCTGCTGCTCGGCGGAAGCATCGCGGTGGTCGGCACCGGACGCCTCCTGCCGCGCTTCGAGGGCGATCCGCGCCGCGGGGTGGTGCCCATCACCTTCCTGGCCGGGTACGCCCTCCTGTTCGGCTTCACCCTCACCCTCATCGCCGGGGCTTTCGGCGTGGGTGCCGACGCTCCGTTCCTCGACCGAGTCCTTGCGATGTCGCTCATCAGCGCGGGCGTGGCCGCGTCGACGGCGGCGCTCGTCGCCTTCATCGGTCCAGCCGGCTCCGCGGTGGCCGGCGTGCTCTACTTCATCCTGGGTGCGCAGATCTCCGGCGCCGGTACCGCCCGCGAGTTCCTCCCGACGTTCTGGGGCGACCTCGGCCACTACTTGCCGGGCGGAGCCGGAACGTCACTGCTCCGCGACGTCTTCTACTTCCCGGAGGCGTCGACCGGCGAGCCGATCGCCATCCTCGCGGTCTACGCCGGCGCGGGGTTGCTCGTTCTGCTCGCGCTCAACCTGATCCGTGCGCGTAAGTCGATGGCGCTGCAGCCGTCGGGCGTCCCGGCCTGACCCGAGCCCGTCATATCCCCTGTCCCCGAATGCGAGGGGCGCCCCGTGGGGGCGCCCCTCGCGCCGTTTCAATGGGGCACGGCCGAGTCAGCGCGACTCCTCGCCGTCGTGAGCCGTCGCTGCCCTGACGGAGATCTCCACCGACTCCGGATCTCGAATCACCGCAAGCGACAGCCGCGGCAGCCTGGCCGGGATCCACTCCGCCGAGTCGCGCCTGAAGAACAGCTCCACCGTCCAGTCGATGAGGAGGCGGAGCCGCCTGCGGAGGCCGGGAATCGCCATGAGGTGGTAGCTGCGCGCGCAGAACCAGGCCCAGAAGCCACGCAGCTTCACGCCGAGAATCCTGGCCACGGCCTGCCGCCGGCCGAGATCGACCACCAGGCCGATGGTCTTGAACTTGAAGGGCCGCGGTTTGCCGTGCCCGAGCGCGGCCGCGACGTTGGCGGCCACGTGCGCCCCCTGGCGCATCGCGTGCTGGGCAGTCGGCGGGCATGGCCGGCCGCGGTTCGCGGGGTCCGGCACCGCCGCGCAGTCGCCGATCGCCCATACATTCTCGTTTCCCTCCACCTGCATGAACTCGTCGACCCTGATCCTGCCGTGCTCGTCGAGCGGTAGGCCGAGCCGGGGGACGGCGGGGCTCGGAGCAATTCCCGCGGTCCACACGACCGTCCGGGCGGGTACCTCCTCGCCGGTCGACAGCGTCACGCTGCTGTCCGTGACGCCCTCCAGCCGCGTGCCCGTGCGCACCTCGATGCCCCGCCGGCGGAGCTCGTCTGCCGTGAACTCGGCAAGGTCGCTCGGCACCTCGCGCATGATCTGATCGTTTGCCTCCACGAGCAGCCAGCGCATGCCCTGAGCGGCGCACCGCGGGTACAGGTGGAGGATCTCGGCCGCCAGGTCCTGGAGCTCGGCGATCGCCTCCACGCCCGTGTAGCCCCCGCCCGCGACGACGAAGGTGAGGTGCTGTGCGCGGTCATCGTGATGCTCGAGCGTCTCCGCGATCTCGAGGCTCCGCAGCAGCGTGTCTCGCAGGTGGAGCGCCTCGAGGATGCTCTTGAACCCGATGGCGTGCTCGGCGAGGCCCGGGATCGGGAGGCTCCTGGATACCGAGCCGAGCGCGACGATCAGCTGGTCGTATGGAAGCTCGACCGCGTCCCCCTCGACCGAGACGAACCCCAGCCTGCGGCGCTCCGGATCGCAGTCCGCGACGCGGCCGATCAGGAGGTGCGCGTCCCCGATCTCCTCGCGTATCGGCACGGTCACGTGCCGAGGGTTCAGCGCGCCGCCCGCCACGGCGGGCAACAGCGGCGAGTAGAGAAGGAAGTTCGACTCGCTGACGATCGTGACCTTGGCGCTGTGGCGCGGGAGCCGCCGCTCCAGCGCGCGTACGGCGTACAGACCGGCAAAACCGCCTCCCGCGACTACGACGTTCCAGGCCATCGGTCAGCGCTGCACGGGCGTCCCGGGCTCGGCCTCGGCCGCCGCCGGCGCTGTGGGCTCGAGCTCGCGGAGGACCTTCTCGCCCTCGATGTCGAGGTCCGGCATCCGCCGGTCCATCCAGCCGGGCAGCCACCAGGCGCGGCGGTCGAGCAGGGCCAGCACCGCGGGTACGAGCGTCATCCTCACGAGGAAGGCGTCGACTAGGACGCCGAAGGCGAGCGCGAAGCCGATCGACTTGATCACGACGTCGTCGCTGATGATGAAGCCGGAGAAGACGGAGATCATGATCAGCGCCGCCGCGAAGACGACGCGGGCGCTGGCCTGGAAGCCGTTCACGATCGCGTCGCGCGCCCTCCCCGTGTGCACGTAGCTCTCGCGCATGCGGGATACGAGGAAGACCTCGTAGTCCATGGCGAGGCCGAACAGGATGGCGATCATCAGTATCGGCAGGAAGCTGACGATCGGGCCGGTCGCGGATACCGCGAGAACGTCGGCCAGGTTTCCTTGCTGGAAGATCCAGCAGACGGCGCCGAGCGAGGCGACGATCGTGAGCAGGAAGCCGGCGGCCGCCTTGAGCGGAACGGGGATCGAGCGGAACACGAGCGTCAGCAGGAGCAGCGCCAGTCCCACCACCAGCACCAGGAACACGGGCAGCGCGGCGGTCAGCTTGTCGGACGTGTCGATGTTGATCGCGGTGTTGCCGGTGACCATCGCGTTGATGCCCGAGTCGCCGCGGATCTCGGCGGCGGCGTCGCGCATCTCGGCCACGAGGTCCTTGGTGGCCTGGGAGGCTGGGCTGCCCGTCGGGGTCACGATGATGATCGCGACCTCGCCGCTCTCGTTGAACACCGGGTCGGAGGCGGCCGATACGCCCGGAAAGTCCCGCAGCTGCTTCGCGGCGTCGTCGGCGATCGTCTTCGGGTTCTCCGCCCCGTCGAAGTTCTCGAAGTCGATGACCGTTGTCAGCGGCCCCGCGAAGCCCGGCCCGAACCCCTCGGTCAGAAGCTCGTAGGACTTGCGCTCCGTCGTCTCCTCCGCCTTGATGCTGTCGTCGGGCAGGCCCTGGCGGATGTCGAGCGCGGGTATTGCAACCACGGCTAGGAGCGCGATCACTCCACCGATGGCAAACAGCGGCCGTCGCGTAACGAGCTCCGCCCACCGCCGCCCGGCGGTGGCACCGGTCTTGGGCCGTCGCCCGGCGCCCGCCCGGCGCCGTGCGAAGCCCAGCATCGCCGGCAGCAGCGTCAGCGCGATCAGCACCGCGATCGCAACCGTCCCGGCCGCCGCGAGCCCCATCACCGACAGGAAGGGGATGCCGACGACGAGCAGGCCGACGAGTGCGATGAGCACGGTCACCCCCGCGAAAACGACCGCGCTGCCCGCGGTGGCGGTCGCCCGCGCGACGGACTCGGCGGGTTCCATTCCCTCGGCGAGCTGCTGGCGGTGGCGAGAGACGATGAAGAGCGCGTAGTCGATCCCCACCGCGAGACCGAGCATCGTCGCGAGCGTTGGCGCGGTCGAGTTGAGCTCAACTACGGCCGTGAGCGCGTAGATCGATGACAGCCCGATCGCGACGCCGATCAACGCGGTCACCAGCGGCAGTCCGGCGATCAGGAAGGAGCCGAAGCTGATCAGCAGCACGAAGAACGCGACGATGACCCCGATCTGCTCGCCGGCCGAGTGCTCCTCCTCGGTGGTACTGACCACGCCGCCCGAGAACTCGACCTGGAGGCCCGCCTCGCGCGCCGGCCCCGCGACGCGCTCGAGCGAATCGATGGTGGAGTCCTTCAGGTCCTCTACCGGAACGGCGAAGTGGAGGTCGGCGAAGCCGATCGTCCGGTCGCGTGACGGCGTGAAGCCTTCGGCGAACTGCTCACCCGTGGTGACGGCCTGGGGCACCGCCTGCGCGCGCTCGATCGTCGGCTCGACGACCTCTCGGTACTGCGGCTCATCGAGCGTGCGTCCCTCCGGAGCGGCGAAGACGATCCGGGCGGTGGCGCCGCCGCTGCCCGGGAACTTCTCGTCCAGCAGGTCGAGCGCACGCTGCGACTCGGTGCCCGGGACGTTGAAGGCGTCGTTCGTGTCCTTCCTGACGGCCTGCGAGGTCGCTCCAACCGCGACAAGCACGGCGAGCCAAAAGGCCAGGACCAGCCACCTGCGACGGAACGCCCAGTGTCCCAGGCGGTACAGGTAGGAAGACATTTCGACCTCCTCGGGGCCGTTGGGAGGCTTCGAGTCACCCTAACCGATGTGGGGTGGGCCGGTCCACCCCTCGCAGGTACGTTTGCGGCTAGTCGGCCGCGCGCGCCAGCCAGGCGTCGCGGATCTCGGCGACGTGGCGGTGGTCGGTTCCGCAGCAGCCGCCGAGGACGTTCAGCCGCGGCAGCCGCTTGCGCAGCTCGGCATAGCGGCCGCCGAGGTCGACGGGGTCGCCCTCGTCGAGCTCCTCGGCCTCGTCGAGCTCCGCGTGGCTCAGCGTCGAGGCGTTCGCGCGCAGACCCCTGATCCGCTCTCGCCAACCGTCTCCCTGCTCGAGCACGGGCTCGAAGTGCGTCGGATGGGCGCAGTTGATCATGTAGTAGCTCGGGCTGCCGCCGGTCTCGCGGTCGACCTGCTCGATGGCCTCGCCGAGCGCCTGGCCGCTGGGCAGCCGGCCGTCGGTCTCGACGGTGAACGAGATCGCCGCCGGCACACCGGCCTCGGCCGCCGCCCGGGCGACGCCGATCGCCTCGTCGGCATAGGTCATCGTGATCGCGGTGACCATGTCCGCGGCGGTGTCGGCGAAGGTCCCGATCTGGGTCGAGTGGTAGTCCCTGGCGGCCTCGGCCGGCAGCAGCTCCGACGGGTCGTAGCCGTCGTCGTGCGGCCCCACGCACCCGCTGATCACGATCGGCGGGCCGCCCGCCTCGTTCTCGTCGCGGATCTCTTCGAGCAGCGCGATCGCCTTGCGGTTGAGTCGATCGAGCTGCTCCCGGTCGTAGCCGAGCTCGGCGGCCCAGCGCGGGCTTGCCCGCCACGTCGGGCTCTCGAGCACGAAGCCCACCCCGCGGTCGCGCGCCAAGGCGACGTAGGGCGCGTAATAGCTGCGCAGCCGCTCGGTTCCCTCGTCGTCCTTGAGCAGATCGAAGGCGGCGAACGCCGGCAGGTCGATCCCCTCGTGGAAGATCAGCACGGTCTCGATCCCACCGTCGGTTAGGAATAGGTCGCCGCCGAGCTGAGGCAATTGATCGCGGTACTTCATGGGACTCCTATCG
>Ga0081538_10001040_pt1 | contig 29566 bp, 29 predicted proteins | sample TabmetS5T2R1_FD_71022 | JGI IMG/M metagenome (GOLD analysis project Ga0081538, IMG submission 71022) | Tabebuia heterophylla rhizosphere microbial communities from the University of Puerto Rico - S5T2R1 | ecosystem: Host-associated > Plants > Roots > Rhizosphere ...
GCGCGCGTCACGCTCCAGCCCGCGTCCATCGTGACGCGCTGCACGGCGCGCCAGCCGTTGTCGGTGATCTCCTCGGCCGGCGCGGTGAACTGGCCGCCGGCGTTGTTGACGAGAACGTCGACGGCGCCGAAGCGATCGAGCGCCGCGGTCGTCAGGCGCTCCACCTCGTCCGGCTCGCGCAGGTCGGCCGCCACGGCGATTGCCTCGGCGCCGAGCCGCTCGACCTCCCCGCGCACCTGCTCCAGCGGCTCCGGGCGTCGCCCACAGATGACGACCCGAGCGCCGGTGGCGGCCAGCTCGAGCGCGGTGGCGCGGCCGATTCCGGTGCCGCCTCCGGTCACCAGCGCGACACGCCCGGCGTTCGCGTCCGGCCGCAGGGGAGAGGTGTAGGCGTCGGTCATGCGCCCATCTCGGCGCCCAGCCTACCCAGCGGCTCGACGATCGCCGTCGCGCGTCACACTGAGCGCATGCTCACCCTGTTCGGCGCGGCGGCCGTCACGTTCATGATGCTCATGTACGCGCTCGAGCGGCGCGGACGGGGCTTCATCTTCGCCTTCGGGTGCGGCTGCCTCCTGTCCAGCGCCTATGGGTTCGCGGCGGGCACGTGGCCGTTCGGCGTGGTGGAGCTGATCTGGGCGGGAGTCGCGTTCAACCGCTGGCGGAATACGCCGGCCGGCGAGTCGCGCGGGCGCCTCGGCTCGGTCAGCCGCGCCGCATGAGCCGCCCCACGGCGGCCATGAGCTCGTCGCTCAGCTCCTCGGGCGAGCCCTCCGCGCCGCCCTCCACGATGCAGTGCCGCGCGTGTCCGTCGAGCAGGCCGAGCGCCACTTTGTCGAGCGCCGCCTCGATCGCCGCGATCTGGGTCAGCACGTCGATGCAGTAGCGATCCTCCTCGACCATCCGCTCCACGCCGCGCACCTGCCCCTCGATGCGGCGCAGGCGAGTCAGGAGCTGGTCCTTGCTGGCGCTGTAGCCGCGCCGTGGCTGAGCGGTTTCGGTGGCCATGCCCGGATTCTATCAATACCCCTAGGGGGTATGGTAGGATCCATCGCGATGGAAGCCACCGCGCATGCTCACGACCACCACGCCATGCCCACCTCCGGCCGCGCCCTCACCGGCGTGGCTCTTTCCGCCACCCTCCACTGCCTCACCGGGTGTGCGATCGGCGAGGTGGCCGGGGTCGCGATCGGCACGGCACTGGGCTGGTCCGACCTCGCCACAATCGGGCTGGCGATCGGGCTCGCCTTCCTGTTCGGCTACGGCCTGACGAGCCTGCCGCTGCTACGAGCGGGCCTCGCCTTCGCCGCTGTGGTGCCGATCGCGCTCGCGTCCGACACCCTGTCGATCGCGGTGATGGAGATCGTCGACAACGCGATCCTCCTTCTGATCCCCGGCGCGATGGAGGCCGGACTCGACACGCTCCTGTTCTGGGGCAGCCTGTCCGTGGCGCTGGTCGTGGCCGGCTTCTTCGCGCTGCCCGTGAACCGCTGGCTGATCGCGCGCGGCAAGGGCCACGCCGTGGTGCATGAGACAGGCATCCACGGCGGCCCCTCGCCACGGCTGGTCGGTGCGATCGCGATCGTGGCGGCGGTGTTCGGGACGGTGGTCCTGCTCGCCGAGGCGTTCTAGCGGCGCGAGATCGCGCTCAGCGGCACGGTCGAGGCGGCGCCTCGCTTGAGCCAGTGCACGCGGGCCGTGCCGGCCTTGGCGTCGAGCGCCTCGATGCGGCCGATCTCGCCCGTGGCCTTCTTGCGCACGTGCCCGGGTGGCAGATCGGTCGCCGTGGCTTCAGGAGCGGACGGCTTCCGGGGGCGCCGCGGCACCGAGGTCCGCGCCTCGGCCGAGCTGGTCCGCCGCTTGCGCCGTGCAGGACGCGATTCCGCGCCCTTCTGCGTGTTCTCGAGCGGCACCATGTTCGCGCCGGTGCCCTTGGTCTCCGTGTCCAGAACCCAGACTTTCCCCACTCCTTCGAGACTAGCGAGGGGTAGCGGGGGATCCGCTAGACGCCCAGCGAGTGCCCGAAGGTGAAGAAGGTGGCGTAGCCCTCGTCGCCGCCCAGGGCGACGAGCTGGGCGCGGGCCGCATCCAGCGCCGCGTCGTAGCGCGAGCCCCAGTGCCGGTTCGCCGCATTCCGCTGGCTGTCGCGCACGAAGCGCACCATCTTGTTGTAGATGTCGCCGGCCAGGTAGTCGGCGCGCACGTTCTCCTTGAACTGGCGCACCGGCTTGAGGAGGCGCTCGAACGTCTTGCAGCTCGCGAACCCCGTGGCCGCCTCGTAGTACGCGATGCGCCTGTGCCAGGCGTCGATCCCCGCCTGGAGCACCGGGTCGGCGAGCGGCCGGTCGAAGCGGGACAGGAAGCGCTCGAAGGCGTGGCGGTAGGCATCGAGGGCGGCGCGCTCCGCCGCGACCTCGCTCAGCTCCTTCCACAGCGTCCTCGCCCCGCGCGTGTAGAGGCTCCGCTGGGCGGGCACCCGCACCGACCGGATGCGCTTCCACCCCCGGCCACCCTTCTTGCACTTGCGGAGCGCGGCCTCACCCGCGCGCCTGCCCGCCGCAACGTCGCCGGCGGCGCCGCGCTTGGCCACGGCGAGCTCCGTGACCGCGCGCTCCACGCGCACGACGTCCTCGGGCTTCGCCGCCACCTGGGCAGCGGCGGGGGCCGCTGCGACCAGCGCGACCAGCAGGCTCGGGAGAAGGCGCCTCACGCTTCGAATGATCGGCGGCAGCCGCCGCCCGCTTGAGACCTACGGATAGAGCGGCGTCGCCCTGAAGCGGTCGCGCGCCGCGAACCAGGCAGGCTTCCTCGTCCCGTCGTAGCTCAGGAGGCCCTTGTGATGGCGGGTGTTCGGCTCGTACTGCGGTGGTCTGCGCCCGGCGCCGCCGCGCCAGCCGGGGAAGATCTCGAACTCGCGCAGGGTCCAGTAGATGGCGCCCGAGATCGGCGCTGCGTCGGCCACGTCGAGCGTGCGCTCCAGGTGGAAGGTCTGGAACGGGTAGCCGCCCTTGAGGTCGGCCGGGGCGTTCGCGAGCTCGGGCCGCGCCTCGGCGCCGAACTCGGTCATCACGAGCGCCAGCCCGGGATAGAGGTCCCGCATCTCCTGTAGATAGAGGGGCAGGTCGTCGAAGTTCTCGACCCAGCGGTACCAGCCGAAGTACTGGTTGATGCCGAGCATGTCGAAGTCGTGGTAGGTGAACTGCTCGGGATGGTGCGGCCGGCCGTTGATGTCGACCGAGATCGGAAGGGTGGGGTCGAGCGCGCGGGCCTCTCGCTGGGCGGCCTCGAGGTACCTGCGGGTCACGCCCGGCCGCTCGTCCGGCCGTGACCACAGCTCGTTCGCGACCGAGTGCGTGATCACGGACGGGTGGCTCCGGGCCGCGATGACCGTCCGGCGCACGGTCTCCCAGGCCCGCCTGCGCTGGCTCTCGAAGCTCAGCAGGTTGCCGGAGCGGTCGCGCTGCCAGATCGGGGCCTGGTTCCAGACCATGATCCCGGCGCGGTCGAGCCGCGAGAGGAGATCGTCGTTGAGCACGTAGTGCGAGCGCGTCACGTTCGCGCCGAGCTCCTTCAGGTCGGCCACGATGCGAGCGTTGTCGGCCTTCGTGAGCGCCGCCCCGCTGCCGGGCATGTCCTCGTGGATGGAGGCGCCGGCGAGCTTGATGAGCCGGTTGTTCAGGTAGAGGCGGCCACCCTTCACCGTGACCGACCGGAGCCCGACGCGGCGGCGCTCGACCTGCTGGACGCGGCCGCCCTCGCGCAGGGTGAGTCGGGCCCGGTAGAGGTCGGGATCCTCCGGACGCCACAGCTGCGGGGCCGGCACGCGCACGGAGACGCGCACCTGGCGCCGCTCCTCCGTCTGCCTCGGCAGGCGGAAGACCCTGCGGGTACGCCTGCCGTTGGGCGCGCGCAGCTCGACCTCGAGCGTGGGCCTGATGGCGCCCGCGCCGCTTCGCTCGAGCGCCCCGTCCACCAGCAGCTCGGCGCGGCAAGCCCGGGCAGGGCCGCGGCAGGTCACGTCGGACATCGTGCCGAGGTCGTGGATGTGGGCGCGCCCGGCCGGTACGAGGTGGACGGGCCGCACGATGCCGCCCCAGTTCCACCAGCCCTCGGGCAGGCGGGGGTCCTTGCGGCTGTCCACGACCACCAGCAGCGTGTTGGGCCGGCCCGGCCGCAGGCCGCGCGCCTCGACCGTGAACGGCGTGTACGGATCGCGGTTCCGGCCCAGGCGGCGGCCGTTCAGCAGCACGGTCGCGCTGCGGCGCACGCTCTCGAAGCTGACCAGCCAGCGGAAGCCGGCCGGGGTGCGCGGGCCCGTGAAGCGGATCCGGTAGCGACGCACCGAGCCGCCGTACTCCGATGGGACGGCCGCGGTGTTGAAGACGCTCGGCACCGTGACGTCCGTCCAGCGCCTGGGGCCCTGGGCGGCCCGCGTTCGCAGCAGTGCCGCGCGGGGCTGGTCCGGGACGTCCTCGGGCTGGCCCTCCACCGGCGGCGGTGGCTGGGGCGGGGCGGGCTGGGCCGGCTGGCCGCGGATCTCCCAGCCGCTCGAGAGCGTCTGGGGACGCGGCACCTCGGCCGCCAAGGCGACCGGCGACGGCACCGCCAAGGCGGTGACGGTCAGTGCGAGAGCCCTCCTCACGCGTCCCTCACCGTAGCCGGATTGCATCGTGGCGTCCTAACCCGCGTCGTCTGCGACAGTTTCGGCCGTGCCGCCCCTGGCAGCCGGTGTCGAGTTCCTGGAGGAGCCGGTCGCCATATTCGGCGCCCTGCTCATGGCCGGCGCGCTCGTGTCCGGTCTCGCGCAGCGCAGCCTCCTGTCCCTGACAGCCGGGTTCGTGGTGGCCGGCTTCCTGCTGGGTGAGGGGGGCATCGGTCTGCTCGACCTGGATCCCGAATCGGACTTCGTTCAGGGCCTCGCGGTGATCGCGCTGGTCCTGATCCTGTTCCGGGACGGCCTGGAGGTCGAGGAGGAGATGCTGCAGACGGCCTGGCATCTGCCCTTCCGGAAGCTCGTGCTCGCCATGCCGATCACCGCGGGACTCGTCGCCGTCGTCACCCACGCGCTGACCGACCTCGGGTGGACGGAGTCGTTCCTGGTCGGGGCGCTCCTGTCCCCGACGGATCCCGTGCTCACGTCCAGCGTGATCACGAACCCGCGCGTGCCGCGGCTGATACGACACTCGCTCAACCTCGAGTCGGGCCTGAACGACGGCTTGGCGCTGCCGGCCGTTCTGGCCCTCACCGCGGCGGCGGAGGCCGAGGAGGACTTCCAGTGGTGGGAGTTCGTGATCCGGGACGTCGGGGTCGGTTTCCTCACGGGGCTCGCGATCGCCTTTCTCGCGGCGAGGGTGATGCCCCGCGACAAGGGGCTCGCCGGCGGGCCCAGCCCGCACCAGAAGTCGATGTACGCGCTGGGGGTGGCCTTCGTGGCCTACGGCACTGCGGTGCTGCCGCCGGAGGGCAACGGGTTCATCGCCGTGTTCGTGGCCGCGATCGCCCTTGGCATCTGGCGGCCCGACATCCGCGAATGCTTCGAGGGTCGCGCCGAGGACATCCTCGAGGTGGTGAAGCTCGGCGTGTTCCTCGCCTTCGGGGCGATCTTCAGCTTCGACCTGCTGCTCGAGGACGGCTGGGCCGCGGTCGCCGTGGCGGCGTTCACGCTGCTCGTGGCGCGGCCGGTCGCCGTGTTCGCCGCGCTGGCCGGCAACCGCCAGGTCGACACCGCGGCGAAGGCGTTCATGTCGTGGTTCGGGCCGAAGGGAGTGGCCACGATGACCTTCGCCCTCTTCGTGCTGGGCTCGGCGGTCCCGGAGGCCGAGCGGATCGCCGGGCTGGCGGCGCTCGTGGTGTTCGTCTCCGTGATCGCGCACGGGATCAGCGACACCCCTGGCTCCGAGTGGATGGCCCGGCGGGCGGAGCGCCGCGCGGAGCCGGCCGCGGCATGAGTGCGGCATAGTTCAGCCATGGACACTTGGGACGTGGCTTCGCTCGAGGTCCAGCCGCACCGCCCGGAGGTGCTGCGCTCGGACAATGAGGGGCGCGTGATCGCGATCAACCTGCCGGCCGGAGAGGCGCTACAGGAGCACCAGGTGCACGAACGAGCGTGGCTCGTCGTGGCGGAGGGCGAGATCGAGGTGGAGCAGGGGGGCCAGACCGTGAGCGGCGGGCCCGGTTTCCTGGCTCACTTCGAGCCGGCCGAGCGCCATGAGGTGCGGGCCACGAGCGATGCGCGGCTGATCCTGCTGCTTTCCCCCTGGCCGGGCGACGGGCACCCGAGCCGCCGCGACTGAGCTGCCAGAATCCCCGGTTGATGGATCCCTCCCGCAAGCGGAAGGTCCGCCTCGTGGTGGCGCTCGGCGCCGCGGTCTGCCTGGCCGCTGCCCTCGCCTACACGAGCTTCAGCGCCTCTTCGGAGGCGGCGAGCCCGTCCGAGCTCGTCGAGGGCAAGTCCTACGACGTGACCGGCAAGGTCGTGCACGACTCGATCTCGCGCCAGGGCGACGAGCTCCGCTTTCGCATCCGGGACCGCGACGGCACCGAGTCGGTGCCCGTCGTCTACACCGGCGTGGTGCCGGATCCGTTCCGAGAGGGACGCGAGGTGATCGTCTCGGGCGAGCTGAGCCGGGGCACGCTAGTGGCCGAGCGCGACTCGCTCGTCACCAAGTGCCCCTCCAAGTTCACCGAGGACAAGCAGACCTCGTAGCGTGGCCGGCGTCGGCTCCGCCTGCCTGACCGTCGGCCTCCTGACCGCCCTCTACGCGGTGGGCGCGTCGGTGTACGGCGCCATCACCGGGCGCCGCGGGTGGGTCGCCTCGGGGCGGCGGGCGATCTACTGCCTGGCGGCGCTGTGCGTCGCGGCCTTCGCGATCCTCGAGTCGGCCTTCCTGCGCTCGGACTTCTCGTACGCGCTCGTGGCCGAGGGCTCCTCGACGGACACGCCCACCTTCTACAAGGTCACCGCGGTGTGGGCCACACAGGACGGGTCGCTGCTCCTCTGGGCCACGGTGCTGTCGCTCTTCGCGAGCGCGGTGCTCTTCCTGACGCGACACTCGCTGCGCGACATCGCGCCCTGGGCCACCGCGGTGCTGGGCTGCGTGGCTGCCTTCTTCCTGCTGCTGATGGTGGGCTGGGAGAACCCGTTCGACACGCTGGCCGTGCCGCCGCCGGAGGGCGCCGGGCTCAACCCGCTGCTCCGGCACCCGGCGATGATGATCCACCCGCCGATGCTCTACACGGGCTACGTCGGCTTCTCGATCCCGTTCGCCTTCGCCATCGGAGCGCTCGTGACCCGGCGGACCGGCGCCGACTGGATCCGGGCCACGCGCCGCTTCGCCCTGATCGCCTGGACCTTCCTCGGGACCGGCATCCTGCTCGGTGCGCTGTGGTCCTACTCGGAGCTCGGGTGGGGCGGCTACTGGGCCTGGGACCCGGTCGAGAACGCGTCGCTCATGCCGTGGCTCGTGGGCACGGCGTTCCTTCACTCGATCATGGTGCAGGAGAAGCGCGGCATGCTGAAGGTGTGGAACGTCACGCTGATCTGCGCGACGTTCACGCTGGCGCTGCTCGGCACGTTCCTCGTGCGGAGCGGCATCCTCGACTCGATCCACGCCTTTGGCGCCTCGACCATCGGCGTCCAGATGCTGGTCTTCATCGCCTGCGTGATCGCGCTGTCGGTGGGACTGATCCTGGCACGGTTGCCCGACCTGCGCTCGGAGGCGCGTCTCGACTCGCTGCTCTCGCGCGAGGCCTTCTTCCTGCTGAACAACCTCGTGCTGGTCGGGCTCTGCCTGGTGGTGCTGTGGGGCACGTTCTTCCCGCTGATCTCGGAGGCGATCACCGGCACGGAGTCGAGCGTCGGGCCGCCGTGGTTCGAGCGGATCGTGACGCCGCTCGCTCTCGTGCTGGTGCTGCTCAGCGGGGTGGGGCCGGTGCTGGCCTGGCGGCGGGTGACTGCTTCCGCCCTCTTCCGGCTGTTCGCTGCTCCTGCCGCCTTCACGGCTGTCGCGCTGGTCGTGCTCCTGGCGTTTACGGAAGCAGCCAAGAGTGTGCCCTCCTTGCTGATGTTCTCCTTCGTTGCCTTCGTCTTGGCCGTCGTGGGGCAGGAGTTCTGGCGCGGCACCTCCGCGCGCCGCCTGGTCACGGGCGAGGCGTGGCCGCAGGCGTTCTCGCGGCTGTTCGGCCGCAACCGGCGCCGCTACGGCGGCTATCTGGTGCACGCCGGCATCGCCGTGCTGTTCCTCGGCGTAGCGGCGTCGTCGGCGTTCGTCGACCAGCGCGACGTGCGGCTATCGCCGGGCGACAGCATCCGGGTGGGGGACTACGACGTGACCTACGTTCGCGCAACCGCTCGGCTGGGCGGCGACGACGGCGGCACGGGCGCGCCGATCTCGCTCGGCGCCGTCCTGAAGGTGCACCGCGGCGACCAGGCCTTCACGCTGCATCCCTCGCGCAACTACTACTCGACGTCCGACCCCTCGAAGGGCGCCATCTCGCGCTTCTTCGAGGGCGAGGCGACGAGCGAGGTCGACGTCCGCTGGGGCCTCCGACGGGACCTCTGGCTGGCCGTGCGGCCGGACCTGGTCTCCCTGGAGGAGCCGATCGCACGGGCCGACCGCGAGTTCGCCGACTCACCTGGAAGGGTCCAGGCGTTCGTGATCAGCACCCTGGCCCGCCTCTACCGCGACAACCCGCCCCCGGCCGCCTTCCGGGCGATCGTGTCGCCGCTCGTGGCGTGGATCTGGATCGGCGGAGCGATCGCGATCCTCGGCGCACTGATCGCGGCCTGGCCCTCCCCCGAAGCACGGCTGCGCCGAGTGCGATCGCTGTACGCGGCCCGAGTCGGCCGCGAGCTGACGCGCGCCTGACGCCCATCGACGCGATCTGCGTTAGCCGCGCTATGCGCGGTCAACGCAGATGGCATGACCCCTAGGCTCAGGCCGGTGGAGTTCGCCATAGCGCTCGTAGCGCTGACCCTCCTTATTGCTGTCGTCGTAACAGGCCCGCTGCGCAACAAGGCCGGAGCGGAACGCCCCAGCACCACGCGCATCGAAGAACTGAGCGCGGCCAAGGAAGCCAAGTACCGCGAGATCCGCGACGCCGAGCTCGATCACCGCATGGGCAAGCTCTCCCGTGAGGACTGGCGGGCGGTCGATCGGGAGCTGCGGGGCGAGGCCATCGAGATCCTGCGCGAGCTCGACCGGCTCGAGGGCCGCTCCGTGGACGGCCGCTAGCATTTCCCGCCGTGGAAGCGATCCTCAGCGGACTCCAGATCATCCTCTGCGTATTGCTGATCGTGCTGATCCTGATGCACTCAGGCAAGGACTCGGGGCTCTCCGGCGCCTTCGGCGTGGGGACCGGCGCCGGCCCGCTCGGAGGCGGTTCGCTGGTCGAGCGCAACCTGAACCGCTGGACGATCTTCTTCGCGCTCGTCTTCGTCGTGAACGTGATCGTCCTGCTGAAGATCTGACGGCGCGTCAGCCGGCCGCGCCGGTGAAGCGCATCGCGGTCGCCCGCAGGCCCGGGCAGACCACGCCGTACGCAAAGCGCCGACCATAGAACTCGCCGTCGGACGTGAGCTCCTGCGCCCCTGTGAGCGCCTCGACGCGACCGAGGATGCCGAGCACCGAGTCGGTCAGGCGGAGGTCGCGGAGCGGCCGTGTCACCCGGCCGTCCTCGATCAGGAAGGTGCCGTCGCGCGTGACCGCGGTGATCAGCGTCTCCTTCGGGCGGACCACGTTGGCGTACCAGAGTCGCGTCACGTACACGCCGCGCTCCACCGGCGCGCACAGCTCGTCCACGTCTCCGGCGCCCCCACCCGCGAGCACGAGGTTCACGGGGTGCGGGCCGAGCGGATCGCCCCCGGGCGCGGTCGCGTGACCCGTCGGGGCCGTGCGTGCCAGCGCCGCGCTGCGGCGATCGTGCACGACCGCGCGCGCGACGCCGTCCTGGATCAGGGGCAAGGGTCGCTTCGGCGTGCCCTCGGCGTCGAAGGCGCGTGGGAGGGTCGCCGGCGAGCGCGGCGAGTCGGCGAGGTTGATGGAGGGCGCGGCGACCAGATCGCCGAGCCGGCCGGTGAGCGCGCCGCGCTCCTCGGCGTGGGCCAGACCGTTGAAGGCCGTGATTCCCAGGAGGTCGAGCAGCCATCCCACGGCATTGGGCTCCATGACGACCGGGTACTCGCCCGGCGCCAGCTCGGCGGCCTCGCCGCCGGCGGCCGCCTTGGCCGCGGCGCGCTCGGCCAGCCACTCGGGCTCGAGCTGTCCTGCCGCCACCGCGGTCCGTGACGCGTAGCCCGAGCGGCCGTCCGGGGCGATGCAGATGACCTTCATGAAGGCGTCGGTCGTGCGGTCGAGCGCCAGCCCGCCCGCGCTGGTCGCCACGGCGCGGACCTCCTCGGCCGCGCTCCAGATCCCATGCGCGGAGAGTCCCGCGGGCTCAGCCGCGGCGAACGCCGCTCGCAGCGCGGCGCCGCCCGTGGCGGGATCGAGCGCGGCGGTGGCGGCGTCATGGCCGCGATGCCGGCGGGCCGCAGCGGGGTCGCCCCTGGCCGCTGTCGTGGCGAAGCCCGGGTGCGGACCGGGTGGGGACGTGGCCGCGGCCGCTTCCGCGGCGGCCTCCGCGCGCCGCGCGCATTCGGCGAGCGCCTCCTGGGTGCTGTCGTTGGTCGAGGCTCGCCCCACGTGGCCCTCGCGCACCACCGCCAGCTCCACCGTCACGTCGTCGATCGCCGTGGCCTGCGTCGGGCGGTTGTCCGCGAAGCGCAGCATCAGCGACCGCTCGTGGGCCACGTGCGCCAGCGCGTCGCCCCGCGCCGCGGACACGGCGCGCTCCGCCACCCCGAGCGCGTTCACGCGACCCCTACCTCCACGTCCCGGAAACGCGCCGGTGCGCAGCCATGCGACACGCGCATCAGCTGGCCGGGCTCGCCCTTCCCGCACTCGAGCAGGGACACCAGCCTCCACTCGGATGGCGAGCAGATGGCGTCGCAGCCCGCCCAGAACTCGGGCGTCAACCCCGCGTAGCTCGGGTTGCGCAGTAGCCGCCCGCGCTCGCCGCCGGCGATCTCCCACGCCGCCTCGCCCTCGAACAGGAAGTGGAGGCGCCGGTTGTCGATCGACCACGAGCGGTTGGTCTCGATCAACAGGCCGTCCTCGGTGTCCGCGATCAGCTCCTCTAGCGATCCCGCGTCGCCGGGCTCGAGGTTCACGTTGGTCATCCGCACGATCGGCTGCCGCGCGAACCCGTCGGCCCGCATGCACCCGCCAGAGCGATCCAACCCGATCTCCGACGCCGTCTCGCGCGAGGACAGGAAGCCCGCCAGGACGCCCCCGCGGACGATCGGCACGGCGCGGCCCTCCACGCCCTCGTCGTCCCAGCGGTACGAGCCCAGGCCGCCGGGGTTGGTCGCGTCGGCGGTCACGTTCACCAGGTCGGAGCCCATCCGGAACGAGCCGATCCCGTTCGCGGGCACGAAGCTCGTCCCGGCGTACGACGCCTCCCGGCCTAGGACGCGGTCGAGCTCCACCGCGTGGCCGACCGACTCGTGCACCTGCAGGCCGAGCTGCTCCCCCGCCAGCACCACCGTCCTGCGTCCGGCCGGGCAGGCGGGCGCCCGCAGCAGCCGCGAGGCCTCCTCCGACACGCGCGGCGCCTCGCCCGCCAGGTCGAGCCCGGCGAAGTGCTCGTAGCCGGCCTGCGCCACGTGGCCTCCGTGCGAGGCGGGGAAGGAGCGCGTCTGGCTCTCGTCGCCGTTCACGGCGACGGCGGTCAGCCCGCCGCCGCACTCCGTGAGGCGCTGCCGGCACATCGCCCCCTCTGTCGAGGCGAACAGCTTGTCCACGCGGAACGCCTGGAAGCGTGCGAGCGTGAGCACCACGTCGGGATCGGTGCGCAGGCCGGCGTCGGCCGCCGCGAGCACGCCGAGCTTGTCCTCGAGCGAGACGGCGAACGGGTCGCGCTCGACCGGGCTCTCATACTCGCCGCGTGCGGGTGGCTCGGGGGCAAGCGGCGCAGCGGCGACCGCGGGCTGAGCGGCCGCGACGGCGAGCGCGCGCTCGAGCGCTCCCTCGGCGTCCCTCCGCTCGCTGCCGCGGGCGGCGGCAAAGCCCCACGACCCGCCCACGCGCACGCGCACGCCGATGCCTGCCGACTCGTCCGAGTCGAGCATGTCGAGGGCGCCGTTCCGGGTCGAGAGCCGCTCGACCCGGGTGCTGACGAAGCGAGCATCGGCGTAGTCCGCCCGCCTCGCGGCCGCGTCCATGAGGTCCTCGAGCAGCTCGCGCACGCGCGCGGGAGGCTAGCGCCGGCCGGCCTAGCTCCGCGTGCGCGCGCTAAGCAGGTTGCGCACCTCGCGCACCGCCACCGGCAACGTCGTGGTGTCGAACACCCGGCCAACGCGAATCTCGGCCAGCGTCTGCAGGCAGCGCTCGGCGGCCGGGTTCCTCGCCACCCACGCGTCCACGTGCTCGGGCGGGTTGCCGTCCGCCAGGGCGTCCTCCAGCACCGCGGCGGTCAGGTCGCGGTGGATGCCGTACAGGTCGTCGCGCAGAGCGGCTCGGGCGAGTGCGCGCCAGCGGTCGTCGCGGGGAAGGGCGACGATGCGGTCGCGGAGCCAGTGGAGCTCGAGCCGTTCGCCGAGGCGGAAGTGCACCGCCGCCACGTGCACCACGTCGAGGCCCTTCGCCTCCGCCACCTCCACGATGTCGAATGTGGCGAACATCGTCCCGAGACCGGCCACCCGCAGCGCCAGCGAGGGCGGCACGCCGGACTGCTCGAGCGAGTCGGCGCGCACCGTGAGCGGCTCGAGATCCGACGGCCCCAGCAGGCGCGGCACCGCGTCGTAGAGAACCGCCGCGCCGGGCGCGAAGAAGTGCACCGTCGCGCCGATGTCGATCGGCCGGCTGCGGTTGCGCAGAAGCCAGCGCGAGCCTCTCTCGATCAGCCTGCGACCGGCCAGGAGCATCTCGATCTGCACGCCCGCCTCGACACGGTTGTCGAGCGCCTCGATCTCGTGCCATTGCGGGCGCATCTCGAAGATGTCGCGCGCGGCCGCGTAGGCGCGGGCGATCTCGGAGGCCGGCGCGCCGCTCTCCTCGTGCAGCCGGAAGGCGAACGTCGTGCCGCCGCCGTGCGCCATGTTGTTCACGACCTGGGTGGCGATGATCTCCCGCCTGAGTCGGTGGCCGAGCATGAGCTGGCCGAAGCGCTCCGGCAGGGGGGAAGGGAAGTAGCGCTCGAGCTCGCCGGACAGGTGCGGGTCCTCGGGCACGTCCGAGTCGAGCAGCTCCACGTACAGGTCGATCTTGCTGAACGCGAGCGTCACCGCCAGCTCGGGCCGGGTGAGCCCGCTGTGCTCGCGCTTGCGCTCGGCCAGCTCCTCGCCGGTCGGCAGCGCCTCGAGCTCGCGGTCGAGCTTGCGAGTGCCCTCGAGGGTCTCCAGGAACCGTGCGTGCACGTCGACCATCGCCGCCGCCTGGGCCTCCGCCAGGCTGAGCGTCTCGGTCTGCTCGTAGTTGTTCTTCAGGACGAGGTCGGAGACCGCGTCGGTCATCTCGGCGAGCAGCTCGTTCCGCTGCTTCACGGTCAGGTCCCCGTCGGCCACGGCCGCGTCCAGCAGGATCTTGATGTTCACCTCGTGGTCGGAGCAGTCGACGCCGGCCGAATTGTCGATCGCGTCGTTGTTCACGCGGCCGCCGCCGACCGCGTACTCGATCCGCCCGCGCTGGGTCAGGCCAAGGTTGCCGCCCTCGCCGATCACCCGGCAGCGCAGCTCGTTGGCGTCCACGCGAACCGAGTCGTTGGCCTTGTCGCCGGCCTCGGCGTGGGTCTCCGCGCTCGACTTCACGTAGGTGCCGATCCCGCCGTTCCAGAGCAGGTCGACGGGCGCCCGCAGGATCGCCCGGATGAGCTCGTTCGGCGGCAGCTTCTCGTCCTCGACCTCGAGCGCCGCACGCACCTCGGGCGATAGCGGCACCGACTTGGCGCTGCGCGGCCACACCCCGCCGCCGGCCGAGATCAGGTCGCGGTCGTAGTCGTCCCAGGACGAGCGCGGGAGCTCGAACAGGCGGCGGCGCTCCTCCCAGCTCGCGGCCGCGTCCGGATCGGGGTCGAGGAACACGTGCCGATGGTCGAAGGCGGCCACCAGGCGGATGTGCTGCGAGAGCAGCATCCCGTTGCCGAACACGTCGCCCGACATGTCGCCGATGCCGGCGACCGTGAAGTCCTCGCTCTGGACGTCATGCCCGAGCTCGCGGAAGTGGCGCTTGACGGACTCCCACGCCCCGCGCGCGGTGATGCCCATCTTCTTGTGGTCGTAGCCGGTCGAGCCGCCGGAGGCGAACGCGTCGCCCAGCCAGAAGCCGTACTCGGCCGACACCTCGTTCGCCACGTCCGACAGCGCGGCGGTGCCCTTGTCCGCGGCCACGACCAGGTAGGGGTCCTCGTCGTCGGTCAGGTCGAGGAGCCCGGAGATGTAGGTCCGGTAGCAGCGCTCGACCTCGGCGAGCAGCTCCTCGCGGTCCCCGCCGGGCGGGGGGCGCTTGACGACGAAGCCGCCCTTCGCCCCCACCGGAACGATCACGGCGTTCTTGACCATCTGCGCCTTCATGAGGCCGAGCACCTCGGTGCGGAAGTCCTCGCGCCGGTCGGACCAGCGGATCCCGCCGCGGGCGACGCGCCCGCCGCGCAGGTGGACGCCCTCGGTGCGCGGCGAGTACACGAAGATCTCGAAGCGCGGACGCGGCGGCGGCAGCCACGGCAGCCGCTCGGGGTCGAGCTTGAACGACAGGTAGTGCTTGCGCCCCCCGCCTGGAGCGGTCTGGAAGAAGTTCGTGCGCAGCATGGCCTGCACCACGTCGAGGAAGTTCCGCAGGATGCGGTCCTGGTCGAGGCTCTCGACCGCGTCGATCGCCTCCTTGATCTGCTCGACGAGCCGCTCCGCCTCGCCGGTGCCTCCGCGCGCGGGGTCGAAGCGCGCCAGGAACAGGTCCATGATCAGCCGCGCGACCCGGTGGTTGGTGGCCAGAGCCTGCTCCACGTAGCGGTCGCTGAAGGTCGTGCCGGCCTGACGAAGGAAGCGCCCGATCGCGCGCAGCACGGTCGTCTCGTGCCAGGTGAGTCCCGCGAGCAGGACGAGGCGGTTGTAGCCGTCGCTCTCCGCATCGCCGCACCAGACCCGGACGAAGGCGTCCTGGAACGTGTCCCGCACACGGTCGGTCTCAAGGTCCTCCTCGCCCCTGTAGGTGAGCCCGAAGTCGTAGACCCAGACCGACTCGCGGTCGCGCGGCGTGACCTCGTACGGACGCTCGTCGCCGACCTCGACTCCCATGTCCTCGAACAGCGGCAGGACCTCGGAGAGGGCGAGCGGCACGCCGGTCCGGAACACCTTCGCGCGCAGGGCGCCGAGCGGCGCCTCGAGCGGGCGGTAGAGCCGGATCGCCAGGTCGTCGGGCTGGGCGAGCGCCTCGATCTGCTCGATGTCTCCGATAGCCGAGCGCGGCACCCAGTCGGCGCGGTACGCGGGCGGGAAGGCGTCGCCGTAGCGCCGGAACAGGGCGCCGCCCTGCTCCTCGCCGTGCTCCTCCAGGAGCGCCTCCTCGAGGTCGTCGGCCCACGAGCGCGTGGCCGCCACGAGCAGCGTCTCGATCTCGCGCTCGTCGATTCGCGGCAGGGTGCCGGGCTCGGCGTAGACCAGGTAGTGGAGGCGCACGAGCACCGACTCCGAGACCCGGGTCGTGTAGTCGATGCTGGTCGCGCCGGTGGAGCGGCGCAGGATGCCCTCGATGCGCCGGCGGTTCTCCGTGTTGAAGCGGTCGCGCGGGACGAACACCAGGCAGGACAGGAAGCGGTCGAACGTGTCCCGCCGCGCGAACAGCCGCAGGCGCTGTCGCTCGCCGAGGTGGAGGATCCCGATCGCGATCCGGAACAGGTCGTCGACCGAGATCTGGAACAGCTCGTCGCGCGGGAAGGTCTCGAGGATCTCGACGAGCGCCTTCTCGTTGTGGCTGTCCGGCGGAAAGGCGGCGCGCTCGAGCACGGCGTCCACCTTGCGCCGCAGGATCGGTATCTCGCGCGGGCTGGCGTGGTAGGCGGTGTGCGTGTAGAGGCCGAGGAAGCGGCGCTCGCCGGTCACGCGTCCTTCGGCGTCGAACCGCTTGATGCCGACGTAGTCGAGATAGGCGGGCCGGTGGACCGTGGCGCGCGAGTTGGCCTTGGTCAGGTTCAGCAGGTAGGGCTCGAGGGCCCGCGCTCGCACCGGGGCGGGGAGCTTGTCGAAGGCGCGCGCGCTGGGCTCGCCGGCGGCTTGGCGCAGCACGCCGAGACCCGAGTCCGGGCTGGACGTGAGCCGCAGGTCTTGGCCCTCGCCTGCCAGCTCGTAGTCGCGCGCGCCGAGGAACGTGAAGTTGTGGTCCTCGAGCCACCGCATGAAGGCGCGCGCCTCGGCCACCTCCTCGAGGTCGAGCGGCGGCGGGTCCGACTCCAGCTCGGCGACTACGTCCAGCGCCCGGGCGCGCATCTCGGGCCAGTCCTCCACGGCTGCCCGCACCTCGCCGATCACGCGGAGCACGTGCTGCTCGAGCTCACGCAGCTCCGCGGCGTCCGTCGAGCGCGCGACCTCGGCGTGGATCACCGACTCCGCCAGCGCGTCGTCCGCCACGGCGTCGTGGGGAAGCACCTCGAGCAGCCGGCCCTGGGCATCCCGCCGCACCTGGAGCACCGGGTGGATGATCAGGTGCACGCCGAAGCCGCGCCGGTTCAGCTCCATCGCCACCGAATCGATCAGGAACGGCATGTCGTCGGTCACGATCTCGACCGCGGTGTGCGTTGAGCGCCAGCCCTGCTCCTCGAAGCGCGGGTTGTAGATGCGCACCTTGGTGGTGCCGGGCGTGCGCCGCCGGGCCAGGTCGAAGTGGGCCAGGGCGGCGCCGTAGATGTCGAGCTCGCTGCGCTCGGCGATGTCGTCGGGCGACACCCAGCGGTAGTACTGGCGGGCGAACGCCTCGGCCTGGGCCGCCTCATCGCCGCTGAGGTGCTCCCGAAGTCGGGAGCAGACGGTGTCTAGCAGGGCCTCGTCGACATCCTTGACCGTCACAAGCCTCGAGCCGAGTCTACGCCCGAGAGGCGACGGGGGCGACTCCACCACCGATCGCGGCGGCGAGCTCGTCCACCGCGTGCTGCGCGGCCTCGAGCAGCGGCCAGACGTCGGCGATCTGGTCGCGGTCGGCCACGATTCCGAAGTCGAGGTGGTCGAGGTAGCTCATCACGGTCATGTTGAGCCCCACGCCGTCGACCACGGCCGAGACCGGATAGTGCGACTCGAGCCGGGCGCCCGCGATGTAGAGGGGCGAGCGCGGGCCCGGGACGTTCGAGATGACGAGGTTGAGCGGCGGCCGCGTGCGGCCAAGGATCCCCACGGTCGTGCGCGCCGCGAGCGCCGCCACCGCCGGCGGGATGAAGCTCGTGGCGTCCGTGAGCAGATCGGCGGGCAGCGCGGCGTGGTGCTCCTTGGCGCTCCGCAGCAGCTCATGGGCCCGCTCGAGGCGCCGCTTCGGGTCGGCCACGTCGGTCGGGATCGGCACGATCATCGTGGAGATGCGGTTGCCGAAGGTCCCCTGCTCGTCCTCGCCGCGGACCGAGACGGGGACCATCGCCACGAGCGGCTCGTCGGGAAGCTCCCCGCGCTCGCGCAGGAACTCGCGCACCGCGCCCGCGCACACCGCCACGACCACGTCGTTCACCTTCACGCCGGCGTTGTTCTTGATGGACTTCACCGTGTCGAGCGAGACGGAGCCGATCGCGACGCTTCTGTGCGACGAGATCGGCCCGTTGAAGCACGTGCGCGGCGGGCGCGCGGTCGTGATCTCGAGGATGCCGGGGTCCTGCGGACCGCCGAGCCTGCGGCGCGCCCCCGTCACCACGCGCGAGAGGGCGGGCACCCCCGGGAAGGCGTTCGCGCCCGGCACTTCGGTGAGGTTGGGGAGGGCGGTGGGCACCGAGCGGAGCGCCCGCAGCGGCTGCCGGGCGAGGCCTACCAGGCCCCGGCCGAGCATCTCGAGCTCGCCCGGGCGGCCGCCCGTCCGGCCGTCGCCCGGAGGCGGCTCGATCTCGCGCCCCTCCGGGCTCGGGTCGAGCAGCACGCTGAGGATCTCGTTGCCGGAGACGCCGTCGACGACCGAGTGGTGGACCTTCGTGAGGAGGGCCACCCGCCCGCCCTCGAGGCCCTGGATCACGTAGAGCTCCCACAGTGGGCGCGTGCGGTCGAGCCGTCGCGCGAAGATGCGCGCCACGGTCTGCGCCAGCTGCCGGTCCGTGCCCGGCGGCGGAACGGCCGACTCGCGGATGTGGAAGTCCAGGTCGAAGTCCTCGTCCTCGGTCCAGTAGGGCAGGTCGAGCCCGAGCGGCACCTGCACGAGCCGCCAGCGGAACGGCGGCAGGAGGTGGAGGCGCTCCGAGACCAGCTGGCAGATCTCGGGCACCCCGAGCTTGCCGTCCGGTCTGGTCGAAGGGTCGTATACCGCCAGCCCGCCGACGTGACCGTAGGTGCGGTTCGTTTCGATCGCGAGGAACTGGGCGTCGAGGGGCGTGAGCTGGCGCATGATCCTTCTTTACCCGGGTATAAATTTATACGACGGTAAATTGACGGCGGTACCTACGACAGATGCCCGGAGCGTGTTGCGGTCATTCCTCGACGGCGAACACGCCGAGATGCGCGACCGCGCCCGCGTGTGGCTCAGTCGCCCTGAGAACGAGCCCGTCTACGACCTGCCGCGCGAGGAGCACCGCGAGCGCGTCCTCGCGTGGGCGAAGGAGCTCGCCGACGAGGGCGACACCGCGGTCGGGTTCCCCGAGGCGTACGGCGGCAGCGGCGACATCGCGCGCTGGGTGGCCGGCTTCGAGGCCCTCGCGTTCGGCGACCTCTCGCTGCTCGTCAAGTGCGGCGTCCAGTTCGGGCTGTTCGGCGGTGCGGTCCACCACCTCGGCACGGAACGCCACCACGAGCGCTACCTGCGCGAGATCGCGACGCTCGACCTGCCGGGCTGCTTCGCGATGACCGAGACGGGCCACGGCTCGAACGTGCAGGCGCTCGGGACCACCGCCACCTACGACCAGGAGGCCGGCGAGTTCGAGGTCCACACGCCGGATCCGGACGCCCAGAAGGACTACATCGGCAACGCGGCGCGCGACGGTCGCCTGGCGGCGGTCTTCGCCCAGCTCTTCGTGGGGGGCGAGAACCGCGGCGTGCACGCCCTGCTCGTGCCCCTGCGCGACGAGCGCGGGGCCGTTCTGCCCGGCATCGAGATCGAGGACTGCGGGGCGAAGCTCGGCCTCGAAGGGGTCGACAACGGCCGGATCCGCTTCGACCACGTCCGCGTTCCGCGCGAGGCGCTGCTCGACCGCTACGCCCAAGTCAGCCCCGAGGGCGAGTACACGAGCCCGATCGAGAACCCCACCAAGCGCTTCTTCACGATGCTCGGGACGCTCGTTCAGGGACGGGTGAGCGTCTGCGGCGCGGGCATCGGCGCCACGAAGGTCGCGCTCACGATCGCGGTGAGGTACGCGCTCGAGCGCAGGCAGTTCGGGCCGCCGGACGGCGAGGAGGCCGTGCTGCTCGACTACCGCGTGCACCAGCGCCGCCTGCTCCCGGCCCTCGCCACCACATACGCCCTGCATTTCGCGCAGGACCGCTTGCGGCGTCAGCTCCACGACGTGTTCAGCGCCCACGAGCCGGAGGACCGGATGCGGCGCGAGCTGGAGACGCTTGCCGCCGGGGTGAAGGCGCTCGCCACCTGGCACGCCACGGAGACGATCCAGGGCTGCCGCGAGGCGTGCGGCGGCGCCGGCTACATGAGGGTCAACCGGTTCGCGGCGCTGAAGGCCGACAGCGACGTGTTCACCACGTTCGAGGGCGACAACACAGTGCTGCTCCAGCTCACGGCCAAGAACCTCCTCACGGACTACCGCGACCAGTACGGCGAGCTCGACCCGCTCGGCGCCGCCACGTTCATGGCGGGCCAGGTCGCGAGCCAGGTGGCGGAGCGCACCGCCATGCGCGAGCTGCTCGGCCGGCTGAGCGACCGGGTCCTGCCGGGCCGCGACGACGAGCGCGACCTGCTCGAGCGGGACACCCAGCTCGAGCTGTTCCGCTGGCGCCACGACCACGTGCTGGGCGGCGTGGCGCGGCGGCTCAAGGCCGGGATCGACGGCGGCGAGGATCCGTTCGCCGTTCTCGTCGACTGCCAGGACCACGTGCTGACGACCGCGCGCTCGTGGGTCGACCTGGTCGTGCTCGAGGCCTTCGCCGCGGCCGTGGAGGGCTGCGAGGACCCGGCCGCGCGGGAGCTGCTCGACAAGGTCTGCAGCCTACACGCGGTGTCGGTGATCGAGCGCGAGCGCGCCTGGTATCAGGAGCACGGGCGCCTGTCGCCGCCGCGCTCCAAGGCCGTGATCAAGGTGGTGAACACGCTGTGCGAGGAGCTGCGCCCGCACGCCCGAACGCTCGTCGACGCGTTCGGCGTGCCGGAGTCATGCCTGGGGACGCTCGCGTGATGCGCACCCGGCTGCCGCGCGCGGAGCGCGAGCAGCAGATGCTCGCGGCGGCGCGCGCCCTCTTCGCCGAGCGCGGCTACGCCGCCGTCACCATGGACCACGTGGCCGCCACGGTCGGGGTGACGAAGCCGCTGCTGTACGCCTACTTCGGCAACAAGGAGCGCCTGTACCTCGCCTGCATGGAGCCGGCGGCGCGCGCGCTGCGGGACGAGCTGGCCGAGGCCCTGGCCGAGGCGGACGAGCCCGCCGACGCCCTCGAGCTCGGCGTGCGGGCCTTCTTCTCGTTCGTCGACCGCGACCGCGACGCCTGGCGCGTGCTGTTCGACGAGACGCTCCCCTCAGGCGGCGACATCGCCCGCCGCGCCGCCGAGCACCGCGAGCAGCTCGAGGCCATGGTGGCGCGGATCGTCGTGTCCCGCCTGCCGCGCGCCGGCCGGCGGCGGGCGGCCATGGAGGTCGAGGCGCTCTCGACGGCGCTGCTGGGGGCGGCCGAGTCGCTCGCGCGCTGGTGGCTGCGCACGGGCACGATGTCCGCCGGCGAGGCAGCCGAGCTTCTGATCGCAACCGTGGAGCCGGGCCTGCGCGCCCGCACGGCAGGGGTAACCGGATGAACGGAACGACACGGAGGGTCGCCGTGATCGGCGGCAACCGCATCCCGTTCGCGCGGTCGAACCGCGCGTACGCGAACGCGTCGAATCAGGACATGCTGACGGCCGCGCTCGACGGGCTCGTCGCGCGCTTCGGGCTCGACGGCGAGCGGCTCGGTGAGGTCGTGGCGGGAGCGGTCCTCAAGCACAGCCGCGACTTCAACCTCACGCGCGAGTGCGTGCTGGGCAGCCGGTTGGCCCACGAGACCCCCGCGTACGACGTGCAGCAGGCGTGCGGGACGGGGCTCGAGGCGGCGATCCTCGTGGCCAACAAGATCGCCCTGGGGCAGATCGAGGCGGGCATCGCGGGTGGCGTGGACACGACCTCGGATGCGCCGATCGGGGTCAACGAGGACCTCCGCGGCGTGCTGCTCGAGCTGAACCGCGCCCGCTCCGTCACCGACCGCCTCGGCGCGCTGACGAAGCTGCGGCCCGGCCAGGTGGTGCCGGCCATCCCGCGCAACGAGGAGCCGCGCACCGGGCTCTCCATGGGAGAGCACCAGGCGCGCACCGGCGCCGAGTGGGGAGTGACGCGCGAGGAGCAGGACGAGCTGGCGGCCGCCAGCCACCGCAACCTGGCCGCTGCGTACGAGCGCGGGTTCGAGGACGACCTCGTGACCTCCTATCTCGGCCTCGAGCGCGACGAGAACCTGAGGCCGGACACCACTCCGGAGAAGCTCGCCGAGCTGAAGCCGGTGTTCGGCGGCGAGGACGGCACGATGACCGCCGGCAACTCCACGCCGCTGTCGGACGGCGCGGCGCTCGTGCTGCTGGCCAGCGAGGACTGGGCGGCCGAGCGCGAGCTGCCGGTGCTGGCCTACCTGAGCCATGCCGAGACGGCCGCGGTCGACTATGTGAACGGCGGCGAGGGCCTCTTGATGGCGCCCGCCTACGCGATGCCGCGCATGCTCGCGCGCGCGGGGATGTCGCTCGGCGACTTCGACCTGTACGAGATCCACGAGGCCTTCGCCTCCCAGGTGCTCTCAGCGCTCAAGGCCTGGGAGGACCCGGTGTTCTGCACCCAGCGGCTCGGCCTCGAGGGCCCGCTGGGGTCGATCGACCGCGAGCGCCTCAACGTGAACGGCGGCTCGCTGGCCGCCGGGCACCCGTTCGCGGCGACCGGTGGGCGCATCGTGGCGAACCTGGCCAAGGCGCTCGCCGAGCGCGGCGGCGGGCGCGGCGTGATCTCGATCTGCGCGGCGGGCGGCCAGGGCGTTGTCGCAATCCTCGAGAGGTGATGGAATGAGCGACCGCTACGCACAGATCGCAAACGCGCCGGTGCTCGGCTCGGTCGTGAAGAGCGCCGGCCTGCCGGTGCCCGTCGAGCTGGAGCGGCAATCGCCCGGCGAGCCGGTGATCCGCGGGCGCGTCCTGCTAGGGGCCGCCCCGGGCGGGCGCCTGGCCGGAGCGGTCGCCCGGGTGCTTGCGAGCGCCGGCGCAGAGGCCGCCAGCGAGCTCCGCGAGGACCTGCGCGCCGCCGCCGCCGGCGCGAACCTCGAGGCCGCCGTGTGGAACCCCGACACCGCGACCGCCGACGACTCCTTCAAGGCGCTCGTGTTCGATGCCACCGGGATCGCCACCGCCGGCGAGCTCGGCGAGCTGCGCGCCTTCTTCCAGCCGACCATCCGCCGGGTAGAGCGCAGCGGGCGCGTGATCGTGCTCGGCACGCCGCCCGAGGACTGTGCCGCGCCGAGCGAAGCCGTCGCCCAGCGCGCGCTCGAGGGGTTCAGCCGCTCCGTCGCGAAGGAGGTGCGCCGCGGCGCGACCGCCCAGCTCGTGCTGGTGGAGCCGGGCGCCGAGGACGTGCTCGAGTCGACGCTGCGCTTCCTGCTCTCGCCACGCTCGGCCTACGTGTCGGGGCAGGTGGTGCGCGTGACCCGGGCGGAGGCGGTCCAGGTGGCGGACTGGGAGCGCCCGCTCGACGGCCGCGTCGCCCTCGTGACCGGCGCGTCGCGCGGCATCGGAGCGGCGATCGCCGAGACCCTGACCCGCGACGGTGCACACGTCGTGGGCCTGGACGTGCCGGCGCAGGCGGATGGGCTGGAGCTCGCTCTCGACATCACGGATCCCGAGGCGCCCCGCACGATCGCCTCGCACCTCGCCCGCGAGCACGGCGGCGCGGACGTGGTGGTGCACAACGCCGGGATCACGCGCGACAAGACGCTCGGGCGCATGGACGAGGAGCTGTGGAGCTCCGTGATCGACGTGAACCTGGTGGCGCCGGAGCGGATCACCGCCGAGCTGTTCACGCACGAGGGCGCGCTGAAGCCGGCCGCCCGGATCGTCTGCGTGTCGTCGATCAGCGGCATCGCCGGCAACGCGGGCCAGTCGAACTACGCCACCTCCAAGGCCGGCGTCATCGGTTTGGTCGAGACAGCCGCGCCCACGGCGGCCGAGCGAGGCGCCACGGTCAACGCGGTCGCGCCCGGCTTCATCGAGACCGAGATGACCGCGCGGATGCCACTCGCCACGCGCGAGGTCGGCCGCCGCATGAACTCGCTCTCGCAAGGTGGCCTCCCCGTCGACGTGGCCGAGACGGTGGCCTGGCTCGCGAGCCCGGCGTCGGGTGGCGTGAACGGCAACGTGGTGAGGATCTGCGGCCAGAGCCTGATAGGGGCCTGACGTGGGCGCCTACCTCAAGGCCGCGGTCGGGGCCCTGCCGGGAGCCGGCCGCCTTCCGTTCGTGGCGGGTGGCGGCGGGCCGCTGCCCGACATGGAGCTCGAGGAGACCGCGCGCGCCGAGAGTGACCGAGTTGCCGACTACGCGCGCGTGTGCGGCTTCCGCCTCCGCGACGAGCTGCCCCCGACCTACCCGCACGTCCTCGCCTTCCCCCTGCACATGAAGCTGATGACGGACCGCAGCTTTCCGTTCCGGGCGGTCGGGCTCGTGCACGTCGGGAACCGGATCGAGGTCCGCCGCCCGCTCCGACTCGGGGAGGAGCTGGACCTGAGCGTGCGTGCACATCCGAGCGAGGGTGGGTTCACGATCCTCACCGAGGCGCGGGTCGACGGCGAGCCCGTCTGGGAGGAGCAGAGCACGATGCTGCGCCCGGGCGAACGCTCCGGGCGCCCCCCGGCCGACACCGCCGGTGCGCAGTTCGTCGCCCAATGGCGGTTGCCGGGCGATCTCGGCCGCCGCTATGCGGCGGTCTCCCGCGACCGCAACCCGATTCACCTGCACCCGCTCACCGCGAAGCCCTTCGGCTTCTCCCGCCCGATCGCGCACGGCATGTGGACGAAGGCGCGCTGCCTGGCGGCGCTCGAGCCGCTGCCGGACGCCTTCGAGGTGGCCGTGGAGTTCCGCAAGCCGATCCTGCTCCCGGCCCAGGTCGAGTTCGAGCGCGCCGGGGAGCGCTTCGGCGTCCGGAGCGGCGACAAGGTGCACCTCGAGGGGCGTCTCTCGCGCTAACCTCCGCCGAGGCGGGAGGCAGTACCAGACAACGCAGGGGGTTGTTCATGCGACCGGTCACTCGGTGAGCGAGGAGACGATGCGGGTGGAGAGCCTGCAGCCGGGCCACTACAGGGTCGAGGTCCACAACTGGGCCGGCCCGCCCGCGAACCAGGTCGACCTGAAGATCACGTTCTTCAACTCGGCCGGAGAGGCCGGGCCGGACGGCTGACAACATAGGGGCCGTGCGACTCGGCCCCGTTCACCTGACCGTCACCGACCTCGACAAGTCGATTCCGTTCTACGAGCGGTCGATCGGCCTCGAGAGCCACGGCCGTGACGACGGACAGGCGGCGCTGGGGGCGGGGGGAGACGATCTGCTGGTCCTCGTGGAGGAGCCCGGCGCCCGGCCCGCCGGCCGCCACGCCGGGCTCTACCACTTCGCGTTGCTGCACCCGTCGCGGGACGAGCTCGCCCGCGCGGCCAAGCGCCTCCTCGCCACCCGCACTCCGATCAGCGGCGCCTCGGACCACAACATCTCCGAGGCGATCTACCTGCCCGACCCCGACGGGAACGGGATCGAGCTGGCGGCGGACCGCCCGCGCGAGTACTGGGGCGACCTGAGCGACCCAACAGCCATCGGGGGGCCGACGCCGCTGGACCTTCCGGGACTGCTGGCGTCGGTGGAGGACGAGGAGCCGCACGAGCGCGCCGCCGATGACCTCGTGGTGGGACACGTGCACCTGCACGTAGGCGAGATCGACCGCGCGCTCGAGTTCTGGCGCGACGCAATCGGCTTCGAGGTGATGACCCGCTTCCCGAGCGCCGCCTTCATCGCCATGGAGGGCTACCACCACCACCTCGGCCTCAACACCTGGCGGGGCGAGGGCGTGCCGCCGGTGCCGGACGGGGTCCTCGGGCTGCGCCACTGGACGATCATGCTGGACGACGCCGCCCAGGTGGCCGCCGTGCGCGAGCGGGTGGAGGCGAGCGGGGCCGATGTGGCAGAGCGCTCCGGCGGCTTCCTGGCGCGCGACCCCTGGCGGAACGCCGTCCTGATCCTGGCGCGTTAGCGCATCGACGATCCGCACCGCGGGCCTATCCTCGCGGCCCATGCGACTCGCACTCGTTCTCCTCGCCGCGCTGGCCGCGGCCGCCCTGGCCCCCGCCCTCTCCGTCGCCGGCGCGGGCTACACCTTCACCAAGGTCGCCGACAGCGCCCGCGACGACTTCAACCCGAACGCGTTCACCTGCGCGTCGATCAACAATCGCGGGGACATCGCCTTCAAGGCCGGCCGCACGAGCGCGGACGGGCTCAACTCGTTCGATGGCATCTACCGCGCCAATGCCGACGGCAGCCTGACGACGATCGTCGAGGACCCGGATCGCGAGCGCTTCGGCTTCCTCGGGAACAACCCGTCGATGAACGACTCGGGGCAGGTCTCATTCGCCGCGAACCTCCAGCCCGACACCGACCAGGCCATCCTCCGGGGCGACGGCACAACCCTCGTGACGATCGCCGACACGCTCGGCGAGTTCAACTTCTTCGGTTTCGATACGTCGATCAACGACGCCGGCGAGGTTGCCTTCAAGGCGGAGCGCGACGACTTCGACGAGGGCCTCTTCTCGGGCTCGGGGGGACCGGTCACCACGCACTACCTGAACTCGCAGGACGTGTCGCTCGACGGCGAGCCGCGGCGCTTCGGCGGCAACGACTCCCGCCCGTCGATCAACAACCCGGGCGACATCGCCTTCGACGAGTCCGTCCAGCCGGACTTCGACAACGGCATCTTCGTGGGGCGCGACGGGAGCTTCCGGACCATCCAGGCCCCCGACCCCGAACGCTCGGTCCGCGAGCCCGCGCTGAACGATGCCGGCGTGACCGCATTCGAGACCTCGTTCGTCCAGAACGGGGAGTTCGTGACCGCGATCGTGAAGGATGACGGCCCGACACAGACAACCGTGGCCGACACGACCGGGCCGTTCGGCGGATTCGGCTTCCGGGCGCCGTCACTCAACAACAGCGGCGACGTCGCCTTCCTCGCCCAGCCCGACGACTTCTCGAGCTCGGGCATCTTCGTGGGCCCGAACCCGAGGAAGGACCTGGTGGTGTCGACCGGCGACAGGCTCGACCGCGGCATCGTGAGCAACCTCAGCCTCTGCGAGGAGGGACTGAACGACTCGCGCCAGCTGGCGTTCATCGCGACGCTGGACCCGCCGAAGGGGGAGGGTTCCCGCACGGCGGTCTTCCGGGCGACGCCGAAGCGCTAGCCGTCTCACAAGCGCGTCCCCGGCACCGTTGTCAGGGACGATGAACCGCCTGTACGACACATTTGATTCCCCGCTCGGCGAGCTGCTGCTCGTCGGCGACGGGCGTGCTCTCACCGGCGTGTACATGGACGGCGCGCCGCGCGATGGCTGGCGGCGCGACGCGGTCGCCCTTCGGGACGCCGCCGGCCAGCTGCGGGCCTACTTCGCGGGCGAGCTGCGCGAGTTCGACCTTCCCCTGGCGCCGCACGGCACGCCGTTTCAGCAAGAAGTCTGGACGGCGCTGCGCGAGATCCCGTACGGCGAGACCATCACGTACGCGGAGCTTGCAGCAGCGGTTGGGCGGGCCGGCGCCGCTCGGGCGGTGGGCGCGGCCAACGGCCGCAACCCGATCTCGATCGTCGTGCCGTGCCACCGCGTGATCGGCGCAGGCGGAGCGCTCACCGGGTACGGCGGCGGCCTGCGCCGAAAGCGGCTCCTACTGGACCTCGAGGCCGCGCGCCGAACGTGGACGCTGATCGGCGCCGACGGCAAGCCGTACGAGTCACCGGTCCCGGGCACCCTGGGCGGTCATCGCCGGAGCAAGGGCTACGGCCGGCTCGACTGCCCGGCCGCGCTGCGCTGGATCGCGAAGGGCCACTACGTGAAGCACCGCGTCTTCTTCGCGGACGAGGCCACGGCCGTCGCCGCCGGCTACCGCCCCTGCGCCGTGTGCATGCCCGAGCGCTACGCGGAGTGGAAGGCGCGGCGCCGCTAAGCCCCGCGCGGTGACGAGTCCTCGAGCACGACCCGCATCAGGTCGCGGATCGAGAGCATTCCCACCACCCGCTCGCCCTCCACGATCGGCAGGTGCCTGAAGCCGCCGTGGATCATCAGCACGGCGGCCTGCCGGATCGGCTCGTCGGGCTCCATCGTCTCGGGGTCGCGCGTCATCCAGTCGGCCACGACTGCCTTCTCGTCGAGGCCGCCGGCGACCGCGCGCAGCACGTCGCGCTCGGTGAGGATCCCCACGAGCCGCTCGTTCTCGAGCACCAGCACCGCGCCGACGTCGCGCGCCACCATCCGGTCGGCCACCTCGGTGAGAGGAAGGCCGGGCTCCACGGCGAGCAGGCCGCGCGACATGTGGGTCCGGGCGTCGGCGATCCGGGCACTGTAACGGCATGAAGCGCATCCCCCTCATTTCCGCATTGGTCGTCGCCGGGACGCTGCTGGCTCCCGCACCAGCCGGCGCGATCATCCAGCTGGATCGCGGCATTGCCGGGGCGCGCCTCGGCAACACCAAGGCCGAGGTCAAGACGGCACTGGGCCAGCCGAAGCGGGTGCGAAACGGCACCAATGAGTTCGGGCCCTTCACCGTGTTCGTCTACGCCGGCCGCACCCGCGTGACGTTCCAGAGCGGCAACACCGTCACGGCCGTCACGACATCCGGCCTGGGCGACCGCACCGCGCGAGGCGTCGGGGTCCGCTCGACCGAGAACGCGGTCGAGGCGCGCGTGCCGGGCGTCGACTGCGAGAGCTTCGGCGGCACCCGCATCTGCCAGCGGGGCGAGGGCCTGCCCGGCGAGCGCGTGACAGTCTTCTTTCTCCGGAACGGACGAGTGGTCCGCGTGACCGTGGGGTTCGTGATCGACTAGCGCGGTCTCGCCCCCGCGACCAAAGGAGTGAACGTGACGATTCGAGAGATGCTCGCGGCGCATCCGCGGCCGGCAAGTGGCGATCGCGATGTGGTCGTGCGCTGTATCGAGTCCTGCGTCGACTGCGCCGCCGCGTGTACGAGCTGTGCCGACGCCAACCTCGGCGAGACCGACCTGCCGGACCTGGTGAGCTGCATCCGCCGGTGCCTGGACTGCGCCGATGTCTGCGAGGCCACCGGCCGTGTCGTGACCCGCCAGACCGCGTCTGATGTCGGCGTCGTCCGTGCAGAGGTTGAGGCGTGCGTGGTGACATGCCGCGCCTGTCGCGAGGAGTGCGAGCGCCACGCCCAGCACCACGAGCACTGCCGCATCTGCGCCGAGGTGTGCAGCCGGTGCGAGCAGGCATGCAACGACCTGCTCGCGTCGATCGGCTGACCGTGCCTTTCACGCTCAGGAACCTCAAGGCCGACCTGGAGGACCTCGGCTCCAGGTTCGACGGCGCGCCGGACCTGGAGTTCCGCTTGGCGACCGAGGCGCTCGAGCTCGAGCAATCCGGCCTGGGCTACCAGCGCGTCCCGCCCGGCTATCGCTTTCCGTACGGCCACACGCACAAGGAGCAGGAGGAGGTGTACGTGGTCCTGCGCGGGAGCGGGCGGATGAAGCTCGACGACGAGATCGTCGAGCTCGAGGAGTGGGACGCGGTGCGCGTCCCGCCCGGCACGTGGCGAGGCTACGAGGCCGGGCCGGAGGGCCTCGAGATCATCGTCATCGGCGCGCCCAATCTCGGCGACGCTCCGCGCGAAGACGTCGAGGGCCGGCGCGACTGGTGGGCTGACTAGCGCCGGGTAGTGGGAAGTCGAACGGCGATACGGAGTCCGCCCGCGGGACGCGGGCTGATGGTGAGAGTTCCGTCGTGTGCCTGGGTGATGCTCTTGGCGATTGCCAAGCCGAGGCCGACCCCTGCGTGGTCGGTGCGTATGCGTCCGGGGCCGCGCTGAAACGGCTCGCCGAGCGTGGCGACCAGCTGTGGGGTGAGCTCCTCGCCGGTGTTCTCGACGGTGGGCACCACGCTCTTGGGGGGAGCG
>Ga0081538_10001041_pt1 | contig 29562 bp, 36 predicted proteins | sample TabmetS5T2R1_FD_71022 | JGI IMG/M metagenome (GOLD analysis project Ga0081538, IMG submission 71022) | Tabebuia heterophylla rhizosphere microbial communities from the University of Puerto Rico - S5T2R1 | ecosystem: Host-associated > Plants > Roots > Rhizosphere ...
ATGGCGGTGCACGTGCCGCTCTCGCTCGAGGCGCAGCTCGAGGCGCGCGTGCTGATGATGTCGACCAACAACATCCTGCACCCCGCCAACGGCTCGCCGATCATCGTGCCGAGCCAGGATATCGTGCTCGGCCTCTACTACCTGTCGCTGATGCGCGAACGGGAGCCCGGAGAGTGGAAGCTGGAGCTCCACCCCGAGCAGGAGCTGAGCCGCGGCAAGAAGCAGAACGTCGTGCGCGGATTCTATCGCCGCGTGAACGAGATCGAGCACGCGCTGCACGAGAAGACTGTCACGCTCCACGCCAAGATCAAGTACCGTTGGGAAGGCGTTGACGAAAAAGGCAACACGTTCAACACCTGGTACGAGACGACCCCGGGTCGCGCCTTGCTTGGCAGCGTGCTGCCGCGCCACCCCAAGATCAGCTTCGATCTCGTCAACCGGCTGATGACGAAGCGCGAGATCTCCAACATGATCGACACGGTGTATCGCTACACCGGGCAGAAGGAGACCGTGATCTTCTGCGACCGCATCATGGCGCTCGGCTTCTACCACGCGTTCAAGGCGGGCATCTCGTTCGGCAAGGACGACATGGTCGTGCCAAGAAGCAAGTGGGAAAGGGTCTCCGAGACCCGGAATGCGGTGAAGGAGTACGAGCAGCAGTTCAACGACGGGCTCATCACCCAGGGCGAGAAGTACAACAAGGTGGTCGATGCCTGGTCGAAGGCGACCAAGCAGATCGCCGAGGACATGATGCGCGAGATCTCCGCGGTGCGGAGGCGGGCGGGCGAGCGCGAGGCCCCGGTCAACTCCATCTACATGATGGCGCATTCCGGAGCGCGCGGCTCGCAGGATCAGATGCGTCAGCTCGCCGGCATGCGCGGCCTGATGGCCAAGCCCTCCGGCGAGATCATCGAGAGCCCAATCATCTCCAATTTCAAGGAGGGGCTTTCGGTGCTTGAGTACTTCAACTCGACGCACGGGGCGCGCAAGGGCCTTGCCGATACTGCGCTCAAGACGGCGAACTCGGGCTATCTCACGCGCCGGCTCGTCGACGTGGCGCAGGACTGCATCGTCACGACCGACGATTGCGGCACGTCGGCCGGCATCAAAGTACGCGCCATCATCGACGCCGGGCACGTGGTCGCCTCGCTCGGCAGCCGCATTCTCGGCCGCACGGTGGCGGAGGACGTGCGCGATCCCGCCAGCAACAAGACCGTGGTCAAGAGGAACGCGCTGCTTGGCGAGCCCGAGGTCGAGGCGATCAACCAGGCCGGCGTGCAGGAGGTGCGCATCCGCTCGGTGCTCACCTGCGAGACCACGACCGGCGTGTGCGGCAAGTGCTACGGGCGCGATCTCGCCCGCGGCACGCCGGTCAACATGGGCGAGGCGGTGGGCGTCATCGCCGCCCAGTCGATCGGCGAGCCGGGCACGCAGCTAACCATGCGCACCTTCCACATTGGCGGAGCCGCGCAGATCTCCGAGCAATCGTTCATCGAGTCGAACTTTGACGGCAAGGTCAAGATCAAGAACAAGAACGTCGTGCGCAACTCCGACGGCGACCTGATCGCCATGGCACGCAACATGACCGTGCATGTGCTGGACGAGGGCGGCACCGAGCGCGCCGTGCATCGCGTCCAGTACGGGGCGCGCATGCGGGTCGACGACGGCGACAGGATCAAGCGCGGCGAGCGCATCGCCGAGTGGGATCCCTATACCCGCCCGGTGCTGACCGAGGTCGACGGCACGGTCGGGTTCGAGGATCTGGTTGAGAACCAGTCGATGCTGGAGACGCTCGACGAGTCGACCGGCATCGCCAAGCGCGTGGTCATCGATTGGCGCACCTCCGGCCGCGGCCAGGATCTGCGCCCGGCGATCGTGATCAAGGGCAAGGACGGCAAGGTGACGAAGCTCAGCCGCGGCGGCGAGGCGCGGTACCAGCTGGCGGTCGATGCGATCATCTCGGTCGATCCCGGCACCCACATCAAGGCGGGCGACGTCATCGCGCGTATCCCGACGGAGAGCGCCAAGACGCGGGACATCACCGGCGGTCTGCCGCGGGTGGCGGAGCTGTTCGAGGCGCGCCGGCCGAAGGAGGCCGCGGTGATCGCCGAAGTGTCGGGCACGGTCCGGTTCGGCCGCGACTACAAGAACAAGCGGCGCATCACCATCGAGCCGCATGACACGAACGAGGAGCCGAAGGAATACCTGATCCCGAAGGGCAAGCACATCCATCTGCAGGATGGCGATGTCATTGAGAAGGGCGACTTCATCGTCGAGGGCAATCCCGCCCCGCACGACATCCTGGCGATCAAGGGCGTCGAGGATCTTGCGGCCTATCTGGTCAACGAGATCCAGGAGGTCTATCGGCTGCAGGGCGTCAACATCAACGACAAGCACATCGAGGTGATCGTTCGCCAGATGCTGCAGAAGGTGGAGATCGACGACCCGGCCGAGACCGACCTGATCCAGGGCGAACAGGTCGACAAGATCGAGCTCGACGAGGTCAACGCGGCGGCGGTGGCGCAGGGCAAGAAGCCGGCGACGGCACATCCGGTGCTGCTCGGCATCACCAAGGCGTCGCTGCAGACCCGCTCGTTCATCTCGGCCGCGTCGTTCCAGGAGACCACGCGGGTGCTCACCGAGGCCGCGGTCAATGGCAAGGCCGACACCCTCGACGGGCTCAAGGAGAACGTGATCGTCGGCCGCCTGATACCGGCCGGCACCGGCGCGGAAATGAACCGGCTGCGCGAGATCGCGCTCAAGCGCGACGCGCTCATCCTCTCCGAGCGCGAGAAGGAGGCTGCCGAGAAGGCCGCCGAGCCGGCGCAGTTGCCGGCCGCGGAGTAGCGCAGCCGCGCGTCATGCCGGCCCGGAGGTGATCCGGGAATCGCGATCAACCGCAGGGCCGCCTTCCGGGGCGGCCCTTTTGCTGCCGCCGGCTTTGGCGGTCGTGCGAGAACCTCGCCCCGCGCCGCTGCGTTCGTGCGACCTGGATTCGATGCAACGCGTCCTGATCGGCGAGATCCACCTGCCGATCGACCGCCAGGGCCCCTCTATGCCGCGATCTGACGGAGGTTACGCGGCGATGAGAAGCGCGATCCCGCACAGGAGGAGCGCGGCGGTCCAGACCAGATCGAAATTGATCCAGCCGCGCCGCAGGAACGCGACGCCGACCCAGCGATAGACCACGACGGCGATCCCCGCGATGGTCGCCAGCATGGTCACGGTGTGAACGCCGAGCGCGGCCAGCGCTACTCCGATCGAGCCGCCCGCCCCGCCCGCAAGCTCCTGCGCCGGGGCGGCCGAGATGCACAACGGCGCCACGACCGGGATCAGCATCAGGCCGGCGCCATGCGCGCTCGCCATCAGAAAGGACCACAGCGCCAGCCCGATCAGGCCGGTCTGCATGCCGACGCGCACGCGCTGGCGATGACCGTAGAGCGCGTGCCACAGCGCCCAGCCGATCAGCACGACGGCGGCCAGCCGGAGCATGATCGCGTGGCCGATCACGAGCCCGAGCACGAGAGCGGCGGCCAGCACTGCCGCGACGGCGGCGGCATGGCCGAGCGCGATCGGAACGAGCGAAAGGAGCACGACCTTCTGGCTTTCGCGATGCAGGCCGAGCGCGACCGCGAACAGCCAGCCCATGGCCGGGTTGATGCCGTGGTAGAGCCCGAGCCCGGCGAGCGCGAGCCATGGCCAGAGCTCGGCGGGGGGGGTCATTTTCCTGCGCGCATCCCACGCTCGTCCTGCCCGGCCTTGTGCCGGGCATCCCGCTTGAGCCGGCACCGCCGCGCGTTCCTGATCGCGATGGCCGGGACGACCCTCGCCGCCATAGCGGCGCGCCCGGCCATGCCGGCAGTGGTGTTGCTCGTCACGGATAGCAGTAGGAGTCCGACGAACAGTCTCCGCCTTCCAGCCGCACCTGGTGCGGCAGCTGGCCCTTCGGCCAAGCGACAAAGAATTTCGGATCGAACGCGATGCCGCCCTCCGGCTTGGCGTCGAGCTTCACCATCCAGCCGTCGAATCCGCCCTCATAGAACTGGCCGTCGATCGCGCCATAGAGGGAATTGGTGAAGTAGACCCGCTGCCCGTCGCGGCTGATCTCCACCATCTGCGGCCCGCCGCCGAGCTTTCCGTTCTTGGCGCCGGGATGGCCCGCGCGCGACACGATGCCGCCGATCCGCACCTTGCCGGTGAGCTTGGGATTGAACGGATCCGACACGTCGTATTGCTGAAGATCGCCGGTCCCCCAGCACGCCACATAGAGGAAGCGGTCGTCCATCGACAGGTCGATATCGGTCACCAGCGGCGGCACCGCCTTGAAGCCCTTGAGCAGCGGCGGCAGGTCGGCTTCGTTCGCCGGCTCGGCCGGGATCGAGATGATCTTCTTGACCGCCCAGCGGTCGCCGTCGCGATACCAGGTCCAGATCGAGGACGAGAGGTCCTTCAGGCTGATCACGCAGTTCACGAAGCCATGAGCCTTGGTGGGATTGTGCGCGGGCCGGAGCTCGAACACCAGCTGGTGCTCCTCGCCGAAATCGATCTCCTGCAGGTGCTTGCGCCGGGTCAGGTCCCAGAAGTGCAGGCGCCGGCCGTACTTACTGCCGAGCAGGATCTCTGGCACGAGGCCGTTCTCGAACGTGTCGGGTGTGCCCCATTCGCTGGTCACCATGGTGTCGTGGCCGAGATGCCACCAGGCATCATAAGCGAGTTGCTGCGGCCCGCGATCGACCTCCCACCGCCCGAGTGGCGCGAAGCTTTCGTGGTCCATGACGAAGATGCCGCCCGGCGCCTTGCCCTCGGCGTTGCCGAGCGCGGTGACGAAGATGCCGCCGGGGCCGCAATGGATCGTGTGCGGCCGCGTGTACCCGGTCTTGTCGGCGATCTCCTCGGGCTCGATCGTCTTGACGATCTTCGGCTTGCGCGAATCGGGCTTGGTATCGAGGATATAGATGCGCGACGACCGCAAGCCCGGCACGACCAGATAACGCCGCTCCACGTGCGGGTGGGGGGCGTTGGGACACAGGCAGGACGAGCAGGCATTCCAGCCGAAATGGTGGAACTCGTCGCCGGCATTGGGCATCGTCACGGTGCCGACAATGCGGGAATAGGACGGCGATCTCGGATCGACGTCGACGGTTGCGATCCCGTCGCCGGTCTGCCGGGTCGGATCGAACGCCGCCACATAAGCGAGCGTCTCCGGCGGTGCTTTCGCGGCCTGCCGCGGGGAAGGATAAAAGCTCGGATCAGGTTGCCACGTCGCCATCACGGCCTCCCGTTGATTGGTAGCTTCGAATTGCTCGGCCAACGTACGATACCAGCTTGCGCTGGCATTGGCACGCAAGGCCGAAGCCGATGCGCAACGGCCTGTTTGTTCCTTTCTCGACAGCCATGTGTGTTCTCCCTGGTCGGCGCGCTCGCGCTCAAGTTCGCCCGTGGCCGGCGCACTAACGCGGCCTGATTGGCGCCGCGTCCAGCTGTCTGAGGACCCCATCCCGGCAAATGTCTTGAATAGCCGGATGATCCCGGCGGGAGGGGTGCGCCCGAAACCGCATCCGGCAGGCCGGAAACCGCCGAAATTTCAATGTTTCGGGGTTGACGGAGGCGGGGTCGCACAGTAAATACCCCCCACTTTTGCAGCAGGCGGTGAGTTTTCCGGCATCGGCATGGCGTTTTGGCGCCTCGATCAACGAAGCTCAGACGCTGCTTGCGACAGCTCTGGTCAGCTGACGGGTGCATGATCGCGACGCCGCTCGCGTCGTGATCCTCTGGGGGTTCTAAGGGCGTCATTGCGCTTACAGATCGCGCATGGCGCGCTTTCGTTTTGCGCGGGGCGCGCGCCGGCGCGCCCGTCCCGCGGGCCATCCGGCCCGCAACGTTTGAGGATGAAGGCTTCATGCCGACGGTCAACCAGTTGATCCGCAAACCGCGGGTGCAGGTGAAGGCGCGCAACAAGGTTCCGGCGCTGCAGGAAAGCCCGCAGAAGCGCGGCGTGTGCACGCGCGTCTACACGACGACGCCGAAGAAGCCGAACTCGGCCCTGCGCAAGGTGGCCAAGGTGCGGCTCACCAACGGCTTCGAGGTGATCGGCTACATACCGGGCGAGGGCCATAACCTGCAGGAGCACTCGGTGGTGATGATCCGCGGCGGTCGCGTCAAGGATCTGCCCGGCGTGCGCTACCACATCCTGCGCGGCGTGCTCGACACCCAGGGGGTGAAGAACCGCAAGCAGCGCCGATCCAAATACGGCGCCAAGCGTCCGAAATAGCTGGAGCCGACGATGTCCCGCCGTCACAGCGCCGAGAAGCGCGAAATCCTTCCCGATCCGAAATTCGGGAACGTGGTGGTCACCAAGTTCATGAACTCGATCATGCACGCCGGCAAGAAGTCGGTGGCGGAGCACATCGTCTACGGCGCGTTCGACATCATCGAGGGCAAGACCAAGCTTAATCCGCTGTCCGTGTTCGAGCAGGCGCTCGACAACGTCATGCCGTCGATCGAGGTGCGCTCGCGCCGCGTGGGCGGCGCCACTTACCAGGTGCCGGTCGAGGTGCGTACGTCGCGGCGCCAGGCGCTCGGCATCCGCTGGCTGATCGCCGCCGCGCGCGACCGCAACGAGAAGACGATGGTGGAGCGGCTTTCGGCCGAATTGCTCGACGCATCCAACAACAGGGGAAACGCCGTCAAGAAGCGCGAGGACACGCACCGAATGGCCGAGGCCAATCGGGCCTTTTCGCACTATCGCTGGTGACGGCCAGCCGAGGACACGAGGACTGATCCCCATGCCGCGCAGCCACCCCATCGAGGATTACCGCAACTTCGGCATCATGGCGCATATCGATGCCGGAAAGACCACGACCACCGAGCGCGTCCTCTACTACACCGGCAAGAGTCACAAGATCGGCGAGGTGCACGAGGGCGCCGCGACGATGGATTGGATGGAGCAGGAGCAGGAGCGCGGCATCACCATCACGTCCGCAGCGACCACCTGCTTCTGGAACGGCAAGCGCCTCAACATCATCGATACGCCCGGCCACGTCGACTTCACCATCGAGGTCGAGCGCTCGTTGCGCGTGCTCGACGGCGCGGTGTGCGTGCTCGACGGCAATCAGGGGGTAGAGCCGCAGACCGAGACGGTGTGGCGCCAGGCCGACAAGTACAACGTGCCGCGAGTCGTGTTCGTCAACAAGATGGACAAAATCGGCGCCGATTTCTTCAAATGCGTCGACGATCTGGTCACCCGCGTGGCTGCGAACCCGGTGTGCATCCAGCTTCCGATCGGGGCCGAGAGCGCGTTCAAGGGCATCATCGACCTGGTCCGCATGAAGGCGGTGGTGTGGGACGACGAGGCGCTCGGCGCCAAGTATCATGACGAGGACATTCCCGGCCACCTGAACGATCAGGCGGCGGAGTACCGCACCAAGCTGGTCGAGGCGGCGGTCGAGCTCGATGACGACGTCATGACGGCCTACCTCGAGGGCAGGGAGCCCGACGAGGCGACGCTCAAGCGGCTCATCCGCAAGGGGTTGCTGGCTCGCAAGTTCGTGCCAGTGCTGTGCGGCTCCGCCTTCAAGAACAAGGGCGTGCAGCCGCTGCTCGATGCGGTGGTCGATTTCCTGCCCAGTCCGCTCGACCGCGGCGCCATCAAGGGCACCGACCTGAAGGGTCAGGAGGTAGAACGCAAGCCGTCCGACATCGAGCCGCTGTCGGCCATCGCGTTCAAGATCATGGACGACCCGTTCGTCGGCACCATCACGTTCACCCGCATCTATTCGGGCAGGATGGAAAGCGGGATGGGCGTCATCAACTCGACCAAGGACCGCAAGGAGCGCATCGGCCGCATGCTGCTGATGCACGCCAACAACCGCGAGGACATCAAGGAGGCCTATGCGGGTGACATCGTCGCGCTCGCCGGCCTCAAGGAGGTGCGCACCGGCGACACCCTATGCGATCCGCAGAAGCCGGTGATCCTGGAGAAGATGGAATTCCCCGATCCAGTGATCGAGATCGCGATCGAGCCGAAATCGAAGGCCGACCAGGAGAAGCTCGGCGTCGCGCTGGCCAAGCTCGCGACGGAAGATCCCTCGTTCCGCGTGTCGACCGACCAGGAGTCGGGTCAGACCATCCTCAAGGGCATGGGCGAGCTGCATCTCGACATCAAGGTCGACGTCCTCAAGCGCACCTACAAGGTCGAGGCCAATATCGGGGCGCCGCAGGTGGCCTATCGCGAGAAGATCACGCGCACCGCCATCATCGACTATACGCACAAGAAGCAGACCGGCGGCTCCGGCCAGTTCGCGCGCGTGAAGATCGTCGCCGAGCCCACCGAGCCGGCGGCCGGCTTCCTGTTCGAGAGCAAGATCGTCGGCGGCGCGGTGCCGAAGGAGTTCGTCCCCGGCGTCGAGAAGGGCCTGGAATCCGTGCTCGGCGCCGGCGTGCTCGCCGGCTTCCCGGTGGTCGATCTCAAGGTGACGCTGGTCGACGGCGCCTACCACGACGTCGACTCCTCCGCGCTCGCCTTCGAGATTGCCTCGCGCGGGGCGCTGCGCGAGGCGCTGCAGAAGGGCGGCTCGGTGCTGCTCGAGCCGATCATGAAGGTCGAGGTAGTGACGCCGGAGGATTACACCGGATCGGTCATCGGCGACCTCAATTCGCGCCGCGGCCAGATCCAGGGCCAGGACATGCGCGGCAATGCCAACGTCATCAACGCGATGGTGCCGCTCGCCAACATGTTCGGCTACGTCAACACGCTGCGCTCCATGAGCCAGGGCCGCGCCACGTTTACCATGCAGTTCGACCACTACGCGGAAGTGCCGAAGGCGGTCGCCGACGAAGTCCAGGCGAAGTACGCCTGAGCCGAGCACCAGACGAGAGAAGGACCCGACAGGGAGAGTTCCATGGCCAAATCCAAATTCGAGCGTACCAAGCCGCATTGCAATGTTGGGACGATCGGTCACGTCGACCACGGCAAGACGACGCTGACGGCGGCGATCACCAAGATCCTGGCCGAGCAGGGCAAGGCACAGTTCACGGCCTATGACCAGATCGACAAGGCGCCGGAAGAGAAGGCGCGCGGCATCACCATTGCGACCGCGCATGTGGAGTACGAGACCGACAAGCGCCACTACGCCCATGTCGACTGCCCGGGGCACGCCGACTACGTGAAGAACATGATCACCGGCGCGGCGCAGATGGACGGCGCGATCCTGGTGGTGTCCGCGGCCGACGGTCCGATGCCGCAAACGCGCGAACACATCCTGCTGGCGCGCCAAGTCGGCGTCCCGGCGCTGGTGGTCTACATGAACAAGGTCGACATGGTGGACGATCCCGAGCTGCTCGAGCTGGTCGAGCTGGAGGTGCGGGAGCTGTTGTCCAAGTACGAGTTCCCGGGCGACGACATTCCGGTGATCAAGGGCTCGGCGCTGGCCGCGCTGGAGGGAAAGAACGACGAGCAGGGCAAGAACTCGATCCTCGAGCTGATGAAGGCGGTGGATGCCTATATCCCGCAGCCGGAGCGGCCGAAGGATCAGCCGTTCCTGATGCCGGTGGAAGACGTGTTCTCGATCTCCGGTCGCGGCACCGTGGTGACCGGACGGGTCGAGCGCGGCGTGATCAAGGTCGGCGAGGAAGTGGAGATCGTCGGCATCCGCCCGACGCAGAAGACGGTGGTCACCGGGGTCGAGATGTTCCGCAAGCTGCTCGATCAGGGCGAGGCGGGCGACAACATCGGCTGCCTGTTGCGCGGCACCAAGCGCGAGGAGGTGGAGCGCGGCCAGGTGGTGTGTAAGCCAGGTTCGGTGAAGCCGCACACAAAGTTCAAGGCCGAGGCCTACATCCTGACCAAGGAGGAGGGCGGCCGGCACACGCCGTTTTTCACCAACTACCGGCCGCAGTTCTACTTCCGTACCACCGACGTGACCGGCGTGGTGCACCTGCCGGAAGGCACCGAGATGGTGATGCCGGGGGACAACGTGACCATGACGGTGGAGCTGATCGTGCCAATCGCGATGGAGGAGAAGCTGCGCTTCGCCATCCGCGAGGGCGGGCGCACGGTCGGCGCCGGCGTGGTGGCCTCGATCATCGAATAGACGACAGACGGCAGGCAGAGGACAGAGAAAGAGGGACGGAAAAGACGCGAACGGACGACTGACCTGTCTTCTGTCGGCTGTCCTCCGTCGTCCGAATTGCCATGAACGGCCAGAACATTCGCATCCGGCTCAAGGCGTTCGACCATCGCATTCTCGATGCGTCGACGCGCGAGATCGTGAATACCGCCAAGCGCACCGGCGCCCAGGTGCGCGGACCCATTCCGCTGCCGACCAAGATCGAGAAGTTCACGGTCAATCGCTCGCCGCACATCGACAAGAAGAGCCGCGAGCAGTTCGAGATGCGCACCCACAAGCGGCTGCTCGACATCGTCGATCCGACGCCGCAGACGGTGGACGCGCTGATGAAGCTCGATCTCGCGGCGGGCGTCGATGTTGAGATCAAGCTGTGACGCCGCCGGGGAAGAAGGATTCGAATCCATGCGTTCCGGGGTGATTGCACAGAAGGTGGGGATGACGCGCCTGTTCACCGAGGCCGGCGAGCACGTTCCGGTCACGGTGCTTCGGCTTGGCCAGTGCCAGGTGGTCGCGCATCGCACCAACGACAAGAACGGTTACATCGCGCTGCAGCTCGGCTCCGGCGTGCGCAAGGTCAAGAACCTGTCCAAGGCGGAGCGCGGCCATTTCGCCGTGTCCAAGGTGGAGCCCAAGCGCAAGGTCGCCGAGTTCCGCGTCAGCGAGGACGCCTTGATCCCGGTCGGCGCCGAGATCACGGCGGACCATTTCGTCGTCGGCCAGTACGTCGACGTGACCGGAACCTCGATCGGCAAGGGCTTTGCCGGTCCGATGAAGCGGTGGAACTTCGGGGGCCTGCGCGCTTCGCACGGCGTATCGATCTCGCATCGCTCGCACGGCTCGACCGGCGGCCGCCAGGATCCGGGCAAGACCTTCAAGGGCAAGAAGATGGCCGGCCACCTCGGGGTCGAGCGGGTGACCACGCTCAATCTCAAGGTAGTGCAGACCGACGCCGCCCGCGGCCTCATCCTGGTCGAGGGCGCGGTGCCGGGCGCCAAGGGCGGATGGATCACGGTGCGCGACGCGGTGAAGAAAAAGCTGCCCGAGGCGGCGCCGAAGCCCGGCAAGTTCCGGCTGCCCGCCGGCGAAGGCCGGCCGGCAGGCGAGGGTGAAGGAAGCGAGGCGGGTGAAGCCGCGCCGGCGGAGACCAGGGGTGCCGCGCCAACGCCGGCCGGGGAGGGAGCGTGAGATGCAATTGGAGATCACCACCCTCGACGGCAAGGCGGCGGGTTCGGTCGAGCTGCCGGATGCGATCTTCGGCCTCGAGCCTCGCACCGACCTGATCCACCGCTGCATCACCTGGCAGCTGGCCAAGCGCCAGCGCGGCACCCACAAGGTGAAGAACCGGGCCGAGATCAATCGCACCGGCAAGAAGATGTATCGGCAGAAAGGCACCGGCAGCGCCCGCCACGGCTCGGCCCGCGTCAATATCTTCCGCGGCGGCGGCCGCGCGTTCGGGCCGGTGGTACGCAGCCACGCCATCGACCTGCCGAAGAAGGTGCGGGCACTGGCACTGAAGCACGCGCTGTCCGCCAAGGCCAAGGACGGCGGCATCATCGTGCTCGAGAAGGCCACCATGGACGCAGGCAAGACCAAGGCCTTGCGCGACAGTTTCGGAAAGCTCGGCCTCACCAACGCGCTGATCGTCGACGGCGCCGAGGTCAATGCGAACTTTCGGCTTGCGGCACGCAACATCCCCAACATCGACGTGCTGCCGGTGCAGGGCATCAACGTCTACGACATCCTGCGGCGGCACACGCTCGTGCTTACCAAGGCCGCGCTCGATGCGCTGGAGGCGCGCTTCAAATGAGTCCCGATCCGCGCCACTACGACGTCGTCATCGGGCCGGTGATCACCGAGAAGGCGACGCTGGCCTCGGAGCGCAATCAGGTGACCTTCAAGGTGGCGCGCAATGCCACCAAGCCGCAGATCAAGGAGGCGGTGGAGAAGCTGTTCGACGTCAAGGTGAAGAGCGTGAACACGCTGATCCGGAAGGGCAAGATCAAGGCCTTCCGGGGATCGCGCGGTCAGCAGTCGGACGTCAAGAAGGCGATCGTGACGCTGGAAGAGGGTCACCGCATCGACGTGACGACGGGCCTGTAAGCGGCGGAGACACGAGATGGCACTCAAGACCTACAAGCCGGTTACGCCCAGCCAGCGCCAGCTCGTCGTGGTCGAGCGCGCCGGCCTGCACCGGGGCAAGCCGGTCAAGCAGCTCACCGAGGGCAAGAGTGCGAGCGGGGGCCGCAACAACAACGGCCGCACCACCGTGCGCTTCCGCGGCGGCGGTCACAAGCAGTCCTATCGCCGGGTCGATTTCAAGCGGGGCAAGTTCGACGTGCCGGCGAAGATCGAACGCATCGAATACGATCCCAACCGCACCGCCTTCATCGCGCTCATCAAGTACGACGACGGCGAGCTCGCCTACATCCTGGCGCCGCAGCGGCTCGGAGCGGGCGACATCGTCGTCGCTGGCGAGCACGTGGATGTCAAGCCGGGCAATGCGATGCCCATGGGTAACATGCCGATCGGCACGATCGTGCACAACATCGAGCTCAAGATCGGCAAGGGCGGTCAGCTTGCCCGCTCGGCCGGGACCTACGCGCAGATCGTCGGGCGCGACCAGGAATACGTGATCCTCCGCCTCAACTCCGCCGAGCAGCGGCTGGTGCACGGTCGCTGCATGGCGACGGTCGGCGCCGTGTCGAACCCCGACCATATGAACATCTCGCTTGGCAAGGCCGGCCGCACCCGTTGGCTCGGCCGGCGTCCGCACAATCGCGGCGTCTCGATGAATCCGATCGATCATCCGCACGGCGGCGGCGAAGGCCGCACCTCGGGCGGACGCCACCCGGTCACGCCGTGGGGCTTCCCGACCAAGGGCAAGAAGACCCGCAGGAACAAGTCGACCACCAAGTTCATCATCTCCAGCCGCCATATGCGGAAGAAGAAATAGGGACGGGGAAAATGACGCGCTCGGTTTGGAAAGGTCCGTTCGTCGACGGCTATCTGCTCAAGAAGGCGGAGGCTTCGCGCGCGTCGGGCCGACACGAGGTGATCAAGATCTGGAGCCGCCGCTCGACCATCCTGCCGCAGTTCGTCGGCCTGACGTTTGGCGTCTACAACGGACAGAAGCACATTCCAGTGCTGGTGACCGAGGAAATGGTCGGCCACAAGTTCGGCGAGTTCTCGCCGACCCGCACGTTCTACGGTCATGCGGCGGACCGCAAGGCCAAGCGCGCCGCCACGTAACGTTCGAAGGCGAGGGAGCGAGATGGGCAAGAAGAAGCGCGAACGCAGCCTCGCCGACAACGAGGCCAAGGCGGTGGCGCGCAACATCCGGGTGAGCCCGCAGAAGCTCAACCTGGTGGCGGCGCTGATCCGCGGCAAGACGGTCGCGACTGCGCTCGCCGACCTGCAGTTCTCACGCAAGCGCATCGCCAAGGACGTGCGCAAGTGCCTGGAGTCGGCGATCGCCAACGCGGAGAACAACCACGACCTCGACGTCGACGATCTGGTCGTCGCCGCGGCGCATGTCGGCAAGGGTCTCGTCATGAAGCGCTTTTCGCCGCGTGCCCGCGGCCGCGCCGGACGAATCTACAAGCCGTTCTCGCACCTGACGATCGTCGTGCGCCAGGTCGAGGCGACGGCCTAAGGAGGAACCATGGGTCAGAAAGTCAATCCGATCGGGTTGCGGCTCGGCATCAACCGGACCTGGGATTCGCGCTGGTATGCCGGCAAGAACGACTACGGCAAGTTGCTGCACGAGGACATGAAGATCCGCGACGAGCTGATGACGCAGCTCAAGCAGGCGGCGGTGTCGAAGATCGTGATCGAGCGCCCGCACAAGAAGTGCCGCGTGACCATCCATTCGGCCCGGCCCGGCGTGGTCATCGGCAAGAAGGGCGCCGACATCGAGAAGCTGCGCCGCAAGGTCGCCGAGCTGACCGACTCCGACGTGGTAATCAACATCGTCGAGATCAGGAAGCCGGAGCTCGATGCGCAGCTCGTCGCCGAATCGATCGCGCAGCAGCTCGAGCGCCGGGTGGCGTTCCGCCGCGCCATGAAACGCGCCGTCCAGTCGGCGATGCGGCTGGGCGCCGAAGGCATCCGCATCAACTGCTCGGGCCGTCTCGGCGGGGCCGAGATCGCCCGCATGGAATGGTATCGCGAGGGCCGCGTGCCGCTGCACACGCTGCGCGCCGACGTCGACTACGGGATCGCCACCGCGTTCACCACCTACGGCACCTGCGGCGTGAAGGTGTGGATCTTCAAGGGCGAGATCATGGAGCACGACCCGATGGCGCAGGACAAGCGGATGGCCGAGAGCGAAGCCGGGCGGCCGCGCCGCGATGCCGCCTGAGCGCCCGTGAGCTTCAACGAGAGCCTTGAGCTATGCTGCAACCCAACCGGACCAAGTTTCGCAAGGCCCACAAGGGCCGCATTCACGGCAACGCCACGTCCGGCAACTCGCTGACGTTCGGGCGGTTCGGGCTCAAGGCGCTGGAGCCGGAGCGCGTCAGCGCGCGCCAGATCGAGGCGGCGCGGCGCGCCATGACGCGCCACATGAAGCGCGCCGGCCGGGTATGGATCCGCATCTTCCCCGACGTGCCGGTTTCCAAGAAGCCGATCGAGGTGCGCATGGGCAAGGGCAAGGGCACGCCGGAACTGTGGGTATGCCGCATCAAGCCGGGGCGGGTCCTGTTCGAGATCGACGGCGTGCCGGTGCAGGTCGCGCGCGAAGCCCTGGATCTCGCCGCCGCGAAGCTGCCGATCAAGACCCGCTTCATCGAGCGCATTGCCGAGTAGGTGTCATGAAAGCCATCGAAGCCAGAGGCATGGATGTCGAGAAGATCGACGAAGAGGTGCTCAAGCTCAAGAAGGAGCAGTTCAACCTGCGCTTCCAGCGGGCGACCGGGCAGCTCGAGAACACGGCGCGGGTGCGCCAGGTGCGCCGCGACATCGCGCGGCTGAAGACGATCGCGCAGCAAAAGCGCGCGCAGACGAAGGCGAAATAAGGAGGCGGAGAATGCCGAAGCGGATGCTTCAGGGCACCGTGGTGAGCGACAAGCAGGACAAGACCGTGGTCGTCCGTGTCGAGCGCCGCTTCACCCACCCCGTGCTCAAGAAGACGGTGCGGCGGTCGAAGAAGTTTCACGCCCACGACGAGGGCAACGAATTCGGTGTTGGCGACATCGTATGGATCGAGGAGCACCGGCCGATCTCCCGGCTCAAATGCTGGAAGGTGGTCCGGGGCGAGAAGAAGCAACAGGTTGTTTGAGCGCGCAGGCCGCGCGAACTTGAGACAGGAAGAGGTGCATCGATGATTCAGATGCAGACCAACCTCGACGTGGCGGATAATTCCGGTGCGCGTCGCGTCATGTGCATCAAGGTGCTGGGCGGCTCGAAGCGCAAATATGCCACGATCGGCGACGTGATCGTCGTCTCCGTCAAGGAGGCGATCCCGCGCGGCCGCGTGAAGAAGGGCGAAGTGATGAAGGCGGTCGTTGTGCGGGTATCCAAGGACATCCGGCGCCCGGACGGCTCGATCATCCGTTTCGACCGCAACGCGGCGGTGCTGATCACTCCGCAGATGGAGCCGGTCGGCACCCGCATCTTCGGGCCGGTCCCGCGCGAGCTGCGCGCCAAGAATCACATGAAGATCATCTCGCTCGCCCCGGAGGTCCTGTGATGGCGACCCAGATCAAGGAGGCCCCGTGATGGCGGCCAAAATCAAGAAGGGCGACAAGGTGGTCGTGCTCACCGGCCGCGACAAGGGACGCACCGGCGAGGTGATCGAGATCAGGCCGGCCGAGGGCCGCGCGCTGGTGCGCGGCATCAACATGGTCAAGCGGCACCAGCGCCAGACCGCCAACCAGGAGGGCGGGATCATTTCCAAGGAAGGGTCGGTCCATTTGTCCAACCTGGCGCTGGCCGACCCCAGGGACGGCAAGCCGACCCGCGTCGGCTTCAAATTCGTGGGCGAAGGCCGCGACCGCAAGAAGGTGCGCTTCGCCAAGCGCTCGGGAGTCGAGATCGATGGCTGAGAAAGAGAAAAAGGCCGCCAAGGCGAAGTCCGACAAGCTGCCGCAGGACAAGCCGCAGAAGCCCAAGGGCGACCAGGCAGATGCCCAGGCGAAGCCGCCGAAGGAGCCGAAGGCCGAGCAGGCCGAGGGCAAGGCCAAGGCGCTGAAGGCCGAACAGGCCGAGGGCAAGTCCGCGAAGGCACCGAAGCTCGCCGCGCCCGAGGAGCCGCGCGTCCCGCCGCGCCTGCGCAGCATGTATAACGACGCGGTGCGCAAGGCGCTCACGGAGAAGTTCGGCTACAGGAACCCGATGCAGGTGCCGGCGCTCGACAAGATCGTCATCAACATGGGCATTGGCGAGGGCGTCGCCGACCGCAAGAAGGTGGAATCGGCGGCCGCCGATCTCGGCCTGATCGCCGGTCAGAAGGCGGTGATCACCAAGTCGCGCAAGTCGATCGCCAATTTCAAGCTACGCGACGGCCAGCCAATCGGCTGCAAGGTCACGTTGCGCAAGGCGCGCATGTACGAGTTCGTCGATCGCTTGGTCAACATTGCGCTGCCGCGCGTGCGAGACTTCCGCGGGCTGAACCCGAAGAGCTTCGACGGTCGCGGCAACTGCACGATCGCCATCAAGGAGCACATCGTGTTTCCCGAGATCGACTACGACAAGGCGGCCGAGATCTGGGGCATGGACATCGTGATCTGTACCACGGCCAAGACCGACGACGAGGCGCGGGCGTTGCTGACCGCGTTCAATTTTCCGTTCCGGCAGTGAGCGGGCCGTAAAGGCCGCCTCAGACGCGGAGAGGATCAGGAGACGAAAGAATGGCGAAGAAGAGTTCGATCGAGAAGAACGAGCAGCGGCGCAAGCTCGCCAAGAAATTCTCCAGACGGCGGACGCGGCTCAAGGCGATTGCGCGCGACAAGTCGTTGCCGATGGAGGACCGGTTCGCGGCGGCGCTCAAGCTGGCGGAGCTGCCGCGCAACTCGTCGGGCACTCGCGTGCGCAACCGCTGCGCCATGACCGGCCGCCCGCGCGCCTACTACCGCAAGCTCAGGATGAGCCGGATCGCGCTGCGCGACCTCGGCGCCAAGGGCATGATCCCCGGTCTGGTGAAGTCGAGCTGGTGAGGAGGGATTCTTAATGGCTCTCAATGATCCGCTTGGCGACATGATCACGCGCATCCGCAATGCCGCCTCGCGCAACAAATCCAAGGTTTCGACGCCCGGATCGACGTTGCGCGCGCGCGTCCTCGACGTGCTCAAGAGCGAAGGCTATATCCGCGGCTATTCCACCGTCGAGCACAAGGACGGCCGCACCGAGTTCGACATCGAGCTGAAGTATTTCGACGGCTCGCCGGTCATTCGCGAGATTTCCCGGGTGTCGAAGCCGGGCCGGCGCGTCTACGCCTCGGTGAAGACGCTGCCGCGCATCAACAATGGTCTCGGCATGGCGATCGTGTCCACGCCCAAGGGCGTGATGGCCGATCACGAAGCGCGCGACCAGAATGTCGGCGGCGAAATCCTCTGCACGGTGTTCTGAGCGGAGTTTGAAGCGATGTCACGCATCGGCAAGAAGGAGGTCCCGATCCCGGCTGGCGTCACCGCCAACGTGACGGGACAGACCATCAGCATAAAGGGGCCGAAGGGCACCCTGCAGCTCCTGCTGCACGACGATGTCGCCGTCAAGATGGAATCCGGAGCGGTCAAGATCGATCCGCGTAACGACAGCAAGCTCGCGCGCGCCATGTGGGGCATGTCGCGCTCGTTGCTGGCCAATGTCGTCGCCGGCGTGACCAAGGGCTTCGAGAAGCGGCTCGAGATCACCGGCGTCGGCTATCGCGCCGCGATCCAGGGCAAGAATCTGCAGCTTTCGCTCGGCTACAGCCACGACATCACCTATCCAATCCCGGACGGGATTGCGATCGCGACGCCCAGGCCGACCGAGATCGTGGTAAGCGGCATCGACAAGCAGAAGGTCGGCCAGGTTGCCGCCGAGATTCGCGACTTCCGGCCGCCCGAGCCTTACAAGGGCAAGGGCATCAAGTACGCCGGCGAATACATCTTCCGCAAGGAAGGCAAGAAGAAGTGACGGGAGCGGACGATGAAGCCTCTGCGTGATCAGGCCGAGCGGCGCAAGCTGCGGGTGCGCCGGCGAATCCGGCTCAACGCCGGCGGCCGGCCGCGGCTGTCGGTGCACCGCTCGGGCAAGCACATCTATGCGCAGGTCATCGACGACACGCGCGGCGAGACGATAGCCGCCGCTTCGTCACTGGAGAAATCTTTGCGCGGCAATTTCAAGTCCGGCGCCAATATCTCGGCCGCCAAGGCGGTCGGCAAGCTCGTCGCCGAGCGCGCTGCCGCCAAGGGCGTTAGAGACGTCGTGTTCGACCGTGGCAGCTATCTCTATCACGGCCGCGTCAAGGCGCTCGCCGATGCGGCGCGCGAAGGCGGCCTTAGCTTCTAGGAAAGATCGAGGGCGGTTCGCCCCAACGAGAGCGGAACTGACGACATGGCACGCATGGCACGTGAACGCGAGCGAGAAGAGCGCGACAGTGAGTTTGTCGACAAGCTCGTGCACATCAATCGCGTCGCAAAGGTGGTGAAGGGCGGCCGGCGCTTCGGCTTTGCGGCGCTTGTCGTCGTCGGCGACCAGAAGGGCAGGGTGGGATTCGGCCACGGCAAGGCGCGCGAGGTGCCGGAAGCGATCCGCAAGGCCACCGACTCGGCCAAGCGCAGCCTGCTGCGCGTGCCGCTGCGCGAAGGTCGCACGCTGCATCACGACGTGCTCGGCCGCCACGGCGCCGGCAAGGTGTTCCTGCGGGCGGCGCCGCCCGGGACCGGCATCATCGCCGGCGGGCCGATGCGCGCGGTGTTCGAGACGCTCGGCATGCAGGACGTGGTGGCCAAGTCGATCGGCTCGTCCAATCCCTACAACATGGTGCGCGCGACCTTCGATGCGCTGAAGCGGCAGGACTCGCCGCGCGCGGTGGCGGCCCGCCGCAACATCAAGGTCTCGACTCTGCAGGCGCGCCGCCGCGAGGGCGACGGCGAGCCCGCCACCACCGAGTAAGGCTTGAGGAGCGCTTAAATGGCCGATAGGAAGACCGTCAAGGTGGAGCAGATCGCAAGCCCGTCGCGCCGCCACCACGTTCAGCGCAAGACCTTGATCGGGCTCGGCCTGAACAAGATCGGCCGGGTCAAGGACGTGCCCGACACGCCGATGACCCGCGGCATGATCACCAAGGTTCGCCATCTCGTCCGCGTGGTCGGGGAGCAATAGCCGGACGGGTACGCAAGGAATCGACACGAGGACAGTGCGATGAACCTATCCGAAATCGCCGACCGCCCGGGCGCGCGCAAGTCGCGCCGTCGCCTCGGCCGCGGCATCGGCTCCGGCAAGGGCAAGACCGCCGGCCGCGGCGTCAAGGGCCAGAAGGCGCGCGCGGGCGCCGCGGTCAAGGGCTTCGAAGGCGGCCAGATGCCGCTGCACCGGCGGCTGCCCAAGCGCGGCTTCAAGAATCCGTTCGCCAGGAAGCTCAACGAGGTCAATCTCGGCCGTATTCAGCAGGCGATCGACGCCGGCAAGCTCGATCCCGCCGCCACCGTCGATGCCGAAGCCCTGGTCAAGGCCGGGGTGTTGCGGCGAGCGAAGGACGGGGTGCGCCTGCTCGGCGACGGCGAGCTCAAGGCCAAGGTCGCCCTCGCGGTCGCCGGCGCCTCGAAGTCGGCCATTGCGGCGGTCGAAAAAGCCGGCGGCTCGGTCACGGTTCTCGCGCCCAAGCCGGAAGAGCAGGCTGCCTGACCGCCGCGGGTGGGCAATTTGCGTCTTGCGCCGGTGGATTTTGCCATCGCGGCGCACCACATAGTGGCCGGGGTTGCGGGTCATCCCGGTCTGGCGCGGGGCATGAAGGCTAAGGGGACGGCTGGCGTGGTGGATTTGAAGTTCCTGCCATTGTTGCGGCACTCTCGTCGCAGGAACTTCAAATCCAAACCACGCTAGAACTCATAGACTTGGTAGTGTCGCTTTGATTGGGAAGTTCGCTCTCGAGCAGGCTGCAAACTCAAGCAAATTTCCGAATCGCGACATTTGACCGGAGCGGGAAATGGTTTCTGCAGCGGAACAATTGGCGGCCAACCTCAATTTCTCGGCGCTCGCCAAGGCCGAGGAGTTGAAGAAGCGCATCTGGTTCACGCTCGGCGCGCTCCTGGTCTACCGGCTCGGCACCTACATTCCGTTGCCAGGCATAGATCCGACCGCGTGGGACCAGATTTTCCGCACCCAGGCGGGCGGCATTCTGGGCATGTTCAACATGTTCGCCGGGGGCGGCATCCAGCGGATGGCGATCTTCGCCCTCAACATCATGCCCTACATCTCGGCTTCCATCATTCTTCAGCTGATGACGACGGTCTCGCCGACTCTCGAACAGCTCAAGAAGGAGGGCGAGCAGGGGCGCAAGACGATCAATCAGTACACGCGCTACCTGACCGTGGTCCTGGCGGCCTTCCAGGCCTACGGTATCGCCATCGGGCTCGAAGGCGGCGGCAACATCGTAAGCGACCCCGGCTGGTTCTTCCGCATCTCGACCGTGATCACGCTCACCGGCGGCACGGTGTTCCTGATGTGGCTCGGCGAGCAGGTGACCGCTCGCGGGATCGGCAATGGCATCTCGCTCATCATTCTCGCCGGCATCGTCGCCGAGCTGCCGTCAGCGATTGCCGGCACCCTCGAGCTTGGTCGGCAGGGCGCGCTGTCGACCGGGCTCATCCTGGCCGTGCTGGTCATGGCCGTGGTCGTGATCGGCTTCATCGTGTTCATGGAGCGGGCGCAGCGGCGCTTGCTGATCCAGTATCCCAAGCGGCAGGTGGGCAACCGCATGTTCGAGGGCCAGTCGTCGCACCTGCCGTTGAAGCTCAACACTTCCGGCGTGATTCCGCCGATCTTCGCTTCCTCGCTGCTGCTGCTGCCGGCGACGGTGGCCAATTTCAATGTCGGGCAAGGCCCGGAATGGCTGACCACCATCACGACGCAGCTCGGCCACGGCCGGCCGCTGTTCCTGCTCCTCTATATCGCGCTGATCGTCTTCTTCGCGTTTTTCTATACGGCGATCGTGTTCAACCCCACCGAGACCGCCGACAACCTGAAAAAGCACGGCGGCTTCATCCCGGGCATCCGGCCGGGCGAGCGCACCGCCGAATATATCGACTATGTGCTCTCCCGCATCACCGTGGTCGGCGCCGCCTATCTGGCGGTCGTCTGCCTCATTCCCGAGATTCTGATCTCCTATGCGGCCGTGCCGTTCTACTTCGGCGGCACTTCGCTCCTGATCGTGGTCAGCGTCACCATGGACACAGTGGCGCAGATCCAGGGGTATCTCCTGGCCCACCAGTACGAGGGCCTGATCAAGCGGGCGAAGCTCAGGGGCCGGAGGCGATGAGGTTGATCCTGCTCGGCCCCCCGGGCGCCGGCAAGGGAACGCAGGCCCAGCGCCTGGTGGACAAATTCGGCATCGTGCAGCTCTCGACCGGCGACATGCTGCGCGCCGCGGTCAAGGCCGGCACACCGGTCGGCCGCAAGGCCAAGGACATCATGGCGCGCGGGGAGCTTGTCCCCGATGACGTCGTGGTCGCCATCGTGGCGGACCGGGTCGATGAGCCCGATGCCGCCAAGGGCTTCATCCTGGACGGATTCCCCCGCACGGTTGCGCAGGCGCGAGCCCTCGACCGCCTGCTCGGCGAGAAGGGTCTCAAGCTCGACGCCGTGATCGAGCTCAAGGTGGACCCGGCTGCCTTGCTCAAGCGCATCGAAAAGCGGATCGCGGAGACCAGGGCGCGGGGCGAACCGATCCGGGCCGACGACAATTCGGACGTCCTGAGGACGCGGCTTGAGGCCTATCGGGCGCAGACGGCTCCGCTGATCGATTATTACGGGAAAATGGGCGTGTTGCGGACCGTCGACGGCATGGCGGCAATCCCCGAGGTGGGGCAGGCCATCGACCGGATTCTTGGCTCCTGAAGCGGTATGGAGGTTGACGAAGCCGGTTGGAATCCCTTAATAACCAGCACAATTCGAGACAGGTAGCAGCGACGCCCGGGCGCCCAGAAGGATGGCGCGGGTGTCGGCTTGGGCGTTTCTGGTCTTGACAGGCAGTTTGCACCCGGCGTGGCCCATCCGGTCCGGGAGCTGATGCCTGTAACTCTATGGAATGTCCGGCAGAATAGCCATTCACGGCGACGCTGCCGAAGCCCACATGAGCGGCCGTTAACGGCCGGAAACAGGAGAAACGGCCTTGGCCCGTATCGCTGGCGTCAATATCCCCACCAACAAACGTGTGGTCGTCGCGCTGCAATACATTCATGGAATCGGCCCGGCCAAGGCGCAGGAAATCATGGACAAGACCGGGCTTCCGGCCGCCCGGCGGGTGTCGCAGCTCACCGACCAGGAGGTTCTCCACATCCGCGAGGTGATTGACCGGGATTACCTGGTCGAGGGCGATCTCCGGCGCGAAGTGCAACTCAACATCAAGCGGCTGATGGACCTCGGGTGCTATCGCGGCTTGAGGCATCGCCGTGGGTTGCCGGTCCGCGGTCAGCGCACCCATACCAATGCGCGTACGCGCAAAGGGCCGGCCCGACCGATTGCCGGAAAGAAGAAGTAGGGTTTGCGCCGGATCACATAAGACTTGAGAGGCTCGGCACGGACGAGTCGAGCCTTTGGAGAAGGATCGAGAATGGGCAAGGAAGCCACGCGCGTTCGCCGCCGCGAGCGCAAGAACATCAGCTCCGGCGTCGCGCACGTGAATGCGACGTTCAACAACACCATGATCACGATTACCGACGTTCAGGGCAACGCGATCGCCTGGTCGTCGGCCGGAACAATGGGCTTCAAAGGCTCGCGCAAGTCGACGCCCTATGCGGCGCAGGTCGCCGCCGAGGACGCGGCCAAGAAGGCCATGGACCACGGGATGCGGACGCTGGAAGTGGAAGTGGCAGGTCCCGGCTCCGGCCGCGAGTCGGCGCTGCGCGCGCTGCAATCGGCGGGGTTCACGATCACGTCGATCCGCGACGTGACGCCGATCCCGCACAACGGCTGCCGGCCGCGCAAGCGCCGGCGCGTCTGAATACGATCCGGCGGATCCTCATAGTCCGCCGCCGCCAAATTCCCCACGGGGCGGAGTGGAAAGATGACAATCGCGCAGGTGAAATGCGATGGCTGACAACGTGATCCAGAAGAATTGGCAAGAGCTTATCCGGCCGGACAAGCTGCAGGTCGCGGTCGGGGCCAATGCCCGGCGGGAGGCGACCGTGGTCGCCGAGCCGCTCGAGCGCGGCTTCGGGCTCACCCTCGGCAATGCGCTGCGGCGCATCCTGTTGTCCTCGTTGCAGGGCGCGGCGGTGCAGTCGGTGCACATCGACGGCGTGCTGCACGAGTTCTCCTCGATCTCCGGCGTGCGCGAGGACGTGACCGACATCGTCCTCAACATCAAGGACATCGCCATCAAGATGCAGGGCGACGGCCCCAAGCGCATGGTGGTGAAGAAACAGGGACCCGGGCAGGTCACCGCGGGCGACATCCAGACAGTCGGCGACATCGTCATCCTCAATCCCGAGCTCACGCTGTGCACGCTCGACGAGGGCGCCGAGATCCGCATGGAATTCACGGTGAACACCGGCAAGGGCTACGTTCCGGCCGAGCGGAACCGGCCGGAGGACGCGCCGATCGGCCTTATCCCGGTCGACAGCCTGTACTCGCCGGTGCGCAAGGTGTCCTACAAGGTCGAGAACACGCGCGAGGGCCAGATCCTCGACTACGACAAGCTCACCATGTCGATCGAGACCAACGGCGCGGTCACGCCGGAGGACGCGCTCGCCTATGCGGCGCGCATTCTCCAGGACCAGCTCAACGTGTTCGTCAATTTCGAGGAGCCCAAGAAGGAGGTCGCCGCCGAGGCGATCCCGGATCTCGCGTTCAACCCGGCCTTCCTCAAGAAGGTCGACGAGCTCGAGCTGTCGGTGCGCTCCGCCAATTGTCTCAAGAACGACAACATCGTCTATATCGGCGATCTGGTGCAGAAGACCGAAGCCGAGATGCTGCGCACCCCGAACTTCGGCCGCAAGTCGCTCAACGAGATCAAGGAAGTGCTGGCGCAGATGGGGCTGCACCTGGGCATGGAAGTGCCCGGCTGGCCGCCCGACAATATCGATGAGCTGGCCAAGCGCTTCGAGGACCATTACTGAGGCGTAGTCGTCCCGGCCAAGCGAAGCCTGGGCCGGGACCCATGACCACCGCCGGTATGAATCGGCACGAGCGGTGATCACGGATTCCGGCTCTCGCGCGGAGTCTTCCCCGGGCCCGATCCGGGGCGCTCGGCCGGAATGACACGTGAGATGAACGGAGAACGCGATGCGCCACGGCAACGCCCACCGCAAGCTCAACCGCACGGCGGAGCATCGCCGCGCCATGTTCGGCAACATGGCTGCCGCGCTCATCAAGCATGAGCAGATCGTGACGACGGTGCCGAAGGCCAAGGATCTGCGCCCGATCGTCGAGAAGCTCGTCACGCTGGCCAAGCGCGGCGATCTCCACGCGCGACGCCAGGCGATCGCCGCGATTCGCGACGTGGCCATGGTCAAGAAGCTGTTCGACGTCATCGGCCCGCGCTACAGGGAGCGCGACGGCGGCTATACCCGCGTGCTCAAGGCGGGCTTCCGCTACGGCGACTCGGCGCCGGTCGCGGTGATCGAATTCGTCGATCGCGACGTCGAGGCGAAGGGCAAGGATTCCGGGCCCACGCAAGAGAAGGCCGAAGCGGAAGCTCCTGCGGCGGCTTGATCGCCGCGTGTCGGCTACACGTTCGGATTGGACGCGGCAGGCGCCATCGGTCCGCGCTGAGGTTGATCGCTGCTTCTCTCCTACTTCTTGCGCCCCCGGCGCTCGCCGATCGTGTCGTAGAGGTTAACGGGGGCGAAATCGTCAGTGAGCAGCTCGCCTTTTTGCACCGGCCGTCTGTCCGTGCGTCGCGCCAGAAGCTGCGGCAGAGGGAACCGGAACTTGTGGCCCTCCTGCAGTGCGGCGGCGCGGCGCTGCAGCGTCTCGTCGTCGGGCGCCGGCGCCGCCGTGACTATCGCAATCACCTCGCCCTCGCCGGACGGATAGAGGTGCACGCTTGGGAACACCGAGGCCAGCGTCAGCAGCGTGGAGGCGTAGAGCTTGGTGCCGTCGTGGATGTTGAAAGCCGCTGCGCCGGTGGCGGTGAGGCGCTGCTTGACCAGCGCATAGAACTCCTTGGTCAACAGATGGAACGGCACATAGCCGCCGTGAAAGGCGTCGACTAGGATGAGGTCGTAGGTTTCCTTGTGGCGGTTGAGAAAGACGCGGCCGTCTCCCTCCAGAAACCGCACCTTGTCACTCTCGCGCATGCCGAAATATTTCTTTGCCGCCGCAATGACGCCGGGATCGATCTCGACCGTGTCGATCGCGACATCCGGCATATGGCGGCCGAGATAGGTCGAGATCGATCCGCCGCCGAGCCCGAGCATGAGGACCCGGCGCGCCTCCTCGGGATAGATCACGCCGAGCGTCATGTTGCGGTTGTACTTGATGGGAAGATCGTCCGGATCGTTCAGATTGGTGACCGACTCGGTGTAGTCCCAGCCCCGGAGCTGGAACGACATGGTCAGCTCGGCGCGCCGCTTGGTGATATAGATGTCGTTGTATTCAGTCTCGATATGCGCGATCTGGCCGTCCTGGCGCGCCAGCATGTCGGCGCGCAACTGCGCGTCGATGAGCTCGGCCGCTTGCGATGCGTGCGGCCAGACCAGCATCGCGAGCATCGCCCCGATACTGACGGCGGCGGAGCGGCGGCCGACATAGGGCCACGCAACCAGCGCCAGTCCGGCTGCGAGCCCGGCTGTCCCTAAGCTGATGGTGATGGCGCGCGAGCCCATGGCCGGAATCAGGAAGAACGTGGTTCCCAGCGTTCCGACGATGCTGCCAGCGGTGGAGATTCCATACACCGTGCCGGAGACGACGCCGGACCGATGCGGCGACTTGAGCAGCAGCCGGATCGCGAACGGCGAATACATGCCGAGGAAGGTGACGGGAAACATCATGATCGCCATGGCGGCGGCGAGGCTCCCGGACTTCACGTCGTCGAAGCGGTCGAGCACGAATTCCAGCAGCGCGTCGGCAAACTTCGGCAGCAGGATGAGGTAGACCGAGCCGATGAGAACGGTGGCTCCCAGCACCGGGACGTGAGGCCGGCGGTCCGCCAGCGCGCCGCCGAGGAAATACCCGGCAGTGAGAGCGGCCAGCACGGTCGAGATCAGCGAAGCCCAGGTGTAGATACCGCTGCCGAAATGGGGGTTGAGGTAACGCGACCCGAGCATCTCGAAGCTCATCACGATCGCGCCAGTAATGAAGGCGATGCAATAGATGAGCGCCGCAAAGCTGTCGAAGCCGCGTACTCTGGGGTCGGCCATCGGGGTGGTGCTCTGCTTCACTGTTACGGGCCCTCGCGCATGGATCGAGGGCCTGAGCCTAGCGGTTCCAACGCCGCCGCGTAAGCATGCCGATCAGGAGCGCCGCCGGTCTCGTCCGCCCTTCATTTGGCGCGACAACAGGCCTATATCTGTCGCGCTGCAGCCGGGATTCTCGCCATGCATTTGCTGCCCGTATTTGCCCCCGTTGCCGCCGTTCTGGTTGCAATGACCGGCCCTGTTGCGGCCCAGGAGCGCCGGGTCCCGACCGGCGCCGAGATCAAGCTCTCGTTCGCCCCGATCGTGCAGCGGGTGGCGCCGGCGGTCGTCAACGTCTACGCCGCCAAGGTGGTGGAGAGCCGCAACCCCCTGTTCGACGATCCGCTGTTTCGCCGGTTCTTCGGCACGCCCGACATGCCGCGCGACCGGGTGCAGCGCTCGCTCGGTTCCGGCGTGATCGTGGATGCGTCCGGGCTTGTCGTCACCAACAATCACGTCATCGAAGGCGCGAGCGAGGTGAAGGTGGCGCTTGCCGACAAGCGCGAGTTCGAGGCCGACATGGTGCTCAAGGACCCGCGCACCGACCTGGCGGTGTTGCGCATCCGCGACGGGCGCCAGCGGTTTCCCGCTCTCGAATTCGGCGATTCCGATGACCTGCAGGTCGGCGACGTGGTGCTCGCCATCGGCAATCCGTTCGCGGTCGGCCAGACCGTGACGCAAGGGATCGTCTCGGCGCTGGCGCGCACCCAGGTCGGCATCACCGACTATCAGTTCTTCATCCAGACCGATGCGGCGATCAATCCGGGCAATTCCGGCGGCGCGCTGGTGGACGTGCACGGCCGGCTGGTCGGCATCAACACCGCTATCTTCTCGCGCTCCGGCGGCTCCATCGGCATCGGTTTTGCCATTCCGTCCAACATGGTGCAGGTGGTGGTCACGTCGGCGCTCGGCGGCGGCAGCGCGGTGAAGCGACCCTGGCTTGGCGCCAAGCTGCAGACCATCACGCCGGAGATCGCGGAGAATCTCGGCCTGAGCCGACCGTCCGGCGCGCTGATCGCCAGCGTCAGCCCGGCCGGGCCGGCGGCGCGCGCCGGCCTCAAGACCGGCGACGTGATCGTTTCCGTCGATGGGCAGACGGTCGACGACCCCAATGCCTTCGAGTATCGCTTCATGACCAGGCCGCTCGGCCGCACCGCGCAAGTGGGCGTGCTGCGGGCCGGACGGGAGACGCGCCTTGCGGTCGCGCTCGAGACGGCGCCCGAGACGCCGCGCGACGAGCTGTTGATCCGTTCGCGCTCGCCGTTCACCGGCGCGAGGATCGCCAACCTGTCGCCCGCGCTCGCCGAGGAGCTGAGACTCGACAGCTCCGCCAATGGGGTGGTGATCGTCGACGTCGCCGACGGCTCGCTGGCGCAGAATTTCGGCTTCCAGCGCGGCGACCGGATCGTCAGCGTCAACAACGAGCGCATTGCCAGGACGCGAGATCTCGAGCGCGTGGCAGCCCAGCAGAACCGCCTGTGGCGCATCACCATCGAGCGCGGCGGCAAGCAGGTCTCGGTGGTGTTCGGCGGATGAGCCCGCGCGCCCGCGATGCGCCGAACCTGTTCGCCGCGGCCGGTCTCGATCAGGCTGCCCCACGGCCGCTCGCCGACAAGCTGCGCCCGGTGCGGCTCGACGAGGTGGTCGGCCAGGATCATCTGCTCGGTCCCGACGGCGTGCTCACCCGCATGCTCGACACGCGCTCGCTCGGCTCGCTGATCTTTTGGGGCCCGCCCGGGACCGGCAAGACCACGGTGGCGCGCCTGCTCGCCACCGCGACCGATCTCTATTTCGAGCAGATCTCCGCGGTGTTCTCGGGCGTAGCCGATCTGAAGAGGGTGTTCGATGCGGCGCGCGCACGGCGCGAGACCGGGCACGGCACGTTGCTGTTCGTCGACGAGGTGCACCGCTTCAATCGGGCGCAGCAGGATTCCTTCCTGCCGGTGGTGGAGGACGGGACGGTGGTGCTGGTCGGCGCCACCACCGAGAATCCGTCGTTCGAGCTCAATGCGTCGCTCCTGTCACGGGCGCGCGTTCTGGTGTTCCGACCACTCGACGGCGCCGCGCTGGAGCAGCTGCTGGCGCGCGCCGAAGCGATCGAGGGCAAGAAGCTGCCGCTCGACACGCAAGCGCGCGCCTCGCTCATCCGCATGTCGGACGGCGACGGCCGCGCGGCACTCACGCTCGCCGAGGAAGTCTGGCGCGCGGCGCGGCCCGGCGAGACTTTCGATGCCGCGGGCCTGCAGGAGGTGGTGCAGCGACGCGCGCCCATCTACGACAAGTCCCAGGACAGCCACTACAACCTGATCTCGGCCCTGCACAAGTCGGTGCGCGGCTCCGACCCTGATGCGGCGCTCTATTATCTGTGCCGCATGCTCGACGCCGGCGAGGACCCGCTCTATGTCGCGCGGCGCGTGGTGCGCATGGCGATCGAAGATATCGGGCTCGCCGATCCGCAGGCGCTGGTGGTGGCGAATGCTGCCAAGGACGCCTACGACTTCCTCGGCAGCCCCGAGGGCGAGCTCGCCATCGCGCAGGCGGTGATCTACGTGGCGACGGCGCCGAAATCGAATGCCGCCTATACGGCCTTCGGCGCCGCCATGCAGGCGGCGAAAGAGGGCGGCTCGCTGCTGCCGCCCAAACACATCCTCAACGCGCCCACCGGATTGATGAAAACGGAAGGCTATGGGGCCGGCTACGCACATCACCACGACGCGCCTGAAGCGTTCTCCGGCCAAGACTATTTCCCCGAGATGCTCGGCCGCCGCACCTTCTACGACCCGCCCGAGCGCGGCTTCGAGCGCGAGATTCGCAAGCGCCTGGAGTACTGGGCCAAGCTCCGGCGCGAGCGCGGCGAGGGATAGGGACCCGACCGCCTTGGCTCTGCCTCACGG